>LNAP01000431.1_pt1 | contig 85035 bp, 78 predicted proteins | sample 602601 | NCBI WGS metagenome assembly LNAP01 (sample SAMN02440304, study PRJNA202911) | soil metagenome | biome: Subtropical and temperate rainforests or woodlands; isolation source: soil samples (1 kg each in a 20% v/v slurry with milli Q water) were... ...
CTCCTGCTCAAAAATTGAGCAGAAGCAGTTGAACACCTGGGTCAGTTTTCAGTCGGCAGAACAGCCTCTACTGGGTCAGTTTTCGGTCAGCGGCAACAACAAGGCGTTGCTTTAGCAGGCTACGCCTACTTTGGCGATGGTTCTAAAGCCGGTTTCAACAAGGCAAATTGCAGATGGGATTTGCGTCCCATCCTGCGAATGATCGACAAGAACTTTGAAGTCCTGAGCACTCATGAGCGGATTTTTCTAGCCGCGCTGGTAAGTTTCCACGACACCGGTAAAGGGGCCGATCTGCTCAAACAGTCAGGTGTTAAAGGCCTGGCTGATTTGGGGCTTCTAGAGCCTGAGCAGCGAGACGTTATAGCTTCGCTGATCATGCATTACCACGGCTGGTAAACAGCTTTCTCTGTCCACTGGGGCATCGCATTTGTTCCCCCAGCGCGTCATCTGAATCACTCACCTATCGGGGGCAATCGTCCCCTTTGGGGTGACGAACCTCCACCTGCTTTCTCTAGCCTGGAGGCATGTCATGAGCAATGCGTTTTCTGACGAGACTTACTTCGATCTTCATATCACTGGACTGGGTTACCTCAACCGCATACGCGAGGTAAACCTCAAGAAAGGCGAATCGTTTTTAGCCTGCGACATCGTAGCGCTCAATGGTCCTACCGTTGGCCCGGAGTATCGACGCTTCGATGTACGTGTGACAGGCGAAGAGGCGAAAGACCTGGTTCGTCGTTGCGCTAAAGCTGTTGAGTCAGAGCGCAAAGTGCTGGTCGGTTTTCGCCTGGGAGATCCTTGGGTAGACACCTTTACTTACTCCAAAGGCCTCAACAAGGGGCAGTTCGGTGTGAGCTTCAAGGCCCGGCTACTGCTGTTGAACTGGATCAAGATCGATGGTGTTGTGGTGCACAAACATGAACCCGCAACTCCAGAAAATCCCAGTCAAGAGAAGTTGACGCAACCAGCGTGCTTGGCAACTGAGCCAGAGGTCCAAGCGCAAACCGCAGTCTAATTTCAGATCCGGAAACGGGTCTTGGTTGTTCCTACACGTCGTCACTCAACGTCGACGCTGACTTTCCCCTCCTCCCTCCTGGGCCATAACGCCCGAGGGGGTGTCATGGCTCAATTTTGAATAGGAAGTAGACCATGATTGTTTTCAAATTTGGCTCTTCAGCCATACCTATATCCGAGCACGGCGCCTTGGTTATGACACCTGGTGTCGACGCGTTGATGAGAGCAAAGCGATTAGATCCGTTTCACTACTTCGCCCGCCATATTTTTGGGGACTGGGGAGACATCTGCGATGAAGATCGTCGGTTCAACGAAGCTGCGCTGATTGAGGGCTATCGATTGATGTCCGCTTACGATGTTGAACCAGGGTTGAAGTTGTGGATCATCACCGAAGCTGATCGCAGCGTGACCACCATTCTTCTACCTGAAGAATACTGAAGCCTGCGGCCAGGCATCAGTAGACCTTCAACTGCTGTTCTAAACGGCCTCCTCGGAGGCCGTTTTCTTTTTGAGACACACAATCGGGTGAATCCTCGCACCTGATTCTAGGCTGTCATCGGCACACCAGCTTGAGATGTTCTGCGCTTCACATTCAGGAATTCGGTGTATGCCACAACTCAAGAATTGCCTCATCTTTCTCCTATTGCTCAATGCTCTGATGCTAGCGGGCTGTCGATCCATCGAAATACCGGCCGCTGCCCCGGACCTTGGACAAATTGCTACCCAACTTCCAGAACACTTCGTTCCCGTTCAACGATACGACCGCTACACGCTGGTGGAACTGACGCCTGAAGCTGCAAAGCAGAATCTTCTGCTGCAAATCATCGATGTCGATCTTCCCAGCACTTGGTCCGTCTCTGTTGGGGACGCCCTGCGCTACGTTCTGTTGCGCTCGGGCTACCAACTCTGTGACAGCACGCCCGAAAACAATGCCCTGTTCGCACTCCCGCTTCCGGCAGCGCACCTGAAGCTCGGCCCCATGGTGCTGCGCGATGTCTTGCAAATGCTCGCAGGACCTGCCTGGTTGTTGCAAACCGATGAACGTCTGCGCCGGGTCTGCTTTCTCCCATCGGCCGGGAGCGCACCTGCCGGGAATTTCCTGCCCACCACTGTCGCCTCCGAGACAATCCAATGATCTATTCAACCTCCTCCAATTCAGCACTTGGCACACGATTTCTGCGCTGGGCTCCGACCGTGGTGCTGTCAGCTGCTTGCTGCACGCTGATCTCCCACCACATGGCGTTATCAAAATTGGCACAACGTCTTGTGGAGCAGGCTGATTCCACAGAGCTTCAATACCTTGAAGATCGAGTCATGGGACTGGAGCAGTCCATCCTGAATACCCAGCCAGATCGAAACACAGCCACCCGTACTGAACTGTCCGACTTGTATGCGCAGCTCAGCGGACGTATTACCGATATTGAACACTTGGTGATTAGCATCGGTCCTCAGACGGATTGGCAAGCATTGGGGCAGCGAGTGCAGCAAATCGAGTCCCGTCAGAAGCAACTGGCGCAGTCATCCATTCCCAGCAAGCACACCTCTTCTGCGCGTAAACCGAAAAAACTGCTCGAGCCTCCTTTTCAGGTTTTCGGTCGAGAGTTACGCGGCGGTGAACGCTTCCTATCCATTGGGCCAGTGGGGAGCCGATCACTGGACCAAAGCCGACTCATAATGATCGGTGAGTCCTACTCGGGTTGGAGATTTGAGGGCTTCGACGATCTATTTGCGGTGTTTGTAGCTGACGGCGTGACACACCGTTTGAATATTCCATAGGAGCTCTCATGAACCGTTTGCAGCTAATGCCACCGCTGCTCATGTTGCTGTTTTCCAGCCCCCATGCGCAGGAACCGAGTACAAAAATCTCACTGAATACCCATAGCAACCTTCGTCCCAGCACAGCGCTGTCCGACAACAAAGCCGTCCTGGCCCAGCAATGGGGCTTGCAAGAAGAGGAATTTGATCGTTTTCAATCGCTGATGCAGGGCCCATTGGGTACCTACTCCCCGAACCTTGATCCACTGAGCGCTCTTGGAATTGAGGCGCGTACGGATGTGGAGCGTCAGCGTTATGCACGACTTCAAGTGGATGCTGAAGCAAGACGTGTCGAAAAGTTGTTGGCGTATCAGCAAGCCTATGACCAAGCGTGGAAAGACCGCCACCCAGCAATGTCCTTGGTCAACCCGCCCCCCATGAGCAGCCCCCTAATGATCAAGACAACTGGGAGAAAGGTCGTCTTCGTCCAATACGACTGTCCCGAATGCGAGCATCGTGTCAGACGGTTGCAGGCTTCTGGAGCGGCGTTCGATCTCTATTTAATTGACAGTAAGCAGAACGACAATCGCATCCGCCAGTGGGCTCAGAAAGTCGGCATAAAGCCTGCGAAAATTCGTGACGGGACCATCACAATCAATCACGACAACGGGCGGTGGGTATCAATCGGCGATGAAGGTGATTTACCGGCGGTCATGCATGAGGTGAATGGCGAATGGCAGCGGCAATGAATTCGCGTAGGACTGGGCTTCGCGACTTAGCGCGTGAAGCGCTGGAGCAACCCCTGAAGCATCGGTTAGCAGACGCAGGGAGGTACCGGTCATGAAGTCGGCCTGTGCATGGGCGTTGGCTTTCTGGGTATTGAACTGTCACGGGGTTAATGCTGAGGATTTGAGACCCTCCTTCGCGGAATCGCGCTACAGTGAAGAAGACATGCTGCCGGTCCGCTCGCCGGCTTTGTCACCTGGTGTTGTTCAACGACGCACGTTAGACGCAACAGGCCTACCAGCATTCTTCCTGGTCGGTGATGACGCTCGCTCACGAGTCTGGTTGAAACAACGTCGACTGTTGCTCACCAAACTGAAAGCTGCGGGATTGGTAGTCAATGTTGAGTCAAAGGCCTCACTTGAGGACCTTCGTCGAATAGGCCAAGGACTGACACTCTTTCCGGTCTCAGCAGATGACTTGGCCCATCGCTTGAACCTTCGTCATTACCCAGTGCTGATCACAGCCAGCAGCGTTGAGCAGTAACGTTGACACAACTACATTCCGTCGAAACCCTTCTGCGGCCGGCCGTGGAGCTGTACAGCGTTGCCGTGTGTGGTTCCGCAGCCGCTTTATGCCTCACAGCCCCTTGGTCACTGGCACTCTCCCCGTCCATAGGGACGGGGGCAGCGCTCGCATGTGCGGTCCTTGGGGCGGTTCGCCTGAAGCAGGCTTGCATTGTTCTGCGTTATCGCCGGCAAATGAGACGTCTACCGCGCTATGTGATGACCAGCCGTGAGATACCGGTCAGTCATCAACGCTTGTTTGTCGGCAAAGGGTTTCGTTGGGATCAGCGTCACACCCATCGGCTGATGCAGACTTACCGACCAGAATTCCGAAAGTATGTAGAGCCTTCAATGCTCTACCAACAGGCACGCCGGTTGGAAGCGAGACTCGAGTTTTCGTCTTTCCCACTGAACCATCTGCCTCGACTCACAGGACTGGATCACCCACTCAACCCGGTCAGGCCACTGCCCCCAGTGGGTGGTCTGCCCAGGTTACATGCTGTCGAACCTCAAGAGGTCGACGTCACCCTGCCCTTGGCCGAGCGAGTGGGCCATACCCTGGTGCTGGGAACGACGCGGGTAGGCAAAACTCGACTGGCTGAGTTGTTTATCACCCAAGACATCCGTCGCAACGAGGTCTGCATCGTTTTTGACCCCAAGGGTGATGCTGAGCTACTCAAACGTATGTACGTCGAGGCCAAGCGCTCAGGCCGCGATGGTGAGTTTTATGTATTTCATTTGGGGCAACCGTCGATTTCAGCTCGCTACAACGCAATCGGTCGTTTCGGAAGAATCACCGAAGTAGCGTCCCGAATCGCCGGACAACTGTCGGGCGAAGGCAACTCCGCAGCATTCAGGGAGTTTGCTTGGCGTTTCGTCAATATCATTGCCCGGGCTTTGGTAGAACTGGGTCAGCGACCTGATTACCTGCTGATCCAACGTCACGTGATCAACATCGACGCCCTGTTCATTGAATACGCCGCTTACTTCTTCGCCGAAAACGAGCCAAAAGCATGGGATGTCATCGTCCAAATCGAGGCCAAGCTAAACGAGAAGAACATTCCACGACACATGATGGGTCGCGAGAAACGCGTGGTGGCAATCGAGCAATACCTGTCCCAGGCGCGGTTGTATGACCCTGTGCTTGATGGCCTTCGTTCCGCTGTTCGCTATGACCGGACCTATTTCGACAAAATCGTCGCATCGCTTCTGCCGTTGCTTGAGAAACTCACCACTGGCGACATCGCTCAGCTATTGGCGCCTGACTACGTGGATCTGGAAGATCCGCGGCCGATCTTTGATTGGATGCAGATCATCCGCAAACGAGCCGTGGTCTATGTCGGTCTTGATGCGCTGTCCGATTCAGAAGTCGCCTCTGCCGTCGGCAACTCAATGTTTTCTGACCTGGTGTCTGTCGCAGGTCATATCTACAAATTCGGGGTTGATGATGGTCTGCCTGGAGCATCTGCCGACAAAAAAATCCCCATCAACGTCCATGCCGACGAATTCAACGAACTGATGGGAGACGAGTTTATCCCGATGATCAACAAAGGCGGGGGTGCCGGCATTCAGGTCACGGCCTACACCCAGACCCTTAGCGATATTGAGGCGCGGATCGGTAATCGCGCAAAAGCGGGCCAGGTCATCGGTAACTTCAACAACCTCTTCATGCTGCGCGTTCGTGAAACTGTGACTGCAGAACTGCTCACCAAGCAATTGCCAAACGTCGAGGTCTACTCGACGTCGGTGATGAGCGCAGCCACTGACAGTTCAGATCCTCATGGAAATACCGCCTTCACCTCAAATACTCAGGATCGGATCACGGCGACTAGCGTTCCAATGATTGAACCTGCACATGTGGTGGCCCTACCCAAAGGGCAAGCTTTTGGGCTGATTGAAGGGGGCCAGCTTTGGAAGATCCGTATGCCCCTTCCCGCGCCGGACCCCGACGAGGTCATGCCCAGGGATCTGCAAGCGATGGCCGGATATATGCGTAAACGGTACGTCCCGGCGAATGAATGGTGGAGTACGACGGTGATTCAGGATCAGGAGGCCCCGCTCCCCGTAGATCTGCTCGTAGACTCCCACGACACCGAGCAACAAAGCATATGAGCGATCCCGCTACCGCAGCTCAACGTCAGCAAGTGCGGCAGCAAGGGATGTTTATCAGCCTGATGATGTTGCCGTTTCGATTGATCGGTGTGCTGTGCGGCTCGCTGATGCTCAGCCTTGTGATCGAGTGCATCGGTATGTACCTGATCTGGCCTGAGGAACGCTGGCACCATTCGCAACAGATGTTCGAATTTGAACTGGACCAGTTGGCCAAGGATTTCACCCAGAGTGCGCTAATCGAAGAACCGGGTCGAACCGCTCAAAAAATCGTTCTTGCGGCATATGACGCGGTGTTTATCCGAACCGGGATCGCTGAGTCACTGCACAACACATCGAAAAAAGCACGTAGCGCTCATAATGATAGTGAGCGCACTGTCCGTTATTACGTGGGAACAATCTACACACACCTTGAGAACGGCCTGATCGCGGCGGCATATACCGTGCTGGTGTTCACTGTTCGGCTACTGGTGCTGTCTCTAACGCTGCCGCTTTTCGTGATGGCTGCATTTGTTGGGCTGGTTGACGGGCTTGTTCAAAGGGACATACGACGTTTCGGTGCGGGACGCGAGTCAGGTTACATCTACCATCGTGCTAAAGCCTGTGTGATGCCCCTCATCACGTGGCCTTGGGTTCTCTATCTGGCACTACCGGTGAGCCTGGACGCAGTTTTGATCCTAGTGCCCAGCGCGACCCTTCTGGGAATGGTGGTGGCCCTCACGATAGGTAGATTCAAAAAATATTTATGAATATCGTGTAATCACTACTCTCTTACCCTGGGGCACGGGTTTATCGACAATCGTCCCTTCCCTTCCAAACCATAGGCACGCTCCGTGAGTCTTTCCGACTACTTCACAACCGACGATGGATCGCTCCCTGAGATCGTGGTGACGTATTCAGATGCGTCGCTTGTACCGAAGGCATTTGAATATCTGTTCGATCATGGTGCAAAAAATGTCACTGGTGACGGCGGCTATCTTTGGATCAAGGCATCCCAGAGTGAAAAGCCATTCTCCGGCCCTCAGGATGCGTTGCTCGTAAGCTCAGGATCGGCAGAGGCATTCCACGTGGTTCTGGGTGGACTATGTGGCACCCGGGGTCAGATACCTAACCTTGGCATTTACGTTTCCTCTGACAGCCTCATATTGGACTACCGGATGGGTGCTCATTGGGGGCGAGATCAAATCTACTCTTTGTTGGAACTACTACGACAACTAGGAGACATCGGCGGGGTTGTATCCATCCCATGGTGGGGCGTTGAAGGAGAACATGAATTCCTTGCGGCCCTGGAGAGTCCCGAAAAAATTATTAATCCCTAAATTCACGGTGTGAGCTGACTGGCACTGCGTTAGACGATACAAGTCGTGATTCTCAACCGGCTGGACCGCTAATGTGCGATCCGAGCCCGAAGGGGATCTCTGCCAGTTTACTGTGAACGGTAGTCGACGTACTCCGTATGCTTCTTCGCATAGAGATTTCGATCGGTCGTAGCACACGGCGGTTGTCAATCGGGTGACTACCAATGCCTGATTGATCGCAACATCAGTACCTCCCTCCCCTCAGTATCGAGCCGTCTGACTGAACAGAATGAGCTCACCATGACTACCCACCCACGCCCAAAACCCCTCAAGGCAGCTGTGTTGCTATTCGCACTTGTGGAAGACATCCCTGCGATAGCCAACGAAATCGTTGATGAGCATACCCGCTTAGCAACGGTCCTGCGCGAGCTGCGCGTAATTGAAAGGCTCACCTACACAGAGGATCTCATCAAGAGCCCAGAACCGACGCGCTATCACTTCAGTTACGTCGACCTGCGTGCGGACATACATCGCGTCAGTAAGGGAATCAGAGACTACCTATACCCCCAGCGCGCAGCACCACGCGACGTAGTAGCTCTGCGTGGCAGCTACGTCGATGAAGCGGTGCCTGATCAATGAATGCTGCTCAGATTGCGGCATTCCAGGCAAATGGCGGTTTCACCCCCTCAATCACGGCCTCGGTGCTGATCGCAGCTGTTTTTGCGACGTTATTGCTCTGGGGCACCTGGGCCATACGGACTGCTTATTCCGGCTGGTCTGAACAGCGACTGAACCAGCGACAGTTTCTGGGCGTGGTGATCCGATTCACCGCGATGTACCTGGCACTGACGTTCGTCCTTCTTTCTTGAGCTAATGGAATACACCATGAACAGGAACGCTCTGCGCTTCAAACGGTTCCCCCTGAGCATTGCTTTTTACTGCGTAACGCTACCATCTCCTGCCTTGGCCAAAGGCAAGTTGCCCACCATGGAAGACCCAACCCGTGGTGCCGGCAAAGGCATCATGGATACGATGCAAAATTACGGCTATGACATCGTCATGTTGGTGGCCTTACTGGTTGTTGCCTCAATGTTTATCGGTGTTTGCTACCACGCTTACACACGGTACTCAGAGATTCATACGGGACGTTCAACCTGGGGGCAATTTGGTCTGAGCATAGCCGTCGGCGCCGTCATGCTGGTGGTGGGCATCTGGCTGTTGACCAAAGCCACTGGGGTTCTGTGAGGACAACACATCATGGAATCCCTTTTTCAAAATGCACCAGACGGCACCATCACTTTTCTTCCCCACCGTTTGAACCGTCAGCCTGTCGTTGTTCGTGGCCTGACTGCCGATGAACTCTGGATTTGCTCAGGATTGTCTGCGAGCGCAGGACTGATCTTGGGTATCCCTGCGGCTTGGTTGGCAACGAGTATCGCAGTGGTACCCACCGCAATTGTGTTTGCAATTGCGGCGGGCCTGTTCATCGGTGGCAGCTTGCTGCGCCGGAAAAAAAGAGGACGGCCTGAGACGTGGCTTTATCGACAGATTCAATGGTGGTTGGCCATTCACAACCCCGGACTGGCGTGTCAGCTAGGTGCACATGAACTGATCACTCGATCCGGTTTCTGGACAACACGTCGAGGTGGTGCATGAGCCGATTCAAAAACGAGGTCTTGCACCTACAGTCTCACGTTAAAACGCTACGCCTATGCTCTGGGGCTCTCCTTCTCATGGTACTGGGGACGGGTGTGGGCTGGTGGACGGCCCCACGTGATCTAACAATTCATGTTCCACCCGATCTGCGCTCTGGTAGTACCCGAAAATGGTGGGAGGTCCCTCCAGAATCCGTTTACGCATTCACTTTCTACATATTCCAGCAACTCAACCGCTGGCCCACCGATGGTGAGGAAGACTACAGCCGAAACCTGCAATCTCTGACAGCGTACCTCACGCCAGAATGTCGCTCATTTTTCCAACATGACTACGACCAGCGGCGACGGTCAGGGGAGCTGCGAAAACGAGTACGTGGCTTATACGAAATTCCCGGACGTGGTTACGGGGATGATCCTGAGACGCGCGTGAAAGTGGTCTCCGAGCGCGATTGGGTTGTCACCCTGGACGTCAACGCTGACGAATATTACGGCGCCGAGCAGATTAAACGCGCTCTGGTTCGCTATCCCATCAAGGTTGTGCGCCTGGACATCGATCCAGAGCTCAATCCGTTCGGTCTTGCACTGGACTGCTACGACGGTGCGCCTCAACGCATCGTGATGCCCACAACCTTGTCGACTGGCTCCCGAAATCAGAACCATCCACTAGGAGACGCCTCATGAAGGGACGGCTGCTGTCTGCTTCTCTGGTACTCGCAATCAACCTGGACGTCGCATCAACCCAAGCAGTGGAAGTCATGCGTTGGGAGCGTCTGCCTTTGACTGTTCCCTTGCTTGTAGGCCAGGAGCGCGTGGTGTTTGTAGAGCGTAATGTACGTGTTGGGGTACCCACCTCGCTTGGCGGCAGACTACGTGTGCAAAGCGCGGCAGGAACGGTCTACCTAAGGGCGAACGAACCAATCGAGCCGACCCGTCTGCAACTCCAAGATGCGCTCACTGGCGAACTGATCCTATTGGACATCGTCGCAGAGCCTGCTCAAGACGGGCAGTCGCAACTAGAAGCCATCCAAATCGTTGAACAGTCGACCGGACAACAGCGCGCGGAAGCGGATAACTCTGCCCCTACGGCGTTGGACAACGGAACAACCCTACGTACGCCGGTCCCCATGGTTCTGACACGTTATGCCGCACAAAATCTGTACGCACCGTTACGCACTGTAGAACCTTTGGCAGGCGTGCGACGGGTCAATCTATCCCCCGACCTATCGCTCGATTTGCTGATGCCGAGCTTACCTGTTGAGGCCAGGGCCCTGGCCGCGTGGCGTCTGGATGATTACTGGGTGACGGCTATCCGGCTGACCAATCAAACCGAGCACTCCATCCATCTTGATCCTCGTATGTTGCTGGGAGATTTTGCGACAGCCACCTTCCAGCACCATCACCTTGGCGCAAAGGGCACCCCAGTAGACACCACAGTGCTTTACCTGACGACCCGCGGACATGGCCTTGCACAGTCTTTGATGCCAGCCATTAGCCCTGTAAACGCAGCTCTCAACCTGCCCAATACCGCATCGGCAAGAACCCTGGAGGCAAACCATGAGAAGTAATGGATTGCTTAAGTGGTTGATGATCCCGATAGCGCTACTGCTGTTGCTGGTGCTGCTGAAGCTACTACCCAGCAATAAAACCTCGCCATCCAACCCAGCCGAAGCTGAAAGCCAACTTACTGCTGAAGAGATGAAAGCGCTTGGCCTTGAGGGAGATACGCCAAAAGATACGGTGGCCACGTTGGTGGCACAGGTCAGGCAACTGCGGGGGGAACTCAAGCAATCACTGAGCGAAAATGAGCGCAATGACGCAGACTCGGACCGGCTGCGACAATTTGAGGACACTCTGCAAGAACGCATACAACTCGCCCTGGAGAAGGAACGACTGCGTATGCAGGAGGAGCAAAACGCTTCTGGCAGCGACGAATCAGATATCCAAGGGTTGCTGCAGAGTCTTCAGTGGCAACTGGATAACCTGACGCAAAGAGACGGCAATTTGGACGTGCCGGTGGGCATGGCTCTACAGGAAGGTGGTTCTCAGGACGGCATACGCTGGGTTGAGCCAGACGATACGAAACCAAAAGACGCTGCAGGATCCTCGGTGGAGCCGAGCTTTAGTTTTCCTACCCGTTTTGGTCCTGCGCAAAAAACACTGGGTGACATTGCTGGTTCAATATCAGCTACTGCTACCACAGATGTTGAAGTCCCCACCGCTAAACAGACCTACACCGTCCCTGCCAATGCAACGCTGATGGGGTCTGTCGCAATGACAGCGCTTATCGGTCGTGTGCCCATCGACGGCACCGTCAACGACCCCTACCCCTTCAAAGTTCTCATCGGGCCGGACAACTTAACAGCCAATGGCATTGATCTACCTGAGGTGGCGGGCGCTGTGATCAGTGGCACTGCCTCAGGAGATTGGACGCTGTCCTGCGTTCGCGGACAGATCCGCTCCATCACGTTTGTTTTCCAGGACGGCACCATCCGAAGCTTGCCCGCAGACAATCACAAAGATTCGCGAGGTGACTCGCAGAACGCCTCCAACAGCGGTGCTACTCAGGAAGGCCTAGGGTGGATCAGCGATCGACACGGCATTCCCTGCGTCGCCGGCAAACGTCGAAGCAACGCTCAGCAATATCTGGGCTCCCAAACATTGATTACCGCGGCCGGGGTCGGGGTGGCCTCTCTGATCAAGTCCGCCGGTAATACCATCTACGCAGGAAACAACGGTGGCTCATTGAGCACCGTTGGCATCTCTGGAAGTGAAGCCATGAATCGGTTACTGGCCAGCGGCGTGCAAGACATCTCGCAGTGGGTCAATAAGCTTTACGGCCAGGCCTTTGCAGCCATTTACGTCGAACCTGGTGCCCAGGTATCCGTGCACATCGAACAGCCCCTTATCCTCGACTATGACGCCAAGGGGCGCAAAGTCGATCACACCCTTGGAGGTCGCCATGTCGCCACGGACTTGGATTGAAATGATAACGGTCGTGCTGATCGCATCGGCAGTGACTGGCTGCGCGACAGACACCGAAGAGCTACTCAGCCATGACGGCAGCACCATGATGGATGTCTGGAACCAACAAACCAGTGGTTCCAGAAGCGGTCAAGCCGCTCAACAGTTACTGGACGCAAGACAGGCGTTAAGACGGCCGCTGACTGAACCGCTGGTGCCATCTTCAACCATGCCCTATACACGCACCGCTCAGACCGAGATCCACCAACAATTTCATCGTCTGCCCAACCCGGACTTGGTGATGTACGTCTTTCCTCATTGGGCCGGAACAGAGTCCGTGCCAGTGCCCGGTTACAGCACCGTTTTTCCGCTGCATCAACGCGTGCAATACGCAATGCCCGGCGAACGTCTGGAGGACTACTGATGACCTGGTTTTCTCAATGGAAACGCAACGAACATTCGCAGCCGTCTCCTGAGCCAGGCGCATGGGACAACCATATAGCCAAGCTTGCCGAGAACGGGTTGCCCGAACCTGAGTCACGGCATAGAAAACCGTCAACTGACGTGGATGACCGCGCGTCATATGACTTCGCACCGTCTTTTGTAGATCGTCTGCCTTGGGTTGAGTACCTACCGCTGACGCAGTGCATGCTGTTGGAGGATGGGCTGTCCGTTGCGGCATTCTTCGAGCTAACGCCACTGGGCACAGAAGGCCGGGAAAGCGCCTGGCTGCTGCAAGCCCGGGACACGCTAGAAAATGTTCTACAGGACAGCTTCGATGAGTTGGACAACAATCCATGGGTTGTACAGCTCTACGCACAGGACGAGACCAGTTGGGACTGTTATCTAAAATCCCTGGGGCAGTATCTGCAACCACGGGCCTGCGGCAGTGCCTTCAGCGAGTTTTATTTACGCTTTTTTGCACACCATCTTGATGCGATCGCCAAGCCTGGCGGGCTCTTTGAAGACACCACTCTCACCCGACTCCCTTGGCGCGGGCAGACTCGACGGGTGCGGATGGTTGTCTACAGACAAGTACCTAAGTCATCTGCCTCGCGCCGGGAACACTCCCCAGAACAATCGTTGAACGTAGTCTGCGATCGTTTGACCGCTGGGCTAACAAGCGCCGGCATCAAGAGTCAGCGAATAGGAGCTGACAAAATCCACGACTGGTTACTGCGCTGGTTCAACCCCAATCCGACACATCTGGGTTCCACTGCGGAGGCTCGCGAACGCTTCTATCAATTGACTGCTTACCCTGAGGAAACTGAAGAAGGCGAAATCGAGCTGGCCAGCGGCACTGACTTCTCCCAGCGTTTGTTCTTCAGTCAACCGCGATCTGACGCTGCTCAAGGCGTTTGGTACTTCAATGACATGCCCCACCGGGTCATGCTGATGGACCGACTGCGCACTCCTCCTCACACCGGGCATCTGACAGGCGAAACGCGTAAAGGAGACGCGATAAATACCTACTTCGATCAAATGCCTGAGGACATCATCATGTGCCTCACACTGGTCGCCACACCTCAGGACGTACTGGAGGCCCACCTCAACCATCTGAGCAGAAAGTCGATCGGCGACACCCTTGCTTCGGAACAGACACGCCAGGATGTCCATCAAGCCAGATCTATTATTGGCAGCTCCCACAAGCTCTACCGTGGATCACTGGCCTTCTACTTGCGCGGCAGAGACATAGCGGAGTTGGATGCGCGAGGTATGCAACTGGCCAATGTCATGCTTAATGCGGGGTTGCAGCCGGTGCGCGAGGATGACGAAGTTGCACCGCTCAACAGCTACATGCGTTGGCTGCCTTGTGTCTTCGATCCGGCCAAGGACAAACGCCACTGGTACAGCCAACTCATGTTCGCGCAGCACGCCGCGAACCTTGCGCCGGTATGGGGGCGCAGTCAGGGCACGGGACATCCGGGGATCACGTTCTTCAATCGTGGTGGTGGCACCCTCTCGTTCGATCCCCTGAACCGCCTTGATCGCCAGATGAATGCACACCTGTTCCTGTTCGGTCCCACAGGCTCGGGCAAGTCTGCCACTCTCAACAACATCCTGAACCAAATCACAGCTATCTACCGGCCGCGGCTGATCATCGTCGAGGCTGGCAATTCCTTCGGGCTCTTCGCCGAATTTGCCAAGCGCCTCGATCTGACCGTACACCACGTCAAGCTGTCTCCGGGTGCTGGCGTAAGTCTGGCCCCTTTCGCAGACGCCCGTCGTTTGGTGGAAACACCGGATGAAATTCAAACGCTCGATGCGGACCGGCTGGATGAGACAGCCTCGCCCTATGAATGCGATGAGCAACGTGATGTGTTGGGCGAGCTGGAAATCACTGCCCGACTGATGATTACCGGCGGTGAGGAGAAGGAAGAAGCACGTCTCACCCGGGCAGATCGCAGCCTCATTCGCCAGAGCATTTTGAATGCGGCACAACGGTGCACCAGTGAACATCGAACCGTGCTTACCCAGGATGTTCGTGATGCGCTACGTGAACTAGGTGCAGACAAAGGTCTACCAGAGGGCCGCCGCGTGCGCCTTCTGGAAATGGCCGAGGCTATGGATCTTTTCTGTCAGGGGCTGGATGGAGAATTGTTCAATCGTCCAGGGACCCCTTGGCCGGAAGCCGACATTACCATCGTCGACCTGGCTACGTTCGCTCGTGAAGGCTACAACGCTCAACTCTCGATCGCGTATTTGTCGCTGCTTAACACCGTCAACAACATCGCCGAACGTGACCAGTTTCTAGGGCGTCCGATCATCAATGTCACTGATGAAGGACACATCATCACCAAAAATCCACTGCTCGCTCCCTACGTTGTCAAGATCACCAAGATGTGGCGAAAACTGGGGGCGTGGTTCTGGCTGGCAACCCAGAATCTCGATGACCTGCCCAAAGCCGCAGAACCAATGCTGAACATGATCGAGTGGTGGATCTGCCTGAGCATGCCGCCTGATGAGGTGGAGAAGATCGCCAGGTTTCGGGAGCTCAGCCCTGCTCAGAAAGCCCTGATGATGTCGGCTCGTAAAGAGGCTGGGAAATATTGCGAAGGTGTCGTGCTTTCAAAGTCGATGGATGCGTTGTTTCGCGCAGTTCCACCCAGCCTCTACTTGGCCATGGCCATGACAGAACCAGAAGAGAAAGCAGCACGTTTCAAAATCAGGCAGGAACACAAGATCAATGAACTGGATGCTGCTATCAGAATGGCAGCAGACATCGATCGAGCTAGAGGAATCGAACCGTTACAACTCAACCTTCGTGAGCTCGAGCAGTACACTCGCTAGGGCGGACAAAGCGCAAGCATGTAGAAAACAGCGCCGCTTTGCTTTTTTATAGTTTCAAGCTAGTGTCTTTTTGAGCCCCAGCCTGCAATCGCGAGCGTCAAGGAGACTGCATGAAAGGATACGACAAACAAATATACGTCACGTTTTGCGGAACTGAAAGCTCTAGGCAAGAGATGCGAGCCAATCACATGTACCTTTCTTCAAAGTACGCCGAGGTGCCAAATGAACTATTAAATTGGAGTGAACACAACAACTCCATCGTGCTTGCCACCAAATTTGCAGAGATGTGTGGAGAGCATGACCTTGACCTTCACCAAGAGAACAGTAACGAAGTAGCTCAAATCATCCCGAAGACATTTGGTATATACGTTGCAGTCCATGGCGCGATAGGAAGCTCGGTGATAGATGTTGAAATTGTGGGAGAAGCAATAGCCCTACTCTGCACCCATGCCGGTTATACTCCCCAAAAAATATGTATAGATAGCTGCCACTCTGCCGACGCTCCAAAAGTTGTAAAGCAAGTAGAGGACCCGAACACCTCTGAAAACTCGATAGCACAGAAGCTCGGATATTCATTATTTAGGAAGATGAATGAACTTGGCACAGCAAATAATCTAATTAACTGCGTACTCGCTGGATATCGTGACGTGGTGGTTAAATATGAATATGGAAGTAGGGAGCTTGATAGCCTGGGCATGGTTTTTCCAGGCGCCTCTGAAGGTGTTCATACGTACTATAAAGATGGCGGCCCAAAAGGCGCCATACGACATACTCGGTTGCGGCCTGCCCCGATAGTCGTCAATGACACCTACATCGAAGGGCTCCAGCCACAATTCGCAAAAAAGCTCCTCCTACAGAAGGATAAAAAGAAATATCTCACACTAAAGGACAATACAAATCCAGCATTCAGAAAATACATAGAGGCACTGAATAGATACTTGCAAAAAAAGAAGGCTTGGAAATTCACAAACAGCATGACCTGGGCACCCATACAATTAGATGAATACTCCAGCTCAGACATCTTCAAATTTCTAGAAATAACCGACAGCACTGTAACCGGAATTCTGAACCCAGGAACTGTTTCGACCAATAGCAAAAAATAACGACTTATAACTTCAAACTTGATGACGGGTCTCATCATTTAAAGATCTGCACCAGTGACCCTTTGGATCAATTTACACACCACGCACTCTGTTTTCTTCAAATTTTGTGCGACGGTAACCTGCTGCACAGCCATGTGTCCTTAAGGGATTCGTCCTCCGTAGCTTAAAAGCGGGAGGGCTCCAATGCGGTTTTAATCCAACCGACATCGTCCATATGTTGGACACTGATATGGTGAATCGCTGGTTATCTGCGAACCCAACCAGCAACGCGCCCATGTAGCCTCGGTCCGAAAGGCTACGGCGCAGCCTGACTGCGTAGACCGAAATCACATTCGCTTCGCATCCGTTCAGCGAATAGCCATCGCTCACTCGATGGTGGATGCCACTGTTCTTCGGTTTTGATCGAGCCTACACACATCACCAATCCCTTGGGGCTTCCTCCCCTAGGGCGGGAGCCTCGTTTTCGTCAGCGGAGACTCCCATGACAATGATTTTCCCAGCGACCATATCTTCAGTTAATGAGGACAGCCCCAAATATCAAGAGGACCATCTGATCAAGAAGGCCATCTCGATTCTGGAGCAGCGTATGTTCAAACGTGGCCCTTACCTCGAAAGACCACAGGATGTTCGCCAGTATTTACGACTCCAGCTTGCTGGAGAAACCCAAGAGGTATTTTCAGCACTGTTCCTAGACGCTCGTCATCGTGTAGTGGCCTACGAGCCGCTGTTCTACGGCACCATCGATTCTGTGAGCGTGTATCCGAGACGGATTCTGCAACGTGCGCTAGAGCATCAGTGTGTGGCGATCATCGTCGCCCATAACCATCCCTCAGGTGATAAAAATCCGAGCCAAGGCGACAAGGAGATCACCAAGGTACTGAACGATCTACTGCCGAAGCTGAATGTCCGTCTTTTGGACCACTTCATTATCGGAGAAGGTGAGCCCTACTCTTTCGCTGAAGCCGGTTTGATCTGACAATCCGAATCTATCAGCCCCCTTGTTCCGAAGCGCCTTCCCAGGCGCTTTTTTTCTGTGTAAGAAAAATGCCGATCAATAGGGCACAGAGCTGAACCCGTTTCTGACAGGACGGGGTGCCCTACCCCCTGATTCACTGCGCACCTCCATCCTGCGTAGAAAAAAACATGCCCCGTCGTCACTCCAGCCCATTTCGCTTTATCGCCGCTACCGCAATAGGCCTTCCCCTATCCGCGTCGGCCCTCAACACCGCGACAATCACCTCCTCTAGCGTATCTGGTGATTGCCTCGCCTATCGCGTAGTCGGTATCTGCTACTGGCTTTACTGCACCAACTTCGGGTGCAAAGTAAAAACCTCCCCCAAGGTTCATCACTACGTGCCTGACGCAGTGGTTTCTAGCTACAGCAACACCGGAGAAAATCCCTGGTCGGAAGTACGATCCATGAGTTCGACCAACTTCTCTGCACAAGGTGGAGGCGACGGCAGCACGGGTATCAGTCATGAAAATGACCTGGCCAAATTCAAGAATGCCGATGTTATCGGTCACCCCGGCGGCGCGACATTCAGCCAATTCGCCGGTCAATCAGGCTACACATGCTCTGGTGCAGGCAAGATCCTGATGCCCTACTTTCTGAGTACTCTGGACAGCCTGGCGTGGCGCTACAACGTGCCTGAAATGATTTTCCCCGAAGCCCTCACACCCGGCGCGCGAGAGATTGGCAGTCGTACGAGTGCAAACCTATGGGGAGCGATCTATCCCCGCGGTGGATTTCTTCATGGCGTCGACGATTATAAAAGCGCCGCTGTTGTAGCCCAAAGAGCCGGCGATATCGTCACCCGTCGCGGCCAGATGCATGTTTACCAACCGTTACTGGCCAACCCACAGGATGGGTATTGGCCCGCGGGACCTCTCCAAGAAAACGATGTCAGCACCGGGAAATGGCAAGAACTCACGCCTGACCAATCTAAAACCTGCGCCGTATTTCCCAACAATCTCCCCCATGTTCAATCCCCACGTGGCGACTACGCTTGGGCGCTCTGGCGGCCGTATAGCTGCTGCGAACGCAAAGGGCAAATCTTCCTCGGGAGTACAGACTTTGCGGGAGCTAACGAATGAAAGCTGCCTACCAGCTCGTTTCAATACCGCCTCTTTCTTCAATATCTCGAATCCTGATCAGTGCCCTGCTCCTCTCAGCTACCACCACACATGCAGCCCAAACCGAATTGAACAAGGACGGTATCAGCCACAGCGGTTCCATCGGTGACGATGTGCTCTACAGCATCGGTGGTGGGCGAGCTGTGTCCATGGGCGGCTCTGCTTCCATGGACAGCATTTCGGTTGGCGCAGGTTGGGATACCAACCTGATTTGTGGCGACATGAGCCTGGACACGACCCTGCGAAACCAACTTAACGGTGCCACAGGCGGCTTCCGATCGATCATGAGCAACATCATCCAGAACGCTACCAGCGCCGTTGCGTCGCTTCCTGCACTGATCATCCAGCGTGCCGACCCGGGTCTGTACAACCTGCTCACCAACGGCATCTTGCAAGCCCGACTCGACTTCGACCGATCCAAATCTACCTGCCGGGCGGTGGCCGAACGCATGGCCGACGTCGCGGGCGGTCAGCTCGGCTGGGGCGAACTGGCTGAAGGTATGGCGCTCAGCAACACAGTCAAAAACCATGATGCTGTAGCAGCGGTCGAACAGGCGGAACAACACCGAGGTAATAGCGGTGTTCCGTGGGTCGGTGGCAACGCGGCAGGAGGCAAAAGACAGCCCTCCATCAAGGTGGTTTCCGATGTTACTCGCGCAGGGTTTAACCTCCTCAATGGCCGTGAAGTTGGTAACCGCTCCCCCATTCCCAAAAACAGCTGCGGCAACCGTCTGAGCTGTCAGACCTGGTCGTCACCACAAGAAGCTGAAGCTTGGGCAACCAGAGTTCTAGGAGAGCGGGAACACCAAACGTGCGATCACTGCACCAAAACTCAAACCAAACCTGGTGTGGGTCTTACCCCACTGATTCAAGAAGAGTACGACGCCAAACTTCAAGTCCTTGAAGCGCTGCTTAAGGGCAGCAAGCCCACCTCAGCCGAAAATCTGATGGAAGCCAGCAGCCAATCGCTGCCCATCACTCGCGGCGTAATCGAAGCACTGCGCGACGAACCTGACCAAGATTTACTGGCGAGACGACTGGCTTCCGAAGTGGCGCTTTCCAGCGTCCTGGAAAAAGCTCTTCTGCTGCAACGCACCCTAATGACCGGACGCAAGGAGCCGAACGTCGCTGCCAATCAACTGGCTCAGCAAGCCATTGCCGACGAAAGCGAAGCCCTGACTCAGGAAATCAACAGCCTCAAAACCGAACTTGAGCTTCGCCGAACGCTGGCGGGCAATTCCCCCATGATGTTGATCCAGCGCCAAAACAGTCGCGCCGCCGGTTCCCGAGGGGTCTACCAGGGAGACCCCATACGCAATCGTCTGGACCTGATCCAGCAGGCAGTTCCAGAGGGGCACCCACGATGATGCGCCCATCAAAAACCAGACTCCTGATTGCTCACTTAATCCTGTGGAGCGTCATTCTTGGTCTGGTGATCACCATCGCAGGATTGCTGAGTCTTGAGGCCTCCAAAGCCCCTAGGGACTGGAACACTTGGTTAGACACAAACAAGACAGCCCTGCTGCTCTGGCGAATTGCCCTCTACAGCGCAACCGCAGTCGCTTGGTACCGAATGCGCAGACGCCTAGCAAGCCGAGGGCTCACTCCTCATCAACATCAACGCCTCCTGTGTGCCGAGGTTGCCGCTATTGGCGTATTAACACTTCTTGAACTGTCGGCGTTCGACGCAGATATCCAAGCACGGCCTCTTCCATGACGCTCTACACCAACGACTACCTGGAGTACTACCTGACTCTGGTCGGGTGGATCGTTAACAACGGCATCTGGGAGCTGCTGGTGGCCAGTGGCGTGTTCGCCTTACCCTTCCTGACGATCATCCTCCAGGAATGGCTCAGGGCACGAAGCGAAGGCGCCGATGAGGGTAACAAGGGCGTGCTGTCCTCGTTACGCATCGAGAACCGAGTGTGGGTGGCCATCGTCGTAATTATGTTTGCGGGCATTCCGTTCTTTCAGGTGGACCTGAACACCATCGAATTCGACAGCACTCGCTCTGCACAATGTCAGGTGAGCGTTGCATCGCCGCAAGAGACCCGCTGGTCCAGTACATTCACCACCCTCAACAACCAAAGCGCCAAGGTACCCGTGTGGTGGTTCTTCATGCACTCACTGTCTAAGGCCGTCACCGGAGGGTCCATTGCGGCAATCCCGTGTGGAACGGATCTGCGGCAGATGCGTATGGACATTGATGCAACCAGGATCGAAGACCCGATACTGGCTCAGGAAGTGGCTGACTTCAGCCAGGACTGCTACGGCCCCGCACGTGCGCGGATGTTCATAAATCGTCCCAACCTCAGCGAAGAGCAGATGGACGATATCAACTGGATTGGATCAAACCAGTTGGTCAAAGCCAGTGGTTACTACGATCGTTATCACTCGAAAACACCTCGCAGCCAATGGCCTTTCAACACAACACGAGATGCCGGACTTGCTCAGGTTCCCGGTGGTGGCGGTTACCCTACATGCCAACAATGGTGGTCAGATGTACGAGTAGGACTGCGCGCAAGACTTGTGCAACAGATTGATCCCAGCCTGCTAACTCGCCTGAGCAACTGGGCACGCTTCCTGAGCAAAACCGAGTCCGACGACGCAGTGATCCGCTCCGTTGTATCCCCTCGTCAACAAGCATTGAACCAAGGCCAGGTCTACGCCAGTTACGGGGGACAAATTGACATGTCTGCGTCGAACATCCTGGCTCGCGGCGCCTCAGACCTAGGTCTCACTTTCGGGTCCTTGGCCTATTTCCCCGCCATGGATGTAGTACGCCAAGCGCTCCCCATGGTGCTGTCTTTCCTGAAGATGGCACTGATCATCTGCATTCCGCTGATCCTTGTCTTTGGTACCTACGAACTCAAGGCCCTGGTGACCATCAGTTGCGTCCAATTCGCTCTCTTCTTCGTGGACTTCTGGTTTCAACTGGCCCGCTGGATCGACAGCACCGTCCTCGACACCCTATACGGCTGGGACTCACCGCACAGCAATTTCAACGTACTCCTTGGCGCTAACAACTCCTTTGGAGACATGCTTTTGAACTACGTTATGGCAGCCATGTTCATCGTTCTTCCTGCGTTTTGGGTGGCTAGTTTGGCGTGGGTTGGAATTAACGCGGGTAGTGTCCTACGTAGCCTGAATGATGCGACTACAGAAGCAAGAAACGCCGGTCGTACGGGCGCAGAGCTTGGTATGAGGATGCTGAAGTGACGATGGATGACTCAATCATCGTCCTCAAACAGACGTCCATAATCTGTTCGAATGCCATTCTCATAATAACCATACCCTTCCGGACCATAGCGCCACTCTGGTAGATCAACATGCCCCCTGATAACACCGATGGCTCCTGTGGCTATGAATAGAACAATTAGGGTGATCCAAAAAGCGACGTACAGCAGAGCAACGATGATTACGACCTTGAGTATCCAACACAGTATCTTCGAGATCGGTATGGGTACTCCCGTGCGTTGCAGCCACATTAAAACCCTCTCTTCAAATCGAAGAAATCCTAGCCATCGGCGTCCAAGCCATTGACCAAACTGCATCGCTCTAGTCGTCCCGCCCGTCCCCGTCATCGTGCATCCTCCTTGTCCGTAAACCTTTCCCTAAAAGAGGTGAGCGTTAACCGATTCACCCTGGCGACATCTCATAAAAATGCGCAGCCTCAAAAGGGTAAAGGCAAAAAAGGGAATGGGCCAAGGGAATGGAGCACAAGGGGAAAGGCCCTACTCCAAAAACAGAAAAGGCTCTCAGATCGACCAAGCGGACAGGAAAAATCATGCTCTCGCTGTTTCGTCGCAAGCAACAGTCAACTCAACTTCAGCGCGCTGCGCCTGAGCAGATTTCATCACAAGGACTGACCGTTCCTCAGTCAGCTCAAGCGCTGCTCGCAGTACCACGTCGACAAAAGCTGCTAGACCATATCTGGCAACGAACAGCCCTCTCCCGCGCCCAATTCAATAAGCTGTATCTGGACCCGATCACACGCTATGCCGAGTTGGTACAGCTTCTCCCCGCGTCTGAGAGCCACCACCACGCATACCCTGGTGGGATGCTGGACCACGGCCTTGAAGTCGTCGCTTACGCCCTGAAGCTTCGCCAGTCCCATCTGCTCCCATCAGGCGCTCAACCCGAAATTCAGGTCGCTCAAGCTGAGGCCTGGAGCGCCGGTATTGCCTATGGAGCTCTCGCTCATGATCTCGGAAAAATCGGAGTTGATCTTCACGTCGAATATGCCGACAACACGGTCTGGCATCCCTGGCACGGACCACTCGACCGCCCTTATCGCCTGCGCTATCGAAAGGATCGGCAATACCGCTTACACGGTGCAGCTGCTGGCATGCTCATCTGCCAGTTGCTGAATCGGGACATTCTGGATTGGCTCTGCACATTCCCTGAGCTCTGGGCATCACTTCTCTACAACCTGGCGGGCCAGTATGAGCACGCTGGAGAGCTTGGCTCACTCGTCACGCAAGCTGACCAAGCATCAGTAGCCCAAGCGCTAGGAGGTGATCCGGGCAAAGCTCTGACAGCCCCCAAACACGCGCTACAGAGAAAGCTGTTGGAGGGCTTACGCTATCTGCTCAGCGAAGAACTCAAACTCAACCAACCTCAAGCCTCTGACGGCTGGCTCACACATGACGCTCTATGGCTGGTCAGCAAGACGGTCTCGGATAAGTTGCGCGCTCACCTGCTCTCCCAAGGCATCGATGGCATTCCGGAAAAAAACACAGCCGTCTTCAACGTCCTTCAGGACCATGGAATCGCTCAGCCTAGCGCTGATGGCAAAGCCATCTGGAAAGCCACCGTCACCAGCGAGAACGGCTGGTCCCACAGCTTTACCTTCCTGAAACTGTCTCCCGCCTTGATCTGGGAGACAGGAGCACGACCAGCAGCATTCAGCGGCACGGTCATCGTTGATGTTGCCGACCCATCAGGCACCTCCATGGAAAAAGCCGAAACAGCCCTAGCTGCACCGCCAGTTCCTAGAACAAAAAACCACCCAGATAACTCGATAACACCCGCGCCTCCACCTCCACCATCACCGCCCGACTCAGTCGATTTGCTAATGGACCTATTCGGCCCTCCTCCTGCCTATCTGGATGAGCCTGGTTTCATCGATGAGGCTGAACCGCCCAATGTGGAGACACAAACATCCCCCACGGTAACTGAACATTCTGGCGCGCACTTCATGGAGTGGGTCACCCAGGGGGTACGATCTCACCGCATAATCATTAATGACTCCAAAGCGCTGGTGCATACCGTCAATGACACCCTTTATCTGGTTACTCCAGGGATCTTTCAGCGTTACGGCCAGGAGCACCCTCACCTGGCACGTATCGCTAAGAAGGAAAAGCAGTACGATTGGGAATGGATTCAGAAACGGTTCGAGGAAATGAAGCTGCACCGCAAACAGCCTAATGGGCTGAACATCTGGACTTGTGAAGTCAGTGGTGCTCGCAGAACCCGACTTCTACACGGTTACCTGCTCAAATCTCACGGGGGTCTTATGAACGACTTGGCCCTGAATAACCCATACCTCAAGGTCGTGGAAGCAGAGTCAGAAAAGCCTCGGCGGCCCACTATAGGAAATACTCGGTAACCGGTTTCTGGGTTGACAGTAAGCGGCCAGGAAAGCAATTTATACGCGTGTCTTGCTGACGTGCTCAGCTACATGCCAGCCGCCAGGATCTTCTAGACGGCGCTGCGGTTCACCGCAGGATCCATCCAATGACCGCATAGCTTCCGGTAGCGCGGTCAGTCGACTAAGTCGATGGAAGCATAATTTTTCTCACCCACGACGGGCCTCCCCCGTCGTGGGGTAGGCCTTTATATTTTTTGGAGGCCTTATGAAAATGGAACTGGCTCTATACCAAGCGTTGATCGCCATCAACGTCCCAGAGCTGAAAGCCCATGCTGTCATCGAAGCAATGGAGTCAGACATGCAAAACCTTCTTGCCACGAAGAGTGATATCAATATCCTCGAACGTCGGTTGACCAGCGATATCTCAACTCTCGAATATCGACTCACAGCTGAAATAGCTAAAGCTGATGTGAGACTGACTATCCGTATGGGGGTAATGCTGTCGGCTACCATCGGCATCATGATCGCCGCAATGAAGTTCATCCACTAATCGATCTGTAACTTCAGATCCGACTCAAAACCACCTGTCTCACGACAGGTGGTTTTTTTATGCCTGGGTCAACTGGCGACGACAGCCTCTGAAGCACATCCAATTTTTGGCGCCAGTTGTCCGCGCTTAGCTTTCAGATCTGCTTGAACGTCGTAGGGCAAACTGGTCCAGAAGGTCAGACCCGAACGTTCTTCTATCTCATCTACTGTTACCTGGAAATCACAGAAGCTCGCTGAACGAGGAGTGCTTTGCTCCATGATGAAAGCGGCGTATAGGCCCCCTGCGGGACTGCTACCAGTGAATATCACCTTCCAGTACCCACTGGGGATCGTATGGACTTTGTTTGTACCTGGTAACGAGCCAATATTCTGTTCGTAGAGAGGACCTGTAGCCACATAAACGGCATCGACGTCAGGTGCCTTGCTCAGTTTGCGCTCCTGGTCCTCCAAACGTGCCCATGCGCCCTGGTTCAAGTCAGATTTTTGCGGGGTGATGTTGGTGAGATAGTTCAGCGCTTGCCAATCAGCCGCACCCCCCATAGAGGCGAGGTTTGCCTGATGGCCGCGGTCTATTTTCAAGGCGACACTGGCTCCGTTGTAATCGACCGGGTTGAGCGTTTCGCCGGCGGGAACGTCAGGGTCAGTTTTCCAGTTTCGCGGACGCCCGCTGGCTGGGGTTTCTTTTGTGATTTTGTAGGCGACCCAGTTCGCAAATTTTGTGGAGCCGTTGTTATTCAGCGTGTAGGCCTTTCGGATGAGCGTGACCTCGCTACCACCGGATGGGCAGCCTACTGAGCAGTTATCGACAGTCACTGACTGAGTCAGCGTGAGGTGCTTGGACGTCTCGGAGACGTCTGCTGACCGAGGGGTGGTGCAAGCGCCTATTACCGGGATGATGAGAAGCGAAACCAGCTTTAACTTCTGCATTCCATGCATCGAAAGTCCTCCTGAGAAATTGGCGCCCAAGCATAATGGCCAAGACCTGGCAGGACTACAGCCTTATTTCTCTGAAATGAGACTGAAAATGTCGCCCTCTTAAATCGTCACAATTGCCATAGGTCCTGAGACCAGCCGCCAGAGCTGAAAAGGCCGACTACAATCATTTTGACATCACGCCGCATTCGGCGGTTTCATGGAGAAAAATGATGCGTAAAATTTGGCGATTTGGGGTGCCCGTTTTTGCCGCAGCGATATTGCCCCCCCTGATAAGTGGATGCATCTCAACCGAGCGAGTCATGACCCCTTATGAGCGCGAGCTATCGCTGGATAGCAGCGACGCAGTGAAATTTCACAGCATGCTCTACTTCCCTTCTGGCACTGCGCTGCACTTCCCTGGCTACGTGGTAGCGCTGGAGAAAAGCCCGCAAAAAATTATCGGCGGGCCGAAGTTTAACAATAATGCACGCTTCATCCATTCCAACGCTTCGTACTTTAAAGGAGAGGAAGACACTCGATTTAACACAGCCCATCATATCGAGCGATTCCAGACGTTCGACAGCAAGGCCATGTTCATCTCGCATATTCTTCAAAACGGGGTACTGCAGGACAACAGCGTGAAGGGCGACCCGTATCTGGCCAAAACTCACTGTTTTGTCTACAACGCCTATGCTGCCGATGCTCTGGCAGGGATACGCAAAGACTACGACCTTAAGAAAATCAATGACTGGCATGCCTGCTACACTGCGCAAAACTTGGAGATCACCAATCCTGCCCTCACGGATCTGTATGGCGAAAGCGCGAAAGCTCTCGGTGCACTGAAAAGGAACCTGACCCAGGATCTGCGCAGCTCTCGCTATACCCATGTAGTAATCGTGGTGATGGGATGGAACACCGCTCAGGACGAAGCTATTCGCAACATTAATGATATAACTGGGAACATGATGGCTGCTGCGCAAGAAGCCCAAAGCGCTCAACTTGATGATCAGGCTACTCGCCCCAAGTCTCAGAATATCGTAAATAGTCGGTTCCGCCCGCTGGTGATTGGCGTGACATGGCCGTCATTCTGGTCCAATTCCTTCACTAACTTTTTCAGCTACAGCAACAAGGCCAATGACGCTGATGAAATCGGCCTATCGTGGCTTAACAAACTCATCAACGAAACCGTGCCCGACGCTCTTGATGCTTCAGGAAGTAAAGCCAAAGTGGTCGCCATCGGCCACAGCTTCGGAGCCCGAGCTATGACCCGCGCATTATTCAGTTCACCAGCTCTTAAGCCCAGCCAGACAATCCCAGTCAGTAGGGTGGATCTGGCGGTGGGTTTGCAAGGTGCGGTGAGCATCAATCGCTTCATGGTTGGCAAAGGGATTGAGGGTGCGCCATATCGTGACTTTGGCAAGTTGAGCAACACCCATATTGCACTCACCGCCTCGAAATACGATGGCGCCGCAGGCGGGCGAATGGTGGTCTGGTACGACCCTTCCGGCTCTATCAGTTCTTGGAAATTGGCCTGCCAGTCCCTTGACCCGGCAATGGCAGCAACCTTCGAATGCCTGAAAGCCAGTGATACGTCTGCAACACCTGGAGGCGGCTTCAGCCTGTGCAAAGCTGATGGCAAAGACTGCTCGATGTCGCCCACCAACCCGAGCAAGATTAGTTTTATCGACACCTCTGAAGGCATCACTCAATTCAACTCACCCGGGTCTGGCGGCGGTGCCCATAGCGATATTTACCGGCTCCCAATGGGCAGGCTGCTATGGCGTCTCGTTGAAGAGTACGCCCTACCCCGCTGAGTAACCTATCCGCTCGCGCATCTCCTCGGCAGCGTCACTGCCGTAGGCCAGTAACAAGATATCCTCAGGTTGCGCTTGTCCACTGCGGACCAGGAATGCGACACGCCCCATTGTTGTACTGGTCTGGCCGGTACCCGCCTCAGCCAGTACTAGGTTGTTGTTCTCGTCCACGATGCAGCCCGGGAGTTGGTTGCAGACCTCGCTGCGTTTTCTGCTTTCGGGTGCATAGGCCCATGATATCTCGTATGCCCAGCCACTGCTCAATGAGGCCTATGTCCCCAGCTTGCGCGGTCGTCCTCGAAAGCGTTGTCGCTGGCTCTTGGCTGACAAGGGCTACGATGCCGAAGCCCTGCGTCGCTACTGCAACAGTTACCGGATGCAGCCGGTAATCGCTAACGTAAACCCAAGCCCGGCTTGCCCGCTTGTTTGATCGGCAGAAATACCGGCAGCACAACATCATCGAGCTTATGTTCGGCTGGTTGAAAGAAAACCGACGCATCGCCACACGCTTCGACAAGCTCGCGAAAAGTTATGCAGCGATGGTCTCGTTAGCTTGTGCTATGCGGTGTTTGCGATATTACTTTTCGTACAGTGCCTAGTCGCACCAGAAAATCCCCAAATGCCGACAGCCCTGAAGACTCGGAAAAAGTAAACAGCCCCCATTTTTTATGAGCGCGTCATATTTCAGTGACCGGAAAAATCTATTGAGTGAACTGTGTTTCAATTACGTAACACTCCGCCGGCAAATAATAAAAAATCTTTTTTTAAATTAGGCATATAGCTTTTTCCCTATTTTTTAAACTTGACGCACTTACTAAACTGGTTTTGACTTCACTAACCACTGAAGCAAGGACCCTGCTATGGCCAACATCGTAATTTGCTGCGATGGTACTTGGAATACACCTGACCAGCTCGACAAAGGCGTACCTGCCCCCACCAATGTAGTCAGACTGCACAACGCCGTTGCAGCAACCGATGCCAAAAGTACTCCTCAAGAAAAGTACTACCATCCAGGCGTAGGGACCTCCGGCAAGTGGTGGGACAAGGCGATTGGTGGCGGTACCGGAGCCGGATTGGATGACAACATAAAAAGTGCCTATCAGAAGCTGTGCTACAACTACCAAGCAGACTCCGACATCTATTTGTTCGGCTTCAGTCGCGGCGCATATACGGTGCGAAGCCTGTGCGGTTTCATCACCAGTTGTGGCTTGTTGAAGATCGCTGATTTAGAGCCTGCCGAAGTTTGGAGGCGAATAGAACAATTATTGAAACGTGGCTACCGACGCAAACTTGAAGACCGTGCAGATTGGGATGACTTGGGTTGGAAGTTTCACAACAAGACGAGCGCCAGCATTCCGATTCGCTTCATTGGTGTGTGGGATACCGTTGGTGCATTAGGCATTCCGGACGATATGGCTTTGCTCAACTTGCTCGACGACCGCAACCGTTACACCTTCCACGATACTACTTTGCATAACTCGGTGAAGACCGCGCGACACGCTGTGGCCATGGATGAACGTAGAGCGACGTTTCAGCCAACTTTATGGACCGAAGTGCCAACCGACCAAGACATGAAGCAGTTGTGGTTTCCAGGGGTGCATTCAGACGTTGGTGGTGGCTATCACGAAAACGGCCTAGCAGATGGCGCCTTGCAGTGGATGATCGAAGAAGCGTCCTCGTGTGGGCTACAGTTCAATAACGCAATCAATCAGATCAAACCTGATTACCACGACATGATGCATGACTCCTGTGACGGCGTTTTCAGCCTGTTGCCAACCCAGCCTCGCAGCATCGCCAACCTCGTCGCACAACCTGATCGCTTTCACGACTCCGCGCTGAAACGCCAAGACGATCCGCCTATAACCCAATACCCCTATCGACAATCGCGCCTCATCGCACCGAAACCGCCGGTGTCACTGGATATCTCGGCACGTTCGCCTTGGAACGAAACAGGTCTATGGCTGGAAGCGGGCGTGAGCTACACCTTCAGTGCATCCGGCGAATGGCTGGACAGCTCCATCAGTTGCGGCCCCGACGGTACCGATGACGGCAACTTCCAGCCTGCGGAAGTTGCACACTTGGTAGCCAGTGCGTTGGGGCAGGTGGAATCCTGGTACGGCAGACTCTTCAAAAACAGTGATGCCAATTTCCGCTTCACTAAACGTCACGAACAGTACCCCTGGTTCTGCCTAATGGGCGCGATCGCAAACGGCGACGGCGTGGATGCCAAGGGTTATTTGATCAAGCCCGAGAGTTTCAAGATCGGTAAGGGATGCAGCTATGTGCCAAAGCGCTCGGGGTATTTGTATGCGTATGCCAATGATGCTTGGAACTGTTATGGCAATAATCGTGGACATGTGGCGTTGAGGTTGGCGGTTAAAAAACCTTGAAACAGCATTGCTTGCAGTTTTGTACTCGGTCTTAGAGAGGTGCTTGCCCAAAGGCAAGGAATTACAGGGCGACAAGGAACCTTATACGACACGCCATCGCTACAGGGTATGTCGCCTGATAGTAGTTAGACGGGAGTTGAAATGAATACACCAGACTTTCTAAAAGAAGAATATCTAACACTCCGTAAAGAAGTGGAAGCGGCTGTCGCCGAATTGGCCTCCTTGGAACGGAATGCAATACTTGCCATTGCCGCAATTTATTCCTGGCTTGTAACTGCAAAGTTGGTGATCCCATTTTCATATTTGGCATGGAGTATTCCGATACTGATCTCGCTGTTCAGTGCTTTACGTAGCTTTAATGTTGGCCAACATTTACAACGCCTTAGCGCCTATATAAAAAAAATAGAAATAGAAGTTTCAAAAAGCAACCAGCATGCAACAGGCTGGGAACATTTCCATAGCGAGAAAACAAAAAACAAAGACAGAACAAAAATAACCTTTGCGTTCTGGCTGTGTTTAATAATGGTAACACTGCTAGTTTTTATTATAGCTTGGTGTGGGTCGCCACAGGCAAGTGTGCCGTGCGGATGATACGCGAAGGCATTTTTCCTGCTCAAAGCGCTTAAAACTTTCTTGTTTCCTCCCAAGGAACTTAGCTTTTCGTAAGCTGCTCATGAAACGCTGAAGCTGCTCGCGACAGGAGGTGTTGTGGAGGGAGGCCCAACCCGACACTCGACAAGCTACAAACCCTGCGACTGCACGGCATGATCAAGGCGCTTGGCGAACAACACACAACGCCCGACATCAACGATCTCAGTTTCGACGAACGCCTCGGCCTGATGGTCGACCGCGAGCTGACCGAGCGCGAAGACGCACGCCTGACCACGCGTCTCAAAGCCGCAAGACTGCGCCATAACTCCTGCCTGGAAGACATCGACTACCGCAGCCCGCGCGGGCTGGACAAGGCGCTGATCCTGCAGCTGAGCAGCGGCCAGTGGCTACGCGACGGCCTGAATCTGATCATCGGTGGCCCAACTGGCGTAGGCAAAACCTGGCTCGCCTACGCGCTGGCTCATAAGGCCTGCCGCGACGGTTACAGCGTGCGCTATCTGCGCCTGCCGCGCTTGATGGAAGAACTGGGCCTGGCCCACGGCGACGGCCGCTTCGCCAAACTGATGGCTGGTTATGCCAAGACCGACTTGCTGATCCTGGACGACTGGGGCCTGGCGCCGTTTACCGCTGCGCAACGGCGCGACATGCTCGAACTGCTGGATGATCGTTACGGCAACCGCTCGACACTGGTGACCAGCCAGATGCCGGTGGACAAATGGCATGCGCTGATCGGTGATCCGACCTTAGGCGATGCGATCCTCGACCAGCTGGTGCACAACCCTTACCGGATCGAACTGAAGGGCGAATCGATGCGCAGGCGCGCAACGAAATTGACGACGGCAGGGACTTCATACTAATAATGCAAACCCGCATCGCTGCGCTCCGACTGCCTGTCCAAGTGACCGCGGATCAGGTGTCCAAGTGTCGTGGAATCCGCAGCGTGAAAACACTTTCGTCCCTAGCGCAACTCCTCATCGCTAATGAATGGGCTTTCCAATCTTCTCTTATCAAATCGGACTAGCTAACATCCACCTTATGAAGGCTAAACTTGGAATTTTCAGAGGAAGCGGAAGCAAATGCGTGGGGAGTATTCGCTGACGGATGTACTGGAAAGAATCTACCGAAATCAGGTTGCGCTTGAGGCTGCGATAATGGAGCTAACGCTCCATATCGAAAAGCAAGGTTCGAATCAGGTTGGAAGCAACGTCCGCGGGGCTTTGCAAACGATCGAGGAGAATGCTGGCTACATCAAACAGGGTCTAGCAAGACTCAAAAAACAGGATGCCGATTGATCTGTCACTTTCGCATCCACTGCCCTATTTACAAGCAACCACCCACAACTGATCCAGCCTCGTTGTAAAACTGCGGCTCATCATATCCCTCCGCATGCCCCAGCTTGGATTGACCGGAACGCTGGCTGACCGGAGCGTTCCCCTACCCCACCGCCCATTGATCTCATCCAGCACCGTCATCAGCTTCGTGGCATCAGCCGGTTGCGAAACTGCAAATAGATCATCGGTGTATTCACCCGGCTGACAGAGATTCATCAGCAACACCTCCGCTTTGCTGTAGTTGAACCCCGACCGGAACACTCGATCAAGCGCATCCACTGCGGCCTTCGTCAGCAGCCGCACATCGTCAGTCGGATAAGGCAGATCGATCAACACGCCGTTGGCGTACTTCGCCTCCTCCGGGTTGAACATGCCGGTGCGAATGCTGACCCGAATTTTCTTGCACAACGATTTCTGTGCCCTGAGCTTTTCCGAAGCTCGCATCACGTACGTGGCCACCGCCTCCTTGATGGGGGCCAGCTCCGTGAGCCGTTTACCGAACATACGGCTACAGCAAATCTCCTGCTTGGGCGGATCCGGCTCATCCAGCTCCAAGCACGATGTGCCTGCAAGCTCCCGAGCTGTCTTCTCGATCACTACACTGAATTTGTTGCGTAGGGTCCGGGGATCAGCCCTGGCCAAATCCATCGCCGTCTTGATGCCCATGGCCTCCAAGTGAAGTTTCATCTTGCGACCGACACCCCAGACTTCACACACCTCAGTGTTGCGCAACACCCAGTCGCGCTTGAACGGGTCGCAAATATCCACCACACCACCCGTCTCCATCTGCAAACGCTTGGCTGTGTGGTTAGCCAGCTTTGCCAAGGTTTTTGTATGCGCAATCCCCACCCCTACAGGAATACCGGTGCAGCGCAGAACATGACTGCGGATCTTGCGACCGAGGGTATCCCGCCCCTCTATACCCGTTAAATCGACGAAAGCTTCGTCGATGCTATAGATCTCAACGGCCGGTACCATCGACTCTATGAGCGTCATGACGCGCTCGCTCATGTCGCCGTACAGTGCATAGTTGGAGGAGAACGCAACGATGCCGTGCCGATGCAGCGTGTCTTTGATCTGAAAATACGGCGCGCCCATCTTCACGTAGGGCTTGGCGTCGTAGCTGCGAGCAATCACGCAGCCGTCGTTGTTGCTCAGCACCACGATGGGCACCCGGGCCAGGTCCGGACGGAATACGCGCTCGCAACTGGCGTAGAAGCTATTGCAGTCAATCAGGGCGAATACCGGCTGGGCTTTAGACATGACTGCGCACACTGCAGGTGATAACGCCCCAAATGATCAGCTCATCACCTTCGAGTACATACCTCGGTGGAAACTTTGGGTTCTCCGAAAGGAGGATCACCTCCCTTTCACGAATGCACAGCCGCTTGCACACAGGTTCGTTATTCAGCAGCGCAACGACGATATGCCCATGAGCAGGCTCCATGGCACGGTCCACCACCGCCAGATCGCCCTCGAAGATGCCTGCGCCCTGCATGCTCTCCCCGGCAATCGAGACCAGGTACACATGCGGGGCACGAATATTCAGAACCTCATCCAATGAGATATGTGCTTCGATGTGATCCGCCGCCGGTGATGGAAATCCGGCAGGTACACGAAACGAACATAAGGGCAGCTTCAAGCCACCCTCGGCGATAGGACCGAGAATTGAAAAGCTCATGACGCACGACTTCCAAAAACTGTACGAATATACAGTTAATCTTGTACAAGTTTTCCGGTCAATTTGTATAGGAATAATCTGACAGGCGGAGGCCGGAACGAGCACCACCCTCCGAAGAGTGGTGGAGGCTAACGAGCAATGGCGATTGCAATTTTTCCGGCCTGTTCAGCGGATAGCTTGGAAGTGGTCAATGATGGGCCCTTGCAGAGAGGGCTTAGAGGTGAGGTTTGCATGATTCCATGCTCCAGCTTTGAGCGGAGCGAGCGGCTCCTAGGTACCGAAACTGAGGGTGGTTCGATGTGTCCGCAGAGAGGTTGAGTACAGATCGTGAGGAAGCAGTCATGCATCTTGGTTAAGACTCCAAGGTGACAAGATGTGTTTGGCGAAGACTTACCTCATGCAAAAGCACGGAATCAGTGAACTGGATGCAGCAATTCGAATGGCAGAAGACATCGACCAAGCTCATGCAGAGGGCCGATGTCGAAGGAGGACGTTGCGTGCTCACAGACGAGTTGACCGGTGCAGCTACCGGCTTACTTGAACATTCGGGAGTCATACATGAAGTCGAACACCTCAATCACCTTGATCATGCTCACTGCCGGATGAAGGGGATTAATTACGATGTTGCGCTCCAGAGCCAAAACGGCAGAAGGCACTATCAATCCCAAGTGAGTGCTCGCCTTTAACCAGGTGGTACCGAAATCCATGCTCGGACGGTCAGCGGGGAGACTCTCCCAGCCGTCCGGCAAAGTCTTTGGGTCGGGCTCCAGATAAAGTGCCTTATCCGCAGGCAGTTCAAAACAGGTGATTTTCATCGGAAAGCCGGGCTCACCTCCCGCATGCACGAAGGTTTCCAGGCAACAAATCGCCGGAGTTAGCCCCATGTAGACGGCTGGTACATCTTGATCATTCCAACGACCGCCTTCGATAGCGGCACCCGTACCCGATAAGTCAGTTGCACGTTTCGCCTTCGCGATTCGCCATGCCCGCATCAGGCAGCTCCTCCCCACTCCAGAGCCTGAAGGACACGACGAACCTGTTTGGCACCTATCTCAGTTTCGCAAAGCATGATCGGCGCCACCCCACCGAGTGCTTTATTGGGCGTAGACATCCAGTGGGTCGCACTTTCCTGATTCTCAAAAACTTCCTCAGCCAAATGGCTGACCGAGGCAATTCGGTCCAATCGTTCGGAGGCGACAGGATCAAGATTTTTTTGCTCACGCCGACGTCTCTCAAGCGTCGAGATTGAAGCATTGAGCAATGTTTCCAGGTTGCGCTCTTGAAGATCAAAGGTCAGACGGAAAGCCTGAGCGAGTTGGGCGGGGAACCCGATCTTGATCTGACGGAGTCTCTCCGAATCCTTGAGTAGATCTCGATCAGCACTGAAACGCCAGAAAGCGGCAATTCCCGCCTCACGAGAATTGTCACTCTTTTTAGGCGCTAGCCTAGCGGCTGTTGGGGAGACCATGAACAACCCTCCAAATGAATATTTTTTCCCGTCAAATGAATATTACGCTACCTGACCTCCCTGCGGTAGCGCCATTAGGCAGCTATTTCAGTTCGGAACACGGAAGAATGACTGGAACGGGTTCTTGATCGGGAACCGATAATTCTCGAAGTATTGCAGTAGACGCTCGCGATAGCCGGGCTCCGACTGAAAGCCTTCAAAGGCCAATTGGACAAACCGCTTGCGAGCGGCCTCATCATCAGCCATTGGCTCATGCATGTCCTTGGCAGCATCCCTGCCATACGCCAGACAAGATGCCCTCAGACTGCGCTAGCCCGCAGCGCACCAAAAACGCGAGCCACCCATCGTTGTACGGGTCTTACCAGTACCAGATCGTTCTCCTCATCCACGAGAACGCTTCGCCGTCCCTTGCGGCGCAGATGACCGTACTGTGGTCGGAGGTCTTCGAGGCAAGCTTCCACTCCAATGTCACCTCTAATCCTTTTGATAGCTGGGCCACTGTGATTGAAGACCAGTTTCGGTGTTATCCAAGCATCCATAGCTCCCAGGCGGAGCACTTCTGACTTACATCGAGCGCCTGGGCGCAGATGACCCGCTTGCTTACCCTCGCTATCACAGCACCTGGCACAGCAGGGCTAGATCTACGCAAAATTAACGAGGACGACAGCCTGCAAATATAGATGGAGAATCGCATCACCACGTACCTCGCATAGAGCCTGTAATTTGAATTACGGCAACTCCAGCTCAGCTGCGCAGCTATTGGCACAACAGACGCCATCAGCGGGTGTCCTAAGATCGCCTGGGCCTCGCCAGTGTGCGTAAAACGGCGCTGCAATACACCACAAAATGGGCGCCGATTTTTTTATGTTGCGCCACGAGAGCTACATCGACTCCTGGCTCGGCCTGCTCAAGGCTGACAACCGCGCGGTTTTTCCGCGCCAGTGGCCAGGCCCGATGCGCTTCGGAGTATGTGCTCAACCTGGAGCAGCAACGGAAGCAGATGGTAATGGATGACTCGCGATGCATGAACGATGCCGCTTGATCGTCACCTCACCGCTGCAAACGCTTCATAGGGTCCAACACGAGTTGGACCCTTTTTCTATGCCCAGAAAAATCCCCGCACTACGGAGCTCTGACGCAAAGAACATGATGTATCCCGTAACAGCAGTACGCCGTTACGTATCCAGATTCTGCGCCAGGTAATCCACCAGCTCGAGTGGACTTCGGCTGTCGATCACCTTGTAGATCAGATCGCGTTTGCTGCGCGGAAGCTTCTTGACCACGCTTTTCGCCGAGGCCCTGACGGCTTCGTCTGTTCCATGGATACGTGCCGCGAGCAGCAGCACGAGCGTGGCGTCAGTGAGGTTCATGGCAAGACCCAATAAAATTCGCACCGCAGTGTACCGACACTTTCCTTTTTCGTAACAGCATGCGCATCCAACAAAACGGCACCAGGACAAATCGATATTCCGATTGCCGCACAAAGGGACGCACGACAAAAGGACGGGCAAGGGTTGGAGGGGGTCTGGGGACTTAAGGGTAAGAGCCCTATCCGAACAGCTAAAAGACCATTGACTCTGCCATTCCCTGGGAGAGCCACAATGCTCATTCTGTTTCGCCGCAAAAGGCAAAAGCCCCCTCCGCCACCAATCGTAAGCGTTGCCGAAGGTTACCTGCCCATCGAGTCATCTCAGAGCTTGTTAGAGCCGAGCACCGTCGCCAATTGCTCGATCGCATTTGGCAGTACACCGCCCTCTCCCATCCGCAGTTCAGCCAGCTCTATTTAAATCCGATCCATCGCTACGCGGAGTTGGTCAAGCTGCTTCCAGCCAGCGAGACGCACCACCATGCTTATCTTGGCGGCATGCTCGACCATGGGTTGGAATTGGTCGCTTGTAGTCTGAAACTGCGTCAGTCGTATCTGCTTCCCACTGGCGCTGCTCCTGAAGACCAAGCCGCCCAGACCGATGCCTGGTCGGCCGTCATCGCCTATGGCGCCCTGCTGCATGACATCGGCAAAATTGCCGTGGACTTGCAGGTGGAACGCCAGGATGGCCGTGTTTGGCATCATCCTTGGCAGGACTCCCTGGATCAGCCCTACCGTTTTCGTTATATCAAGGGTCGGGACTACCACCTGCACGGCGCCGCCGCAGGCTTGCTCTACACCCAAATTCTCGACCGCCCAATCCTCGATTGGCTCAGTGGATTTCCGCCGCTGTGGGCCAGCCTGCTGTATGTCCTGGCGGGCCAGTACGAGCGTGCCGGCGTGCTCGGTGAGTTGGTGATGCAGGCCGACCGTATTTCCACCGCACAGAACATCGGTGGTAACCCGAGCAAGGCGCTGCAAGCACCGACTCATTCGCTGCAACATCACTTGATCAGCGGACTGCGTCATCTGGTTCAGCACGAACTGAAACTCAACCAGCCAGGTGCCGCGGGATGGCTGACCCAGGACGCACTCTGGCTGGTCAGCAAGACGGTCACGGACAAGCTACGAGCCAATCTGTTGTCGCAATCGATTGAGGGCATTCCCTCGTCCAACCTCGCGGTGTTCGATGAGCTGCAATCACATGGATTGGTTGAGTCCACGCCGGAAGGCAAAGCCATCTGGACCGCGCTTGTCGCGCAAGGCAACTGGCAGCAGAGTTTCACCTTTCTGCGCCTTCAACCGACGCTGATTTGGGGGAACGAAGACCGGCCCGAGGCTTTCAGCGGAACGGTGAGCATTGCAGCCCATGACTACTCAACTGACCCCCAGATACCAACACCAGCGCCTGAGACAGCCAGTGCAGGATCAGCTCAAAGCCAACCGCAGCCGGATCCCATGGTACTAGAGGATGTCGATTACCTCGGCTCGCTGCTGGACATGTTCGAGTTGGAAAAGCCTGAGGCCAGTGACGCACTGTCAGAAAGTGCTATCGAAACTTCAACGCTTCAATCGGATAACCCAGGCCAGGCATTCCTGAATTGGGTCAAGGAAGGCATTCTGAGCCACAAACTGATCATCAACGACAGCAAGGCCAAAATCCACACGGTGGATGGCAGCGTATTTCTGGTCACGCCTGGTCTCTTCCAACGCTATGCGCAGGAGTTTCCGGGTTCAGATCAGGAGGTTGAGGCATGGCGTTGGGTGCAAAAGCAGTTCGAGAAGCTGAGGGTTCATAGGAAGCGAGACAATGGTCTGAACATCTGGACATGCCAAGTGCAGGGCCCTAGGAAGAGAACCACCTTGAAGGGGTATTTGATTGGAGAACCGAAGCAATTTTTTGAATTGATACCAGCCGACAATCCTTTTCTTAAAATCGAAAAAGATTAATTTCCGAATTGCCCCACCACCATTGCCGAACCTATAGAAGCCTGGAACAAGCAGAAGTTGGCGGGGCATTTGTGAGCACAGACCTGCAGTTATTCGGATCAACAGGACACCGGTAGAGTGTCTCGAGTGAATGCCGATTCATCTGTGGACGCAAGCATCGGTGAGCTGATGCTGGGCTTTGGAATTGGGCACCGATAACGTCAGAAGTGGTTTACGATGTATTCTTTACTAGGGGGAAGTCGATGTCTGAAATAGATATTGCCGGAGACGAGCCGTTGCTTGCGCTGCTGCTAGCAGCCGAACCGGATGACGTTTGTTTATTGGTCGATTACATCACGGACGCAGGGAAAGGCCGGATCTCGCTTGCCGGCACAGTAAAGGAATTTCTGCACCAGGCTCGTGAGGACAAGTCCTTTAACAAAGATGTACTGGCATTGCTGGTTCACGAGCTCCGCATGTTTGGCGGTAACAGTATTACCAATCTGTTCCGTAGTGGAGGCGTGACGTATAAAGAGATCGCCACCGACGTGCTTACTCAGGTAGGTGGAAAGAAGACCGATTCAGACGATCTCGCCACGATTGAGCTCAAAGTGTTGCAACGCTTACTGGGCAAGGCCTGGGACAAGATGTCCAAGGAAGCTCGTGCGCAATTTGCAGAGAAGTTTGGCGAGTCTGATGCCGCCAATCCTTTTTCATTCACCCACTTCTTGAACCGTATGGGCTTTGGGCATGCGGCAACACTGGATGTGACCTCATTTGTTTCCGCCTCCCTGGGAACCAACCTTCTCGGTGCAGGTGCTGTGTTGGGAGCGGAGATGCTCATGGGCAGGTTGGCAGGCTTGGCCCTGGGTCCAATTGGAGTCGCTATGGGTGCAGGTCTGGCAGGCTATTCTCTAGCGTCCCCTGCATTTCGAATCACCTTGCCTTGCGTGGTTCAAATCGCCTACATCCGACAGAAGGGCATGCAGCCTCGTTTACCTGGAGGTAAACCATGACTGGTGAGATTACTCGCATCAAAGGGCTCGCCAAACGGGACGACGATGAGCAATGGCTGGTTGGCTCGAGCGAAAATGCTCCTGTGCTCTCGGTAAAGGCACTCTCGCTGCCAACTGCATCTGATCACGGTGACAGCCACCAGGTAGCGCAACTGGGTTTGAGCCGACTATCGCCCCTTCTCCAGTCCATACCCAACTTGATCACTACGGGCGTTGCAAACTCGAATCAGTATTTTCGAGTGGAGATCAATGGCCCATTGGCAGCGGCGAAGGATGGCAACGGTCTGCGTGCCTTCTCCAGATCTGCCGACGGCAAATTTACTGAACACGCCAGACTGTTTCAGGACAATAACCTGACAAGCCTGGTCAATTCGGCTGCGTTATTTCAGATTGCCTCTGCCGTCGTCGCCCAACAGCACCTGGCAGACATCAGCGCTAAGTTGAGTGACATCCTCGCCGGGGTAGAGCGCATCGAGCAGTTTCAGCAAAACAAGCGAGAAGGCCAGATCACCGGCAGCATTGATTATCTGCGTCAAATCGCACCCGCGCTTTTGAACGGGAAACTTAATGACTCAGTCCCTGCTCAGCTTGAAGCTCAGGAAGTGCAACTTGGGCAAATCCAGAAGCATCTGGAACTCGAACTCGACAACATCACCAACGGTATTCGCACACTGAATGTTTCCACCACCTTCGGCACCAGCAAGTTGAAAGCGGCGCTGGAAAAAGAGCTGGAAAGGTTCAGTCATTCACTCGAACAATCACAGCTCTGCCTAGCTGCCCGAATGGTCGCGTGCCGCTTGCTCGATACCTTTCCGGGGCAAATGGAGTGGGTGCAAGTGCGCCTTGACGCCCTCACCAGCGTCGCCGAAAGGTTCGAGGGTAAACACGGCGCCGTCGAAAAATTTCGCGATGCTTACAAGGAAAGAGCCAACAAGTTGTCCGCCCTTACCGAGTCCAGCGCGGAGCTCAATGCGCGACGGCAGTCCTTGTTGAAGGCCCAAGACAAACGCCTGCTGAAACTCACGACAGACAGCACCGGACGCTTACGTGAAATCAGCCAGGCCGTGCTGGATACGCGCAAGGTCATCCTTGAACTGAAAATGCAGGGTAATGAATGCGTGGGGGTTGCTAAATTGGCGAATTGAGCGTTCGCATCCCGGTTGCCGACCCTAAACAGCAGGCTGTCGGCAACCATTCTGTTCACGAGGCACGTTACCTGCGTGACGTGCCTTTCAGACAAAGATCAGCGCCCGTCGAGCGAGCGATCCTCCTGAGACACCACCAACTGAACTTCAACGCGCCGATTTTCTGCGCTTGCCGGATTCAGGCCGGGTTTTGGTCTGGAATCACCGTAACCCGCCACAATCACTCGCAGTGATTGCTGCCCGTCCAGGGCCAACACCAACAACTTGCGCGCCTCCCGTGCCCGAGCAGCGGAGAGCGTGTAGTTATCGTCATAGACCGTGCAATACCGCGCATAATCAGTGACCGGTCGGCTTACCGGCACATTGTCGGTATGCCCCTCGACCAATACCTGGCCTTGGCCGTAATCGTGAATGAAGGTAGCGACGCGAACGCTCAGTTGCGTGAGCGCCTGCCTGGCCTCATCGGTAATACAGGCGCTGCCACGGCCAAAGGCGTTGTCAGGCAAAGTCAGCCGGCGGTTCTTGATATCGACATCGATAAGTCCACCTTCACCGCCATGCGCAAGATCCGCCTGCATCGCTTCAAGCAAAGCACTCAGGCGTGTTTGTTGAGTTGTCGCACCTTGGGCCTTTTCTGCCTGACGCGCCGCTTCCATCTGTTGCTTCTCGACTCGCATCGCCGCTTCAGCCGCCTTGTTCTGCAACACCGAAACCACAAGCATGAGCATCACGACCGCCATGACACCCGCCATGAGGTCCGAGATGGAAATCCATTCGCTGGGTTTTTCTTTCATGGTCGATTACGCCAGCTGAGCTTTATCGGTCTGCAAACCACTCGCAGGCGCAGGCTCATAGTCCGCCGTGAGTCGGCCCAGCAACGTCACCGTCGACTGTGCAGCCTCGCTGAGTACCTGGATGCGATTGGCAAACTGCTTGTCGATATTGGCCGCCAACTGTTCAGGCAGAGCGTTCATGGTTTGCTGGCCTTGACGATGCGACTCTGCAATTGCCTTCACGTCCTGAATAACCAGGGGTAGCTGACGCGCCGAATCACATAATTGCTCAAGCAGTTTGACGCCTGCACTTAAAGGGGTCAGCCCTGCCGGCAAGGCTTCCAGTGCCTCCTGGGTTTTAGCACCCTGGTCAGTCATGGTTTTGAATTGCACGTTGAGCGCAGTGAACTGCTCGGCGAGTTGCGGGAAGGTCACCAGCTTTTTCGCCACCGCATCCATCTTCTGCCCTGCCTCGGACGCCTCCTTCAGGCCCTGCGAAATACTCTTACCGAGCTCATCCATATTGGAGCTCATGACTTCAATCGCTTCGTTGAGCGTGGCGCTGGTGAGGGAGAACTGGGAGCTGGTTTTCTTCTGCATGTCCTTGGCGCTTTCAGTGGTCACCTTGACTTCGTTGACCACGGTGCCGACGTGCTCTGACAACTGATGGACCGCAGTGGAAATATTGTCGGTCGCCCCTTTCAAGTTGGCTGCCATGTCCTGGGTGTTCTGGGTAAAATCACGGCTCATTGTGCTAATGGTGCCGGTCAGGCTCTCTTCGATAGTCTCCATGACGGTGCCCAGCCGAGTGATGTTGCCATCCATGCTCACCTTCATTTCTACCAAGTGCCCGGCGAAATCCTCATTCAGAGAGTGAATCGCGCCGCTGAGTTTTTCCTGCATGACCTGCACACCGCCTTTAAGCAGCCCAGCCGAATCAGCCAGTAGCGTGGCGGACTCACCCATCAACTGTACCGCGGCCTCCTGACGTAGCAAGTTGTCGGTTTTGGCCTCCACGTAACCTTGCAGACTTTCGCGCGACGCCCTGGTGCTGTCCGCCACTTCGCCCAATTGCATCTCGAGCGTCTGCAGGCCCTTGAGGCTCTCTTCGATCTCAACCAAGCGGCTGAGCAGAGTACTCATCTCGGCGATTTGTGGAAGGTTTTCACTGAGTCTGGCGATCTCGCCGAGCTGTTGATGATGGTCGGCAAGGCGGGTATCCAGCGCATTGAAATGGCTCTCGGCCTGTTTACCATTCTGGAATTCAACCGCCTTGAGCTGTTTGAGCTCGGTCGACAGCTGCAGACCCTGGGCGTTGAATGCCTCAATCAGCCGCGTACCGACGTTTTCCAGTGCGGCCCGATTCACCTGCTCACTTTCCGTGCGCAGCGCCTGCGAGGCTTTACGGCCGAGTTCATTTTCGACTGCCAGACTGGCAAGCCTTTCACCCAGCGCAGTCAACTGGCTTTCGGATTGTTTACCGTTCTGTAACTCGACTGCCTTTATCTGCTTGAGCTCGGAGGCCACCAGCAGGCCTTGGGCATTGAACGCCTCTACCAGACGAGTACCAACCGTCTCGAGGGCCATCAGGTTCACTTGATCACGTTCGGCATGCAGTGCTAGCGCGACTTTGCGACTCAGATCAATCTCAGCTTTCATGTGCCCCAAGCACCAGTCAGTGCGCTTGCTTTCCGCTGACCACGGTGCGGCTTCCCACAGTTTGATCATAATGAAGGCAATGATCCCCCAGGTGGAGGTTTTGAATTTGGTGCCAAGGTCTTTCATCATACCGGTGAGCTGGGTCAAGGAACCACTCATGGCGTTGAGCGAGTCGTCATGTCCTTGAAGGATGGTCGATGCCTTGTCCAACGCCAGGCCCAGCCCCAGAAACGTGCCCAGAAGCCCGATGATCAGCAGCAATCCCGGCATATTGGAAGCAAAGCGCTCCCAACCGGAGGCGACAGCGTGGCTCAACTCACCGATGGATCCGTGCTCAATGTCCAGCGCGTTGATGCGAGCCCCGCCGCGCCAGTTTTTTTCCCATTTCGCCGGCTGACCGAAAACCTGTGAAGTAATCAGCGACGACAACAGACCGAACAGGATGATGCTGAAAAAAAACACTTCCAGCGGATTGCTCAGCGAAGGGGTCAAGAACTGCAGGATCTCGCCAATCATGCCGCAACCTCAATCACTCTGAAGGCATCAGTACGCTTCTTGCAGTCGGTCTCGAAAATATTGGCGAAGCTGACAATCAGCGACTGCTCCTCTGGGCTCAGGCGTTCCCATTTCTCGCCGTTTTGAGCGCAACGCACCAGAATCTCGCCAACCCTGCCACCGTGGTCGATCAAATACTCCTGATCATCGGCCACTAGCTGGTCCTCGCTTTTCTCAAGCAGTTGCAGAAAGCCTTCCGCGGCGAACACATAATTACGCTTGGCGCGGGTCTCGTTGCCCAGCGCTTCAAGTTGAGCTTCGTCACGCGGCAACAGAATGCGCAGATCGTCCAGCATCCGCGCCTCTTCTGCTTCCAGTGGTTCCAGTTCCGCCTCCATCTCCAGGCGGCGCTTGAGCACTCGGTCCTTGACCACTCGTTTATTCAGCTCTTCCCAGGTTTTTTGAGCATTTTGCAAATCCAGGCCCCACACCAGGATCATCTCCTCGAACACAAACGGAATCACTGCCTTGTCAAAGTGCTTGACGGTCAGTTCATCCAGACGCTGCACGTCAGCATCGTTCAACTCTGCCCGCGCTTCGATCAGTTGAGCGGCGACATCGATAATGAACAGCGGCTCCTGGCTCAGGGAGCCGATGTCTTCAAGCTGGGTCATTTGTTCTTCGTAAACCTGCAGCAGCTTCTGCACAGCGCGAACGCGCAGGTAGTGGTCGAAATCCACGAACGCCTCCGTTTCGATCAGACGATTGGTCAATGCCTTGACCAAGTGATAACGGTTGGTCAGTGCAATCGCCTGAAGTGCTTCGCGCTCTGGGCCTTGGGTTTTGGCCATGGCAGCATTCAGATCCCGCTCCCGCGCCTGCGCTTCAGCGATTTCTTGCTCATCCAGCAACTTTTTCTGCCATTCACGGGCACGAGCGATCACCCAATCGATGGCCTGCTGCACCTTGGCGGCCAGCGGGTGGGTGTCCAGGTGCTCCAGTACAGCCAAGGCACGCTCCAGACCCAGACTCAAGGCTTTGACCCACGGCCAGGGCACATGGATCGCCAGGGTCCGAAGCCCTACGCGCATGCTGGAAATGTAAGGCTTGGCTGCCTGGTATAGCCGTTTGACTTCTCCGACAAAGGTTTCTGCTTCGTCGGCAAGCCATTTGACGGCTTTGCTTACTGTTTGTTTGACAGCACGAAACGCCGACGACACGGCATTTGAAACCGTACTTACGAGAGAATCAAACCAGCCCATTAACTATCGCTCCTTTGATGAATGCCCAATGCTTTACGTGTCGCCGCGACAGTGCCGAGATCAACCTCGGGTCGCGAAGTGTGAATGTCTTGACGCGCAGCCAGAAGCTGAGCGAGTGCTTCTTGAAGATGTGCCAATTGCAGAACTCCGGCGCCATTGGCCAGCAAAGGCTTGGGCAAAGCCAGTCGTAAGCAGGTGCGAATTTCACGGCCAGACAGCCCCTCAGAAGCTGCTGCGACGACGTCAAGCACCCCTTCCCGCTCCTCGGCCAGAGGGATTCCCGCTACCAGCATGCGTGCCCAGAGCGCACGTCGCTCACTTTCGCCAGGCAGTTCGAAACGAATGTGCTGAGAAATACGGCTGACAAAGGCGCTGTCATAGTTGCGCGCAAAATTGGTGGCAAAAATCACTACGCCGGTGTGCTTCTCCAACTCGATAAGCAGCGTGGAGCGCATGGCATTGACCTCGTTATCAATGCCCTGGGTGACCGACGACAAGCGTTTACCCAGCAAGGTATCGGCCTCGTCGAGGAACAACACGGCGTCCTCAGCACGCGCCGACTCGAACAACTGCGCAATATTCTTTGACGTATCGCCCATGAACTTGCTTTCTAGGTCGGCAATGCTGGCGCTGATAAGCCGTTTGCCGATACTCCCGGAAAATGCCTCGGCCGTAAGCGTCTTTCCCGTACCCGGCGCGCCATGAAAGTTCAGGATCGTGCCGCTGCCACAAGGGTCGACCTCAGCGAAGCCCCAGGTGACGTAGATGGTGTGATGGTGGTGAATTTTCACCAAGGCTTCATCGAGCTGTTGCTTGACCTGCGGCGAAAGCACTACGTCCCGCTCCAGTGTGAAGCGAGGCAATGTGCTTCGCGATGCGGGCGCAGTCTTGGCGGGAGGTTCTTCGGTGGCCAACAGCTCAGGCCGTAACTTCTGATAGAGATAGTCTCTGGAGGACACTGTAATCACCAGTCCATTGATTTGAGCTCTTGGGCTTTGCAGCCTTGCAAGAGAAGCTTGCGGAAGTCCGAAGGCAGTGTCTTCATTGAGCCGCTGGAAACCCATCGGCGCATCAGAAAGCTATCGGACAGCAGACATCGAACTTGAAGATTTTTAGGATCAATTAAAAAGCCAGGCAATTAGCGCATCACTCCCCGCCGGAGGCCGACTTGCGCCAGGTATCATTCTCTCGCTCCATCTGTTTATACTTCAGATACAGATCAAAGCTCGCTTTGAGCACCACGGCCAAACCGACGGTAGCCAGCACGTTCTTCAGCATTTCGCATCCCTCTCTTGTGGTCTGTGCTCAGCCTACGAGCCGGTCGCGACAGATTGTGTCGGGGCCGAATCGCAGATTCCCAAGGCACGAAAAATACTCACCCTGGAGGTGATACTCAGTCGTCGTCCCCGATTTCCCCTTCCCGCCCCATCAATACGTGCTCCAGCCTGTCTGCCTGAGATGCGACCTGATGGGCGATGTGCATCAACTCTTCATCATTCAGATGTTGCACTGGATGACACGCCCGCACGCTCAGCTCCTCGTCCTGGTCGACATGGAAGTCCACCAGATCGAACCGGCAGTTGCGTCCAAGCGTGTGCTCCATCAGCGGTGACTGGCTGAACTGTTTGAACATCGCCAATTTTCTGGTCCATTTGTGATCGACAACCTTGGAGGTGAACACCACGTACTGGTCCTTGAACCCCCACCGGACCAATTGGTATCGCCCCTCCAGTTTGAAATGGAACTCAAGCCTCCACGTCGATAGCCGCCTGACGCTCATGCGCTCAGTGTCGTGTACGAGTCTGTCTACCATCCCGTGGATGCGCGCGACCGTTTCCTCGGTGCGTTTGCTGGATGTAGAACTCGAGCCTAAGACACGCCGATAGACGTCGAGAATTTCGTCACCGACTAGAGCACCATCGCTGCCCGCGTAATTTTCGGCGTTGTACTGCAAAGCGAATCGCTTGGTTTTTTCGGCTGTCGGCGCCAGCAACACCCGTCTGAACGGGTCTGCTTGCAGGGTCTTGAGGAAGCGGACGCGGCCGATGGGGCTGAGGATGTCGCCTGGTTCGTCGATATCGCGGGGTATCGTCGCGGCTACCAACAATTCAGCCATGCCAACAGCGCTGCGCACGGTAACGCTCGGCGTGTCGTAATCCGCCGTCGACAAATGCCAGCCGTCTCCGGCGTCCCTCACGAAAGCCTGCGGATCGCCAGTCAGATCTCTGAGCGTGGTCTCCAATTGGGTTTTGACATGAGCCCGACGCCGCGTCATGACACTGGCCTGATTGCTTATCGCCTCACTGCGGTCATCGCCCTGAAGGTCTTCGTCAGTGATTTCATAATGGCTGGTGAGAAAGTCGAGGATCTGCGGCTTCACGGGCGCCTGGTCCACCAACTCCTCATGCAGCTCCACTTCGCGCTTGAACCGGGGTCCCTGGTGGCCCACGGCATGCAGCGTTTGAATGAATGCGTTCATGTTGGCCGCAGCCTGGCGTACCTGATAAAACTCCATGCTTTGACGGATGTGCGGAAAGCCCACCTGAATGAAATGCTCGGCATAATCGGTGCCGGCCGAGAGCATGCGCCGATGTGCCAGTGACCCGACCCGATCAACACGGCCGACCTTTTGCTCCAGAGCGATGGGGCTGGAGGAAATACCGTAATGCACGACACTGTCGCAGAAGGTATGCAGGTCTTCCCCTTCTTGAAAGACATCGGTGGATATCAGCACACGTGGATAGCCAGGCATGCGGAAGAGCGTGGCAATTGCTGTACGGCTGGCGCTGTTCTCGCCGGTAGCTCCGCGAATGGGTGAAGTGGAACGGACCTGGGTGGCCAGGTACTTGGTAAGGCTGCTGACCGACCGGGAGTAAATCTCCGGAAAGTTGAGTTTGATCAACAAATCCAGGTTCACGACGGTATCGCGCAGTATCTGATAACTGCTGAACGGGGTGTGTTTCACGCATTGAACGCCCAACAGCTCGACCAGTGCCTCTATGAACAGGCCGTCGGCGTCACCGTCCTTTTCCCTGCGAACGTTCCTGAGCGAATACAGATCAATGAAAGGATGATCCACACGGCACAGGGCACCCAGCAGCTCCTGATGGGTACTCAGTCTGCGTAACAGCCGATCAACAGCACCATTGTTCAAAGTGGCAAGTTGGGTGAATACCTCTGGGCTCCATTGGGGTGCAAGTACGGCAAGTTCATCATGGCACCGCAGGCTATCCCAGAGTGTTGAACGCTCCAGCTCACGGGCAAGAACTGAAGGTTCAGCCAAGTCACAAGTGGCCTGAAACCCTTCGAACAACACATTCAACACGCACTTGGCGACTGTCGCGGCTGCATCGTCACGCGTTGCGACTGCCCGCAGATACGCATATTGAGCCAATCGATAACGTTGGCCGGGGCTGGCGACAGACTCGCTCTTGCCGATCACGCTCCAATCGACTTTCAAAGACGTCATGGCGGGCATACCCGGCAAAGATAACCAGTTAGCCTCGAACAATCGGCTCTGCAACAGCTTGCTACGGAAGTTGTGGGGCAACTGCCCCAGGCCCTTGATGCTGGCCAGCTCCGGATTCTGGCCACGATAGAACCAGGTAAAGAAATTGTCGCTGCTTGCCGATGCCTCGAACACGTCGGAGACATCGCTTTCAATGAGGGAGTGGCTACGTTCGACCGTGCGCGTTCGGTATAGCTGGTAACTCCTGGCAACAGCACTGTCGCCGACGATGTAGTCACCAATCCAATCGTCGTAGGCTTCTTCCAGCTTGAACTTCAGCTCGGAAACGCTGCGCACACGGCGGACGAAAATCAACTGTTTCTTGCCTTCGACAAATGCCAGGTGATGCGTCTGTTGACTCACACTGTCCATTTTCGGATGCGGTGGTCTGCGTTTGAAGGCGCTCTCGTAATCTTCCACCAGATATTCAACGACGCTGCGGTCTGCCGCATCCCGCAACGAGTCGCCGTCGTCCGCTGCTTCATGACCATCGAACTCTACCGGCCGGTTTTTTTCGCCAGGCAGGTAACTCTCGAACGACGCCAGCATACCCAGCTCAAAACGATTAGAGCAGTTCTCCTGCAAGTGCTCGCTCACCTTCTTTTGCAGCAGAGCGGCGAACAATTTTTGCGCTACGGTCATCTTCACTTCCGCAGCCTCGCCGTTGCGATGCTCACGACGATACATGTTGCGGGTGTGAGCCACCTGATCAAGCGTGAGCGTGTTCAGGCGACGTACGAACAAGCGACTGAGCGCCGCGTGCATGTCGGGGTCGGCCGGATTCCCACCCTCCGGCAGTGCCGCATACCCCTGGAAGCCGAACAACGCGAGTTGGTTGCGCAACTGTTCAAGATGGCGGTCGTAGGGTGTTGCCGACATTAGCAAAAGGCGCTTGATACGCCTGTTGTCGCCCAGCAAGGTCGCCAACAAGCGATTACGGTCGCTGCTTTCACGGCCAGCGCGCAGGTTGTGCGCTTCGTCCACTACCACCAGATCGAAGCGGGGCAACATCTCGCCCAACGCCTTCACCCAGACATCCTTGACCTGCCGCTTGAGTCCCCCTGGATTGCTTCTGCCGTCCATAGTGTTCAACTGCCTGACGATCTTCTCCAGAAGCTTTCGATGTTGAGGCATCAACTCCTCAAATCGCTGTGTCCAACGCAGCATGTCGGCTACGGTATTTCCCATTGCAAAGCTGAAGGCTGAGGTGCAGATAAATAGATCGCGCTCGTTGCCACTCGCCACTGTCTGAACTACCTCAGACAAATTGTGACAGGCTCTGAACGGAGTGACCGGCTCCCCACCCAGGCCTTTGACCGCCATATCCTCAAGCCGGTAGTTGCTATGTACAAACGCCCGATAGTCCTTGATCCATTTGTCGCGAACATTGTTTTTTGGCAACAGATACAGGACACGCAAACCGGGGTTGAAATGCCGCATCAATGCAACGACACCGAGGCCGATGTAAGTCTTGCCCATCCCCACTTCATCGGCGAGGTACGCCACCTGATGGTCCGCGAGCTTGTTGTACAGGGCGACCGCGCCCAACAGTTGCTGCTCAGCCAATCCCTTGAGTTCAGGGTTGCCACCTGAAAAATCGATGACGGTCCCGGCCGTGGCTTTATTGATCCGCTGCATGAGAGACATCCTTCTTCCGTGAATTTGCAGGGGTCAAGGGACGCTGAAATTGAGTCCTGAACCATTCGAGAAAACGCGTACCTTCGGCCTCGTCGAGATGACACAACAGCTCGTCATTTTCCAGTTCAGCGATGAGTGCCTGTACGCGCCTGGTCAGGGTCGCGCAGCTGTGCTGCGGATATCGGGCCAACAAGCCTTGCATGCTGACCAGCGTCAAATAGCGCACAACCACCGTTTCCTCATCACCGCCCCCCGCTTCCACGCTCTCCAGCATGGCCTTCAAAGAGTCGGGCTGACAGCCAGCGAGGTAGTACGCGAGTTTTTTTGAGCTGTTCTCGTCTGCCGCCAGTGCAAGGGTGCGCTCCAATTGCCAGAACGCGCCATTGACCTGCGAGAACTCCGCGAAGAAGCTTTTGGCTTCACTCGCGTCCATCATTTCCGGCAGTTGTTCATCCGTCGCACCCAGTGCGGCACGGAGGTTAAGCATCTGTTGAGCCAGCTCACCGAACTGGCTGATTTTTTTGGTAAGGCGCATCTCGATGAACAAACGCAATAGACTTTGCAAGTCCATCGCCGGCAACTGGCTGGGACGACAGTAAATGTTGCGCTGCGTCACCATCAGGTAACGCTCCACGCACTCGGCACCTGACTGCCAGCGCACCCTGACCAGAGAAGAGCGTTCCAGATGGTGACGCAATGCAGGCAGAAACGCATTGCCCGAAGTTGTCTGTGCGAAAACAATTGAGCCAAGGCTTGGCGTTGGGTTGTCCAGCAATGTCAGCTCACCGCTGATCGAATCCTGTGCTATCACTTCCAGCCATTGACTGTCCCAGTCGTATGCAAGGCGCAAAACCGGCATTGCCAGTCCTTCCGAAGCTTCAGCGCTATGCAAATCCGAGTCCGGGGCAAACCCCAAAGGCAGGGTCGTCAAAGGCTCCAGCAACGACGGGAAATCGCCTCCTTGTAGAAGAAAACCAGCCTCGACATTTTCCCGGAATGCCTTGTGGCTGAAATTCACTGACCCCACAAACTGCCACGACCGCTTGCCGCGCCCCTGGAATATCTTTGCATGTACCCGGCGAAAGGGGGCTCCGATGACCTGGTGGCTATCGTTCCAGGCAGAGGCCCAGCCGCACCATTGATCGGTATGAAATGCGTCAAATACCCCAGGATCGACAAGTGCCCGCTCCTCCTCATCCCGAGGCAGCAGCAAACGGACTGTCGAGAACAGGCTCATCAGTTTCTGAGTATCGCCACTGTCCGGTTTCTCGCCGAAGAAAGGACTGACGATTTCCAGCGTGGCTGCATCCTTGGCAGCGGGCAACGTATGTGGGCACTGGCCAATGAAGTCGAGGAAAGCCAAACGGTTAGAAGCAGCCCCGGAGAAATAGAAGCTGCAATCGGGATCATCGGCGCTCGCCAACCAGCCGGCCTGCACATTCACGATTTCATCCAGGACAGGGGTGGGCGCGGCTGCCTGAAAAAATCGCAGTGCACGGCGCATGGGTTCAAGAATATTGGCAGGCGCACAAGTCGCTTGCAGCTCGACAAAATGACCAACCTCGATGTTGTCCCACCACCCCGCCTTGGTCAGGTTGAACGACCCTGCCACCAGCAGAATCGTCGGTATCTGATCGCCCTTTTCCTGCAAAACCAATATTGCCATCTTGGCGTGTTGACACCCCCCGCCGACCCGCACGGGCAAATAATCGACTTCGAGGCGACTGCCTGCAGTGGGGTTGAATACATCCACGTCATGTACCACGGCAAAGCGCCTGCCCTTGTCCTGCATCAATGCCTGCAGCTGGACCGAGCGAATATCGCTCTGGCTTGAAAGCGCCTGATCGCCCAGTAGCAGCGGGATGACCTCAAGCTCGAAGAAGTCTGGCTCGAAGCTGTAGGTTGTGAAAAAAGCCGAGGTCACTTCGCGCTCACCAATACAGGCCCGGAACGCATCACTGATGGTGTGTGCTTTCATTATTGGCCTGCCTTGGCAATGGTCAGGAAGGAATGAAGAAAGAAGCTGTATTCCCAGGTTTTTCCACAATGACCGCAAAGATCCTCAGGCAACCAGGCGCGATCTACGGGAACCCGAACCCTGAGTTTGTCTGCCTCCCAGTGAAGCCACGCGGCTCCACCTCTCTGGCCCATCACTAGGCTGTTCTGGATGACAATCTGCTCGATTACCGAAGCGGCATCGCCGCCGTTGGCAGCCTCCACGAGGCTCTGCAGGAACGATAAATGCGGCAGCCCCGGCCTGCCCCAGCCCAACGGTAGAAATGGCGCCGTGAGCCGTGGACTCAAGTCGTCGATCAAATCGCTGCGGCTGCGGCCTTTCTGGCTTTGCAACCAGCCAACAAGCGTATTGGCAAACACCAGCACTGGTTGCAGCAGCAAAATTTGCTTTAGAACATCCTGCAATTGGGAGTCGACGCTCTGCTCGGTCAGTGCCCACTGAATGAAATCGCGCACTGAAGATTTATCGCCAGGCAAAAGGAGCCACACGTTAACCGCCTCGAACAACGCGACTTGCAGGGGGCCAGCCCCTTGGTAATTCAGCAGCGCAAGGACGATGTGCTTGCGTACGCTTTTGTCATTGAGCAGCGCGGCAAAGTCGGGCGCCAGCAGGGACAGTTGCGCCCGGGTCACATTGTTCCGGCCGGCAAAATCCTCGAAGCGTTGCCACCGAGAGTCACCAAACACCTGCAACATAAGATCCGTGAGCGCCACACCTCGGTCAGTCAGTCGTCTTTCACTGCCTTTGATAAGACCCGCTGCCTGTAGTGCGGAGGAATACAGCCCCCACAGCCCATAGCTGAGTTGATTGCTGAGGATTTGCGCCTTCTTGTGTATGCCCAATTCCATCGAGTCGCGCTTGAGATTGGCGATAGCAAGCTGGCTTCCCAGTGGCCCTGCTTTAACAGAGTCATGAAGTCGCAGATAAGCTGACAGTTGCTCGGCGCGTGCGTACCGCTGCTGGACATCTTCAAGAGGACGAGATTTCGTGCCTGTATGGGCATATCGGCAGGCCAGCAACGCGACCATGAAATGGCTCATGCGGCTGGTGACCGTTGTCAGGTTACCCACCGCCTTTCGCCCCACCGAGCTCCAGATGGACTCGATGGCCAAGGGATCTCGTGATCCTTTAGGACGTAGCCTGTTATCCAGCAGAGATAGAACGGTAAGCATGAAAACTCGATCCTTGAGAAGGCTGACGCCGGACTGAACAAGGTGTTCAAACCAGCAATATCACCAGGCACCGACAAGATGTGTCGTCTGCAGTGATCTGGCATCCAGTGGGTCGCCGAGAGCGGCAGGCAATATGACATCACTCAATACGCACGACAACCACGACACATCCTGACCACTACTCGTCCTACCCTGCCGCCTCCACAGCATCAGGAGATCTAGCATGGGAACCCGATTAAACCCTTTCGCACACGGCAGCCGCCGCGCCGTTGACACCTGTGCGCTATCGCTGAAGTGGAGTTTCCAACTGCTGCTGGATCTGGGGGGACATCGCACCTTTATCAGCCGACACGGCCTCAATGATGAGGATCTGGCGCATGAACTGGGTCTGGCCAAATGGATAAACGGCGATAATTACAGTCCCGCACTTGCCTTGGCGACACTGCGCAAAGGCGCTCATAGCTTCAACGCCGATCCCCTGTATGCGCCCTACCCGGACAGCCTGGCGACCAATCTTGAGGCATTGGGAGAATTGTTGGGTTTGGCCAACGCAGAGCTCCAGGTGCTCGGTTTTTGCGTGCTGATGCACACCGATCCGACACTCAGTGATGCTACAGATCAGTTGGGGATGCTGGGACTCAACCGTGCAATAAAAGTGCTGTCAGTACTATTGGGCCTGCCGCTGCCGGAGGTCGAGGCCTGCCTAGCGCATAACAGCCCACTGATGCGCACCGGACTGCTGGAAATAAGCAACAACCACCGTTCCGTCATGGCGTTGAGTTCTATGTTGTCGGTTAGCAACCCGGATCTGCCTGGCCTCCTGCGCTTCAGCAAAGGCACGCCACTGGAGCTGTTCGCCTATGCGTTCCGTTTGAGTCCACCCGGCAGCTTGAGCTGGGAGCATTACAGTCATGTCAGACAGCCGCTGATGATCGCCGAACGCTACCTGAGCAAATCCTTGGCCGAAGGGCGTCAAGGTGTGAACATTCTGCTGTATGGCCCGCCTGGTACTGGCAAGACTCAACTCAGTCGTCTGATCGCTCACCGCCTGGGCAGCGCTCTTTATGAAGTCGCCTGCACTGACAGCCAAGGTGACCCGGTGTCCGCCAAGCAACGTCTGTGTTCCCTGCGCGCGGCCAACAGTGTGCTGCATTCTCAACGCGCCTTGCTCGTACTTGACGAGATCGAAGACATCTTCCAGACCGCCAGCGCAGACGCCAATAGTCGCTCGCAGAAAGGCTGGATCAATCGCATGCTGGAAGAAAATACGCTGCCGTGTTTCTGGCTGAGCAACAGCATAGAGGCTATCGACGCCGCCCATATACGACGTTTCGATATGGTGATCGAGGTGCCCAACCCGCCACTGGCACAACGCAAGCGGATGCTGCGCGAGTGTGGCGGTGGCAAATTGAGCGATCAGTTGATCGAACACCTCAGTGCACACGAGCGAATGACGCCTGCCGTGCTGGAGCGGGCAGTGCGCGTAGGACGCAGCGTGTCGCAGCGCGCCAGCAAGGCGCTGGATAACTCTATTCGCTGCATTGTCGACGGCACGCTGAAAGCTCAAGGCTTCGAAAAACTTCAGCACACCGACGGCGCTTTGCCAGCGCTTTATTCTCCGAAGTGGATCAACGCCGACCTCCCACTGGACGGACTGGTTGACGGTTTGCGCTCTCATCCACAGGCACGGTTGTGTTTCTACGGGCCACCCGGCACTGGCAAAACCGCATTTGGCCACTGGCTGGCGCAGGAGCTGGGTAAGCCGCTGATGGTCAAGCGAGTCTCCGACCTCGTATCCCCTTACGTGGGAATGACTGAGCAGAACCTGGCGGGCGCCTTCGAGCTCGCGCAACGAGAAGACGCCGTACTCCTGCTAGATGAGGTCGACAGTTTTTTGCAGGACCGGCGCAAGGCGCGGCAAAGCTGGGAGGTCACTGCAGTCAATGAAATGCTCACGCAAATGGAAAGCTACCGAGGGCTGTTCATTGCCTCCACAAACCTGATCCTCGATCTGGATCAAGCCTCTCTGCGGCGCTTCGACCTTAAGGTGCATTTCGGTTACCTGGCAACCGCTCAGGCTCAGACATTGTTTGCCGCACATCTGAAGGCTTTGGCGCTCAAGGACCCACAAAACAGTGCTGCGACTCGCTTGCGCGGCGAGACATACCTGACTCCCGGTGACTTCGCGGCGGTCGCGCGCCGGGGGCGCTTCAAGCCATTCGCCAGCGCGGATGAATTGGCAGGCGCACTGCTTGCCGAGTGTCGATTGAAGTCCACTGGGCAGCAGCGCCCTATCGGTTTCATACATTAAACGGACTAAAGGTTGCCGGATTGTCGCCGATAGGCAGACAACCGGCTTATTCGCCCGCCAAAAGCCAGCTTCAACACCACAAGGATGATTCTCTTGCCTTCAGCCAAGACCCATAGCGCTTTGAGTCGTCAATGGGAGCTGTTGCAACAGCTGCCCAAACGCTCACCCGGTATCACAGTGAGTGAATTGCTGACTCGCCTGACGGCCACTGGCTACTCCATCAGCCGCCGCAGCATCGAGCGCGACCTGCGTGACCTGTCCCTGGTGTTTCCATTGCAGTGCAACGATGGTGGTACGCCCTTCGGTTGGTACTGGAAACCGGGCGTGAGCGTCGAGTTGCAGGGCATTACTCTGACTGAAGCCGTAAGTCTTGCGTTGGTCGAAGATGCAATCCGCCCACTGCTCCCTGGCAGCATGTTGAGCGTTCTGGAACCACGCTTCGAGCATGCCCGGCAAAAACTCAAAGGCCTCGAAGACGGCAACCCCGCCGCACGCTGGCCCGACAAAGTTGCGAGCGTTCGGCCGGATTTCAATCTTCGAGCTCCGGAAATCCAGGCAGAAACCTTGGAGTCACTGCAGCACGCCCTGATCAGCGAGCAGCAGGTGCATTGCCAATACTATTCAGCGCACAACGACAAAATCAGTGAGCTAACCCTCAACCCGCTGGCAATTGTCCAGCGTGGGCTGATTACCTACCTCATTGCTACTGCCGCGCCCTACACCGATGTCCGACAGTTCGCCGTGCATCGTTTTCGTGAAGCAACCGTACTCGATACTCCATGCCAAGGCCTGGAATCGTTTGAATTGAAAACTTACCTGGATACAGATGCGTTGCAGTTCGGAAAGCCGGAAAAAATCCTCTTCAAGGCTTGGGTGAGTGAACACCAGGCGCGGTTGATTCGAGAGACACCATTAAGTAAAGACATGGCACTTGAAGCTCTGTCTGACGGTTACCAGGTGCAGGCTACTGTTAACAACACGTGGCAACTGCATTGGTGGATTTTGTCGTTGGGCGACTCTTTAATCGTGCAGGAGCCGGCAGTACTGCGCCAACAGGTAGGCGATACATTACGCCGCGCCGCTGCGGCGTATGGGCCAGAAAACTGTCTGCTGTAAGCCGCCGACTCGAACACTAAAAAGGGAGACGCATATGCTCACACCATCGACCCTGACCGACATCGCCAGCAATCTCCGGAATCTGGCCAAAATCGTCGAAGGCACAACTATTGATTGCCACCATGACGTATGCATTCCTTTCAGCGAGATCCGCAAGGACTATCCCGCACAAACGCTGAAATCCCTGACGAACTGGTGCAGCGCTGATGCACGCCACATCTACCAGTTTTCAGTTGAAAACAATGTGTACGAAGAGTTCTACGGCGCCTTTAAAGAGGCCAAGTTGAATCGGAAAAACGGTCGGGCGTACTGCCGTCTTAATCCCGCCTCGGCGCTGCTGTATGTCGGGAGTTCCTCAGACCTGGTTTCGCGGATCAAACAACATCTGGGCTTCGGCAATAAAGGTACCTACGCCATGCAGCTCTGCCACTGGCTGCCAGAACTTGAGGGAATGTTGCGCATTCAAGCCTGGCGTTTCAGCAAAGAGATCGACGGTGCCGTCGTCCAGGCGATAGAAGATGGCATGTGGGCCTCGAACAGACCCATGTTCGGCAGACAGGGCGCTCGTTAAGCAATTCGCTGACCGTTGAAGGCGTCCGCTATTTGTTTGCCTGAGTAAGCAACCGCGGCAGTATTTCTGCCGCTTTGCCGATGAGACTGAACTCCCTTTCTCCATGGACCGATTCTCGCTGCAGGTTGACATGCACTACTACAGCGCCATGTTCCCTGGCGATCCGTGGAATTTCCGCCGCTGGCTGTACCAGCCCCGAAGTCCCCACCGAAAGCAGCAGATCGCAATCTCTGACAGCCGCCAACGCTTCGCGCCATGCATGCTCCGGTAGCGACTCACCGAACCAGACCACGCCCGGCCGGACCTTGCCGTTACAATGCCGACAGCGTGGCGGTTCGATCCTGCGTCCGTCTTCATGATCATTCAACTGATCAGTGGCCCCCTCAAAAGGCCGGGCACACGCAAAACAGCGCGGCGAATGGAGGCTGCCGTGCAAATGAATCACTCCATGACAACCCGCACGCTCGTGCAGATCATCGACATTCTGAGTAATGACCGTCAGCCTGGTGACTAACCGAGCTAGTTCGGCAATAGCCAAATGGGCGGAGTTTGGTTTGGCGGCAAGTACCTTTGAGCGTCGCCATTCATACCATCCCCACACCAATGCCGGGTCTTTGCGAAATGCGTCAGCGGTGGCCAATACAGCTGGATCGAAACGCTCCCACAAGCCAGTCAAGGCGTCGCGAAACGTCGGGATGCCACTCTCGGCAGAAACGCCCGCGCCAGTAAATACGACCACATGGGAAGCATCACGCAAACGCTGCCCCTGGAATTCGACCATGAGTTCGTCCTATCTACGTAACCGGGCAAACCATTCAGCCAACGTGCGATCAATCATATTGGCCTGTTGTCGGGTCAACGCTTCGTTTCCACATTTCTCACATCGATCGCACCAATCCCTCGGTTCAAGGGCATCGCTAAGTGGCACGACCGTTTTCTTCCAGCCACATTTGCCACAGACAAATGTGAAGGGTCTTGGTCTTATGGGCATGTCATTACTCCTCTGTTACGCTCGCTTTACGCCACAGGCAGCAAGGCCAGCAGAATTTCCACCTTGCGCTGTAGCTGTTCCACATGAGCCTTTTCCGCTCGCAACGCCGATCTGAGCTCGCGCTTTTCCTCGGCATGCCAATTCGCGCGAGTTCGACGTTCCTGCGTAGTGACATACCAATCGCTGAGTAAACGCCAGGTTTTGCCGCATCGCGTGTACAGCGCAACCAGCACTGAAGGGATCAGCCCCAGCATCGCCATCGATGCCCAACTCTCAAAACCCATAGAATTTTTCTCCTGACACAAACGCAGCTCCGGCAGCCAGCCGGTACCAGTGCGTAGCCTTGGCAAAGTCTGGCGCCTAGCCATCCAGTCCTTTTTCATGCAAACGCCCCAACGCCTGCGCCGCACACGTGATGCCGCGCTCATAGGCCTGCTCGTAGTAACTGGTCGCAAGGTCTTGGTTAACGCACATGCCTCGGCCGTACCAGGCTTGCTCGCCAAGATTGAATGCCGCCTCACCCGATCCCAACACATACGCGAGTTTGAACAACCGTCGAGCGAGGACGCTATCGAAAGGGACGCGACGACCGTTGATCCATAGCCAGCCAAGATCATTGAGCGCATCCGGGTCTGAGGCGAGCGCGTCATCGCGCAGCGAACGATACAGAATGCGCAGTAACGCGGGATCGACCATGGTGACCAGGGGGCTCGCGACCTTGATCGTGAGGTAGGCAAGATTGCCGTCGGCAGGCGCTTTCAACACTCTCAAGGACGGCATGCCAATGTCTGCATCCGCAACGCATGGCGACCGCGACTCGACAAACCGCATGCTCTCGGCATCGGGCAACTGGGCATCCAGAAACTGGAATACTTTTTCATCAGGGCTCATTCGGACAGCCTTCCGGTTGATCATTCGATAGGGCTCATTATCGAAATGACAACGACATTTTGTGTCGTACACGCATCACGACACATCCTGTCGCGGCTGATCACAACAATGAAGACTCGTCAATACAACCCAGAGCCAGCACTCATGAAAACCTACAGCGCCTTCATGCAACGCTCCATCGCCACTGCCGGTCCGCAAGCCAATTTCACCATCACCGTACAAGCAGTGAGCTCGGCCATGGCCAAGGTCACTGCCGAAGCCCAGTATCCCGGTTACAAGTGTTTCAACGCTCCCACTCAGGTTCGCTGACGTTTCTCCACCTGTGGATCCCTCCCCTCAACAAGTGATAGCTTATCGCCACACTGCGCGAGAATGCGCTGGACTGAGTATCCCCGAATGCTCAAGCCTGAGCCTAATCCGCCGATACAGCCTCGATAACCAAGGCCAAGCGGACATCCTCTGCCCCAAGGAAACTCCTGGAATGGATTACCAGTCGCTCAAGACTCGCCACCACAACGAACGCAACGCCCACCACCCCAACCTCGCCTTACGTGTTCATCGAGCCCTGAGTTGGCTCAATCCTGGATAAGTCGCAAATATGGCGAGAACAGCGTCTTCGCTGACAAACGTGTCGACCACGACGCAATCCGTCGCACCTCGTTCGTAAGGTAGCCGCCAGCCGCTAAATGTGTTTCGTCTTTCGGTCGTTACAACAACTCACCGATAGCGGTGTGTTGAACCCTCAACGTTCACAAGGAGCGTCAACGTGTCTGAAATGCTCATCACGTTCGGTATGCAACTCGATGGTCAACGGGCAACCCGGGCGAGCAATGAGCTGGGCGCTTTGACGGTCGGGCCACAAGGATTTCTGGATATTCTGGAAACCCAACTGGGCCTGACAGCACGCCAGCCTTGCGCGGCGCAGCGTACAGCGGCGTATCGGGATTGCCTGGCACACTGCAACAACGCACAGCGTTTCTACAACGCCAGTTTTTCCGCTGATGAGCTGGGTGTGTCCGCAGCATTGCTGGCTTGGCGAGATGACTTGTATCTGTACGGTTGGGATGGGCGCGTGGAGGCAGATGCCAGCCAACGCCTGAAGGACCTTACCGAGGTAGAGATGAAAGCCCGCGAGGTAGTCGCGCCATCGATTGGGCAACGCCTGCACAATGTTGCCGCGGCTCTGGCTGTGCGGCGACCACCGATCAAGAATGTGCTGCTGGCTGACGATTGGGAGGTGTACCCACTTGGTTGGCACGCGGTGCTGCATCAACTCCCACACGAGCGCCTTGAGGTGCCCGTGGGCACGGCGCAAGGCTTCCTAGGCCAGTTGCAGACGCAACTGCGCAAGAGCATTGCCGGTGAGCGCGTGACACCGATGCCGTGGCAAGAGGACGGCACGGTAAAGGTAGTTCAGGCACAGACTCGAGTGTTGGCGGCGAGCTGGTTGAGCCGCTCGCTGGATGAAAGCGTGCAGACCTTGCTGGTGGCCGATGCCGAAGGCGGCTGCCTTGATGGTCATTTAGTCGGTGCAAACCAAGCTCGCCATGGCCTGAATGGCAGCAGCGATTTGCGGCCAGCCCTGCAGGTATTGCCTTTGGCAATGGAGTTGCTTTGGGCGCCACTGAATTACCCGGCGCTATTACAGTTTCTGACCCATCCGATATGCCCGATTCGGCTGTTTGCCCGTCGACAGTTGGCGACCAAGGTATCGAGTATGCCGGGTATTGTCGGAGCCGAATGGGAAGCAGTCCTGGAGCGGATCGCAGAACACTACGGTGCCGAAGCGCCTCGTGTTCGGACATCCATTGGCCACTGGCTCGAAGCTCCCACGTTCAGTGTTGATGAAGGCGCGCCGCTGAGCGAAGTGCTGCTGCGTGTCCAGCGCTTGCTGGCGTTCTTTCAGCCGCGCCTGGGCCATGAAGAACCCGCACACAGCCTAGCTGCTCGGGCGGGTTATGCGCAGTGCGAAGCTGCTTTGGAAACACTAGAGACGCTTCAACTTCAAGGCGTCGAGCGGTTGCGTCCACGGCAGTTGCAGCAGGTGATCGAACAGGCCACTGCGAGTGGCACGGATAATCCGTTACTGGCCGCCCAGGTCGGCGCTCATTCAACCGTTTCCCGCCCGGGGGCCGCCATTGAGAGCTCGGACACGGTGGTGTGGTGGAATCTGGCCATGCCGGCACTGCCCACCATTTCGCCGTGGTCCAAGGCGGAACTGCTGCAACTCGCAAATGCAGGAGTGGCGCTGCCCGGCGGTGGAACGCTGATGGCTCAAGCGGCCCAGGACTGGCTACGGCCTTTGCTGGCCGCGAACCGCAATCTAACGCTGGTGCTGGCGCCGCCACATGAGGAAAGTCATCCACTTTGGCAGATGATCGAAGCGGTTGTGCAGCACCCGAAGGTACACGTGCTAGAGGACCTTCTGCTTGCGCCAAGCCCACTCTGCCCTCCCCGGCTGTCGAGCCCCCTACCGGTGCGCAAGCGCTGGTGGAAACTGCCCGCAGACGTGCCACTGACTCTACCTGAAAAAGCCTCTTTCTCGAGTCTCAACCTGCTGCTGTTCAACCCTTATCAGTGGTTGCTGCAATACGGAGCCAAGATTCAGGCATCCAAGAGCCTCAGCCTGAGCGACAGTTTTCTTCTGAACGGTTCACTTGCTCACCGTTTAGCTGAGCACTTTTTCAGCCGAGCCGACGCGTTGACCATGGACGCGGCAGCCTTCGCCGCGTGGTTCTCGACTCATTTCCCGCGTGTGGTGCTTGAAGAAGGGGCAGTGCTGTTGATGGAGGGGCGCGGTGCTGATCTGTCGACCCTGCGCCACCGAGTGTTGCGTGCAATGACCCAGCTGCGAGCACACTTTGCCAATGCCAATGTCCGCGTTGTAACCGCAGAGCAGGCGTTGGACGGGCAATTCGCTGGAGGCGCTCTGGCGGGTTCTGCCGACCTGGTACTGACTACAGAAGACGGGCATCGAGCCATCGTCGATATGAAGTGGGCCGGCGGCAAAAAATATCCCGAACAACTCAAGGCGAACCGCCATTTGCAACTGGCGATTTACGCCGAGTTGCTGCGTCAGGAGACCAATTCGTTGCCGTCCGTGGCGTATTTCATTCTGGAGTCCGCCCGCCTGCTGACACCGGATGACCGCGTATTTGCCGATTCGGAACGGGTGCCCGCCAATCCGCCAAGCACCACGCCCGAACTCTGGCAGAGCTTTACCGAGGCCTGGAAATGGCGTCAGGTGCAAATCACTGCGGGCGTCTTTGAAGTGGCACTGGAAAGCATTGAAGAGGACGAGGCTTCAACACCGCCCGAGAAAGCGATGCCAATGGAATACCTCAAGGAAGCCTACAACGACTACCTGGCCCTGGCCGGATGGGAGCAATGACAATGCCTAAGAACGCGCACATCACTTTTATCAGCGCAGGCGCCGGCAGCGGAAAAACTCACCGGCTCACAGAGATTCTGCACCAGGAATTGCTCAGTCAGCAGGTCCAACCTGCAGGCGTTATTGCCACCACCTTCACACGAAAAGCGGCCGCCGAACTTCGTGAGCGAGTACGCAGCCATCTACTCAAAAAAGGTGAGATTGGCTTGGCGACCTCTATGGGGCAGGCCCGAATAGGCACCGTCAACAGCGTTTGCGGCCAATTGCTTGAGCGCTTCGCATTTGAAGCAGGCATGCCACCACAACAGCGAGTCCTGGAAGAGAATCAGGCGAAAGTGCTGCTCAATCAGGCAGTAGATCGGGTCCTGCATGGTGAAAGCATGGACACCTTCCTTGCCATCGCACGCCGTCTTGGCCTGGAGGTCACCCATCAACAGGGCGACTATGCGAGCAACAACTGGCTCGATGAACTGCGCAGACTGTTGGATCAATTACGCACCAACGACATCGACCTCGATCTGGCTCGTGGCTTTGCTGTCCGCAATGCCGAGGACATGCTTGAGCATTTCCCCACTGCGACCAAAACCGACTTGAGTGGTGAGCTCCTAGGCATTATTCCCGATGCGCTCGCTCAACTGGTCGCCGCTGATAGCGACAAAAAAGTAACGGCTGACTATGTATCCCTGCTCATGGATTTCCACCGTGAGTTGCTGCAAGGCAACGCGCGCTGGAGTGCCTGGGCAAAGTTGGCCAAATCGGCCCCGGAAGCCAAGCTCAAGCCTTTGGTTGCAAGCCTGACCGAAACGGTCGAGCGCTACGCCGAACACACGGACTTGCATCGCGATATCACGGTGTATCTGGAACAAGTGTTCACCTTGGCCATCGACGCATTGCACGTGTACGGCCAGAGCAAACTTGAGCTCGGCGTGCTGGACTTTGCCGACCAGGAACACGCATTGCTGAAACTGCTAGACAACCCCGCCGTGATTCAGGTGCTGGAGCAAGAACTTGATCTGGTCATGGTTGACGAGTTCCAGGACACCAGCCCGATGCAGTTGGCGGTCTTCCTGAAGCTTTCTCGCTTTGCCAAACGGGTTTACTGGGTAGGCGATATCAAGCAAGCCATCTATGGCTTCCGTGGCAGCGATTGTGCATTGATGCAGGCCATCCTAAACACGTTACCCGAAATGGGCGGTGAGAAACAGGTGTTGCGTAACTCGTGGCGCTCACGACCGGAGCTGGTCGAGCTGGCGAACGAAGTGTTTGGCCCCGCGTTCTCCAGCAGCTTGCCGCCCGACGAAGTTCAGCTGATACCTACTCGAGCGGACCAACTGCCCGGGCCCGCCTTCGCCAATTGGTTACTCGATGGCAGCAATGCCGAGGAGCAGGTGAGTGCGTTGGCCGAAGGCATTGGCCAGCTGGTGAAAAACCGGCATCAGGTATTCGATAAAACCAGCAAGGAAATCCGTGACGTCCAGCTGGGCGATATCACCGTACTTTGCTACTCCCACAGCAACGTCGCCAAAGTGGCCGCCGCCCTCGTAGCAGCGGGAATGCCCTGCTCCACTGCGCAGCCCGGTTTGCTGGCTACCGCAGAAGCAACCCTGGCGCTGGCGTGCTTGCGTCGCTTGAATGATCCCTTCGATACCCTGGCTACCGCGCAGATTGTTTCGCTGGCTGAGGCAGAAGAGCCGGAGAGCTGGGTTGCGGAACGCCTGCGTTATTTGCATGCGGGTCATCCAAAAGCGCTGTGGCGCGAACAAGACGTCGACGATTATCGGGCACACCCCCTGGTTGCGGCAGTGGCGCGGCTGCGTGCGGACCTTCCATTGCTGACGCCTGTGGAAGCGTTGCAACGCTTAATCGCTGAGTGTGACTTACCTTCACGCGTCACGAGTTGGTCAACCTCGCCAGCACAGGCTCAAAAGCGCATGGCCAACCTCGACGCAATAATCGACTTGGCGCAGCAATATGAGGACCTATGCCGAAATGGGCTGGGGGCTGCATCTATCTCCGGGCTGGTGCTCTGGTTGGGCGAAACGGCCAGCGCTAACAATGATGCATTGGCCACACCGGCGTTGGACGCCGTTCAGGTGATGACCCACCACGCCAGCAAAGGTCTGGAATGGCCGGTTGTCATCCTGATGGATTTGGCTCGCGATATTGGCGACCGTCTATGGTCCGTTTCTTCGCGCTCCAATAGCGCGTTCGATCCGCACAAACCATTGCACGACCGCTTCATCCGCTACTGGCCTTGGCCTCTAGGCAAACAGCAGAAGGTCCCACTGGCCGAGAAGTTCGAGCAGACCAGCCTGGCCCAAACGTGCCGAGAGGAAGCTGTTGAAGAATCAAAACGCCTGCTCTACGTGAGCATGACCCGCGCCCGCGATCTGCTGGTGATTGCACGTTCCGGCAGAAAAACAACCGGGCAGTGGCTCGACTGCGTCCAGGCTCCGTGGCTGATGACAACTCCAGGCGAGCAGGTCCTACGTTTACCTAACGGAAAAACGCTGCCGGCCGACTGTCAAACACTTACCGCCGGCCATACGCCAGAACCTATCCCATTTGCCATGCAAAATCTGCATTGGTTTGCACCACTGGTAGCTGCCGAGCCCCGCATGCAACTGAGCTTTCAACCGTCCAGTAGCGTCATCCGATCGGTGACTGGCGCCGGCGAAAAATGCCAAATCGGTACCCGCATTGCCTTGCAGGGCATCCCGGAAATGAGTGCATTGGGGACCGCGATTCACGCCAGTCTGTGCCTCTCGTTCACCGATCCAAGCCGTCCCGTCGTCCTGGACGAAGTGCAGCGCCTGCTGCTGAACCATGAAGTACATGAGCATGTGAGCGCCAGCCAGGTCATCAATCAGCTATCTGCCTTGCATGCGTGGATCGAGTCCCGGTGGCCGCAGGCTAAAGCCATGGCCGAGTACCCGGTGCAACAGTTGCTCACCTCAGGGCAGGTACTGAATGGACGCATCGACCTGCTGCTGGATACAAAAGAGGGGTGGGTACTCATTGACCATAAATCCAATCCATCTCCCGAGGCACAGTGGGAGCGGCTGGCCCAGGAACATGCCGGCCAACTCAACGCGTATGCCCAAGCGATTGAGGCTGCTTCCGGCAAACCTGTGACAGAGGCCTGGCTCTTCCTGCCTATAGCGGCCGGTGCGGTTCGCGTTTTTTAACAATGGGCGTGTTTCACCCGCGCATTGACGATCAATCCCGGCGGCCAGGATTCCTTCTGACCGCCTGACTCTAAGGGAAAAAGCATGACGTTGTATGAATCCATTCTGCTGGAAATACGTAATGGTGCCCTGAACGACCCTTTCGAGGTTCAGGAGCTGACCTCGGAGCGACGCCGGGTAATGTGCCCCGAGGGTAAGGAGCTGGTGGAAAAATATCGGATTGGTTTCGAGTTCTTCAAGAAGTCGGCGATTGGGACCACCGTCGCCAACAACGCACAAGATGGAAAGACCGGTGCGGATGGATTCAGTGTTGGTAAAGGTGCCAAAGTACAGTACGTGCGGGTAAAGCCCGGCGTATACACGGTAATGGGCATCGAAGAATAACGACCTGGCAGGTTTTTCGTTATCTGAATCACGGCCACTTTCCAGACCACCGCCCTACTCTTAGGCAGTCCAAACGAGCCTTACCTATGACTATCAAACAAGCGAACGAAATAGATTCTGCTTACGAAAAACAATACGACGAGTTCAACAAGCAGCACGATTTTCTGAAAACGGTATTCGGCCGTACTCCACTAGGAGACGACCTGGACACTCTGATGGATAAAGTCAGTGATGCGCGATGGTTGAACGTCAAAGCCGGATGGTTATCGGACACCTCCGATAAATTCGATCGCCTCGATTACTTCGTTGCCCGACTCAAGCAGGACTATCGTGGGAAGCTCATAAAAAGCCTGGCCGATGTACCCGATGACTTGAGGGAGGAACTCCCCGACGACGAAGCCGAGTTCCAAGCATTCATGGCCGAGGAGCGCGAGACCTGTTACAGCGCCTACGATGAAATGACTTGCTTGCGATCGGATGCAGAGGAGGAGCTGGTGGCTAGCGATTACTTCGACACGATTGGCTCACAGCCGAGCGACTTCGAGCTCAGCCCCTACGAAGAAAAATGCTTGCTGCCGCTGGTAGAAAATCTTGAAAGACTTTGGAACAAGCATAAGGCCGTGGGGTTTGGCTTGATGTGTATGGCTAGCCATTTGGGTGATACGGATTATGATCTTAGTTTGACGCGGGCATTGATGTTCGATTGAAGCGGTGCCTCAGGAGGCATGAGCCAAAGCACTCGAGTTCAATGAAATAGACCGGCATCGCATTTTTCTCGATAGAGGTGAGTCGGGACGAAGGGGCTGAAGAAATCCGCTGGCTCACCCTACTGAACCTAAGGGTATATCTTGCAGGTGACATCAAGCTTACGATGCATCAGCGATACCATCGTGAGAATGTCGAGGGCATCTTGCTCGGACATAGGCCAATCTATCTTTTTTCTGAATCTTGGAGCGGGAAACGAGACTCGTATCTGGTGTCCGACCCAATGAAATCTAAGGGGTTTCTTTTCTTGCCGGAGCAGGAAAAGACTCAATTCTGGACTTGTTTTTGGGGTGTATCAAGGGTCAAGAAAGAGCAATTCAACGAACACGGCAATCGAGGGCATTCGAGCGATGGCTGAATGCAACGACAAGGAAATCCATATCCTGCCGGACAAGACCCGCAGCCACCTGCAACAAGCCCGACCTGCTGCTTGACGAACCGGTCAGCGCGCTGGACGTGTCGGTGCAGGCGTGCATTCTTGAGCTGCTTGAAGAGCTTCAACGTGAGATAGGCATTGCTTACGTACTGGTGTCGCACGACCTGTCGGTGGTCGCCAACTTTGCCCACCGGCTGCTGGTGCTGCGCCATGGCCCGGTGATTGAGCAGGGGTCGGTGGAGCAGATTTTCAACCATGCCGCCAGCGCGTACACCCGGGAGTTGATTGAGGCGATACCTGGGCGGCATGAGGTCGCTATGGCCGTGGCAGTGTGAGTGGTGAAGGTGAGTATTGGGGCCAGGCGTAGTCAAGAGAGCGAAACCAAGGTAAGCCAGCATTTGGTAGGCCTAATGCCCAAAACCCAACAACGCATGAGCTCCCCTATAGCGTTATTGATGGAGGTCCAATGCATAAAACAAAACGGAAGATGACTTCTCAACCCGACCAATGCAGCCAATGCGTCAACTTCGATTGGCAATGCATATTCAACCTCGTAGCAAAAAACGGAACAGATCGACAAGCCGTTTGAAATAGAGGCACTTGACGTGCTGAACCGGCAAGGAATCCGGTAAAGCACCTGATATAGTGGCACTTCAGCGGCACTCAAGACCTTTAGAGAACCAGTGGGGTCCAGTGCAGTATCAAACGTAAACTCTAGAGAAATCATATCCGTCAGGTTGACTCTCTCAGCTAAGGCCGACCCAACAAGTGATCACCAAATGGTTAGTGGATGGACAAGCACTCTTCACCCGTACTCGGTCGGGCGGCGCAAATGCACTGAAGGGATTTGAATTTCAAAAGGCCTACGCGCAACTGCGTTTGGTGTGGCTGCTAACAGGAAAAAATGGGGTTGTTGAAGTGCGCTATGAAGGCGCGCAAGACATCGACATACGGTATGGAAACGGCGAACAACAATTCGTCCAAGCAAAAGACTATGCGTGGGGCAAGCTCACCAGGGCTGCTATTTACGATGCCCTTGCAGGCTTTACACGAGACCTCATTCACGCGAGAAAACAAGGATCCCCAGAAGAAAAATTCTTACGATTTACCTTGACCAGCACCACCCCTCCAATCGATAAAAAATCCCTTGAGCTCTATCGTAACGTTTACCCACATGAGCATGCCCCTCAAATCGCAAAACGTATTGCCAAAAAATATCGCTATGGTCTAGATGATCAAAGCACTAAAAACACCGTGTATGAAGCAATGGCAAGAACTGATTTCGAGGTCAGTTCGACAGGAACACCGTGCGCCGACTTAGAAGCAATTGCTTCATGGGAGCTGGTAAAATTTGGTGTTCCCGTTGATCTTGCAAGTGCCACCTTAAGCCATATTGGCGACTTACTTAAAGCACGCGCATCAATGCAGGTTGAGGACGTAGCCGCCGTACTGCTTGGACTTCCAAGTCAACATCCCGCAAACGCTAATAGCCCATGCCGTTTACTGCCAAGCCGCAGTGTATTACTGGATGAAGTGCAGGCAAAAATTCACTTTTTAAAAGGTGCCTTGCCTAGCCTCTGGGCGGCGATTGCAAATAATCTCGACGTGCGTCGCTCTTTACAATCAAAAATAGAGCAAAAACTTTTAGCACTAGCCTCAACAGGAGGGATGTTAGTTATAGAAGGTGCCGCCGGTACCGGCAAGTCGACCCTCGCCCGTCGTGCCGCATGGGACTTGCACCGAAAAGGCATCTTCATAGCACTACACGCGGTGTTTCCCGCTAGTTTGACTGATGAGAGCTGGCAAGCAATTGTTAAATTAAGTGTAGTGAGTGAAAGACCCATCCTAATACTGGTTGATGATGTATGGAGACAGACATCTTTCATTGAACGACTTGATCAAAATGTCCGCAAGCATCTCTGTGTCTTAGCAACTTCGCGGCCCGGCGAACAGGGGCAAATTCAACCCTTGCAACTGATTCCAGAAAATTTAACGCTGAGCAGTTTAGAGCCTCACGAGTTCGAGAGATTATGCGATCTTCTGGGCGTGAGTTCAAACAGCTCGACTAAAGATGGGGCCTTACAGGCGCTCATTGATACCGGCCAGATATTTTCAGCTTCACTGATCCTACAGAGCGGTTCATTAAAAGACTTTGCAACGCGCTTGATAATGCCACTGCGTGAACTTTATACGCCGCATTGGGATGGCTTTATTGACCTGTGTGTATGTGGAATGCACGACCACACCGTTCCTAAGCGAATATTGGCGCGAAGGTTAGGCAATACAAGCGAGTTCTGGAAAAACCCTAAATTCTCTGACTTAATGTTCGATGCTGGCGAGCATAATGATCGACTTAGAGCTGGCCACGCACTAATAGCAGCCGCGGTCATTGATGTGGCCGAAGTACCCGCGGTTAAAGTGGCATTATCCATATGCTCCGATTGCGACATTGAAGATCCAGAAGAACGGCGCTTTGCGCTAAGGCTTATTTCAAATCTAACCATTGATGAAGACTGGCTCAATTCCTGCCTGGTCTATAAGCGAGATATCATTGCCTTTACTCAACGTATTTTGCCCATCGCTTCGTACACCGAGCTGAATCGTATAATTTATATAATGGAAAAACTGAAGCGCACGGAGGAAGCCGAGCAAACCAAGAAACTGCTCATAGGGGAAAGAATTAAAGGCGGCCCTGACGTATGGCTGGCGATGACTCAAGCAAACAAAGAGAATTTTCACGATCTCTTTGAAGGTGCCCTGACCTTTTATCAACGTGACCCTACAGCTTATGCAAAGCGAAAATTCTTGCTCGCCGTAATGACTTTCGGCTCGATTGAGGCGAAGCAGGCCACCGCAGAGCACATGAGCCTATGGTTAAGGCAAAAAGGTTTTCCGCCCCAAGAGACACGAATTTTCTTCGACCTTTGCACATACACCAGCCAGGAATCTTCAAAAAAACACTCATGGCTAGTAGGGAAATACTCTCAGGAGCAGGTCATTACCATGGAGACCTCTCTAGCAGCTATTCGCATACTTGAAAGAGCGAAAGATGAAACGCATTTCTTCCAATTAGAAGCTCGACTGGTAATAGAACTTCGCTTGCCGCAGGATGCGCCACTGGTGGCAATGGAAGTCGCTATACAGCTCACCAACACCCGACAACGACTGAAAAAACAAAGCGTACAACCCGACCTGTGCGACGTGCTGATGAATATGTATATCGAAGCGCCGACTCGAATGCTTCGCGCCAGGCTACTAAAGTCGGCCATTCTGCTCGCGCCACAGGACCAGTGTGAACGGCTTCGTCCATTGGTTGCAGAAATAGGGCGTTCATCGCGTAGCCAAAAAGCAAAAAATTGCTTAGGACTTTTCGCAAAAAAATTCTCAATTCCGATGAGTGATATATAACCGACAAACAAATCACAATTCAAAAAAACCGAGCACTCGAGCCAGCTGAAAACACATTATCATTACATAACAAATACACTCACGAACTCATAAAAATATGACCTCAAAAAAATACAATTTTTTCAATATCGACAGCTCACTCTCCCCTTTGAGGAGCGACGAAATAAGCGGATCATTAATTGACACGAGAGCATCCAGCTGGGCGTACAACGAAGCAGTGCTAGAACATGAAAAGCGTTTAAATTTTGTGCTTGAATTCACAACATCTACTCCCTCTTACTGGCTAAAACTAATCGACACCGCAACAACGCGTTTTTGGATAAAATCTACAAACACCGCGATACTCGTTTATGACGCGCACACTGACTGTGGTTATACGCGAACGTACAGAACAAATTTTATCAGCCAGAAAACTGTAAAAACCGAACATCCGTGGATAGATCTTAAAGACGAAGACACATTCTACAGTACTTTGAACACACCCAGCCACGAGGCAATATTTAATCATTGGCTAATCCACATGAAGCATATCATGTCATTGCCCATTGAATTTGCTACTGGACGACTAGCGAACACGAGCACCGCCAAAGTATTTATTATCTTGAAAGGAAACGGTTGCGTTACTTGTGGAAACTATGCTAGCCGCTTTGCGGCAACCACGATGGGTACCGCATCTTCGGCGGTACTGGTAAAAATGCCATTGTGCACATCACATATAAACGCTGCAAAAAAACACCCTTCCGTATTGAATTTTCTGGCATCTATTTTCAATCTTGATTGGGACTGGCCTGAATACGAAAAACTTAATCACATTCCAGACAATCTCATCAGTACAATTCACTCACTTGCTGCCAAAGCGTTGGGTGGGGATATGTTCAAGACTTTCAAACACAAAAAAGGCTGGGTATTAACCATTCGCCTATCCAGCGGCTGGACCTGGAAACTGAGGCTAAATACCTTCCTAGATTACGCATACGTCCTATTGGATACGAATAATAAACAGGTATACCGGGCCGACTCGGCAATGCATCACCCGGAGGTTAAGTTTCCTCCCCATCACGAGCACTCTTCACCCCTTAAAAAAAACAAGGACCATATCAGCGCTAGTTTTCTCTATGGCCACCCATTGTTTGATATGAAACGGTTGAAAGATATTGGGAATATTCACGGCGCCTACGCATCCTGAGTGTAACCACCCTTTCTTTTGTAACATTTCAGCTACTTGTGATTGTGAGCTCGGCTTCGGACCGAGGGAAACTATGAGCCCTCGAAACGCAGCTCGAACAAATTCAGTGCCTTGGTCGAATTGCTCCACGTGCACTTGGGCAGCCCTCAGTCTGGTATGTCGCAGTCGATCAGCATGCTCGGAGTCATCAACCAGCGGCGAAGTAACGCCCAGGCGTCACACCAAAGGTCCCACGGAACAGCGCGATGAACGCGCTGACGTTGTCATAGCCCAACTCTAGGGCAACACGAGTGACAGACGCCCCGGTTGCCAGACTCTCCAGTGTCCGTAACAACCGTACACGCTAGCGCCACTCAGTAAAGCTGACTAAGGGGTGGCAGTTCCGGCCTCAGAGAAGCGAATTCCCGGGGCACTGCTCGGTCATTTTAACTCAGCTTTTTCCCGCGATGATGACGACCCCAATCCGGTCTGCCAGATCTAGCACCGTGTCGAACACAGTCGAGTCCCCAGTCAAGCTGCGTGACGCCCCCTGCGGATGGAGCACACCGTCAGAAATCCGGTCCCCGAAGAGCACCACCGCACGTGCCGAATCATCTTGTCGCGACACCCAAGACAGCCCTTGCACATCCGGATATTGACGGTGGATCGCCTCAGCCCATTTGCGCGTTGCAGGATATTGATCTTTCTCAGTGTCGATCAATTGCTTGCGCGTAACGCCCAGTTTACGCAGGGGGACACTGGACAGATCAACCAAGTGCAACGGCTGGCTAACTTGGACAGCTGAATGCACCTGCCCAACCAGCTTACCTTTGTCGAAACTCTTGAAGCCAGCGGTGTGGGGGACGTCGTGAAAGACGGTCTCCATCAAGGCGCACTCAACTGTCGTGCCACCATACAAAGTAGGAATCGCCCGCCCCTGATCATCCTGGATGGGGCTGAAGCGTGCATTGCCGTGCACACCCGGATTGAATTGATCTGGCTGATATTTATTCTGATGCACACGATGGAGCACGGCGCCCTTGGCAAGCACCGTGAGAGTCACGTGCAGCGTAGCCGCAGGCACCGGGGTGACGGACTCCGCCAAATCCATGGCAGGTGTCGCCACACCCTCGCTGGACTCGTTACGCTGTTTAGCCATGGACAATGCCCTGGATCTCATCCAGTGCGGCGCCAATCACCCGATCAGGCGCCGATGCCAGCAGGTCCTGAGGCCTTTTACCACCCAGAAAACTGTTATCGGACCGGAACCAGTAAGCCATCCCCCAGCCGTCCTTGTGTCCACCGAAAACCTCGATGACTTTGGCTAGTGCCTTGAACGGCCGATAGCCCGCGTTCGGATCCAAGCCGTAACCGGGGAAATAGTCGACCCCTCCGTGATTGATGGCAAAGATCTGCCCCTGCTTTTTCCATTTATTGGGCTGGGCACTCGGGTTGCGGGTACTCAACTGAGCCACCTGTGCAATATCTGCTGCAGTCAACCAGTCACCGCTCTCCAACACTGCCTTGCGGGCTTGTACCAGCATCGCCGCTTCCTTGAGCAGGCGAGGTGAAGGCGGCTTGCGCGTCACAAACACCTCGGCCAGACGCTCCAGCGCCTTCGGGTCCTGGCGCTCCTGCAGCACCTCATACATCGAGGAGGCCACATGGGCAAAGTTTTCCGCCAACGCCTCAAATACGCCGAGCTTGATACGATCGAAAGACACGACCAGCACTCGATCCGCATGCGAGCGGCTCAAGCTAGCCCGAGCCTCCTTAGGTGTACCTACCAAGGTGGAGACGCCCGATTGCTCTGTAACGCTCATGGAAAATCTCCTAACCAGTTATCTACGTTATCTAATCCTAGCATATCTTTGATAACCCTAGCTCTGACCTAACCTCCATTCATCCGGATGCATAGATAGGTTTGAGGGGAGCACGCCGTGCCGTTGATCAGCGCGATGACTCGGGGGCAAGAAGCTTAAAGACACGATCTTGACTTTCAGGTGTTGCGAGCGATCTCGCTCAAAACCCCAATGCTAAATCGAAAGAGTTGGCATAACCCCGTTCAGCACTGCCTGGATTCCCAGCGCACCACGACGTCTTCGGGTGGTCCCGCCCCCTAACCCCTACGATTAAAGACCTGCATCACATCAACCTAAAAAGGGCTTTTCCGGTCAACAGGCATTGCGCACGAGTCCACGCTGATCGCGGGAATCGATACCCTTCGCGTCCAGCTCGTACTCCGACGGATTCTCGATAAAGCTGCATAAAACCTCCCTATGAAACGAGTACCCCCTCAGAAGCGCTCTCCCAATACAACTTTTCGTAGCAGCGCACTGGCAAATGGGCGCATTGAGCAATACCCTGCCCGTACCGACCCAACGTTACGAGCTGAAACATGTCAGGGATTGCCATATTTGAAAGCCCACGTTGGCTACGAGATCTTCTCCGTTTCTTGCCGTTGAAGAGCCAATTCGTCCTGTCTGGCAACATCCGCGACCTGCAGGCCAGTGAAGTGGCGCCCGGCACGGTGACTGCGCAGAACTTCAATCAAACCCTCTGTAATACTCTGCTCGATGCCGGCTACACCCAGGTCATCACCTGGGATCCCGTGTCCGGTTTCCGGGCAGTCGACAAACCCGGCTCCGCCCCTGAAGCCGGCCAGACATTGCTTCAGGAACTTGGCCTGACTCCGGTAAATGGCGCAGCACCCGCAGGTATCGATCTGCTGGGCGCCACCCTGCCACGGCTGGTTGGTCGTGCTGGCGAACCTATCGCGCTGATCATCGATTTCGCCTCGCGCCTGGTGGTTCGCAACGACTCCCTCAGCGCGGCTGAACACCAGCTTTTCACCCAGGCCTTGGTGCAATCCCATCAGGCTCGCAGCCGTCCGGCCACAGAGTTGCGCAAACCGTTTTTCAACACCCTGCTATGGCTGGTGGAAAAAGAAGGCGATTTGCCCGACTGGTTACTGGTCGACAACCCGCGGCTGCGCCACATTCCCGTGTCCAAACCCGATCAGATGTCCCGCCGTGCATTGGCACCGGCACTGCTCAAAGGGCTCAGTGGGAGCCAGGGTGCCAGCGAAATGGTCATGCATCAGGCTGTGGAAGCTTTCGTCCAGAACACCGAGGGATTGCTGCTGCTCGATCTCAGCGCCATCGCGCAACTGGCGCGGGTCGAGGGTGTAGCCATGGAGCATATTGCCGATGCGGTGCGCCGCTATAAGATCGGTGTCACCGAGGACCCGTGGCTGAAGATCGACCGTCAGCGTATCCGGCATGCGGACGCGCTCGTCCACCAGCGGGTCAAAGGCCAGGAGCATGCGGTGACGCACATGCTCGACATCGTCAAGCGTGCGATGACAGGCGTCGGCGCCAGTCGCAAGGGCAACCGTCCACGGGGCGTAGCCTTTCTCGCAGGGCCGACCGGCGTGGGCAAGACCGAACTCGCCAAAACTATTACCAGCCTGCTGTTCGGCGACGAAAGTGCCTACATCCGCTTCGACATGTCGGAGTTCAGCGCCGAGCATGCCGATCAACGCCTTATCGGCGCACCGCCCGGCTACGTCGGCTATGACGTCGGCGGTGAGCTGACCAATGCTATCCGCGAGAAGCCTTTCAGCGTGGTGTTATTCGATGAAATCGAAAAAGCCCACCCACGGATTCTAGACAAATTCCTGCAGATCCTCGACGACGGAGTACTGACCTCAGGCCGCGGCGATCGGGTGTACTTTTCGGAGGCCCTGATCGTGTTCACTTCCAACCTGGGGATCTATCGCCAGGGCGACAATGGCGAACGCGTTGCCAACGTCCTGCCAGGCGAAGCCTTCGAGCAAGTCCAGAACAAGGTGCACAGCGAGATTGACCGGTATTTCAAGCTGGTGCTCAACCGGCCGGAAATCCTCAATCGAATCGGCGAGAACATCATCGTCTTCGACTTCATTCGCGAAGGCGTTGCAGTGCAAATCTTCGAACAGATGGTGAACGCCACCTTCGACGACCTGCAGGGACAGAACCTGTTTATCGAATTGGCTCCCCAGGCACGCCAGACACTGCACAACCTCTGTTTGCAGGACCTGTCCAACGGTGGCCGGGGCATCCGTAACCAGTTAGAGGCACGCCTGCTCAATCCCCTGTCGCGGGCGCTGTTCGATCAGGACGCGCAACCGGGCGAGCACTTCACGATCACCGAGTTGGACATCACCGGACTGAAGATGGAACGTCGCTGAACATGGACCTTAGCCTGTCACGGATGCATTTTCCGGTCACAACCCTCGGCCCGGGGCGGCGTATTGGTATCTGGTTCCAGGGTTGCAGCATCCGCTGTCCAGGCTGCATTTCTGCCGATACCTGGGGGCCAGGGCACCGACGTTTGTCGCTTGAGCAACTGATTGAACAGGTAACCCCCTGGCTGCACGAGGCCGAAGGAATCACCATTTCCGGAGGGGAACCGTTCGACCAGCTCGACGCCCTGCGATCGCTGCTCGAAGGCCTGCGTCGGCTCAGCGAGCTCGACATCCTGGTCTACAGTGGCTACACCCTGGAGCAACTCGACGAGCCGTTGCTACAGACCAAGGGCTTGATAGATGCCTTGATCAGCGATCCCTATATCGAAGCACTCAGTCAGACCATGGCCTTGCGCGGCAGCGATAACCAACGCCTGAGCCTGCTCACGCCACTGGGCCGGGCACGCCTGGGTCATTACGAACGCCTGCTCGAGCCCACCGACAAGGCGCTGGACCTGATGTTTGACGAAAGTGGCAGCGTTTGGATGGCCGGCATCCCACGACGTGACGACCTATTGCGCTTACGCGATCTGCTGCATGAACAAGGCCATCATTTACAGATCAGCGCACACGCGTCGCGACGCCGCTGAGTGGAGCACACCCCATGATACGTTTCTGCCCCAACTGCAAAACCGAGCGCGCCCTCCAGGAAATGTTCTGCGAAGGGCTCATTCAGGAACAACCCTGCGGCTGGGACCTCGCTGGCGAACCCATTCATGCCGCCGGCTGGCGGCCGCAAGCCGTCGTCACGGAGCAAACCCTCCCGCCGGTCAGTCCGACTCAGGGGAATGCCCCTGACCTGCTCTGCGAAAATGGGCACCCGATGGTCGATGGCGACCTGATGTGCCTTGAATGTGGCACCTCACCTGCGCAAGCAACGTCCTACGACGCCCGGCCAGACAGCAGCGAACCAGAGGGTATCCCCCAGACCCTGATCGATGGTTGGCGCCTGATCCGTCAGATCAGCAGCACCGACGGTGTGCGAGAACGCTACCTCGCCGAGCACGAGGAAACCGCGCAACAGGCGGTCCTGACCCTGTATAGACCCGGCGCCGAACCGGACCCGGCGATCTATGATGTGATCCGCCGACTGCCACGCGAGCACGTACCCGAAATCATTGCCACCGGCCGCTGGGATGACCGTGCCTATGAGGTCATTGAAGAACTCACCGGCGGGACCCTGGCAGAACTTGGCAGCGTGATCCGCGACAGCGACAGCGTGCACCATGTGGTCAACGAACTGGGCCTGGCGCTGCATGCTTTCAACGAGGCTGGCCTGCGCCATCGTGACCTGCGCCCAGCCAGCCTGCTGGTGCGTTCCCGCGAACCGCTGGACCTGGTCATCAGCGGCTTCGGCTCGGCACGCCTGTCCGAGTTCGACCTGGACATCGTGTCGCCACTGGAAACCAGCCGCTACATGGCACCCGAAGCCATCGCAGGCGGCGTTGCGGCTGCCTCGGACTGGTGGAGCCTGGGTATGATCCTGCTCGAGCAACTGACCCAGGGCGCTTGCTTCGACGGCATCAATGCCAATGCATTTCTTATTCACGTGCTGGCCAACGGAGTACCGATCCCCGACAACCTCGACCCGCGCCTGAACCTGCTGCTGCGAGGTCTGTTGGCACGCGACCGTCATCAGCGCTGGCAATGGCCGCAGGTCGAAGGCTGGCTCAACGGTATTATGGTCGAGGCTCCGGCCTCTTCCGTCCAGCAAACGGACGATGGTGAAGGCGCGACCCTACTGCTGGGCGAGCGCCGCTTCCACAAGCCCGGCGTATTCGCCCTGGCGGCAGCCCAGGCGGATAACTGGCAACAGGCCCTGGACCATTTGCTGCGCGGTGTGATCGTGACCTGGGCCGAGCAGGTCGGTCTCGCCCCTTCTCTGGTCGCTGGCTTGCGTCAGGTCGTTCAGCACGAAGGGATTGAGGACGACTTCCGTCTCATGCTGGCGCTGAGAATCCTCAATCCGGAAATCCCGTTGATTCATCGTGGCGACATCGTCACACCAGGATGGCTACTGGAGCACCCACTGGAAGGCTATCGCCTGATCAGCGGGTCGGTCCCGGACCTGCTTGAGCAATTGCAGACCGATAACTGGCTGTCGCGTCTCAAATCCCGCGCCGAAAACGTACGTCAGCGTGCCCTGCACCAACACATCGAGTTGGTCGAAGAGCAACTGCGGATATTCCTGCTATCGACCTCGCGCGCCAAACTGTCCACGCAATGGCAAGAGCACCAACGCCTGTTTCCAGACACCGACCATCCGGGACTGTCCTCACTGTCGGAGCGCCGGGTGATCGCCGAAGAAGATCTGATCGTGCTGCTCAGCGCGGCGATCAGTCAGTTCCGTTCGGGGGCCTCGATAGTAGAGTCCGCCGCCGAGCTGGCCAGGGCTGCCGATGTCGGTTGGTTCGACTCCGAAGCGGCTACCCAACTGCTGTTGCATTCGCGACTTGAGCTGTACCGCAGTGTCGATGAGCGCATCCAAGGCTTTGCCCGTTGTGGCGTGCCGGTAGTGGACGAGTGGGCCGAGCAGTTCCGCCTGGAGCGACGTATGCCGTTGGCTCAGGCACTGGTGTTGCTGGCTATTCCGTCCAGTCATTGGCTGGAACCACAGAAACAGCAGTACGTCTCACAGATTCTCGACTTCTTCGAGAAGAAGGTGGTGACCGCAGTGATGCGCGGGCCACTGGTGCGTATGAGCATCGGCAAGACCACCGCACGGGTCGACATCAGTGAACTGAACAGCGAGCGCAGTCCGGCCGCGGCTTTGCTCGATCACCTGCTGCAACGTAATGCCCGGGCAGTGAACCTAGACCCAGAGAGTTTTCAGCTCAACGGCCAGCTGGAATCGCGCCTGCATGCCCTGTACCGGCAAAGCGCGCTGTACAAACGCGACACCGGTATCGACGGCCTGTACCTGGGCTTCCCTTTCCTGCTCAATCGCGACCCTCGCGGCACCACGCGTACGCGGATCATCCCGCTCCTACTGTGGCCAGTGAAACTACTGCTGGAGCTGGGTTCTCGTGGTCACGCCGCCTTGGCGTTTGACAGTGAGCGTGAAGAAGTGCGACTCAACCCGGCGTTGGAAAGCGTGCTCGGCGCCGAAACCTGCAAACGCTGGCGCAAGACCGCCGATGAACTGCTCGGCCGCTCGTCAATTCGTGCGGCGGATGTGATGGACGCCTTCGGCATGCTCGCCACCATCCGCTCACGCACCCTTGGCAACCTGCCCGCGAGCACCGTGGAGATCGCGCCCTACCAAGACGAGCTGGACTGCGCGGCGGTGCTGTTTCACGTGACCTTCATGGGGCAAGCCATTGGTGAAGACCTGCGCCAACTGAAAACCCTGTCGCCCGCCGGTACCGGCCTGGAAACGGCGTTGCGCCTCAAGACCGCCGATGAAACCACGCACGCGGCACCACCAAGCGAGCTGCAACGCTACTTCACCGTGGCCAGCGATCCCTCCCAGGAAGCGGCCGTGATCCAGGCCCGACAAAGCCCGGGACTGCTGGTCGAGGGGCCGCCCGGAACCGGCAAGAGCCAGACCATCGTGAACATGGTCGCCGACGCCATCGGCCGCCAGCGCAGCTTACTCATCGTCTGTCAGAAGCATGCTGCGCTGGAGGTCGTGTACAAACGCCTGGTCGCCGAAGGCCTTGGCCAACGCATCGTCATGCTCAATGACGTCAACCGCGACCGCGAACCCGTCATTCGCAATATTCGCGAACAACTGGAAAGCTTGTTCACGAACGGCAGCCAGCCGCAGGGCTGGCAGCGCCAGCGCGAACAGGTCGCGGCCCGCATCGAGGCCCTGGAGGGCGAGCTCGACCGCTTCCACCAGAGTCTGCATCGCCTGGATGAAAATACCGGCCTCAGTTATCGCAGGCTGCTCGGCGAGTTGATTGAATTGGAATCCGGCCCGGTCCCGCTTGAGTTTCCGGCCCTGCGCCAACGCCTGGCCTCCCTGGACCTCGCTAGCCTGACCCGTTTGGAGGAAAGCTGCGCCCCTCTGATTCGCCTGTGGTTACCCGCACGCTACGAAGGCAGTCCATTGGCCCAGTTGCAGTCGTTCGCCGCCGACCGGGCGACTTTGCAGGCTTTCACCGACAATCTGCACAGTTTCACCCAAGCCGAACACAACCGTCAGACCACGCTGCAAGCACACCCTGCCAGCTTCGAAATCGACGACCCGGCGCCGTACCGCAACTGGATAGCGGCCCATGTCGCTGCCCTGCTCGACCTGAAGCAAGAGCAACGTCTGCGCCTTGCGCGGTGGCTACCGCTTTTCCGCAGCCGCGAAGCGGGCCAACCCCCACGGGGAGAGTCGATTCTCGGCGAACTGCAGCAACTGGATCAGCAGCTCGGCCAACTAGATCAGGACCACTACGCCCCCGCCTTGTCACCGGCCCTCTGCCTGCTCGAAAACAAGGCCCTCAGGCATCTGGATCAAGACTGCTCCAAGGTCATGGCAGCCCGGTCCTGGTTGGCGAACATCAACCCGCTGCATCTGTTGCGGCGCAAACGACTGCGCAACTTCCTTCAGGGCCAGGGGGAAAGCCGTGTTATTGAAGCACTACCAACCCTACAGGTAGCCATCCGCCTTGAAAGCCAGTGGCGACCATTGCGCGCCGAGCTGAGCACCCTGCACCAGGCGTTGGAACTGGAAGCTGTGAGTCGGCAAGCCTGCCTGGAATTGATCAGCTTCGTGAAGAGCGATATCCGTCACCTGCTGGAAATCCAGGCGCTGGCCATGGCGTTGGCGCAATCGCCTCGCGCCCGGCAGGCCGACGAGGCCGCCCTCGCCGGCGACAAACAACATCTCGAGGCGTTGCTCAGCGATCTCGATGCTTCGCTGATGCGCCATGGCGTTCGCCAATCCAGCCTCGAGCAACTCAAGATCCTCGGCGACTGGCTGGGCGATGAGCTGGTGCAGCAACTGCAGCACGCCATCGAGCACAATCTGAGCAATCAACTGCCTCTCGATCGGCTGCATGAAGCGCTGCCCTTCCTGGCCGCCTACCAGATATTTCGTGGGCGCGCTGGTCAGTTGACAGCCGCCGACCTGGAGCTGCTCGCGTTGCTGCGCCAACGCCAGGAGCAGTTGGACAGCATTGCGCCCGAGCAACTCGAAGCCGCGGTGCGGCGCCTGCTCAATCGCGAAGCTCGACTGGGTTGGAAACACCGCGTCGAGCAAACCAATCCCGAACTGCTGTTCAGTCAGGATGAAGCCCGCGCCAAAGTCGCCAGCCTCGCGCAAGCCGATGCGCAGATGCGGCTGCTCAATCGCGAGCTGCTGGCCAAAGCCATCAACCTTGATCACCTGGGTAATCGCAAGCAATGGGAGGATGTCACTCGCCTGACTGGCAAACGCTCGCGGCGCCTGCGCGAATTCATTGAACTGGGCAGTAACTTAGGCCTGATGAGCCTACGCCCGGTGTGGTTGATGAACCCGGACGTCGCCAGTCGTGTGCTGCCGCTCAAGGCAGGCCTGTTCGATACCGTCATCTACGACGAAGCCTCACAGATGCCGGTTGAGTTCGCCCTGCCGACCCTGTTCCGCGGCAAGGTCACTGTTGTCAGCGGCGATGAGAAGCAAATGCCGCCGACGGCATTCTTTTCCAGTCGCATCGAAAGCGACGAAGCCGAAGTGTTCGACGGCGACGAACCTGATGAAGACGCGGATGAGGAACAGCGTGAAGCGTTCGAAGACACTTGGAACCGTCGTGAGATCAAGGATTGCCCCGACCTGCTGCAACTGGCGCGCAACGCCCTGCCCAGCACCACATTGCAGATCCACTACCGTTCGGCCTACCGTGAACTGATCGGATTTTCCAACGCCTCGTTCTATGGCAATCGCCTGAACGTTCCGGTCCGTCACCCGCTAGCGAGCATCCAGCGCATCAAGCCGCTGGAGCTGATCCAGATCGGTGGGCTGTATCAGAACCAGAGTAACGCCCAAGAAGCCGAACGGGTCGTCGAGTACCTGAACGAATTGTGGCAGCAGCCTTACGACCAGAGACCCTCGGTGGGTGTCGTCACCTTCAACCGCAAGCAGGCCGACCTCATCGAGGAGCACTTGGAGCAGCGGGCTGAGCAGGATGAATTGTTCCGCGCCGCCTACACCCAGGAGCGCGAGCGCAGCGAAGACGGCGAGGACATGTCGGTGTTCGTCAAGAACGTGGAGAACGTGCAGGGGGATGAACGCGACATCATCGTCTTCTCCTCCACCTTCGGTCGCAACAGCCAAGGCACATTCCGCCGAAGTTTCGGCGTACTGGGGCAGACGGGTGGCGAACGACGCCTGAACGTGGCGGTGACCCGCGCGCGGCGCAAGGTGGTAATGATCACGTCGATGCCGATCGCCGATATCTCCGACATGCTCAACACGCATCGTACCCCCAACAGCCCGCGAGACTATCTGCAAGGCTATCTGGAATATGCTCGCGCGCTCTCCTCGGGCGAGTTCAGCAACAGCACCAAGTTGCTGGAGCGCCTGCAGACCGACCGCAGCAGCCAGCATCGTGAGCAAGGTCAGCAAAGTGATGGCTTTGTCAGGCTGGTCGGTGAATTCATTCATTCCCTGGGATGGCAGGCCGCTCCCGCCAGTGAAGGCGACGCTTTCGGTCTCGACTTCGCCATCGAGAATCCAGGCACGGGCCTGTACGCAATAGGCATCGAGTGCGATGCGCCTTGCCATAATCTGCTGGAACGTGCCCGCGCCCGGGAAATTTGGCGCCCGTCCGTGCTGCACCGCGCCATCCCGCACATTCATCGTGTGTCGTCGCAAGCCTGGTATCACAGTGGCGACAGTGAACGTTCACGGCTGCGTGAAGCAATCGAACTCGCCATGCAAGTCGAGCAGCCGCTGCAACCCCGCCCTACTTCAGTTGATACGGAAATCTGCCAATGAGTGGTCCCAAGGTCGTTCGCATTGTTACCCGCGAGGAAATCATCGCCATCTGTGAAGGCCACCTGCAACGTCTGGAGCGCGCCGTGGAACGCTGGCAGACACAGGCTACAAAGCTTGGCGAGCTCAGCGAACAGGAACGCTCCGCCACCCTGGAGCGACACGCTCGCCTTCGCGCTCTGCTGGCAGAGGACCGATTGGCGGAACTGCAGAAGGCCGTGCCAGTGGAGATCGAGCACCTGTGCCGTGACTTGGAGGACCGCGAAGAACGCGCGATCATTCGCGCTGCCGAGCGACGCCAACGCGACCGACGCGTCCAGGAAAACGCAAAAGCCCTGCTTGACGCTTTGCAAGCCAACCCCGAAAACGTCGATCAGGACTTGCTGGAGTCTCTCTCACGATTGGCCAGCGGTGTCAGTCGGGAAGATGCCGAGCGTCTGCTGGCCGAGGGTTTCGCCCACTTGAGCAAGGCAAACGAGGAGCCAACCCTGAGCGATACCCAACACGCCCTGGCGCAGCAACTCAAGGTCGACGAACCCGAAGTTTCCCTGCGGGAATGGATTGCGGCCCGGGAACCGGATGCAACGCGCGACGTAAGACTGCTACGTATTGACCGCCACATCGTGGAGCTGCAACTGCTGCAAGGCGCTGAGCGTGCCGCGCCGTTCCTCCTGGCACTGGAAAGAGCTGAAACGGAAACCGATGCCAAGCGGCGCAACCTGCTGCTCGACAGCCTAGTACTCGACCTCGCCGCGTCCGCCCGAAACGTCCGACGCCAACGCGAGCGCCTCGAACAACTGCAGGATCTGGCTAGCGAAGTCAAAACCTACACAGGCATCGAACACGCGACCTTGCTCGGTCATATTGGCGCTTGTACAACCGACACCGAACTCTCGGTAACCACCGGACTGATCGCGCAGTGTAAACCGCTTATCGCTTCCCACTTACAGGACCAGGCCGCCCTCGCCCGCCGCGAAGCCGTGCTCGACGGCTTGGCCAGCCTCGGCTACGAAGTGCGCGAAGGCATGGCGACTGCCTGGGCAGAAAACGGCAAGGTCGTCCTGCGCAAAACAGCTATCCCCGGCTACGGAGTAGAAGTGGGTGGCAAAGCCGACAATGGCCGTCTGCAGGTTCGCGCCGTAGCCCTCAGCAGCGATCGTGACAAGGCGCGGGATCGCGACATAGAAACCATCTGGTGCGGCGAATTCCAGCGGTTACAGACCCTGTTGGAAGACAGGGGCAGCGAATTACTTATCGAGCGTGCGCTTTCGGTAGGTGAGGTCCCGCTTAAAGAAACGAACATCTCCCTGCCGGACGTGGGAACAATCGCAGGTCAGCAAAAGACTCTTCATCAGTAAACCGCAAGCTGTTGTCGACGTGCTCTGCCGTTAGGCATTCAGAACCGTGTGAGCTTGCATCGGGTCTTGTAGCTACCACCTTAGGGCGTAGTTGAGCCCGCCTCATCGGTACAGATAAGTTATTTCTGAGCGCTACTTGCGTAGCACAACGACCAGATCCAGCGGGTACGACCCTGCCGTATTCCGCGTAGCAAGTTCAACATACTGGTTTCCACATAGATCAAGCAGCACAACACCACATCTGGTGTCGATGAAAAAACATAAAGGACAACATCTAGCAACCTAAAAATAGAAATAGGGTCTTGCGAAGCCGAACGAAGCGGACTATGTTGTGCTTGCGGACGGCAAAAAACACTACATGATGTGTTTCGACCTGCCATTCCAATCCTGCATGTGTGATATACCCATATGACGTAGGAGATTTAACGATGACTGATCGACGCCCAATCAATAAAAACGTCAACGTTCCGAAGCCAGGAGGTGGAGAACAGCCTCGCTCCCGGAATCAGGATGGCCAAATCCGAGACAAGCGTAGCGACGCAGGCAAGTCTCGCAGCAAATAATCCTCTCACTTTAAGCGTCGCTTGGCTGCCTCTCTAACGTCAGGCGGCGCTCATACATGATTTCGAAGCGATGCTGAGGGATATGCGCCGTCAAAACTGCGCATTGTCGATAAGAGGCCAAAAACAAGGTATCGCGTGGGACAACCTCGCGCGGCATCTCAGATTTGAGCAAGCTTGCTTTGTTCCATTGAACGAAAGGATCTGTAACGCCTTCCTGAGCGATTGAATGGGATAAATCCCCCGTACTGCTAGATATATCGACGCTTCCAAATTTCAAGCACAAAAAAAGCCACTCATCTGAGTGGCTTTTTTCTGAATCTTGGAGCGGGAAACGAGACGTGCATTAAAGCGCTAAGTCTCTGTTTTCCAACTCTTTTCTTCACCACTGTGAGCAGCGAAGGCCTGAATTATAGCCTCA
>LNAP01000311.1_pt1 | contig 84914 bp, 72 predicted proteins | sample 602601 | NCBI WGS metagenome assembly LNAP01 (sample SAMN02440304, study PRJNA202911) | soil metagenome | biome: Subtropical and temperate rainforests or woodlands; isolation source: soil samples (1 kg each in a 20% v/v slurry with milli Q water) were... ...
GAGGTCGCCCAGCACTTCACCGGTACGGATCAGGTCGCCCAGCACTTCGTAGGCCAGGAACGGATAGACCGCCGAGGCGCCGAAACCGATCAACACCGCGAAATGGTGCGGATCGCGGGCCGTTGCGGTTTCAACCAGGATGTTGCTGTCGCAGCGCAGGCCTTTTTCAGTCAGGCGATGGTGAACAGCGCCTACCGCCAGCGAAGCGTGAACCGGTAACTTGCCCGGCGCGATATGACGGTCGGTCAGGACGATCTGGGTCCGACCGGCGCGCACGGCTTCTTCAGCCTGATCGGCGATGTTGCGCACCGCGGCTTCCAGGCCGATGTGCTCGTCGTAGTTGAGGTCGATGATCTGCCGCTCGAAACCCGGACGTTCCAGGGTCATCAGCGAACGCCACTTGGCCGGAGAAATAACCGGCGAGCTGAGGATCACGCGGGAAGCGTGCTCTGGCGATTCCTGGAAAATGTTGCGCTCGGCACCGAGGCAGATTTCCAGCGACATGACGATGGCTTCACGCAGCGGGTCGATTGGCGGGTTGGTGACCTGCGCGAACTGCTGGCGGAAGTAGTCGTAAGGCGAACGCACACGATGCGACAGCACGGCCATTGGCGTGTCATCGCCCATGGAGCCGACCGCTTCCTGGCCTTGTTCGCCCAGCGGACGCAATACCTGGTCGCGCTCTTCGAAGGTGACCTGGTACATCTTCATGTACTGCTTGAGCTGGTCGGCATTATAGAAAGCCGAACCGTGGTCGTTGTCTTCGATGGTCGCCTGGATGCGCAGGGCATTCTTGCGCAGCCACTGTTTGTACGGATGACGCGACTTCAAGCGGTTGTCGATGGCATCGGTGTCGAGAATCTGACCGGTTTCAGTGTCCACGGCAAAGATCTGACCCGGGCCGACACGACCCTTGGCGATGACGTCCTCGGGCTTGTAGTCCCACACGCCGATTTCCGACGCCAGGGTGATGTAGCCATTCTTGGTGGTCACCCAGCGCGCCGGGCGCAGGCCGTTACGGTCGAGCAGGCAGACCGCGTGGCGACCTTCGGTCATCACCACGCCAGCCGGGCCGTCCCACGGCTCCATGTGCATGGAGTTGTACTCATAGAACGCCCGCAGATCGGGGTCCATGGTCTCAACGTTCTGCCACGCAGGCGGAATGATCATGCGCACGCCACGGAACAGGTCGATGCCGCCGGTGACCATCAGTTCGAGCATGTTGTCCATGCTCGACGAGTCGGAGCCGACGCGGTTGACCAGCGGGCCCAATTCGTCGAGGTCCGGCATCAGTTCGTTGGCGAACTTGGTGCGCCGGGCCTGAGCCCAGTTGCGGTTACCGGTAATCGTGTTGATCTCGCCGTTGTGGGCGAGAAAGCGGAACGGCTGCGCCAACGGCCATTTCGGCAGGGTATTGGTCGAAAAGCGCTGGTGAAACACGCAGATCGCGGTTTGCAGGCGCTCGTCGCTCAGGTCCGGGAAAAATGCCGTCAGGTCGCGCGGCATCATCAGACCTTTATAGATGATGGTCTTGTGGGAAAAGCTGCAGATGTAGTGATCGGTATCTTCAGCGTTGGCCACCGACGAACGGCGACGGGCGCTGAACAGCTTGATGGCCATTTCCTGATCGCTCAGGCCTTCACCACCGATGAACACCTGCTCGATTTTCGGCAACCGCTCCAGCGCCAGACGACCCAGCACGCTGGTGTCGATAGGCACCTGACGCCAGCCGATCAACGTCAGGCCGGCAGCGAGGATTTCGCGATTCATGTTCTCGCGGGCCGCTTCAGCTTTGGCGTCGTCCTGATTGAGGAACACCATGCCCACGCAATATTGACCCGGCAGCTCATTGCCAAAGTGCTCTTTGGCAATGGCGCGCAGGAATGCGTCGGGCTTCTGAATCAACAGCCCGCAGCCGTCGCCGGTCTTGCCGTCAGCGTTGATCCCACCACGGTGGGTCATGCAGGTCAGGGCTTGGATAGCCGTCTGCAACAGGTGATGACTGGGCTCGCCTTGCATATGGGCGATCAGGCCGAAGCCACAGTTATCCTTGAATTCATCTGGATGGTACAGACCTGCTTTCATAGACACTTTCTCACCAGGCTGCCTCTATTCGAGGCAAATTTCTTTTCAATTCAACCAGTTACCTATCGCGCTGAACGTACGCCAGCTTAGCGGGGGCAAAAGGGAGGTCATTGTACACACCGACCGAAGGCGTCACAAATTTAACGACGAACAGTCGTAAATTCGTGTCGCATTTATGAAGGTTTATAGCGAGATGGTGTGCTAGTCAAAATCTTTTTTGTGAGATTGACCGAGGCACCCTGAAAACACGATGCGCCTGCAACGCAGACAGCACAAGGCGCGCTGCCAACTGGCAGCACGCTCAAGCGTTAAAACAGGGTTGCTGGGTGAGCGGCCTGGATAAAGCCGCTGCGACTTCAGCGAGTTGCGCCAAGCTCCTGTTGGATGCTGGCGACAGTACGAGGCCAAGGTTTACCAGCCTGAACCTTGGCTGGCAATACCTTGATGGCTGCCAGGGCGGCAGCGCGGTCGGAAAAGTTACCGTAAGTGATCACATACAGCGGCTTGCCCTGCAGGGTTTTCTTGAAGTAGCGGTACTCGCCGCCTTGCTCGGCTACGAAAGCCTGAGCAGTGGCTTCGGAGCTGGTACCCAGAATCTGCACGACATAATGGCCTGGAGCCTGGCCGCTATACCAACTGCCACCGGCAGCCGGTTTGGCAGCCGCAGCGGCTGGCGCTGCAGGTTTGACGGCTGGCTTGGCGGTGGCGACCTGCGCAGGCGGCGGCGTTGGCACGGCCGCTGGCTTGGCTGCCGGGGCCGGAGCCGGAGCCGCTGGTTTTGGCACAGCAGCCGCGGCTGCCGGAGGCGGTGCAATGGAAGAGCGCGGCGTAGCGCCCGCCGCTACACCAGCAGGTGGCGCGGTAGTGGTAACGGTTGGCGGCTGTGCAGCAGACGAAACCGGCACGCCGTCATCGTCGCCATCACCGGAACCCGCCGCTTCGGCCAGAGGACCGCGCATGACCGGCTGCGAGTTTCCGCCCAGCGGTAACGGCACTGGCTGTGAGTTACCGGCGAACTCGATGGCCGGAGCGCCATTGTTCGATTGCTGCGTCGTTGGCGTGCCCTGCCCAAGAGGCAATTGCGCCTGGGCATTGGCAGGCGCGTTGGCTGGCGCTGTGGTGTTGTTGCCGCGGCCGGGAATCAGCACTGCTGCCAGAACCCCCACCACAACCACCGCACCCAGAGCCAATACGTGTTTCTTTGGCATTTTGAACCCCATACTTGGACGCTTGACCGCTGTACGACTGGCGATCATCGCTTCAATCATTGAATCTCGAGCCACCTGGTTAATAGCACCTGGCCAACCATTGGAATGCTCGTGAATGTCGGTAATCTGCTCGGCCGTGAACAGCTGGATGCCTTGTCCTGCACCTTCCAGCCGCTGCGCCAGGTATTCCCGGGTTTCGTCTTCGGTGTAAGGCTCAAGCTCGATGACGTGAAAGCGCTCACCCTCGACTTCAGACTCGGCACACAGCTGCTCAAGGCGATCAATCAGCGAGGCTTCGCCAAACAGGAACACATGCGGACGACCTTCCGGCGTGCCCGCCGCCAGACCGAGCAATGCTTCGAGTGCGGATTCGCCCAGTTGTTCGGCATCGTCCACCAACAAATAGACTTCCTGGCCGGTCAGCGCCAATTGCACGACCTGGGCAAGGATGGCGCGCATCTCGGCCTGAGCGACGCTAAGTGCCTGCGCGACCTGACGCAACACCCCGGCCGCATCGCTGGCGCCACGCGCCGAAACCACGACGCTCTGCACCGATTGCTTGTTGGTACTGGCCACCAACGCCTGCCGCAGCAAGGTCTTGCCGCTGCCTTGAGGGCCGGTAACCGCCAGCAGCAGCTGGCTGTAACGCGCCAGATGATGGAGCTGACCCAGTACAGGCTTGCGCTGGGCAGGGAAAAACTTGAAGCCAGGCACCCGCGTTGCAAAGGGGTCATGACTCAACTGGTAATGGCCAAGGAAGGCCTCGTCCGCGTGCAAACTAGTCATGGATTTTTCGTTAACCTCTAAGCTGATCCACGAGAGCGCGGTAATCCGCATCCAGCGTGGCCTGTAATACTTCTTTCGGATATTCGTCGGTGATCACCGCTTCGCCGATCCGGCTCAGCAACACCAGACGCAGGCGACCGTCGATCACCTTTTTGTCGATTGCCATATGTTCGAGGAAATTGTCTTCGGTCATATCTTGCGGCGGCACCACTGGCAAGCCGGCGCGCAGGAACAAACGAATGCCACGATCACGCTCTTCGGTGCTGATCCAGCCCAGGCGCGAGGACATTTCCAGCGCCATGACCGTGCCCGCCGCTACCGCTTCACCGTGCAACCAGACGCCGTAGCCCATATGGGTTTCAATGGCGTGGCCGAACGTATGGCCGAGATTAAGCGTAGCGCGCACACCCGACTCACGCTCATCGGCGCCGACAACCAAAGCCTTGGCGGCGCATGAACGCTCGATGGCGATCGTCAGCGCGGCCTGATCCAGCCCGCGCAGGCTGGCAACGTTTTCTTCAAGCCAGGTCAGAAACGGCTCATCGCAGATCAAGCCGTACTTGATGACTTCCGCCAGACCCGCCGACAGCTCGCGCTCCGGCAAGGTCTTGAGCGTTGTGGTGTCGATCAGCACGACGCTCGGCTGATAGAACGCGCCGACCATGTTTTTGCCCAACGGATGATTGATGCCGGTCTTGCCGCCCACCGATGAATCCACCTGGGACAGCAGCGTGGTCGGGATCTGGATGAAGTTCACGCCGCGCTGGTAGCACGCAGCAGCAAAGCCAGCCATGTCGCCGATCACACCGCCGCCCAGCGCGATAACCGTCGTACGACGGTCATGGCGGGCAGTGAGCAGCGCGTCGAAAATGGTTTGCAGGGTTTCCCAGTTCTTGAAGGCTTCGCCATCAGGAAGCACGACCGGCAGCACGTTATAACCGGCCAGGGTGCGCGTCAGTCGCTCAAGGTAAAGCGGCGCGACGGTGGCATTGGAAACAATCGCGACCTGCCTGCCGACGATATGCGGCGCCAGCAATTCAAGGCGATCCAGCAAACCTTCGCCAATGTGAATCGGGTAGCTCCGATCGCCAAGCTCGACCTTAAGTGTCTGCATGTGTCCCCACATTGATTACCGAATGGGTGTTCGCGCACGCATCTTGGCGTTCGCGTAAAAAATGGCTTAATGCCATGTCACGACCCTGCTTTTTATGGTCGCCGAGGATAGCGCATTTCCGTCTGCGCTTTAACGGGGAGGAAGCTCTGCCAAGCGCGCCAGGATGTCAATCACCACCATCCGCGGCGGCCGCTCGTCGGTTTCAATCACCACATCGGCGATTTCCCGGTACAGCGGATCGCGGATCGCCAACAGATCGCGCAGCACTTGAGCTGGATTGCCGGTGCGCAGCAAAGGACGGTTGCGATCTCGCGCCGTGCGTCCGACCTGCTGCTCGACCGACGCGTGCAGGTACACCACGCGCCCACCGGCATGCAGCGCCTGACGGTTTTCGCTGCGCATGACGGCACCGCCGCCTGTCGCCAGGACGATTCCGTCGCTGTCGCAGAGTTCGGCAATCATCGCCTGCTCGCGGTCGCGAAAGCCGGGCTCGCCTTCCTTGTCGAAAATCCAGGGAATATTCGCCCCAGTCCGCAGTTCAATTTCCTTGTCGGAATCCTTGAACGGCAGCCTCAGCTCTTTGGCCAGCAAACGACCGATGGTGCTTTTGCCAGCCCCCATCGGTCCTACAAGAATTAAATTTCGCACAGAATCAACGACTCACCGCAATCGCCTGGTTGTTCATGATACGCGGAGTGAGAAACACCAACAGCTCGGTTTTGTCCTCTGAAACCACATCGCGCCGGAAAAGGCGGCCAAGATACGGCACATCGCCAAGAAATGGCACCTTGTCGACGGTTTTACTTTGCGTGTTGGAGAACACGCCACCGATCACGATGGTCTCGCCATCGGAAACCAGCACCTTGGCGTTGACCTCGTTTTTCTTGATCGGCGGCACACCATTGACCATGTTCAGATAATCCGGCTCATCCTTGGTGACCTTGACCTCCATGATGATGCGGTTATCCGGAGTGATCTGCGGGGTCACTTCCAGAGACAGCGAAGCCTCCTTGAACGATACCGAGGTCGCGCCGCTGGAGCTGGATTCCTGATACGGGATTTCCGTACCTTTGAGGATTTTCGCGGTTTCCTTGTCGGAGGTGACCACTTTCGGTTGAGAGACGATCTCACCGTTACCGGTCTTCTCCATGGCACTGAGTTCCAGGTCAAGCGTGGTGTTGTCGGTCAGGAACGAGATGCCGATCCCGGAAGTGGCACCGGCAGCGCCGAGGTCAACGTAAGGTGCGCTGGTGCTTTGGCCGGTCAACGTCGTTGGCTGGGCAGTCCCGCCGCCCGCCGTGAAGTTGCCGTTGGTGCTCGAACCGCCCCAGCGCACGCCCAGAGCCTTGTCGTAACCGACCGTCGCTTCGACGATGCGCGCTTCGATCATCACCTGACGCACCGGGATGTCCAGCTGCGAAACAATGCGGCGCAATTCGTCGAGACGATCCTGAGTCTGGTAGGCAATGATGTTGTTGGTGCGATCATCGACCGTGATCGAGCCGCGCTCGTCGGTCTTGGCTTCGGCGCTGGTCACCGACTGAAACAGCTTGGCGATGTCAGCGGCCTTGGCGTAGTTCACCTGCAGCAATTCGCGGCGCAGCGGAGCCAGCTCGGCGATCTGCTTGAGCGATTCCATTTCCTGGCGTTCGCGCGCAGCGATTTCATCAGCAGGCGCAACCAGCAGCACGTTGCCGATCTTGCGTTTATCCAGGCCTTTGGTTTTCAGCACCAGATCCAGCGCTTGATCCCAAGGCACGTTTTGCAGGCGCAGGGTAATCCCGCCCTGAACCGTGTCGCTGGCCACCAGATTGAGGCTGGTGAAATCCGCAATCAGTTGCAGCACCGACCGCACGTCGATGTCCTGAAAGTTAAGCGACAGCTTCTCGCCGGTGTAGACCGGTTTTTCCGCATTGCGGCGGTCCAGGTCTTCGTGGGTCAACGGCCGCACGCTGATGGTCAGCTTGTTTTCGGTCTGGTACGCCGAATAGTCGAATGCGCCGGATGGCTCGATGCTGATGCTGGCCTTGTCACCGGAAGCACTGGCATTGATGAACTGCACCGGAGTCGCGAAGTCTTTGACGTCCAGGCGCACACGGAGTCTTTCCGGCAGCTGGGTCTTGGGGAAATCGACGCGAATCTTGCCGCCCTGCTCCTGAATATCCGGAGCGATGCCAGGGTCGGTCAGTTCGATGACCACATTGCCTTCGCCCAGCTCGCCGCGCTGAAAATCGACATTCTTGATCGCTTTGCCCACCGGCACGTAAGGCCTGGCCGGTGCCGGAGGCGGAACAGCCACGCGCGCCGCGCCCTGGGCGGTTGAAGGCTGCGATGCCTGGGCAGCCGCCGCGCCCTGGCCAATGACGACGAACAGCTTGTTGCCTTCGACCCGCGAACTGTAAGGAGCCAGCGCCGTCAGGTTGATAATGACGCGCGTGCGATCCTTGGTTTCGATGACCACCACGCTGCGCGCGTTGCCGGTCCCCAGATCATGGGTCTTGGTTGCCAGCTGGCTGGTCACGCCCGGCAGATCCAGGGCAATACGCGCCGGCTGCTCGGTGGTGTAGCCGCGCGGGGCAGGAACGGGGGCGTCGAACGTGAGCTTGAGCTCGACCCGGTCACCCGGCAGCGCAGCGACATCCAGCGTTTTGAGGTTGGCAGCCTGGATAATCGGCGACGTCATCGCAATCCATAGCGACACGCCGATAATCGAGAGAATCCTAGTCATGTTCAATTTCCGTCCTGCTGACACGAGGGTCTGTTGCGAGCTTGGCTTGGCCCATTTCATGAGCGTTCTTTCAGGGAAATACTGCGCGGCCTTTCCAACCATGCCCCCTCTCCATCAGGAACTATTTCAATGACATCGACTTGTGCTTCGTTGATCGAGATGATCCGGCCATTGTTGCGCCCCAGGTAATCCCCCACTTTTACCCGGTGAACACCGCCGGCGCCCTTGAGCAGGGCGAAGGTGCCGGAATCGTTGGCCATGGTGCCGACCATATCGAACGACTCGATATTGAATCCTTCGAGAAACTGCCGAGGCCGTGCGTCATCGGGCTTGACCAGACGCGAGCCTTTCGGGCGGTTGATCATATCGATCTTGATGGGCGGCTGAAACGGACTGCGCAGATTCGCCGCGTTATAGGTGAAGGCTTCGTAAGGACGAAACTTGGGCAACGGCTCGATAGTGCCCGAAGGCCGTGCGCGGGCCTCGTCCATGAAAGTGCTGAGGTCGGTGAAGGCGCTGTCTCCTTCACAACCCGCCAGGCTCATCAGCACGATGCCGATGGACAACAGTCGCGGCGCCCTCATTTCTTCAACCCTTGATCGTTATAGCGGTAGGTCTTGGCCAGAATGCTCATGCGCAACATGGTCGGGCTTTTGGCATCCATCGGCTTGATGTCGAAATCATGCAAGGTGACGATCCGCGGCAGGCTGGCCACGCCACTGACGAACGTCGCCAGATCGTGATACGCGCCGACTACGGTGATTTGTATCGGCAGTTCGATGTAGAACTGCTGGGCCTCTTCGGGCAGCAGCTTGATTTCCTCGAACTCCAGCCCGCTGCCCAACCCGGTACGGGTGATGTCTTCAAGCAGCCCCGGCACTTCGGTGTCACTTGGCAGCTGACGCAGCAAGGCGCCGAAGGTGTTTTCCATCTCGGTCATCTGGGTCTTGTAAGGCCCCAGGTTCGCGGCCTGGAACGCCTTGGTGGTGAACTGCTCCTTGAGCGTCACCTCCTGGGCGCGCGCGCTATCGAGCTGGATTTCCAGGTCCTGGATGAAAAAGAAGTAACCCAACGCCAGCACCAGAACCAGCAGCAACATGCCCGCAATGCCCTTGACCGCGGCAGGCCAGGAACCCAGGTTATTCAGGTCCAGCTCACTGATGTCGATGCGCCGCAGGCCTTCCAGGGATTCCGAAAGATTCATGGCTTGGCTCCTTCAACAGCCGGCTGAGTCTGGCGTACCGTCAACTGGAAGGAATTGGCCCGATCCGTCGCGTTGTCGGCGTTGGCCTTGACCTCGTTGAGAACCGGCACTTCCAGCCAGTCGGACGCATCGAGATTACGCATCAGGTCCGAGACTCGATTATTGGACTCGGCTGCGCCGTTGATGCTGATCAACTTGTCGGTCATTTTCACTTCAGAGAAATACACGCCATCGGGCAGCGTGCGCGCCATTTGATCGAAGATTCGACCGATGATCGGGCGGTTGCCCTGCAAGTCCTGAATGATCTTCATGCGTTCCAGCAGCTGTTTGCGGCGCGCGCGCAGTTCGCTGATTTCCTTGATGCGCTCGTCGAGCTGGACGATTTCCTTCTGGATAAAGGCATTGCGGGCGAGCTGGTGAGTCACGGCACTGCTGACGTACTGATCGACCAGCAGTAACGTACCGACCGCCGCAACCAGCACGCCGGCCAATGCGGTCAGGAAGCGTTTCTTGCGCTCTTCGCGAAGCTGTTCGCGCCAGGGGAGAAGGTTGATCCGGGCCATTAGTCGAAACTCCTCAAGGCCAGACCGCAGGCGATCATCAAGGCGGGCGCATCGCTGGCCAGAGCGCCGGCGTTGACCTTGGCGCTCAGGGCCATGTCCGCGAACGGGTTGGCCACCAGCGTTGGCGTGCCGATGCGCTGCTGAATCAGATGGTCGAGACCGGCAATCGACGCCGTACCGCCCGCCAGCATGATGTAGTCGACAGAGTTGTATTGCCCGGCAGCAAAGAAGAATTGCAGCGAACGCGTCACCTGCTGAACCACGGCATCCTTGAACGGTTGCAGCACCTCGGCGTTGTAATCGTCGGGCAGACCGCCCTGTTTCTTCGCCAGGCCGGCCTCTTCCATCGAGAGACCGTAGCGACGCTGAATTTCCTCAGTGAGCTGACGCCCGCCGAACAGCTGTTCGCGGGTATAGATGATGCGGCCGTTGTGCAACACGCTCAGGGTGGTCATGGTTGCGCCGATATCGACGACGGCGACGGTCAACTGATCGTGACCGTTGCCCAGTTGCGCCGACAGCAGACCGAAGGCGCGCTCCAGCGCGTAGGCCTCGACATCCACGACCTTGGCATTCAGCCCGGCCAGCGCCAGCGCGGCTTCGCGGACTTCGACGTTTTCCTTGCGGCACGCGGCGAGCAGCACTTCGACACGCTCGGGATTGCGCACCGAGTAGCCCTGGACTTCAAAATCGATGGCGACTTCTTCAAGCGGATATGGGATGTATTGATCAGCTTCGAGCTTGAGCTGATTTTCCATGTCGTCGTCGGACAGACCGGCGTCCATCTCGATGGTCTTGGTGATCACCGCCGATCCGGCTACCGCAACGGCGACGCCTTTGACATTGGTCTTGGCCTTGACCAGCACGCGTGACAACGCATTACCGACGCCTTCGAGTTCGGCAATATTTTTCTCGACCACGGCATTGGCCGGGAGCGGTTCAACCGCGTAAGACTCGACCTTGTACCGGGTGCCGGAACGACTCAACTCAAGGAGTTTTACCGAGGTGGAGCTTATATCGATCCCTAGAAGGGTATTGGCCTTCTTACTGAAGAGTTCGAACACAACCTAATTCCTATGAGTTTCCGTCACTTACGGATAATTTTCTGTCCAAAGCCACTGTCGGCAGTCTTGACAGTAGCGCAAATAACGCTCGGGGACGAAAAATGCTTATAATGCCCAGCGTTTTTTTCGTTTAACCAAGCTTCAAGGCGTGTTCAATTGTAACGGCCTACGCTTAACCCATTCTTTTATCTGGAAATCCAAAAGCCTTGATACGCCTGCTGAAGTTTTTCTGGTGGTCTCTCGTCGCTATATTCTGCGGGCTGTTGCTCGGTCTGAGCGGTGCATTCCTTTATTTGAGCCCAAGCCTGCCCTCGGTAGACGCGCTGCGCAGTATCCAACTGCAAATCCCGCTTCGTGTATACAGCAGCGACGGCAAATTGATTGCTGAATTTGGCGAGATGCGCCGCACGCCAATCCGTTTCGCCGAAATACCGCCCAACTTCATCAATGCCCTGCTGTCCGCCGAGGATGACAACTTCGCCAACCACTACGGCGTCGACCCTGGCAGCCTGATGCGTGCCGCTTCACAACTGGTGAAGAGCGGCCACATTCAATCAGGTGGCAGTACCATCACCATGCAGGTGGCGAAAAACTATTTCCTGACCAGCGAACGCAGTTTCTCGCGCAAAACCACCGAGATACTTCTGGCCCTGCAAATTGAGCGCCAACTTACCAAGGACGAAATCCTTGAGCTCTACGTCAACAAAATCTATCTGGGCAACCGCGCCTACGGGATCGAGGCGGCCGCGCAGGTGTATTACGGCAAATCCATCCGCGACGTAACTCTGGCGCAGATGGCGATGATCGCCGGCCTGCCCAAGGCACCTTCGCGCTTCAACCCGCTGGCCAACCCGGTTCGCGCCAAGGAACGTCGCGACTGGATCCTGGGCCGCATGTTCAAGCTCGGCAAGATCGACCAGAACGCTTACCAGACCGCGCTCAACGAGCCGATCAACGCCAGTTACCACGTCCCGACACCTGAAGTTAACGCGCCATACATCGCCGAAATGGCCCGCGCCGAGATGGTCGGCCGGTACGGCAGCGAAGCCTATACCGAAGGCTTCCGCGTCACTACAACAGTTCCAAGCGAGCTGCAGGAACACGCCAACAAGGCGGTTCAGGACGGCTTGATCGATTACGACCAGCGCCACGGCTATCGCGGCCCTGAAAGCCGCTTCCCGGGCATGACTCGCGAGGCCTGGGCGCAGGAACTGACCAAACAGCGCACCATCAGCACCCTTGAGCCGGCCATCGTGACTCAGGTCGACAAGACCGGCCTGCGGGTGCTGACCCGCAATGGCGAGCAGGAAGAAACCGTTGATTGGGCCACCATGAAATGGGCGCGGCCTTATCTGAACACCAACAGTCTGGGCGCAAATCCCAAACAACCCGCTGACGTAGCTCATGTTGGCGATCTGGTGCGCCTGCAACGCCAGGAAAATGGCTCGCTGAAATTCAGCCAGATTCCTGTGGCGCAAAGCGCACTGGTTTCCCTTGATCCGCAAAACGGCGCGATCCGGGCGCTGGTGGGCGGGTTCGCCTTCGAGCAGAGCAACTACAACCGTGCCATGCAGGCCAAACGTCAGCCAGGGTCGAGCTTCAAGCCCTTCCTCTATAGTGCGGCGCTGGACAATGGCTACACCGCATCGAGCCTGGTGAACGACGCACCGATCGTGTTCGTCGACGAATACCTGGACAAAGTCTGGCGTCCGAAGAACGACACCGGCACCTTCCTCGGCCCGATCCGCCTGCGCGAAGCGTTGTACAAGTCACGCAACCTGGTCTCGATTCGTTTGCTGCAACAGCTGGGCATCGACACCGCGATCAACTACATCACCCGTTTCGGTTTCAACAAGGACGACTTGCCGCGCAATCTGTCCCTGGCGCTGGGTACTGCAACGCTGACGCCGATGGAAATCGTCAGCGGCTGGAGTGCGTTCGCCAATGGCGGTTATAAAGTCAGCCCGTACCTGATCCAGAAAATCGAAAGCCGCGACGGCGCCACGCTGTTCGAGGCCAACCCGCCAACCGTGCCCGCCGTCGACAGCAAGATCGCCCCGGACACCAAAGTGGTTGCCGTCGCCAACGGCCCGGCGCTCGTCACCTCGTCGACCGAAGGCCCGCCACCAGCCACACCACCGGTCGATCCGAAAGCCCCGGCCGTGGCTGAACGCATTGTCGATGGCCGCACCACGTACATCCTCAACAGCATGTTGCAGGACGTGATCAAGCGCGGCACAGGTCGTCGCGCCCTGGCCATGAATCGTCCGGACATCGCAGGCAAGACCGGTACCACCAACGAATCCAAGGATGCCTGGTTCACCGGTTATAACGCCGATTACGTGACCACCGTCTGGACCGGCTTCGACCAGCCGGAAAGCCTGGGACGCCATGAATTTGGCGGTACCGTGGCGCTGCCGATCTGGATGAACTACATGAGCGCCGCGTTGAAGGACAAGCCGCCGCATGTTCAGGCCGAGCCGGATGGCATTCTCAGCCTGCGCGTTGACCCGATCAGCGGCCGCGCGGCTTCGCCAAGCACGCCGAATGCGTTCTTCGAGATGTTCAAGAGCGAAGACACGCCGCCAAGCGTCAACGAGCTGGGCGGCAGCGCACCGGGCAGCCCGCTGCCAGCGGATGAATCGGCGCCGATCGACTTGTTCTGAACCCTGTGGGACCGGCTTTAGCCGGGAAGGCTGCCGGGAAGCTGCGCTCCTGACACAACGTGTGCATAGGATGCACCGGCCTCTTCCCGGCTAAAGCCGGTCCCACAAATGGAGGCCACAAACAAACCCTGCATCGCTGCAGGGTTTTTTGTGTTTCCGAATCAGTGTTTAGCCGTTAAACACGTCATCAACACTGGTCAGCGGGTAGTGCTTTGGATACGGCAGGGTCGCAACGCCGCTTTCGATGGCAGCCTTGGCCACTGCGTCAGCGATCAGGCCCAGCAGGCGGGTGTCCATTGGTTTCGGGATGATGTACTCACGACCGAATTCCAGTTTGATACCACCGTAGGCGTCGCACACTTCCTGCGGTACAGGCAGCTTGGCCAGTTCACGCAAGGCGTTGGCCGCAGCGATTTTCATTTCTTCGTTGATGCGCTTGGCGCGCACGTCCAGAGCACCACGGAAGATGAACGGGAAGCCCAGCACGTTGTTGACCTGGTTCGGGTAATCCGAACGGCCGGTCGCCATGATCACGTCGTCGCGGGTAGCGTGGGCCAGTTCCGGGGCGATTTCCGGGTCCGGGTTCGAGCAGGCGAACACGATTGGATCCTTGGCCATCAGCTTGAGGTTTTCAGCGCTCAGCAGATTCGGGCCGGACAGGCCGACGAACACATCGGCGCCGTTGAGGGCGTCGGACAGCGTGCGCTTCTCAGTGGCGTGGGCGAATACCGCCTTGTACTGGTTCAGGTCGGTGCGCTCGGCGTGGATTACACCGGTGCGGTCAACCATGAAGATGTTCTCGATTTTCGCGCCCATGCTCACCAGCAATTTCATGCAGGAGATGGCCGCAGCGCCAGCGCCCAGGCAGACGATTTTTGCGTCTTCCAGACGCTTGCCGACGATTTCCAGGGCGTTGATCATGCCGGCCGCGGTCACAATCGCGGTGCCGTGCTGGTCATCGTGGAAAACCGGGATGTCGCATTGCTCGATCAGGGCTTTCTCGATCTCAAAGCATTCTGGCGCCTTGATGTCTTCGAGGTTGATCCCGCCGAAGGTGATGGAGATGCGTTTAACGGTATCGATGAAAGCTTGCGGGCTTTCCGAGTCGACTTCGATGTCGAACACGTCAATGCCGGCGAAACGCTTGAACAGAACGCCCTTGCCTTCCATCACTGGCTTGGAAGCCAATGGGCCCAGGTTACCCAGACCCAGAATGGCGGTGCCATCGGAAATGACTGCTACCAGGTTGCCCTTGCCCGTGTATTTGTAGGCCAGCTCGGGATCACGGGCGATTTCACGCACCGGCTCAGCGACGCCAGGGCTGTAAGCCAGGGCCAGGTCACGAGCGGTTGCGGTTGGCTTGGTGAGTTCTACGCTCAGTTTCCCTGGACGCGGGTTGGCGTGATATTCGAGCGCGGCAGTTTTCAAATCAGACATGTGGGCATTCCGCTTTTTTTACTGTGGGACAGACGGACCGCCGAGGATACGCAAGATGCAAAGTCCTAACAAGACTGGCCGGTCACTACTGTCAAGGGGCGGGGATTACGACTTTACGCTTAAATAGGAGCCAACTTGTACGCCGGAGATTCGTTGGAGCTACAGGCCAAGCATCGCCGGATGGGTAATCGGCATCATCCAGCGCGACTGCCCTGACGCCAGGCCGCCACCTCGTGCGCGATCTATGATCCAGCCACGGGCTTCGATTTGCCGGCCTTTTATGCGGCGAACTGCCGCAACATCGAATTGTTGCAAAAGGTCAGGCGCGATGCGCAACACCAATTCGCCTTGCAGCTCGATCCACAGGCCGCCGCCATTTTGCTGCACATCGATGACTTGCCCCGCGACCACAGCGAAGCCGCCTTTGTTGACCTGCTGCGCGGCCTGCACCGGAGAGTTGCGCCACAGCGCAAGTCGGCCCTGTCGCGCAATGCGTTCGGCGGCCTGCTGACAACTGACCAACGCCACATTGGGCGCGACCGCTACCAGATAACCCAGGCCTTCGCTGAGCAATTGCGCTTCAAGATTGGCGCCGTTGCGCCCGTAGACATTGGCCAGCGTCCGACCGTAACGGTCTTTGCCCTGCTCGCCCACTTGCAGGCTGACCCGGCCGTCACTCTCCGCGACCAGCGCTTGCAACCGGCGCTTGGCGACCTCGGCGAATGGCTCGGGGGACTGGCCTTGCTTGCCGGTCTCCGGCGTATTCAAACCGATCATGCGTACGCTGCGGCCATCGGTGAGGCGCACGGTGTCGCCATCGACCACGCGCTCGACCTGGAAAACCGGCAGGGAAGCGGGCGCCGTGCACAGTGCCTGGGCGTTGGAGAGCCAAATCGCAGACATAAAAAAGGCGCCCGCGAGGGACGCCTTTTTAAGCAGCCTGGAGAAATCCACTGGAGATCCCAGAACGGCCAACCTTACTCTGCAGCAGCAGGAGCTTTGGTTGCGCCGAAAGCACCGAAGCGCGACTTGAACTTGTCAACACGACCGCCGACGTCAAGAGTCTTCTGCTTACCGGTGTAGAACGGGTGGCATTCGTTGCACACGTCCAGGCTCAGCGGCTTGGCAAGTGTGGAGCGAGTTTTGATGACATTGCCGCAGCTGCAAGTAGCGTCAATGGCTTCGTAAACTGGATGGATATCAGCTTTCATCGGTACTTCCTCGGGCTAGCGTGCCGCCATCCAACACTATTGTCGAATACCGCACGTAATTAGGCTGCGGATAGTACCAGAGAATCCTGATCACGCAAGCAGCCGTTTAAACCGGCCGTCTGCTAAGATCGCGCATCCGTCATACTCCGTAACAGGGAACCCCCCGCGTGCCCGACGCCATTTTGCGCCTCGCCCTGCCCTCGCCATTGCGTCGCCTGTTCGACTACCGCGCCCCTGCCGGCGTGCTGCGCAGCGCGTTGGAGCCCGGCATGCGCGTGCGGGTGCCGTTCGGTCGCCGGGAGATGATCGGCATCCTTATAGAAGTCGCCGATCACAGCGAAGTCCCCGCCGAAAAGCTCAAGCCGGCCATCGCCATCCTCGACCAGCATGCGCCGTTGCCGCCCGCGTTGTTCAAGCTGTGCCTGTGGACTTCCCAGTATTACCAGCACAGCCTCGGCGACACCTTGAGCTGGGCGCTGCCCGTCTTGCTGCGCCAGGGCGAGCTCGCTGAATCACGTCAGGAGCGCTTCTGGCAAGTGGCATCCGGCGCCAGTGTCGACGATCCGCGCATCGCCCGCGCGCCCAAGCAGCGTGAAGCGCTGACCACACTCGCCCAGCATCCCCACGGCGTGGCACATCAGTTGCTCAGCAAACTGATGCTTAATAAAGAAAGCCTGAATCTGCTGCTGGCCAAACAGCTGGTGGAAGTCGAAGTGCGCAGCCACGCGCCAGCACCACGCCATGAACACTGGTTGGCCCAGCCGGAATTGCCGCTCAATACCGAACAACGCGCCGCCTATGAAGCCATTCGCGCCGGTTTTGACAGTTTTCATGCATTCCTGCTGGCCGGAGTCACGGGCAGCGGCAAGACCGAAGTCTATCTGCAGCTGATTCGCGAAACGCTTGAAGCCGGCAAACAGGCGCTGGTGCTGATCCCGGAGATCAACCTCGGGCCACAAACCCTGGCGCGTTTCGAGCAGCGCTTCAATGCGCGCATCGCCCTGGTGCATTCTGCGGTCAACGACCGGGAGCGCCTGGACGCGTGGCTCGCCGCCCGCGACGGCGACGCCGACATTATTATCGGCACCCGCTCGGCGCTGTTCACACCGATGAAAAATCCCGGCTTGATCATCATCGACGAAGAACACGACGGCTCCTATAAACAGCAGGAAGGTTTGCGTTACCACGCGCGCGATCTGGCGCTGGTGCGTGCGCGACAGGAAAACATCCCCATCGTGCTCGGCTCCGCAACGCCCTCGCTGGAAAGCCTGCACAACGCCTACACCGGTCGTTATGGTCTGTTGCGCCTCAATCAGCGGGCGGGCGGCGCGCAACAGCCTAAATTCCTGCGTCTGGATGTAAAAAGTCGCCCGCTGGACAGCGGCATTTCCGGCCCGATGCAGCAAGCCATCGGCCAGACGCTGGCCGCCGGGCAACAAGTACTGGTGTTCCTCAATCGACGCGGCTTTGCGCCGACCCTGCTGTGCCACGACTGCGGCTGGCTATCCGGCTGTCCGCGTTGTGATGCGCGGATGACAGTGCATCAGCGCTCCGGCGAGTTGCGCTGCCATCACTGCGGACACGTCGAACGCGTGCCGCGCCAGTGTCCGTCGTGCGGCAAGGTGGATTTGCGCCCGGTGGGTGCCGGGACCGAGCGTGCCGAAGAACGCCTGGGCATCCTGTTCCCCGATTTCCCGGTGCTGCGCGTCGACCGCGACAGCACCTCGCGCAAGGACGCCATGAATCAGCTGTTCGCGACGATTCAGCGCGGCCAGCCGTGCATTCTGGTGGGCACGCAGATGCTTGCCAAAGGACACCATTTTCCCCGGGTCACGCTCGTATCGATTCTCGATGCCGACGGCGGCTTGTTCTCCGGTGACTTCCGCGCCAGCGAGCGCATGGCGCAGTTGATCGTGCAGGTCGCGGGCCGCGCCGGTCGCGCCGAAGAGCCCGGCAGGGTGATCATCCAGACGCACCTGGCCGAGCATCCACTGCTGATCCAGCTCACCGAACAAGGCTATTTTGCCTTTGCCGAGCAAGCGCTGAGCGAACGCCGTGCCGCTGGCCTGCCGCCGTTTTCCCATTTGGCGCTGCTGCGCGCCGAAGCGCACAAGCCGGGCCAGGCGGAAGGGTTCCTCGACGAAGCCTGCGCCGAAGCCGAGCAACTGTTGATCGACATGCAGTTGGGCGGCATCGAGCTGTTGGGCCCGGTCCCGGCCCCCATGGAACGCCGCGCCGGACGCTATCGCGCGCAACTTCTGGTCCAGGCCAGCGCCCGCGCGCCGCTGCATCGGCTGCTGAGTTCCTGGCTGCTGGCGCTGGAGCAAATGCCCAGCGGACGCCAGGTCAGGTGGTCGCTGGATGTGGATCCGGTGGATCTTTATTGACCCTCCCGCAGAGTTCCGTGGGAGCGAGCTTGCTCGCGAAAGAGCCAGCACATGCGGTACATCTGGGAGCCTGCAAGACCGTATTCGCGAGCAAGCTCGCTCCCACAAGGCCAGGCCTCGCTCCAACGGCGGTTGGCAAGGGAGCTCCGGCAACGGATAATGCCCAGTTTTTCCACCCGCGCATCCAGGCGCTGCCGCGCTTGCGGTCGAAGAGAGCACCATGAAAGACACCATTCGCCAGCTGATCCAACAAGCACTGACCCGTCTCGTCATCGAAGGCGTCTTGCCAGAAGGGCTGTCGCCGTCGATTCAGGTGGAAAACGCCAAGGACAAGACCCACGGCGATTTCGCCAGCAATATCGCGATGATGCTCGCCAAGCCGGCCGGCATGAAACCGCGTGACCTGGCCGAAAAACTCATTGCCGCGCTGCCGGCCGACGAGCAGGTCAGCAAAGTGGAGATCGCCGGCCCCGGCTTCCTCAACTTCTTCCAGAACACCCAGGCTTTGGCGGCGCGCCTGGATGCCGCGTTGGCCGATCCGAAGTTGTCGACCCACAAAGCAGGCCCGATCCAACGCACCGTGGTGGATCTTTCCGCGCCAAACCTGGCCAAGGAAATGCACGTCGGTCACTTGCGCTCGACGATCATCGGCGATGGCGTGGCCAATGTCCTTGAGTTCCTTGGCGACACTGTGATTCGTCAGAACCACGTCGGCGACTGGGGCACGCAATTCGGCATGTTGCTGGCGTATCTGCAGGAACAGCCGGCTGCCAGCGATGAGTTGTCCGACCTGGAAGACTTCTACCGCGCCGCGAAAAAACGCTTCGACGAGTCGCAAGAGTTCGCCGAACGCGCACGTGGCCTGGTGGTCAAGCTGCAAGCGGGCGACGCCGAATGCCTGAGCCTGTGGACAAAATTCAAGGACATCTCGCTTTCTCACTGCCAGAAAGTCTATGACCTGCTGAACGTCAAGCTGACCCCGGCCGACGTGATGGGCGAAAGCGCCTACAACGATGATCTGGCCAATGTGGTCGCGGACCTCAAGGCCACTGGCCTGCTGGTGGAAAGCAACGGCGCGCAGTGCGTGTTCCTCGAAGAATTCAAGACCGCCGAAGGCACGCCGCTGCCGGTGATCGTGCAAAAGGCTGGCGGTGGTTATCTTTACGCCACTACTGACCTCGCGGCGATTCGCTATCGCAGCAAGGTATTGAAGGCCGATCGTGCGTTGTACTTCGTCGATCAACGTCAGGCGCTGCACTTCCAGCAAGTGTTCGAAGTGGCGCGCAAGGCCGGCTTCGTCCACGACGGCATGCAACTGGAACACATGGGTTTCGGCACCATGAACGGCGCCGACGGTCGCCCGTTCAAGACCCGCGACGGCGGCACCGTGAAGCTGATCGACCTGCTCGATGAAGCCAAAGAACGCGCCTATGCGCTGGTTAAAGAGAAGAACCCGGAGCTGGCCGAGGACGAATTGCGCACCATCGCCAAGGCCGTGGGCATCAGTGCGGTGAAATACGCCGACCTGTCCAAGCACCGCGCCAGCGATTACAGCTTTAACTTCGAGCAAATGCTCAGCTTTGAAGGCAACACCGCGCCGTATCTGCTTTACGCCTACACCCGCGTGGCCGGTGTGTTCCGCAAGCTCGGCACGCCGTTCGACGCCAGCAAAGGCCAGATCGTGTTGCAGGCGCCCCAGGAAACCGAGCTGGCGGCGCGTCTGGCGCAGTTCGGCGAAATCCTGAATAACGTCGCCGAAAAAGGCACGCCTCACGTACTCTGTGCGTACATTTATGATTTGGCGGGTCTGTTCTCCAGCTTCTACGAGAACTGCCCGATCCTCGGTGCCGACAATGCGGATCAGCAACAAAGCCGTCTGCGCCTTGCTGCCCTGACCGGCCGCACCCTCAAGCAAGGCCTGGATCTCTTGGGCCTGGAAACTCTGGAGCGTATGTAAGTTGGCAGTTGCGAAGAAGAAACCGGCTCCCAAGCGCGGCGCCAGCCGTTATCAGGCACCCGCGAAGAAGCCGATTCCTGGATGGCTGTGGCTGGTAATCGGCTTGAGCGTGGGTGCGTTCGTGGTGTTCCTGATGAAGCTCGAACCCGGTGGCGAAGACGTCAAGCGGGTCAAGGCCGATGCCAAAGCGGCGAAAATTGCCGAAGCGAACAAGACGCCACCGAGCCCGACGGCACCGGTCAAGCCCAAGTACGACTTCTATACGCTGCTGCCGGAATCGGAAGTCATCGTGCCTAACGAAGCCGTGCCGGAAAAAACCCCGCCAGCGGTGGTCGCGCCGGTGGTTCCGGTGACGCCGGAGCAGGCGGCGAAAATCGATACGGCACGTGCTCAGGCAGCACTTAGCGGCCTGACTCCGCCACCGCCGCCACCGGTTGCAAAACCTGCGGCAGTCACCCAGTTCTTTCTGCAGGCGGGCTCGTTCCGCAAGAAAGAGGATGCGGACAAAGTGCGTGCGCAGATCATCTTGCTGGGGCAAACCGCTGGCGTTGAATCGGGTACGGTCAAGGAAGAAACCTGGTACCGCGTATTGGTCGGGCCGTTCAGCAATCGTGAACAGCTGACCGTTGCCCAGAAGCAACTGGCGGGCGGCGGGTTTAGTAACCTGTTGTTGCAGCAACGCAGTAAGTAAAGGCCAACGCAGATCTCGGTGGGACCGGCTTCAGCCGGGAATAGGCCGGTATCTCCGATGCATTTTCCGCGTCAGAAATACCGGCCTATTCCCGGCTAAAGCCGGTCCCACGCAGACTGTGTGAAAACGTCACGAGCGAAGGCAAGACAAGGCAAAAACAGGCGCAAAAGCGGAGTCTAGGTGTTCTAAATGAGCATTTTCCGCCTGTTTGCGCAGTAGTTTTCACACAGTCTGCACGAATCTTTTGGCCAGACGTAACACCATTCATCCCCCAACCTTGCTCAAGGTTGAAATACCCTTCCCCACCCCCATATGAGTTTGCACAGGGCATTTTCGCCCCGCTGCGTGGAGACTCTCCCCTTGACCACCATCGTTTCAGTGCGCCGCCACGGCAAAGTCGTCATGGCTGGCGACGGCCAGGTTTCTCTGGGCAACACCGTCATGAAAGGCAACGCGAAAAAAGTGCGTCGTCTCTACCATGGTGAAGTGATCGCCGGTTTTGCCGGGGCCACAGCCGATGCGTTCACTCTTTTCGAACGCTTCGAAGGGCAACTTGAGAAGCACCAAGGTCATCTGGTGCGTGCCGCCGTCGAACTCGCCAAAGAATGGCGTACCGACCGTTCCCTCAGCCGTCTTGAGGCCATGCTGGCCGTTGCCAACAAAGACGCTTCGTTGATCATCACCGGTAACGGCGACGTCGTTGAGCCCGAAGATGGCTTGATCGCCATGGGCTCCGGCGGACCTTACGCACAGGCCGCCGCGCGCGCCCTGCTGCTCAAGACCGAACTCTCGGCCCGTGAAATCGCCGAAACCGCATTGCATATCGCTGGCGATATCTGCGTGTTCACCAACCACAACATCACCATTGAGGAGCAGGACCTCGCTGAATGAGCCTGCCTCGGCCGCTCCCGTGAGCGGCCATGCAGACCTTGATTCAGCTGGAGGACCGCCAACTACCATGTCAATGACTCCCCGTGAAATCGTCCACGAACTCAATCGCCATATCATCGGCCAGGACGATGCCAAGCGCGCCGTCGCCATCGCCCTGCGTAATCGCTGGCGCCGGATGCAGTTGCCGGAAGAGCTGCGCGTTGAAGTGACGCCCAAGAACATCCTGATGATCGGTCCGACCGGTGTCGGCAAGACCGAAATCGCCCGTCGCCTGGCCAAGCTGGCCAACGCGCCGTTCATCAAGGTCGAAGCGACCAAGTTCACTGAAGTCGGCTATGTCGGCCGCGACGTGGAGTCGATCATTCGCGACCTCGCCGACGCCGCCATCAAGCTGTTGCGCGAGCAGGAAATCGTCAAGGTTCGCCATCGCGCCGAAGACGCCGCCGAAGATCGCATTCTCGATGCCTTGTTGCCGCCAGCGCGTTCCGCCGGCTTTAACGAAGACGCCGCGCCGGCCAGCGACTCCAACACGCGTCAGCTGTTCCGCAAGCGCCTGCGTGAAGGCCAGCTGGACGACAAGGAAATCGAAATCGAGATCAGCGAATCCGTGGGTGTCGATATTTCTGCGCCGCCGGGCATGGAAGAGATGACCAATCAGCTGCAAAGCCTGTTCGCCAACATGGGCAAGGGCAAGAAGAAGAGCCGCAAGCTCAAGGTCAAGGAAGCGCTGAAACTGGTGCGCGAAGAAGAGGCCGGTCGCCTCGTCAACGAAGAAGAACTCAAGGCCAAGGCGCTGGAAGCCGTCGAGCAGCACGGCATCGTGTTCATCGACGAAATCGACAAGGTTGCCAAGCGCGGTAACTCTGGCGGCGTCGACGTTTCCCGCGAAGGCGTGCAGCGCGACTTGTTGCCGCTGATTGAAGGTTGCACGGTCAACACCAAGCTGGGCATGGTCAAGACTGACCACATCCTGTTCATCGCGTCCGGCGCGTTCCACCTGAGCAAGCCGAGCGATCTGGTGCCCGAGCTGCAAGGTCGCCTGCCGATTCGCGTCGAGCTCAAAGCCCTGACGCCGCAAGATTTCGAACGCATCCTCAGCGAGCCTCATGCATCGTTGACCGAGCAATACTGCGCGCTGCTCAAGACCGAAGGCTTGAACATCGAGTTCCAGCCGGACGGCATCAAGCGCATTGCCGAGATTGCCTGGCAAGTGAACGAGAAGACCGAGAACATCGGTGCCCGCCGCCTGCACACCTTGCTTGAGCGCCTGCTCGAAGAAGTGTCGTTCAGCGCCGGTGACCTGGCCAGCGCGCCGGGTGCAGAGCTGATCCGGATCGATGCCGACTACGTCAACAGTCACCTGGGTGAGCTGGCCAACGACGAAGATCTGTCGCGGTATATTCTTTAAGGCAATACCTGTGGGGCTTGCTTGCGAAGGCGGTTTTTCAGACGGAGAAAGTGACCGGCTGTAATTGCCTCTTCGCGAGCAAGCTCGCTCCCACAGGCACGTGATTCGAGCGCCTTCCATGTCTAAAATACCCACCGCCATCCAGCTCCACAAAGCCTCGAAAACCCTGACACTGAAGTACGGGCCAGACGAGGAATATCATCTGCCGGCTGAATTTTTGCGGGTGCATTCGCCTTCCGCCGAGGTTCAGGGCCATGGCAAACCGATCCTGCAATTCGGCAAGCTGGGTGTTGGTTTGAGCAAGGTCGAACCGGCCGGTCAGTACGCACTGAAATTGACCTTCGATGACGCTCATGACAGCGGATTGTTCACCTGGGAATATCTCTATCAACTGGCGCAACGCCAGGAATCCCTCTGGGACGATTATTTGCTGGAGCTGAAAAACGCCGGCAAATCCCGCGATCCTGCCGAGCAAATCGTCAAGCTGATGCTGTAATCGCTCTAGCCCGCAGCTCCTGGCCGCCGGGCGTTTTAGGACGCGCTTTCTAATTCCTTTTGTTTCAATGTTCCGCGCAGCGGCCAATGACGGGCGCTGCTTGCGAATTTCTGAAATCTCGCGTAACCAATGACTCTGGCAAGTTCCCTGCATTGAAAAACATGCAGCACAAAGGGTGTGCATCGTAAACCGTCGCAGGGAGCGCAGCTGTTCAGACGCGCAAGACGGTGGCGTTGCCGGATCCCCTTGGAACACGTGTGTTTAGCCATCATCGGTAACCCGAGCATTAGTGCTGGCATTAGCCTGTGGCGCTGTTTTTTTTCACAGGGAAGTCAGCGCTCGTCTCAGGACAATGGAGCGTCGTAGATGAGTAGCAAAAGCAACGATGACCTGCAAAAGCAAGCTTCTGAACACACCCTGGGCCTCAATCCCGTGGTGGGCTTGCGTCGTAAGGATTTACTCGGCACTGCGCGGACGGTGTTGCGCCAGGCGCTCAAGCAACCCTGGCACAGCGCCAAACATGTCGCGCATTTCGGCCTCGAACTCAAGAACGTATTGCTGGGCAAATCGGCCCTGCAACCGGACAGCGACGACCGACGTTTTCTCGATCCGGCCTGGAGCCAGAACCCGCTGTATCGCCGTTATCTACAAACGTACCTGGCCTGGCGCAAGGAGCTGCATGACTGGGTCGGCTCCAGCAATCTGTCGCCGCAGGACATCAGTCGTGGTCACTTTGTGATCAATTTGCTGACCGAAGCCATGTCGCCCACCAACAGTGCGGCCAACCCCGCTGCGGTCAAGCGCTTCTTCGAAACAGGCGGCAAGAGCGTGCTCGATGGCCTGTCGCATCTGGCCAAGGATCTGGTGCACAACGGCGGCATGCCGAGCCAGGTCAACATGGACGCTTTCGAAGTCGGCAAGAGTCTGGGCACCACTGAAGGCGCGGTGGTGTATCGCAATGACGTGCTGGAGCTGATTCAGTACAAGCCGATCACCGAACAGGTGCATGAGCGGCCGCTGCTGGTCGTGCCACCGCAAATCAACAAATTTTACGTGTTCGATCTGAGCCCGGAAAAGAGCCTCGCGCGTTTCTGCCTGCGCAGTCAGGTGCAGACCTTTATCGTCAGCTGGCGCAACCCGACCAAGGCCCAGCGCGAATGGGGCCTTTCGACTTATATCGACGCCCTCAAGGACGCGGTGGAAGTGGTCATGGCCATCACCGGTAGCAAAGACGTCAACATGCTCGGCGCCTGTTCCGGCGGCATCACCTGCACCGCGCTGCTGGGGCATTACGCGGCGCTGGGCGAACAGAAGGTCAATGCCCTGACGTTGCTGGTCAGCGTCCTCGACACCACGCTGGACAGCGATGTCGCACTGTTCGTCGACGAGCAAACCCTGGAATCGGCCAAGCGCCATTCTTATCAGGCGGGTGTGCTGGAAGGCCGCGACATGGCCAAGGTCTTCGCCTGGATGCGACCCAACGATCTGATCTGGAATTACTGGGTCAACAATTACTTGCTGGGCAACGAACCGCCGGTCTTCGACATCCTGTTCTGGAACAACGACACCACGCGTCTACCGGCGGCGTTTCATGGCGACCTGATCGAGATGTTCAAGAACAATCCGCTGATTCGGCCCGACGCGCTGGAAGTCTGCGGCACGCCGATTGACCTCAAGCAGGTCACCAGCGACGTGTTCTGCCTGGCCGGCACCAACGATCACATCACACCTTGGTTGTCCTGCTACAAGTCGGCGCAGTTGTTTGGTGGCAAGACTGAATTCGTGCTGTCCAGCAGCGGTCACATACAGAGCATTCTCAACCCGCCGGGCAATCCCAAGTCGCGCTACATGACCAATACCGATATGCCCGCTGATCCCAAGGTCTGGCAAGAGAACGGCACCAAACACACCGATTCCTGGTGGCTGCACTGGCAAGCCTGGCAGGCCGAGCGTTCGGGCAAGCTGAAAAAGGCCCCGACGCAACTGGGCAATAAAACCTGGCCGGCGGGCGAGGCGTCGCCGGGAACGTATGTACATGAGCGCTGACAGCTGACGCTTTGGCTGTTGTGGGACCGGATTTATCCGGGAAGGCGGCATTTGCGACGACGAAAATGCAGCGGCTATACGGGCCTCTTCCCGGATGAATCCGGTCCTACAGGACGAGCTCCTCAAAAATCCAAATGGGCTTTCGCGCATGCCGCAACCGTTTATTTTTCGCACCATTGATTTGAATGGTCACAGCATTCGCACCGCAGTGCGCCCCGGCAAATCTCATTTGACACCCTTGCTGATTTTCAACGGCATCGGTGCCAACCTGGAGCTGGTGTTCCCGTTCGTCGATGCGCTGGACCCGGATCTGGAAGTGATTGCGTTCGATGTGCCGGGCGTCGGTGGTTCTTCCACGCCCAACCGGCCTTATCGCTTTCCTGGCCTGGCCAAGCTGGCGGCGCGGATGCTCGATTATCTGGATTACGGTCAAGTCAATGCGATTGGCGTTTCATGGGGCGGCGCGCTGGCGCAGCAGTTTGCCTACGATTATCCGGAGCGCTGCAAGAAGCTGGTGCTCGCGGCAACGGCGGCGGGCGCGGTCATGGTGCCGGGCAAACCCCGCGTGCTGTGGTTGATGGCCAGCCCGCGACGTTATATCCAGCCGTCCCATGTGATTCGTATCGCGCCGGAAATCTACGGCGGTGCTTTTCGGCGCGATCCGCATCTGGCGGCGAACCACGCGGCCAAGGTCCGCTCGTCCGGCAAGCTGGGTTATTACTGGCAGTTATTCGCGGGCATGGGCTGGACCAGCATTCACTGGCTGCACAAGATCCATCAGCCAACGCTGGTGCTGGCCGGTGACGACGATCCGCTGATCCCGCTGATCAATATGCGACTGCTGGCCTGGCGGATACCCAATGCCCAGCTACACATAATCGATGACGGTCATTTGTTTTTGATCACCCGGGCTGAAGCCGTGGCGCCCATCATCATGAAATTTCTGGAGCAGGAACGGCAGCGCGCCGTCATGCATCCGCATCCCGCGCCCAGCGCGCGCTGAATTCATCGTCTTTAATCCATCACTCAAGGTTCACGATTCAAGATTGGCAAGACGCTTCACTGACTGCACGCGAAGATCGGAGTTTCGCACGGCGCAGAACGACGCAAGCCCGCTCGAACAGGGGCTTGCGTAGCTGTATTGGTTCGATGGTACGACGAAGGAGTGTTGCCCCCATGCGAGAAAAACCAGTCAAGAACACCGACATCACTGCAACTTACATCAACGCGCAAAGTGCAATCACCGGCCTGCGTGGCCAGGATCTCTTTTCCACCTTGCGGACCATGGCCGCGCAGGGCTTGCGCCATCCATTGCGCAGCGCCCGCCACACGCTGGCGCTGGGCCGCCAACTGAGCCGCGTCATCCTGCTCGGCGAAACGCCCTACACGCCGAGCCCGCGCGACACCCGCTTCAATGACCCGACGTGGAGCCTCAACCCGCTTTACCGGCGTGGCGTGCAAGCCTATTTGAGCTGGCAGCATCAGGTCAGGCACTGGATCGACGACAGCGATCTGTCCAAAGACGACCGGGCGCGTGCGCATTTCATTTTCTCTTTGATCAACGACGCGGTATCGCCGTCCAACACCCTGCTCAACCCGATGGCGATCAAGGAATTGTTCAACACCGGCGGCAACAGCCTGGTCAAAGGCTTGAGCCATCTGTTCGACGACATGCTGCACAACAATGGCCTGCCGCGCCAGACCAGCAAAGACGCGTTCGAAGTGGGCCGCACCGTGGCGACCACGCCTGGCTCGGTGGTGTTTCGCAATGAGGTGCTGGAGCTGATCCAGTACAAACCCATGAGCGAAAAACAGTACGCACGGCCGATCCTGATCGTGCCGCCGCAGATCAACAAGTTCTACATCTTCGATCTCAGCCCGAATAACAGCTTCGTGCAGTATTGCCTCAAGAACGGCCTGCAAACCTTTGCCATCAGCTGGCGCAACCCGGATGTGCGTCATCGCGAGTGGGGGCTTTCCAGTTACGTTCAGGCGGCAGAAGAAGCCCTGAACATCTGCCGCGCCATCACCGGTGCGCGGGAAGTGAATCTGGTCGGCGCCTGCGCCGGTGGCCTGACCATCGCTGCGCTGCAAGGCCATTTGCAGGCCAAGCGTCAGCTGCGCCGCGTTTCCAGCGCCACCTACATGGTCAGCCTGCTGGACAGCCAGATCGAAAGTCCGGCCACGCTGTTCATCGACGAACAGACCCTGGAAGCCGCCAAGCGTCGCTCCTATCAACAAGGCGTGCTGGACGGTCGCGACATGGCCAAGGTGTTCGCCTGGATGCGGCCCAATGACTTGATCTGGACTTACTGGATCAACAATTACCTGCTGGGCAAGACGCCGCCAGCCTTCGACATCCTTTACTGGAACAACGACAGCACCCGTTTGCCTGCGGCCATGCATGGCGACTTGCTGGATTTCTTCAAGCACAACCCGCTGACCCATCCGGGCGGTCTGGAAGTGTGCGGCACGCCAATCGACCTGCAGAAAGTCAACGTCGACAGCTTCAACGTCGCGGGCATCAACGATCACATCACGCCGTGGGACGCGGTCTATCGCTCGACCTTGCTGCTGGGCGGCGAACGACGTTTCCTGCTGTCCAACAGCGGCCATGTGCAGAGCATTCTGAATCCGCCGGGCAATCCTAAATCCACCTTCGTCGAACATGAAAAACTGAGCAGCGATCCGCGCGCCTGGTATTACGACGCGAAAAGCCACGACGGCAGTTGGTGGCCGACCTGGCTGGAATGGGTCCAGGCGCGGTCCGGCGCGCAACGGGAAACCCTGACCACCCTGGGCAACGCCAATTACCCGCCGATGGAGGCTGCGCCGGGGACTTATGTGCATGTGCGGTGATGATCGTGGGAGCGAGCTTGCTCGCGAAGAAGCCAGTAAATCTGAACAAATTTCGAGGACTGAAACATCGCCTTCGCAAGCAAGCTTGCTCCCACAAGGCCACCAGAAATTCCGTAAACCAAACAAGAAGACCGGATGAAAACCCGCGACCGCATACTTGAATGTGCCTTGACCCTGTTCAACGAGCAGGGCGAGCCGAACGTTTCGACCCTGGAAATTGCCAACGAACTGGGAATCAGCCCCGGCAACCTGTATTACCACTTTCATGGCAAGGAGCCAGTGATCCTGGAGCTGTTCGAACGCTTTCACGCTGAGCTGGCACCGCTGCTCGACCCACCGGACAACGCGCAACTGGCGGCAGAGGATTACTGGCTGTTCCTGCACTTGATAGTCGAGCGCCTGGCGTATTACCGGTTCCTGTTTCAGGACCTGTCCAACCTCGCCGGCCGCCTGCCGAAGCTGGCGCGGGGGATTCGTAATCTGCTCAATGCCATCAAACGCACGCTGGCGTCGCTGCTGGCACGCCTCAAAACGGAAGGGCAGATCGTCAGCGATACCCAGGCGCTGGGGCAACTGGTGGAGCAGATCAGCATGACGTTGCTGTTTTCCCTGGATTACCAGCGCATCCTGGGCCGCGAAGGTAAAAGCGAGGTGGTGGTCTACCAGATCATGATGCTGGTCGCGCCGCACCTGATCCCCGCTTCGCGCGATGCTGCGCAGCAATTGGCGATGCATTATCTGGAGGCGTGAGGATATTTGCGCAGATAAAGTGGGACCGGCTTCAGCCGGGAAGGGGCTGGTACATCCGCAGCCTTTTCGGCGGCAGGAATGCAGTCTTCCCGGCTAAAGCCGGTCCCACGCAGACTGTGTGAAAACTACTGCGCTCGGCAATACTGCGTTAAAAACAGGCGGAAAATGCTCATTTAGAACGCCTAGACTCCGCTTTTCCGCCTGTTTGCCTTCGCTCGTGACGTTTTCACACAGTCTGCACGGGCAGTTCGGAAATGACCGGATCTGCAGATAAAAAAACCGACCTGCTTGCACAGGTCGGGTTTTGTTTTCCAGCCTTGAATCAGGACTGGCTGGCAGGCGTCGATGTGGTCGAGTTGGTGCTCGCTGCCGGGGAAGCTGCCGTCGTGCTGGCAGCCGGTGTCGCGCTTGCGGCCGGCGTGGTCGCAGGTTTTGCCGCAGGTTTAGCAGCGGCCGACTTGGCGGCTGCGGTCTTCGGTGCAGCAGGCTTTTTCGGCGCGGCCGGTTTCTTCGGCGTGGAAGCCTTGGCCGCCACCGTTTTAGCCTTGCTGGCCGTGGTGGTCGCCGCTTTATTGGCTGCTGCAACCGGTTTGGCCGCTGCCGCTTTCACCGCTGGCTTGGCCGCTGCGGTTTTGCTCGCCGCTTTATCAGCGGTTTTGGCGACGGTCTTGGCGGCGGCCTTGACCAACGGCTTGGCCGTGGCTTTGGGCCGGGATGCCGCCGCGCGGGTAACCGGCGGTACCGATTCGCCGGTCAGTTTTTCGATCTGCCGCGTCAGCAGATCAACCTTGTTGTGCAGTGCCTTGACTTCATTGCGGCTCGGCACACCCAGACGGGAAATGGCACTGTTCAGACGCTTGTCGAAAGCCCCTTCCAGCTCGCTCCATTTACCCAGTGCAAGGTCTTTCACATCGCCAACGCGCGACTTGGTCTTGCCCTTGACTTCATCAACCTGCTTGTTGACGTCGGCCTTGGTTTCTTTCTCGGCCTTCTCGCCATCTTTGACGAGGGTTTCAAAAAGCTTACTGCCGTCATTGCTGACTTTGGAGTAAGCACCCAGGCCAGCCAGCCAGATTTGACGGGAGTATTTTTCGACTCCGCCGATCCAGGAGCTGCCTTCTTTATCGAGTTTTTTCTTGCCAGCCATCCCGCTCTCCTTATTTTTTATTGACGACACGTTCGAGCAATGCCGTCAGCCCATCGAGCTTAGCAGAGAGTGTCTCGACGTCATGTCTGGAAGGGATGCCAATGCGATTCAGGGCACTGGCAACACGCCGATCAAAGGCGTTTTCGATTTTGTCCAGGCGGCTTTCAACGTCGTCTGCGACTTCGGCCACATCATCGGTGAAGGCCATTATTTCGCTGTTCGCCGCTTCGACTTTTTCGTCGATAACCTGCTTGGCTTTCTTTTCGGTTTCTTCGCCGGTACGGATCAGCTCTTTGATGTATTCGCTGCCTTCCTGCTCGGCCCAGGAATAAGCGCCCAGGCCGGCGAGCCAGATCTTGCGTGCATAGACTCTGACTTCGGAAAGCGCCGTTTCCTGTTCGTCTTCGGCTTTTTTCTTCAACAACCTTACTTTGGCCATGCTGCACCTCTCATTCAAAAGTTGGAGGACATCCCCGTGGGAATGGGGCATAGGCACAAAGTAGGCGGAAAAATTAGAATGCTCACCCTAGGTTGGCGGCAGCAGTTATTTGTGTAGACCGACATGCCGCCTTCCCGGACAAGTCCGGTCCTACCGAACCCATAGCTACTTACGCCACCAACGCCTTATCCAGCTGCTTCTCGACTTCGGCCTGAATCTGCCCGCTCATGGCCGACAGGAAGAAGTTCAGCTCAAGGCGGACTCGAACAAGAGTGTCTTCGACATCGACAGTGCCCGTGGCGCCCTTGCCGTTGAGCTCGACGCTGTCGCCGTTCCACTTGTGGGCGATGCCATATTTTTCCGCCAGCTTTTCCACCAGCACCTCAGCCTTCTCCCGGGCCTTTTCTTTGCCCAGTGCGTGCGGGCGTTCAACAATGATTCGGGCCATTAAAGGGCTCCTTCAGCGCAAGGTAAATCGTGGCGCAACTATAACAGCCGCTCCGAACGAAGAAACTGTTGTCGATGAGCCTTGTCAAGACAAAGCCAGCCCCGGCGATTAGAATGGCCGCACTTTATTCCGGTGACCGCGATATGAACGATCCGCGCAAAGGCAGCGATGCCGAACCCACGACTCACTTCGGTTACAAAAATGTGCCGGAAAGCCAGAAGGCCGAGAAAGTTGCGGAGGTTTTTCACTCCGTCGCGGCCAAATACGACTTGATGAACGATCTGCTGTCCGGTGGCATGCACCGCCTCTGGAAACGCTTTGCCATCGAGCTTTCCGGCGTCCGCACGGGCAACCGTGTGCTGGACATCGCCGGCGGCACGGGCGACCTGACCAAAAAATTCTCGCACCTGGTCGGCCCGACCGGCGAAGTGGTGCTGGCCGACATCAACGCCTCGATGCTCAAGGTCGGTCGCGACCGCCTGCTGGATCTGGGTGTCGCCGGCAACGTCAAGTTCGTCCAGGCCGACGCTGAAAAGCTGCCGTTCCCGGACAACCACTTTGACTGCGTGACCATCGCCTTCGGCCTGCGCAACGTGACGCACAAGGAAGATGCGCTGCGCTCCATGCTGCGCGTGCTCAAGCCGGGCGGTCGCCTGTTGGTGCTGGAGTTCTCCAAGCCGACCAACAAGCTGATGTCCAAGGCCTATGACGCCTACTCGTTCGCCTTCATGCCGCTGATGGGCAAGCTGGTCACCAACGATTCGGAAAGCTACCGCTATCTGGCGGAGTCGATCCGCATGCATCCGAATCAGGAAACCCTGAAGTCGATGATGGTTGAGGCCGGTTTCGACCGCGTGACCTATCACAACATGACCGCCGGCGTTGTCGCGCTGCATCGCGGCATCAAGCCCTGATGTTGCTGCGCGGCTTGCTCGCCAGTGTCGAGCACGGTCTGAACCGTGTGCTGCGTCTGGACAGCACGGCATTGCCGCGTCTGGAGCGTTTGAGCGGCAAGGTGATCGCGGTTGATTGTCGTAACCCGGCCTTGCAGCTGTTCATCGTGCCCAGCGAAGAAGGCCTGATGCTCGCCGCGCACTGGGAAGTCGAGGCCGATTGCACCCTGCGTGCGCCGGCCGCCAGCCTGATGCGTCTGGCCTTGAGCCAGGACAAGACTGCCGTGTTGCACGGCCCGGATGTCGAGCTCGATGGCGACAGTTCTGTGTTGCTGGAACTGTTCGGCATCCTGCAAGACCTGGAGCTGGACTGGGAATTCGAGCTGTCGCGCTGGCTCGGCCCGGTCGCCAGCACGCTGCTGGGCAATCATCTGCGCAGTCGCGCCCGCTGGAGCAGCGAAAGCTTCGCCAGCATGAGTCAGAATCTTGCGGATTACCTGAGCGAAGAATCGCGCACACTGGTAGGAACGCACGAAGCCGAAGCACGTTTTGCCGAACTCGATCAGATCAAACTCGATCTGGAACGCCTTGAGGCGCGCTTTGAGCGCCTCGCCCAATCCCTTAATTCCAGCGATAACGCATGAAGTTGCTTGCCGTCCGCCGTCTGTTCCGCATCCAGCGTGTCGTGATCCGCTACCGTCTCGATGACTTGCTGTTCGCCCTGCCGCTGCCCTGGTGGATGCTCGCCTTGCGTTTTGTGATGCCGTGGCGCTGGTTTCCGCGCAAGGTGTCGGAGCTGCCGCGCGGCGCCCGACTGCGCATGGCGTTGCAGGATCTGGGGCCGATCTTCATCAAGTTCGGCCAGTTGCTGTCCACGCGTCGCGATCTGTTGCCGGAAGACATCGCCGACGAGTTGATGCTGCTGCAGGACCGCGTGCCGCCGTTCGATCCGCAAGTGGCGATCCAGCTGATTGAAGAGCAGCTGGGGGCGAAGATCAGCGAAGTGTTCAGCCGCTTTGACGTCACGCCGCTGGCCTCGGCGTCGGTGGCGCAAGTCCACTCCGCCAAGCTCAAGACCGGCGAAGAAGTCGTGGTCAAAGTGGTGCGTCCGGGCCTCAAACCCATCATCGGCCAGGACCTGGCGTGGTTGTTCATTCTGGCCCGCACCGCCGAACGCATGTCCGCCGATGCGCGTTTGCTGCATCCGGTGGATGTGGTCGCCGACTACGAAAAAACCATTTACGACGAACTGGACCTGCTGCGCGAAGCGGCCAACTCCAGCCAGCTGCGCCGCAACTTCGAAGGCTCGCAGCTGTTGTACGTGCCGCAAGTCTATTGGGACTGGTGCCGACCGAAAGTGCTGGTCATGGAGCGCATCTACGGCATTCAGGTCACCGATCTGGCAACCCTGGCCGATCAGCGCACCGACATGAAAATGCTCGCCGAACGCGGCGTGGAGATTTTCTTCACCCAGGTGTTCCGCGACAGCTTTTTCCACGCCGACATGCACCCCGGCAATATTTTCGTCAGCACGGTCAACCCGTGGAGCCCGCAATACATCGCCATCGACTGCGGGATTGTCGGCAGCCTGACGCCGGAAGATCAGGACTATCTGGCGCGTAACCTGTTTGCTTTCTTCAAGCGCGACTATCGCCGCGTGGCGCAGCTGCACATTGATTCGGGCTGGGTGCCGGCCGAAACCAAGCTCAACGAGTTCGAAGCGGCGATCCGTACCGTGTGCGAGCCGATCTTCGAAAAACCGCTCAAGGACATTTCCTTCGGTCAGGTGCTGATGCGCCTGTTCCAGACTGCGCGCCGCTTCAATATGGAAGTCCAGCCGCAACTGGTGCTGTTGCAGAAAACCCTGCTGAACATCGAAGGCCTGGGTCGCCAGTTGTATCCGGACCTGGACCTGTGGAGCACCGCCCAGCCGTTCCTGGAACGCTGGATGCGTGAGCGCGTCAGCCCGAAAACCCTGTTCGGCAACCTGCAAGCCCAGGTCGAGCAGATTCCGCATCTGGCCAACATGACCCGCGACCTGCTGGAGCGCATGTCCCAACCGCACGCCAACGATCCGCCACCACCATGGCGCGAGCGCGGTGATGGCTGGGCCTTGCGCCTGCTGGGTGCAGGGTTGCTGGCTGGCGGCGCGGTGATGGCCTCGACGCTTGCCGCCGACGGTGGCGCACTGCTCGCGCCGACCGCGTGGCCGTCGTGGATCATGCTCGTTGCCGGTTTGTATCTGGTCGTGCGCCGATAGCCAGCGGCGCTGGCCGCTGGCACACTGTTCAACCCGCCGAGGCTTCAAACCCGGCTGCCGGAGTAGATATGAAAGACTGGCTGGACGAAATCAAGTGGGACAGCGACGGCCTGGTGCCGGCGATTGCCCAGGATCACAAGACCGGACGCGTGTTGATGATGGCGTGGATGAACCGTGAGGCACTGAGCCTCACCGCCGCCGAGAATCGCGCCATCTATTGGTCGCGTTCACGTGGCAAACTCTGGCGCAAAGGCGAAGAATCAGGCCATGTGCAGAAACTGCACGAGCTGCGCCTGGACTGCGACGCCGACGTGATCATCATGATGGTCGAGCAAATCGGCGGTATCGCTTGCCATACTGGCCGCGAAAGCTGTTTCTACCGCGTCTACGACGATGCCGGCTGGAAGACCGTGGACCCGGTGTTGAAAGATCCGGACGCCATTTATCACGCAGGACACTGAAACATGACTGATACCTTGTCCCGCCTGGCCGAAGTGCTTGAGTCGCGCAAAGGCGCGGCGGCCGACAGCTCTTACGTCGCCAGCCTGTATCACAAGGGTCTGAACAAGATTCTGGAAAAGGTCGGCGAGGAGTCGGTGGAAACGATCATTGCCGCCAAGGACGCCGCCGTCAGCGGCGATTGCAGCGACGTCATCTATGAAACCGCTGACCTGTGGTTTCACAGCATGGTGATGCTTGCCGCGCTGGGTCAGCATCCACAAGCGGTGCTCGATGAGCTGGACCGCCGTTTCGGCCTGTCGGGCCATGCGGAAAAAGCCGCGCGCCCGACCGACTGATTGTCAATTTTCGAATTTGAAACTTCTACGAGGAATGCTTCATGGGTATTTTTGACTGGAAACACTGGGTCGTCATCCTGATTGTCGTGGTACTGATTTTCGGCACCAAGAAACTCAAGGGCCTGGGCACTGATGTCGGCGAGTCGATCAAGGGCTTTCGCAAAGCCATGAGCGATGAAGAGAAAGCCGATCAGACCCCGCCGCCGGTGCAGCCGCAGCAGCCACCGCAGGCCGCGCCACAGGGTTCGCCTCTGAACCAGCCGCACACGATCGACGCGCAAGCGCACAAAGTCGAAGAGCCAATCCGCAAAGACTAGGTCGTATCGAATGTTTGGTATCAGCTTCTCTGAACTGCTGCTCATCGGTCTCGTCGCCTTGCTGGTGCTGGGGCCGGAGCGTCTGCCGGGCGCAGCGCGCACCGCCGGACTCTGGGTAGGCCGCTTGAAACGCAGCTTCAATGCGATCAAACAGGAAGTTGAGCGCGAAATCGGCGCCGACGAAATCCGTCGGCAGCTGCATAACGAACACATTCTGTCGCTGGAACAGGAAGCGCGCAAAATCATGTCGCCGCAACCGCCTGCCGCTGCACCTGTTGTTGAGGCAAGCGCTGCATCGACCGAGCCGGTGGTCTCCACAGTGCCGGTTACCCCGCCCGCGCCGACACCTGCCGAACTGGGTCCTGCTGCGCCGGCCGGGACTACGCCTGCCGAAACCGCGCCGGTGGAATCTGCAAAACCTGCCGCAGCGACGCCTGTTGAAGCATTGCCGCACGCTGAACCGACGCCGATCCCCAGCGCGCCTTCCGCCAACGATTCGTCACTGCCCCCGCGAGCCCCATGAGCGATATTCCGGAAAACGACCAGCAAATGCCGCTGGTCTCGCACCTCACAGAACTGCGTTCACGCCTGTTGCGCTGCGTCCTGGCGATCTTCGTAATCTTCGGCTGCCTGTTTTATTTCACCCAGAAGATCTACACCTTCGTCTCGGCACCGCTGCGGGTGTTCCTGCCCGAAGGCGCAACGATGATCGCCACCGACGTGGCCTCGCCGTTCATCACTCCGTTCAAGCTGACCATGATGGTCGCGCTGTTCCTGGCCATGCCGGTCATCCTGCACCAGATCTGGGGTTTCATCGCGCCGGGCCTGTACAAGCACGAAAAACGCATCGCCGTGCCGCTGCTGGTGTCGAGCATCGTCCTGTTTTATTCGGGCATGGCGTTCGCCTATTACCTGGTCTTCCCGCTGATTTTCCACTTCTTCGCCAGCGTCACGCCCGAAGGCGTGTCGATGATGACGGACATCGCCAGTTACCTTGATTTCGTCATGACGCTGTTCTTCGCCTTTGGCGTGGCATTCGAGATCCCAGTGGCCGTGGTATTGCTGGTGTGGATCGGCATCGTCGATGTGAAGTACCTGCGCAAGATCCGCCCTTACGTGGTCATCGGCTGCTTCGTGGTCGGCATGATCCTCACGCCGCCGGACATCTTCTCCCAGACCCTGCTCGCGGTGCCGATGTGGCTGCTGTTTGAAATCGGCGTGTTATGCAGCTCGATGATCACCAAGCGTGGCGATCACGCTGAAGACCAGCCGGCCGACGAAGACAAGCAAGACCAGCCGCCTGCGACACAGCCGTGAACCTGCTGCTGCTCGAAGACGCTGATTTCATTGCGGCTGACCGGGTCATCCTGCGCGACCGGCGCTTCAAGCACATGCAAGAGGTGCATCGCGCCGTAGTCGGCGACAGCCTCCGCGTCGGCCGGGTTGGCGGATTGATGGGCAACGCCGAGTTGCTGCGCCTGGAAAACCACGAGGCCGAGCTGCGCGTCAGCCTCGACAGCGCACCGCCCGCCAAATTGCCCTTGACCCTGCTGCTCGCTCTGCCTCGGCCGAAAATGTTGCGCCGGGTGTTCCAGACCGTCGCAACCATGGGCGTGCCGAAGGTCATCCTGCTCAACAGTTACCGGGTCGAAAAGAGCTTCTGGCAGACCCCGTTTCTGGAGCCCGCCGCGATTCGCGAACAGCTGATCCTCGGCCTGGAACAGGCTCGGGACAGCGTGCTGCCGGAAATCATCATCGAGAAACGCTTCAAACCCTTCGTTGAAGACCGCCTGCCGCAACTGGTCGAAGGCACGCTCGGTCTGGTGGGGCATCCCGGCCAGTTCCCGGCGTGCCCGAGAGCCGTGCAACAACCTGTAACACTCGCGATAGGTCCGGAAGGCGGCTGGATTCCTTATGAAATCGACCTGCTGAACAAGTCCGGCCTGCAACCTGTGCAGCTTGGCGAGCGTATCCTGCGGGTCGAAACCGCCGTCACCGCCCTCCTCGCTCGCCTTTTCTAGTCCCCTAATTCGAGGGACAAGCGCCTTTAGTTTCCCTACGGACAGCCGATGTAGGACTACGCCTACAATTATTCGCTACAAGGAGTTGCACGATGCCGCGCTGGTTCACCCAAGCTCTCGGAAACATGAGCGTCAGTCTCAAGCTGGCAGTGGGCTTCGGCCTGGTGTTGTTAATGACCGTGCTGATCACCATCACCGGTTGGCTGAGCGTGACATCCTTGATCGAGCGCGGCGACAAACTGGCGTCCATCGAGGAGGTCGCTGACCAGACGATGGAGCTGCGTGTCAAGCGCCTGGTCTACGAGCGCCAGTACGATGCCGAATCGGCTGCGGCTGTGGCCACCACTCTGGACGACCTTGACGCAGTGCTGAAAAAAGCCCGCACTCAGGTTGCCAGCCCCGAGAGCGTAAAGTGGCTGGATGAGCAGCAGCGGTCAGCCAGTGAATACCGCCAGGCATTTACTGCAATGACCAAGGCTGTTACGTCCCGGGAAGCCAGTCGGGGCCTGATGGGCGACGCGGCCGATAAGGCGGTGGCAGAGATCAACAAGATCGAAGCGTCGCTGCTTCAAGGCGACGACATGCTTCAATTCAACGGCGCAGTCGAGGTCAGCAAACTGATCCAGCAGGCGCGCTATCAGGTGCGCGGTTACACCTACAGCGGCAAGGCCGAGTTCGAAAAGAACGCCAATGCCGGGATCGAACAGGCGCTGATCGGCATCAATGCCTTGGCAGGCAGCATTCCGCCGGTTTATCTGGGGCAGTTGCAAACCGCCATTGTCGGTCTCAAGGCTTATCAGGCGGCGGTGGGGCAATACCGCGATGGCCAGCTGGCCGCTAAACAGGCTTTGGAGAAGATGGCCAAGGCTGGCCAGGATCTGCTGGATGTCAGTGATCAGTTGAGTGCCGACCAGTACACCAAACGGGGTGCTGAAAGCCAGAACGCGCGGTCGATGCTGAGCATAGCCACCGCGCTGGCTCTGCTGTTCGGCGTCATCGCCGCCTGGGTCATCACCCGTCAAATCGTCGCGCCGTTGCTGCAAACCTTGCAGATTGTCGAACGCGTGGCGTCGGGTGATCTGAGCAACAACCTGAAAATCGATCGCAAGGACGAACTGGGCAAGCTGCAGGGCAGCATCCAACGCATGACTGTCAGCCTGCGCGAGCTGATTGGCGGCATCCGCGATGGCGTCACGCAAATTGCCAGCGCGGCCGAGGAATTGTCCGCCGTGACCGAGCAAACCAGCGCCGGGGTCAACAGCCAGAAGGTCGAGACCGATCAGGTCGCCACCGCCATGCACGAAATGACCGCAACGGTGCAGGAAGTCGCGCGCAACGCCGAGGAGGCCTCCGAGGCCGCAGTGGCTGCCGATCAACAAGCACGCGAAGGTGACCGCGTGGTCAACGAGGCAATCGCCCAGATCGAACGTCTGGCCGCCGAAGTGGGCAATTCCACCGAAGCCATGAGCGAACTCAAGCGCGAGAGCGACAAAATCGGCAGCGTCCTGGATGTGATCAAATCGGTAGCCCAGCAAACCAACCTACTGGCCTTGAACGCCGCCATCGAGGCCGCGCGCGCCGGTGAAGCGGGTCGCGGATTCGCCGTGGTGGCCGATGAAGTGCGCAGCCTGGCGCAGCGCACGCAAAAATCCACCGAGGAAATCGAGCAGCTGATTTCCGGCTTGCAGAGCGGCACGCAGCAAGTGGCGACAATCATGGACAACAGCCGCGAACTGACCATCAGCAGCGTCGACCTGACCCGCCGTGCCGGCAACTCGCTGGAAAACATCACCCGGACCGTTTCGGCGATCCAGGCGATGAACCAGCAGATCGCCGCCGCAGCCGAAGAACAAAGCGCCACCGCCGAGGAAATCAATCGCAGCATTCTCAACGTGCGCGACGTCTCCGAGCAAACCTCCGCTGCCAGCGAAGAAACCGCCGCATCCAGCGTTGAACTGGCGCGTCTGGGGAGTCATCTTCAGGTGCTGGTGAGCAAGTTCCGGGTGTGATTGTGTAAGTACTGTGGGAGCGAGCTTGCTCGCGAAGACGTTATCGCCGGCGACAAATCTGTCGACTGGAATTCCTATTCGCGAGCAAGCTCGCTCCCACAATACATGCTCAAAAACGTGACACCGATCACTCCGCTCTTCCTCTCGGAAATCTCCTACGACCTCTTCAGGTCGCGCTTCTGAATCACCTGCCGATGCGCTGACAACGCAGGCCGGGGCTCGCCTCGGATCTGCCTGTCTGGATCACTTGCAGGAGATTTCCCATGTTTCGATGGCTCAACCGTGCGCTCGGCAATACGAGCGTCAAACTCAAACTGGCCCTGGGCTTCGGGCTGGTGCTGTTGCTCACGCTGGCAATCACCCTGACGGGCTGGCACGGCCTGGACCGGATGATCGAGTGGTCGGAATCGCTGACGGCCACCGGCCAGTTGAGCAACATGACCAAGGATCTACGCGCCGAGCGGATCCTGTTTCGTATTGATCAAAGTGCAGAGAACGCCAGGAACGTCACAGATCGCCTGAATGCACTGGAAGCTCATCTGGAAACGCTGCGTAAAGAAACCGACGATGACGGCAGCCTGAAGCTGCTGAACGAACAAAGTCAGCTGGTCAGCAAGATGGAAGCCACCTTCACCGAGCTGAGTGCGGAGCATCAAGCTCGTAAACAATCGCCGGACATGCCGGAACAGCAATCGGAACAGGCGCAGATCAAAATCAAAGCCGCCCAGCAGCGGCTGGACGACCTGGGCGACCGCATGCTCGCTTCGGTTGCCGAGTTGATCAGCCTGCAAAGCACACAACGGGGTTCGGAAGCCGCATCGTCCCGCACGACGCTGACGGGCGTCGCAAGCCTGGCAATCCTGCTGGGATTGCTCTGCGCCTGGATAATCACCCGGCAGATCATCACGCCGCTACGCTTGACCCTGGACGCCGCCGAACGCATCGCTAAAGGTGATTTGAGTCGAGACATGAACGTCGAGCGCAGCGATGAAATGGGCCAATTGCAAGCGAGCATCCAGACGATGACGCTGAGCCTGCGGGATCTGATCGGCGGAATCGGCGACGGTGTCACGCAAATCGCCAGTGCCGCCGAGCAATTGTCGGCGGTCACTGAGCAAACCAGCGTCGGTATCAATAACCAGAAAGACGAGACCGATCAGGTCGCAACGGCCATGAATCAGATGGCTGCATCGGTGCAGGATGTAGCACGCAACGCGCAGCAAGCGTCCGAGGCCGCGGTACATGCCGATAAACAAGCGCGTGAGGGCGATCAGGTGGTGGGCGAAGCCATTGGCCAGATCGAGCAACTGGCGCTGGAAGTGGCTAATTCAACTCAAGCAATGAACCTTCTGAGGAAAGAAAGCGACAAGATCGGCGGTGTTCTCGACGTGATCAAGTCGGTTTCCCAGCAAACCAATCTGTTGGCTCTGAACGCGGCCATCGAGGCGGCGCGGGCCGGTGAGGCCGGGCGTGGTTTCGCGGTGGTTGCCGACGAGGTCAGAAGCCTGGCGCAACGCACTCAGGAATCCACCGAAGAAATCGAAGAGCTGATCGCCGCACTGCAAAACGGCACCCAGCAAGTCGCCACGGCACTGGACAGCAGTCGCAGCCTGACCGACAACAGCGTGCAGTTGAGCCGCCGCGCCGGCAGCGCACTGGAGCAGATCACTCGTACCGTGTCGAGCATTCAGGACATGAACCTGCAGATCGCGACCGCCAGCGAGGAGCAAAGTACTGTCGCCGAACAGATTAACCGCAACGTGCTGAGCGTGCGCGACGTGTCCGAACAGACCGCCGCCGCCAGCGACGAAACCGCAGCGTCGAGCGTGGAACTGGCCAGATTGGGCACGCATCTGCAGGGGTTGGTGGCGAAGTTTCGGGTGGGTTGAAGACTGTAAGAAAACTGCAGGAGGGAATTTATTCCCGATGACGTCAGAACGGGCGATGCACTTTGTCGCCTGTACCACTGCTTTCGGGAATGAATTCCCTCCTACGACGGAGTGAGTCGCCCCAACAAAAAACGGCGCCTTTTCGGGGCGCCGTTTTTTGTTTTTACCGCTCAGCTATCAAGCATGAACCAACGAAGGTTCAGGCTCGTGCTCGACGGGCTTGAGAGGCAGCAACGGAGCATGTGGATCCGCTTCGATGGACGCTCTCCAGGCCGCCAGCCATTCTGGATGGCTTTCGTTCCAGACCTGTTCGTGCAAGCGAGCCAGGGCAACCGGGTCGCTTAACAGCATCAGCCGCTCATGGTTATCGAGCTTGTCCGGACCGGCCTTCAGAGCGTGACGCACACGTTCGGTACGCACGAGCTCGATAGGCTCGGCGACGCGGTGACGTGAAGTCGCCAAGGCACAGGCCAGGGCATTCTGCTGCGGATCGACCACTGCCCGGATGAAACCCTGCTTCAGTGCATGCCAGCGGTTTTCATGGGTGTACAGATCAGTGGAGATCAGCTCTTGCGGCGGGGCGTATTCCTCAGGAATCAGGAACAGCTTCTCGTCGCGCGCCTTCAGGCCCAGGTTAGTGCGGCTGGAGATCACCGATACCGGGATCGACAGCATCAACGAACCGACAATCGGCGCCAGCCACCACAGGAAGCTCGGGTTCAACCAGGCCACCAGCAAGGCCCAGCATGCGCCCAACAGGGTTTGCGGACCGTGACGTTTGACCGCCTCAAGCCATGGCGTGGAGTCATCGTCGCGCTGTGGCGAGTTCCAGGTCGCAGCCCAGCCCAGGAAAGCAGCCAGTACGAAGCGGGTGTGGAACAGCATGCGCACCGGAGCCAGCAGCACCGAGAAGAGCATTTCCATCAGCATCGAAGCGGTGACCTTGAACTTGCCGCCAAAGCCCGTTGCGCCCTTGGCCCAGATCAGAATCACGCTGAGCAGTTTGGGCAGGAACAACAGGACAATCGTCGTCGAGAACAACGCAACGGCTTTTTCCGGGTGCCATTGTGGCCACAACGGATACAGCTGACGCGGTTCGAGGAAGTAGGTCGGCTCCATCAGCGTGTTCACTGCCAGCAAGGCCGTGGACAACACCAGGAAGAAGAACCACAACGGCGCCGACAAGTAAGACATCACGCCGGTCAGGAATACCGCCCGGTGAACCGGGTGCATGCCTTTGACCAGGAACAGCCTGAAGTTCATCAGGTTGCCGTGACACCAGCGACGGTCGCGTTTGAGTTCATCCAGCAGGTTTGGCGGCAACTCTTCGTAACTGCCCGGCAAATCGTAGGCAATCCACACGCCCCAGCCAGCACGGCGCATCAGCGCAGCTTCGACGAAGTCGTGAGAGAGAATCGCACCGGCAAACGCGCCTTTACCGGGCAACGGCGCCAAGGCGCAGTGCTCGATGAACGGCTTCATGCGAATGATCGCGTTGTGACCCCAATAGTGGGATTCACCCAGTTGCCAGAAGTGCAAACCGGCTGTGAACAACGGGCCGTACACACGGGTAGCAAATTGCTGCATACGCGCATAAAGCGTGTCCATGCCCGATGCGCGTGGTGCGGTCTGGATGATACCGGCGTCCGGCGTGGCTTCCATCAAGCGCACCAGACTGGTCAGGCATTCACCGCTCATCACGCTGTCTGCGTCGAGCACGACCATGTACTTGTAGTCACCGCCCCAGCGACGGCAGAAGTCATCGAGGTTGCCGCTTTTGCGTTTTACGCGACGGCGACGACGACGATAGAAAATCTTGCCGAACCCTTTGGCTTCGCGACACACCTCAAGCCAGGCTTGCTGCTCGGCCACGGCGATGTCGGAATCATTGGTATCGCTGAGCACGAAGAAATCGAAGCGATCCAGGTCACCGGTGGCGGCTACCGATTCGAACGTAGCGCGCAGACCGGCAAAAACCCGGGGCACGTCTTCGTTGCAGATCGGCATGACCAGCGCGGTGCGCGCGCCCTTCTCAATCGGCTCATTGCCAGCACTGGCGCCGGAGATGCGGTACTTATCGCGCCCGGTGAGCAATTCGAGGAAGCCCATCAGAGCCGTCCAGAAACCCGCCGACACCCAACAGAACAGGATGCCGAACAGCAACAGAATGCTGGTCTGCAAGGCATACGGCAGCACTTGCATCGCCGTTTGCACGAAGGTCTGGTGGGTGATTTCGTCCAGCGAAACCAGGGACCAGCCTTGATACGGCATGATGCCTTTCATGTACCAGCTGGCGACGATGGTTTGACCCAGCATCAGGATCAGCAGGATATAGCGGCGCGTCGAACCAACCGTGCGCCAGCGTGCCTTGGGCAGGCGATCCGGCACAGGCTCGACCGGGTTGGTGCGCCCGGTCAGCCGACGCCAGCCGCGCACCAGAATATTGGTCCGCCATGGCTCGGGAACGACTTTGGTACGACGAATCGGTGGCGTGGCTTTCAGGCACACTCGCCCGCTTGCATCAAGGCCAAGCATCTCGGCTTCTTGCAGCTCGTCGGCGGTGGTCAGCGTCAGGCGACGACCCACCGATGCCTGGGCGGCATCGGCTGGATCGGCAATCGGCTGTGCCGAAAGACGTTCATGCAACTCGGTGAACGATTTACAGGAAGCCAGTTCGGCCCGCTGCTCGTCGCTCATCGGTAGATGTGCCAGATATTCGCTGAGCGACTCTGGCACCGGTAGAGAATTACTCATCGGCTGGCAACTGGTAGCTCCAGGTCTCGGTCATGACTTGCAGCGTCTTGGCCGGTTCCGGATGGGTGGGCGCAGCTTCGGCTACAGGCTGCTGGATCTCTTTGCCGTCTTTGTCTTTGGCAACGTCTTTAGCAACGTCGGCCTTGGCGACATCAGCCTTGGCTGCTTCGGTCTTCGCCGCATCCGCTTTGGCAGCGTCTGCCGGCGTACCGGCTGCGGCCTTGGCCAAGTCAGTCTGTGCTTCTTTAGGGGCTTCTTTTACAGCCTCTTTAGGCGCAGCTTTTTTCTCTTCAGTATGTGTTTTGTCAACAACAAGCAGTGCAGGTTCCTTGCCCGGTTCGGCAGGGATCTCGCGCAGCAGGTAAGCGCGCATCTCGATCGGCTTGTTGGTGTCCTTGACCTTCACGCGCAGCGTCAGGCGATAACCCTTGGTAACCGGGTTGTAGCGCAGGTTGTTCTCGACCAGATCAGTGTTGTCATCGGTAATAACCTGACTGCGAATGGTCTTGTCTTCCGGCAAGCGAGCCAGAACCGGACCGACGAAATCAACCTGGAAGGCAACCGAGCCATCGGGCTGACGAACCAGGTTGGACTGTTTCACGTCACCGAGCGAACGCAGGGTCTGCTTGACCCAGCCCAGATCCGGCGAATGAATGGATTTTTCATCCATAGTCCAGTGAATGCGGTAATTGAAGTTCACCGGCTCGCCAGGTGCTGGCAGCGTTTCCGGCTTCCAGAACGCAACGATATTGTCGTTGGTTTCGTCGGCAGTAGGGATCTCGACCAGATCGACGGTGCCTTTGCCCCAATCGCCTTTAGGTTCGATCCATGCGCTTGGACGCTTGTCGTAACGGTCATCCAGGTCTTCGTAGCTGCTGAACTCACGGCCACGCTGCAACAGACCGAAGCCACGCGGGTTTTCCACCGAGAAGCTGCTGACCGACAAGTGTTTAGGATTGTTCAGCGGACGCCAGATCCATTCACCATTGGCTGCCTGAATCGACAGACCGCTGGAGTCATGCAGCTCGCGACGATAGTTGAGCACGCGCGAAGGCTGGTTGGCACCGAACAGGAACATACTGGTCAATGGCGCAACGCCCAGCTTGGTGACCTTGTCACGCAGGAACATGCGCGACTCGACGTCCACCAGCGTGTTGGTGCCGGGACGCAGGGTCAGCTTGTAGGCGCCGGTCGCACGGGGCGAATCCAGCAGCGCGAAGATCACCAGATGGTTGTCATCAGGACCCGGCTTTTCAATCCAGTATTCAGTGAAACGCGGGAATTCTTCGCCCGATGGCACGGCGGTATCGATGGCCATGCCACGCGCCGACAGGCCGTAAACCTGATCCTTGCCAATAACGCGGAAATAACTCGCGCCGAGCATGGTCATGATCTCGTCACGCTTGTCGTCTTTGTTGATCGGGTAAAGCACGCGGAAACCGGCGTAGCCGAGTTTTTCGGTAGCTTTGGGGTCGACTTTCACATCGCCGAAATCGAAGCGACTGCTGTCGTACTTGATTTCTTCAACGGTGGTAGCCGTGACTTCGTTGATTTTGACCGGGGTGTCGAAATGCATGCCCTGATGGTAGAAGGACAATTTGAACGGCGTCTTGTCTGCCGCCCATTCCGCCTTGTCGTCACGGAAACGAATTTTCTGATAGTCCGCGAACTTCATGTCACGGAACTCTGCAGGTAAATTGCTCTTTGGCGCTTCGAACTTCTGTCCGGACAATTCCTTTGCCTTGGCGGCTACGTCATCCAGACTGAACGCCCACAAGGAAGTGGAGCCGAACAGACAGATCAGGGCCGAGCTTGCCAACAGCGCGCTACGCAACCGTTTGCCAGGTGTCTTTGCTGCATTACAGGGACTAACAATCACGAGCAACCCTCGCCGAAAACAGATGAAAAAACCAACGGCCAGCTATCAAGTGCCGGGTTGGCGAGCATTGTTCCGACTCCGAAAGGGCGTAATGATTCCCTAAACGGTGTCGAACCAGCCTACTGACCTTGCCGAACGGACCTACAAACGCCGATACCGGCAACGCGCGATTATCTAGTAGCACGCGTTACAACGCATCAGGTGCAGCAAAGTATTTATCGCTTTATCGCCTAATAAATTCGGGGCACGCAGGCCAGATTGTCATTTATGACTCAAGCAAAAATGTCACTGGGCCATCATTGACCAGATGCACCTGCATATCTGCACCAAACTGGCCCGCTGCAACCAGTGCATGCGAGCTTTTCGCCTGTGTCAGCAAATAGTCGAACAACTGCGCACCCAAGGCTGGAGGCGCCGCCCTGGAGAAGCTCGGGCGCATGCCACTTTTGGTGTCAGCGACCAGAGTGAATTGCGAAACCAGCAGCAGTCCGCCCGCAACATCACGCACCGACAGGTTCATCTTGCCTTCGGCATCGCTGAACACCCGGTAGTTGAGCAGCTTGTGCAACATCTTATCGGCACTGGCCTGCGTGTCTTGAGGTTCGACGCCGACCAGCACCAACAACCCTTGATCGATAGACCCGACAACCTGCCCGTCCACCTCGACACGGGCAGCGCGCACGCGTTGTAGCAAGGCTTTCATTGAAATTCCCTTGATATCGTGGGAGCGAGCTTGCTCGCGAAGAGGCCAGTACATCCGAACCATCTCGGCAGGCCGGGCTTTCGCCTTGGCGAGCAAGCTCGCTCCCACAGGTTTGCAACAATTGGTGTCACGCCTCTTCAGGCGGCAAATCCAGCAAGCGGCGGGCGACCTGAGCGGCGGCGCGGACCAGGGCGTCGGTGATGCCCGGCTCCGAAGCGGCGTGACCGGCATCGCGGATCACTTGCAGCTCGCTGTTGGGCCACGCTTGATGCAATTCCCAGGCGTTGTCCAAAGGACAGATCACGTCATAGCGGCCATGCACGATGACGCCCGGCAGATGAGCGATCTTGGGCATGTCGCGAATCAGCTGGTTTTCTTCAAGGAACGATTGATTGGTGAAGTAATGGCATTCGATGCGCGCAATGGACAGCGCCCGTTGCGGCTCGGAGAAACGATCGACCACTTGCGGATTGGGGCGCAAGGTCGCGGCGCGGCCTTCCCAGGTGGACCAGGCCTTGGCCGCGTGCATCTGGGCGATCTGGTCAGTGCCGATCAGGCGTTTATGAAAGGCGGCCAATAGATTGTCGCGTTCGTCCAGCGGGATCGGCGCCACGTAGTCCTGCCAGTAATCCGGGAACATGCGGCTCGCGCCACATTGGTAGAACCAGTCGATCTCCTGCTTGCGGGCCAGGAAAATGCCGCGCAGGATCAGCGCATGCACGCGTTCCGGATGCGTCTGGGCATACGCCAGCGCCAGCGTCGAACCCCAGGAACCGCCGAACAACACCCATTTATCGATACCCAGATGCTCGCGAATCCGCTCCAGATCTTCGACCAGATGCCAGGTGGTATTGTTTTCCAGACTGGCGTGGGGCGTTGAACGGCCGCAACCGCGCTGATCGAAAGTGATGATGCGATACATGTTAGGGTCAAAATAACGGCGGCTCTGTGCATCGCAACCCGCACCGGGGCCACCATGAATGAAGACCACCGGCAGACCTTCCGGCGACCCGCTTTCGTCGACATACAACACATGCGGCTGCTCCACGGCCAGATCGTGCCGGGCGTAGGGTTTGATCTGCGGGTACAAGGTCTGCATAGGTGCTCCGTGATTGCGATTGGAGGGCTTCTATCTATCTGCCGTTGGGCATCATAAACCCGAAACGGTGAATGTTCATGCTGTCACATGACAGGCTTCGTTTAAGCATGGAACGATCAATGCAAGCGTTTTGCCAATTACAGGGGTTGGCGAACCAGAGCGTCAAGCTTGTGTCGAAGCGTGGGACGTTTCCCCAGTTATTTCCGAAATTCCGGGAAATAACTGGAGAGACGCCCTACAGTCAAACCAACCCATCCTTCATTCGTCTGACTACTTGAGGTCGCATTGATGTCTCAGGAACCACTCGTTCGTGACGCTGAGGTGGCTGCTTTCCGCGCCGCTGTACTTGCCAAACTCACCTATGCGGTGGGCAAGGATCCCGACCATGCCTTTGAGCATGACTGGTTCGAAGCCGTGGCACTGGCCGCTCGCGACCACATGGTCGAGCACTGGATGGACCACACTCGGCAGATTTACCGCAAGGTACAAAAACGCGTCTATTACCTGTCGCTGGAATTTCTCATCGGGCGTCTGCTGTACGACAGCCTGAGCAACCTCGGTTTGCTGGAAATCGCTCGCGAGGCCATGACCGAACTGGGCGTGGACATCGAGCGCATTCGTCTGCTCGAACCTGATGCAGCGTTGGGCAACGGCGGCCTCGGTCGTCTGGCCGCCTGCTTCATGGAAAGCATGTCGACGCTGGGCATTGCCGGACATGGCTACGGCATTCGTTACGAACACGGCCTGTTCCGTCAGGCAATCGTTGACGGCTGGCAGCAGGAACAAACGGAAAACTGGCTGGACTTCGGTAACCCATGGGAATTCGAACGCCCTGAAGTGGTTTACCCCATCGGCTTCGGCGGCAGTGTCGAAACCGTCCTCAATGATGCGGGCGAACCGCATCAGGTCTGGCGTCCCTCGGAAACCGTGCGGGCCATTGCCTATGACACGCCGGTGGTCGGCTGGCGTGGCAAGAGCGTGAACACTCTGCGCTTGTGGCGCGCCCGAGCCGTGGGCGATCTGCACCTTGAGCGTTTCAATGCTGGCGACCACTTCGGCGCGGTTGCCGAGGTGGTGCGTGCGGAAAGTATTTCCCGCGTGCTGTACCCCAACGACGCCACGGAAGCCGGTCAGGAATTGCGCCTGCGCCAGGAATACTTTTTCGTCTCCGCGTCCTTGCAGGATTTGCTGCGTCGCCACCTGAACATGCACGCCACGCTGCTGGATCTGGCCGATCACGCGGCGATCCAGATGAACGACACGCACCCGTCCATCGCCGTGGCCGAGCTGATGCGTCAGTTGATCGACAATCACGGCATCGCATGGGATACCGCCTGGAAAATCACCGTCGGCACCCTCGCCTACACCAACCACACCTTGCTGCCCGAGGCGCTGGAAACCTGGTCGGTGGGCTTGATGGAGCGGATGTTGCCGCGCCACATGCAGATCATCTACATGATCAACGCGCAACACATCGACACCCTGCGTGCCAAAGGCATTCATGATTTCGACGTACTGCGCGCCGTGTCGCTGATCGAAGAAGACAACGGCCGCCGCGTGCGCATGGGCAACCTGGCGTTCCTCGGCTCGCACAGCGTCAACGGCGTGTCAGCGCTGCACACGCAGCTGATGCGCAAAACGGTGTTCGCCGAACTGCACAAGCTGTATCCGGAACGCATCAACAACAAAACCAACGGCATCACCTTCCGCCGCTGGCTGTTCCAGGCCAACCCAAAGCTCACCGAAATGCTCAAGGACGCCCTTGGCGACGAGGTGCTCGACAATGCCGAGACGCGCCTGGTCGAGCTGGAACCCTTTGCGGACAAGAGCTCGTTTCGCAAGCAATTTGCCGATCAGCGCCTGCACAGCAAGCGCGCCCTGGCGGCGATCATCCATGAACGCATGGGGATTGTGGTCAACCCGGCGGCGATGTTCGACGTTCAGGTCAAACGGATCCATGAATACAAGCGCCAGTTGCTGAACCTGTTCCACACCGTTGCGCTGTATCAGGCCATTCGTGCCGAGCCAGGCACCGATTGGGTGCCGCGTGTGAAGATTTTCGCCGGCAAGGCTGCGGCCAGTTATCACTCGGCCAAGCTGATCATCAAGTTGACCAACGATATCGCGCGGACCGTGAACAACGATCCAACCGTACGCGGCCTGCTCAAAGTGGTGTTCATGCCCAACTACAACGTCAGTCTGGCGGAAAGCATCATTCCGGCGGCTGACTTGTCGGAGCAGATTTCCACGGCGGGCCTGGAAGCATCGGGCACCAGCAACATGAAGTTCGGCCTTAACGGCGCGCTGACCATCGGCACGCTGGACGGTGCCAACGTGGAAATGAGCGAGCTGATCGGCCAGGAACACATGTTCATCTTTGGCATGACCGCTCAGGAAGTCGAAGCGCACAAGCAGACTGGCGATTTCAGCGCCTATGCCGCAGCGGCGGCTTCCGGTCGGCTCAATGACGTGCTGCAAGCGATTCGTGGCGGGGTGTTCTCGCCGGATGATCCGAACCGCTATGTGGGCCTGATCGATCAGTTGATGGCCTACGACCGCTTCCTGGTCTGCGCCGACTTCGACTCGTATTGGGCCGCCCAGGCCAAGGTCGAAGCGCATTGGCACGACTCCAAGGAATGGTGGCGCTCGGCTGTGCTCAACACGGCGCGCATGGGATGGTTCTCCTCGGACCGGACCATTCGTGAATACGCGGGCGATATCTGGAAGGCGCTGGACTAAGGCCGAACCCGACTTCGTGGGAGCGAGCTTGCTCGCTCCCACGAAGTCCCCATCACTCAGAGTAAGCCAACCCCATCACGCCATTCCCCGGCGCGCCCCGCTATACTGCGCCGCTGCGTTCGTCCCTGAACGCCTACTGACCGAAAAGGATGTCCTGGCGTGCAATGGATTTTGCTGGTGGTGGGGCTTGGCGCAGTGGGCTTTCTGACAGATGGCCTGTTTTATCCCTGGATGAACAGCAGCGCGGCGATTGCCCTGGGTTTTGCCGCCTGGCTGGCCGTGCGTCTGGCCAAGCTGCGCAAGCAATCGGCGGAGCAACGCGAGCAACTCGACGCGGCACAGAAAAACATTGAATCCCTGCAACAACGCCTGACCCGCCTGGAATTCCCACCCACTTCCCCGTTCAGCAAAGCCGAACCGGCGCTGGCCCCTGCGCCGCTGCCCGAAGACGCCGTGATCGTCGCAACGCAATCCGACGGCCCGGAGTTGATCTGGGACTTGCCGGACGAAGCGCAGGCGCATTCGCAATGGCCACAACCGGCAGCGCCTGTGACGCGCGCCGCGCCAACTGAAGCCAAGCCCAAAGCACAACCAGCCAGCCCCAATCCCCTCGATGCCGTGATTCAGAAGGCTCGGGACTGGCTGCTGGGCGGTAATACGGTGTTGCGCGTCGGCGTGGTGTTGCTGTTTCTCGGCCTGGCGTTTCTGTTGCGTTATGCCACCGAAGGCATGGTCGTGCCGATTGAAGCCCGTTACGCCGGAGTCGCTGCCAGCGCCTTGGCCTTGTTAGCTTTGGGTTGGTGGCTGCGCCAGCGCAACAGGGCTTTCGCCCTGATGATGCAGGGCACCGGGATCGGCGTGCTGTATCTGACGGTGCTGGGCGCGATGAAAGTTCATGGTTTGCTCGACCCCAGCCTCGGATTTGTTCTGTTGGTGGCGGCGACGGCCTTTTCCGCGATGCTGGCGATCACCCAGAATTCCCTGGCCCTGGCCTGCGCGGCGGCACTCGGCGGTTTCGCGGCGCCAATCCTCTCTTCCACAGGGCAAGGCAGCCATATAACTCTGTTCAGCTACTTCGCCTTGCTCAACGCCGGCATTTTCGCCATCGCCTGGTTCAAGGCCTGGCGCCTGCTGAACCTGATCGGTTTCTTCGGCACTTTCGGCATCGGTCTGGCGTGGGGCCTGCGCGGTTACACGCCAGATCTGTTCTGGAGCACCGAGCCGTTTCTAGTGCTGTTCTTCCTGATGTATCTGGCCATCGGCCTGCTGTTCGCCCGTCACAAGCTTCAACAATTGCCGAGCGCGCCGGAAGACGACAGCCGCGCCGCCATGTTGCGCTGGTCCCGGCGTCAGGGCGATTACGTGGACGGCACCTTGCTGTTCGGCACGCCCATCGCCGGCTTCGGTCTGCAATACGCGCTCATGCAGGCCATCGAATTGGGTGCAGCTTTCAGTGCATTGGCATTGGGCCTGCTTTATATGGGCATCGCGCGCTTGCTGGCCGGTCGTGCGCCGGGACGCGCGCTGTTGCTGGTGGAGACCTGTCTGGCGCTGGGCGTGGTGTTCGCGACGCTGGCGATTCCACTCGGCCTCGATGCGCAATGGACGACCTGCGCCTGGGCCATTGAAGGTGCCGCCGTGTTCTGGCTGGGCATGCGCCAGCAACGGCTGCTGGCACGAATCTTCGGGCTGTTGTTGCAAGCCGCCGCCGGACTGGTGTTCCTCAACGAAATGAACGCCTGGTATTCGCCGCTGTTGGCCCATGGCGACTTCTGGACGCCGATGATCATCGCGCTGGCCGGTTTGATCAGCGCCCTGCTGGTGCAACGCATCACGGTATCCGGGCCGCTCCGGGCGGAATATCTGGCGCCGCTGCTGATGCTCTGGGGTGGCGGCTGGTGGATATTGTCACTGACCGTCGCGGCGCTGCGTTTCTCGTCCGATGACCTGCTGACGACCTGGATGCTGCTGCTTGCGGCCGCCAGCGTCGGGCTCTGGACACTTATCGCCCTGCGCCTGCGCTGGCCGGGGCTGGCGAAACTGACGCTGGCCCTGACACCGGTCGGTGGCGTGCTGATGCTCTTCAACTGGCTGGAGAACGCTCATCCGTTCGCCCATTGGGCCTGGATCGGCTGGCTTGCGGTACTCGCCGCACACCTGATAGCTCTGCGCCGACTGGCACACATGCTGCCCGGCAAAGCCTTGAGCCTTGCGCATATTCTGGGTTGCTGGCTGGCGATCAGCGTGCTGGCGCTGGAGTTGAGCTGGGCCATGGCGCAGCTCTCCGAGTACTACAACGCCTGGCGCTGGCTCGGCTGGGCGCTGCTGCCAAGCCTGTATTTGCTGGCGATGACCTCATCGCGCAGCTGGACATGGCCGATTTCCGCGTATCCGAAAGAGTATCGGGTCTGGGTCGCCGCGCCGTTGGCGCTGCTGATGCTGATCTGGTTCTGGCTCGCCAACGCTTTGAGTGACGGGGCAGCCAATCCGCTGCCGTATGTTCCGCTGCTCAATCCACTGGAACTTGGTCTGTTGCTGGCCTTGCTCGGCGTATTTGTCTGGACCCGCACCCGGCTGCCGCAACTGGGCGTGAGCGAACCCGATGCGCAACGTGTCGCCCTGATCGCAGCGGGCGCCTCGCTGTTCGTGCTGTTCAGCGCCATGGTCACGCGCAGCGCTCACCACTGGGCGGGTGTGCCGTGGGACATCCATAGACTGCTCGATTCCATGCAGGTGCAGGCCGGGCTGTCCATCGTCTGGACGCTGATGGCGCTGACCCTGATGATCGGCGGCCATGTGCGCGCCAGACGCGAAGTCTGGATCGCTGGCGCAGTGTTGATCGCCGTGGTGGTCGCCAAGTTGTTCTTCGTCGAACTGAGCAATCGTGGCGGCATGGCGCGCATCGTCTCGTTCATCGGCGTTGGCGTTTTGCTATTAGTGGTGGGATATTTCGCACCACTGCCGCCGAAAACGTCGGCAGCCGATAAACCCGACGCGCTCAATCCTGAGCCGCAAAACCCATGAGGATCACGTTCGTGAGTCGTCAGCTGCTGTTCAAAACTGTCGTGTTCGGCGCTGCGTTGTTGGCAGCGACGCTGGCCAGCGCCCAGGAAAACCTGAGCGACTTTGCCAGCCAGACACCGTTGAAGCTGACCGGCGAAGGTCCTTGGTATCGCGTCGACCTGCCGCTGACGGTGCAGCTCAATTCGCGGCAGAACAGCCTCGGCGACGTGCGGGTGTTCAACAGCGAAGGCCAGCTCCAGGCCTACGCGCTGACGCAGAGTCCGGCGGCAAAACTTGCAGACCAGCCGTCCACCGCCGTGAAGTGGTTTGCGCTCTACAGCGCCGCCGACCATACCGAAACCGCGCCAGGCATCCGCGTGCAGCGCACGGCCGACGGCACAGTAATCGAAGTGCAGCCGCAAAGTGATATCGAGGCGGGCGAAGAAGTGCTGCGCGGCTGGTTGCTGGACACCAGCGCCATCAAGGCGCCACTGGAACAGTTGATCATCGACTGGGACACCGAGCACGAGGGCTTCCAGCGTTTCAGCATCGAAGCCAGCGACGACCTGCAACACTGGAAGGCTTGGGGTGACGGGCAAGTGGCGCGTCTTTCCTTCGCTGACGAGCTGGTCGAACAGCGCGAAGTGGCCTTGCCGGGCCGCTCGGCGCGTTATCTGCGCTTGCTGTGGAACGCCCCGCAGACGGCGCCGAGCCTGACCTCGGCGCAGTTGCTCAGCGCCAGCACCGAACGCCCGGAATTACCGCTCAACTGGTCAGCGCCGGTCAGCGGCAAAGTCGAAAAACCGGGTGAATATGTCTGGCAGTTACCCAGCGGTTTGCCGGTCGAGCGCCTGAAGTTTGATATCGCCCAAGCCAACAGTCTTGCGCCGGGCACGCTGTTTGGACGGCGCAACGATCAGGACGCCTGGCAACCGGTCAGCAGCGGCTTGCTGTATCGCCTGACCCAGAACGGCCAGGACGTGGTGCAGGACGAACTGCTGTTATCCGGCCAGATCGTTCGTCAGTTGAAGCTGGAAGTCGACGAGCGTGGCGGCGGCCTGGGTAACGAAGCGCCGACAGTGCGCTTTGCCGTGCGCGCCACTCAGGTTGTGTTTCTGGCGCGGGGCAACGGACCGTTCACCCTGGCTATCGGCAATCCGGCGGCCAAAGCGGCGAATCTGCCATTGTCGACGCTCATCCCCGACTACAGCGTGCAGAAAATGAACACCCTGGGCAAAGCCGAACCTGCGGGCACCCCGGTCATCGTTGCCGCGCAGCCAGAACCTGCCGCCGCCAGCATTGACTGGAAACGTGTCGGGCTGTGGGCAGTGCTGGTCCTGGGGGTGATCTTCCTTGGCTGGATGGCCGTGAGTACGTTGCGGGCGTCGACGCCCAAAACCTGAATCGCCGCAGAATTGCAGGACTCACATATCCACGATTTCCAGCTACGCTCAGCAAACACGTGAACTCAATGGGTGTTAACCCAGTCTTATGGGCAGTATTACGTCCCCACTCGCGTTAAACTGCGCGGGTTTTTATCCCCCATATTCGGAGCTCTCCATGTCCCGCGTTACCCTGAGTCGCTATTTGATTGAGCAAACCCGCAGCAACAACACTCCTGCCGATTTGCGTTTCCTGATCGAAGTGGTGGCGCGTGCGTGCAAGGAAATCAGCCACGCGGTCTCCAAAGGCGCGCTGGGCGGCGTGCTCGGCAGCATGGGTACTGAAAACGTACAAGGCGAAGTTCAGAAAAAACTCGACGTGATCTCCAACGAAATCCTGCTCGAAGCCAACGAATGGGGCGGTCACCTGGCCGGCATGGCGTCCGAAGAAATGGACAACGCCTACCAGATCCCGGGCAAATACCCGAAAGGCGCGTACCTGCTGGTTTTCGACCCATTGGACGGCTCGTCGAACATCGATATCAATGCCCCGGTCGGTACCATCTTCTCGGTGCTGCGTTGCCCGAATGAATACCTCAGCCAGAACGAACACCTGAACGAAAAGGCTTTCCTGCAGCCAGGCACCGAGCAGGTAGCAGCCGGTTATGCGATCTACGGCCCGCAAACCATGCTGGTGCTGACCCTGGGTGATGGCGTGAAAGGCTTCACCCTGGACCGCGAAATGGGCAGCTTCGTGCTGACCCACGAAGACATCACCATCCCGGAATCCACTCAGGAATTCGCGATCAACATGTCCAACCAGCGTCACTGGGAAGCCCCGGTGCAACGCTATGTCAGCGAGTTGCTGGCAGGCGAAGAAGGCCCGTTGAAGAAGAACTACAACATGCGCTGGGTCGCGGCGATGGTTGCCGACGTGCATCGCATCCTGACCCGTGGCGGCATGTTCATGTACCCGCGCGACAGCCGCGAGCCGTCCAAGCCGGGCAAACTGCGCCTGATGTATGAAGCCAACCCGATGTCGTTCCTCGTTGAGCAAGCTGGCGGCGCGTCCACCGATGGCCATCAACGCATCCTCGACATTCAGCCCGAAGGCCTGCACCAGCGCGTCGCGGTTTACCTGGGTTCCAAGGAAGAAGTCGAGCGCGCTACGGCGTACCACAAGGAATAAACCATGATTGCCCCTTGGCTGCCTCTGCTGGAGTGGTGGTTCGGTTGCGCCGAAACCGCCACTGAAGTGGTGCAGGCCAAGGGCAAGCTGTGGTTCGGCAAGAAAAAAGCCCAGGACGCCGAAGCCCTCGCCCGCTTCGGTGATCTGGTCGACAAGGCACTGGCTGGCGGCTTGAACGAATGGGCGGAAAGCCCGGACGGCTGGCTGGGGCTGGTGCTATTGCTCGATCAATTGCCGCGCATGATTTATCGCGACACCCCGAAAGCCTTTGCCGGTGATGCCCGCGCTCAGATCCTGGTCGAACATGGCCTGAAGCTTGGCCGCGACCAATTGCTCGATCCGCTGCAGCGCACCTTTATTTATCTGGTTCTGGAGCACAGCGAAAACATCGACGCGCAGAATCAGGCCGTCGTCCGTTTTGCCGAACTGCTCCCGCTCCTGCCCGCCACCGACCGCGACTACTTCAGCGAAAGCCTCGACTATGCCGAGCGCCATCAGCAAGTCATCGCACGCTTCGGCCGCTTCCCCCACCGCAACGAAATCCTCGGCCGCCCTTCGACGGATGAGGAGATCGAGTTCTTGAAGGCGCGTGGGTCGAGGTTTTAACGATAGAACCGTTGTGATGACGATCATCCGAACAGATCCTACGGGATCGCATGTGTTCAAAGCCGGATCGATTCACCCAACAAGGGAACCAGATCCGGTTTTTCTCTTCTAAGCTATCGGCACTACGCCAGCATGCTTGTCCGCCGGACTGATGCTGCGACGTTGCCCCCTTCCGTTCAGGAGCTTCATCCATGTCTCTGCGCACTCTCGCGTTGTTGTCGTTCTGCGTTTTGCTGGCGGCTTGCAGCAAGGTCACTCAGGAAAATTATTCGAAGATTTCTGCCGGAATGGGCAAGGGCCAGGTTGAGAGTCTGCTCGGCAGCCCGACTGAATGTTCCGGCGCGCTGGGCATGTCCAGTTGCACCTGGGGCGACAAGAACAGCTTTATCAGCGTGCAATATGCCGCCGACAAAGTGGTGCTGTTCTCGGGTCAGGGTCTGAAGTAAAAATCATGATCAAAGTATTGATGCGATTTAGCCTGGTGCTCATGGCGAGCTTTCTGGCTATTGGTTTTGCTCATTCGGCTGACTCGCTTGAGCCAAAGACCGTCGATAACGTCGACCTGAAGAAATATCAGGGCACCTGGTACGAGCTGGCACGCCTGCCGATGTTCTTCCAGCGCAATTGCGCCCAGTCCGAAGCTCATTATTCGCTCAAGGACGACGGCAACGTTGGCGTGACCAACCGCTGCCAGACGGCTGAAGGCAAATGGGAAGAAGCAACAGGAACGGCATCACCACAGGTTCCGGGCAAAACCGACAAGCTGTGGGTCGTGTTCGATAACTGGTTTTCGCGGCTGCTGCCGGGTCTGGCCAAGGGCGATTACTGGGTGCTGTACATAGGCGACGGTTACAAGACCGCCGTGGTGGGCAATCCGGATCGCAAATACCTGTGGCTGTTGTCGCGCACGCCCACCGTGTCGGACGCCACCAAGGCCGAACTGTTGAGCAAAGCCCAGCAACAGGGCTATGACACCACCAAGCTGATCTGGCGGGTTGCAGATTCGAACATCGGTAAGGCGGGGAAGTGATGTGCTGATCGGCCTTCGCGAGCAAGCTCGCTCCCACAACGGTTGAAGTGGGAGCGAGCTTGCTCGCGAAGCATTTAAGATCAGCCCAACATCTCCCGCAACACCTGGGCAAATTCCCGATTGCTCTGCTCTTCCCCGGCATGACGGCCTTCGCGCACGACCCATTGGCCGTTGACCATCACGTCGCGAATCTGCCGGTCACCACCTGCAAACAACCAACGATTGAGAATCCCGTCGCCCGACGCCGTGGCGATATACGGATCATTGCCGTCCAGCACCAGCCAGTCGGCGCGCTGCCCAATCTGCAACTGGCCGATGGGCTGACCCAAGGCCTGCGCCCCGCCTGCCAACGCCGCGTCATATAAGGTCCGACCAACCATCGGCTGATCGCTGCGATACAGGCGGTTACGACGCTGATCACGCAAGCGTTGCCCGTATTCCAGCCAACGCAGCTCTTCGACAACACTCAGGGAAACGTGGCTGTCCGAGCCAATCCCCCAGCGTCCGCCTTGGGCGATGTAATCGACAGCCGGGAAAATCCCGTCGCCCAGGTTCGCTTCCGTGGTCAGGCACAAACCCGCCACCGCACCACTTTTGGCCATCAGCGCAACCTCGTCCGGCTGCGCGTGAGTGGCGTGAACCAGACACCAGCGCTCGTCCACCGGCGCGTTCTCGTACAACCATTGCAACGGTCGTCGCCCGCTCCAGGCCAGGCAATCATCGACTTCCTTCTGTTGTTCGGCGATGTGAATATGCACCGGACATTCTCGGTCGCTGGCGCCCAGCACATCGCTGATCTGCTGGGGCGTGACCGCGCGCAACGAGTGAAAGCACAGCCCCAGGGCTTGCGCAGGCTGTTTGGCCAGCAGCGGCTGCAAGCGCGCCTGTAAATCCAGATAGCTGTCAGTGCTGTGGATAAATCGCCGCTGACCATCATTCGGCGCCTGCCCGCCAAAACCGGAATGGCTGTAGAGCACCGGCAGCAGCGTCAGGCCAATACCGGCGGAGGTGGCGGCCTGGCTGATCTGCAACGCGAGTTCGGCGGGGTCGGCATAAGGTTTGCCGTGGGTGTCCTGATGCACATAATGGAATTCAGCCACCGAGGTGTAACCGCCCTTGAGCATCTCGATGTACAGCTGGCGGGCGATAACGCCCAGTTGCTGCGGGCTGATCTGCCCGACCAGACGGTACATCAGGTCGCGCCAGGTCCAGAAGCTGTCATTCGGGTTGCCCGCCACTTCGGCCAGACCGGCCATCGCCCGCTGAAAGGCGTGAGAATGCAGATTCGGCATGCCCGCCAGCAAAGGGCCCTTGAGCAGCTCGGCGCCCTGAGCGTCGGCATCGGTGGTCAGCTGCGTGATAAAGCCATTGCTGACTTCAAGTCGCACGTTGGTGGCCCAGCCACTGGGCAATAAAGCGCGCTCGGCAAAGAAGGCGGACATGGCTCTGCATCCCGAAAAGAAGTGATTTGTATATACATATACAGACGTCTGCCTGCTGAGTAAACTCTGACAAGCTTGCCGCCGGACCGGTTAGTGGTTAGCGTGAGCACACTTACGTAACAGTCGACGCGCCACGCAACCTGCGTCGACATGACCATTGAAAACAAGGATTGCCCAGTGTCGACTCCGCCTGCCATTTCTCCACTGGCCGCCCAGATGGGTGACAGTCCGGCGCCGCTGTACGCCCGAGTCAAGCACATGATCGCCCAGCAGATCCAGAATGGAACCTGGGCGCCGCATCACCGCGTGCCGTCGGAAAGCGAGTTGGTGACCCAACTGGGTTTCAGCCGCATGACCATCAATCGTGCCTTGCGTGAACTGACCGCCGAAGGCCTGCTGGTGCGGATGCAAGGCGTAGGAACATTCGTCGCAGAGCCCAAGAGTCAGTCGGCGCTGTTCGAAGTCCACAACATTGCCGATGAAATTGCCGCGCGCGGTCATCGCCATAGCTGCAAGGTCATCCTGCTCAATGAAGAGGCGGCAGGCTCGGAACGCGCCCTGGCCCTGGACATGCGTGAAGGCCAACGGGTATTCCACTCGCTGATCGTGCATTTCGAAAACGATCTGCCGGTGCAAATCGAAGACCGTTTCGTCAACGCATTGGTCGCGCCGGATTACCTCAAGCAGGATTTCACCCTGCAAACGCCCTACGCCTATCTGTCGCAAGTCGCACCGCTGACCGAAGGCGAACACGTGGTCGAGGCAATTCTGGCCGAGCCCGAAGAATGCACGCTGCTGCAAATCGAGCCGGGCGAGCCCTGCCTGCTGATTCGCCGCCGCACCTGGTCCGGCCGTCAGCCCGTCACGGCGGCGCGCCTGATTCATCCCGGTTCCCGCCATCGCCTGGAAGGACGTTTCAGCAAATGACCCGACTGACTGCTCTGCGCGCCGCCGATTACCCCCGCATGCCGTGGAAGAACGGCGGCGGCAGCACCGAAGAAATCACCCGCGATGCAGGCGCTGGCCTGGATGCTTTCGGCTGGCGGCTGTCGATTGCCGATATCGAAGCGTCGGGCGGGTTTTCCGTATTTGCCGGTTACCAACGCATCATCACTGTGCTGCAAGGCGCTGGCATGACCCTGGATGTGGACGGTGCGCTGACCGAGCCGCTGCTGCCCGGCGATCCGTTTGCCTTCAGCGGCGACAGCCAGGTCAGCTGCAATCTGCTTGACGGCCCGATTCGCGACTTCAATCTGATCTACGCTCCTCAGCGCTACCGAGCGAGCCTGAAGTGGATCGATGTCTTGCAACCGCAACGCCTGTTCACCTCAGCGCACACGCTGCTGCTGTTCAGCATTGCCCAGCAAATGGCCGCGAACCTGGGCGAACACCCGCCGCAATTGCTGGAAAAACATGATTGCCTGCAACTGGACAACGAGTCCGGCGCGCTGCAGGAAGTGGTGCTCTACGCGCCCAAGGCCAGCCGCTGCTGCTTGATTGAACTCAGCAAGATCTGAATCTTGTGGGACCGGACTTGTCCGGGAAGGCGTCGGGTTTGCCAAGACATCTTCAGCGCTGGCACCGGCGTCTTCGGGGACAAGTCCCATCCTGCCGATGTGTATGACCCTGACGCGATAATTCGGGTGGCTATGCGTCTTGTCATGAATCACCTGTGATAACTTGGCTGACTTTTTCGGGGAGCCACGACCGCCAATGACGACGATGAATAACAACAATAAAGAAACCCCACGGGCCATCGCCATTCTTGCCAGCTTCCTGGCTTCCGAGTCCGCCGGCGGCATTGCTCTGATGGGCGCGGCGCTGGCCGCGCTGATTGTGGCCAACTCAGGACTGTCAGCAGGCTATTTTTCGATACTGCACAGCGTCTGGCTCGGGCTTTCCGTCGAGTTGTGGATCAACGACGGGCTGATGGCGATCTTCTTTCTGATGGTCGGCCTGGAAATCAAACGCGAAGTGCTGGCGGGCGGCCTCGCCACCTGGGGGCAACGCGCCCTGCCCGGTTTCGCGGCGGCAGGCGGTATGCTGGTGCCGGCGCTGATCTACATCGCCATCAACTGGGGCAACCCGCAAACCATGAGCGGCTGGGCGATCCCGGCAGCCACCGATATCGCCTTTGCCCTTGGCGTACTGTCCTTGCTCGGCAAGCGCGTACCAACGTCGCTGAAAGTGTTCCTTGCCGCGCTGGCGATTCTCGATGATCTGGGCGCAGTGACGATCATTGCCTTCTTCTACAGTTCCGGGCTGAACATGCCGATGCTGCTGGCGTCGTTCGTGACCCTGGGCGTATTGATCGCCATGAATCGCCTGCGGGTGCGTCGCCTGCTGCCGTATTTGCTGCTGGGCTTGCTGCTGTGGTTCTTCGTCCTGCAATCGGGGGTTCACGCCACACTCGCCGGAGTTGCGCTGGCGTTGTGCATTCCGCTGGGCACACCCGAAGAAGAAGCTCGCTCACCGCTGCTGTTTCTCGAAGAGAAGATGCATTACTGGGTAGCGTTCGCCATCGTGCCGATTTTCGGCTTTGCCAATGCGGGCGTATCGTTGTCCGGGATATCCCTGCAAAACCTGATCGATCCGGTGCCGCTGGGCGTTGCTCTGGGCTTGTTCGTTGGCAAACAGATCGGCGTGTTCCTCGCGGCCGTATTGGCGATACGCGCAGGGCTCGCGGTGTTGCCCGAAGGCAGCAACTGGGTGCAGCTCTACGGCGTGGCAATTCTGTGCGGGATCGGCTTCACCATGAGCCTGTTCATCGGCAACCTCGCATTTCCGGGCGCTGCGCATCTGGTGGACGAAGTAAAAGTCGGCGTGCTGATGGGTTCGGGACTGGCGGCGATTGTCGGCGTGATCCTGCTGCGCAGCAAAGTCTGCAAGCACTGAAATTTTATTTTTCAGGCACTGCATCCAGATTGCTTTCTCGCGGGTAGTACAGATAAGCAGCCAGTCGGGCTGCTCAAGTCTGGAGAAACCTGCATGAACGCAAAACGCTTGCTCTGCCTGTCCGGTGCCGCCTTGGCCTTCACTTGCCTGGCGCCTGCCGCCTTCGCTCAAAGCAATCTGCCGGACACCGTTCGTGTGCCTGACGGCCACAAAATCAGCCTGGAAACCACTGGCGTCGGCGAGATCACTTACGAGTGCCGCGCCAAAGCCAGCATGCCCAATGAAATGGAATGGGCGTTTGTCGGGCCCAAGGCCGCACTCAATGATCGCAGCGGCAAACAGGTCGGTACCTACTTCGGCCCGCCTGCCACTTGGGAAGCCAAAGACGGCTCGAAAGTGACCGGCACGCAACTGGCTGTAGCACCTGCCGGCGCTGGCAACATTCCGTATCAATTGGTCAAGGCCAATCCGGCTGAAGGCAAAGGCGCCATGCACGGCATTACGTACATCCAGCGCGTTGCCATCAAAGGCGGCGTGGCGCCTGCCACGGCTTGCGCAGCCAGCAATAACGGCGCGAAAGAAGTTGTGAAATATCAGGCCGATTACATCTTCTGGGCCGCTAAATAACTCAGCTCAATCCAGATGAGTGCCGTGCAGGAACTGGGCTATGCTCCTGCGCGGGCGCTCTGGCTGAAAGCCGGGGCATAAGTGCTCTGCCGATGGCGTATCGACTTGTCTTCACACGAATCCCATTTTGATTACGAAGCTGCACTGGATGCCTGCGCCCGAGGCGAACGGCAGGCGCTTGAGCGGCTGTATGCTCAGGAAAGCGCCCGGCTGCTGGGCGTGGCGCAACGACTGGTGCGCGACAGCGCTCTGGCGCAAGACATCGTGCATGACGCGTTCATCAAGATCTGGACCCGCTCGGCAAGCTTCGACGCCAGTAAAGGCTCAGCCCGTGGCTGGATTTTCAGCATCACCCGCAATCTGGCCTTGAATACCATTCGCGACAACGCCCGCCAGATACAGGGCGATGACGATGAGCAATCCCTTGAAGCGCAGGCAACTCTGGAAGGCTGGAACCAAACCGTGGACAGCTTCGATTGGCGAGTCAATCCGGGACGCATCGAGTTCTGCCTGGAACAACTGGAACCGGTGCGCCGCAATTGCGTGTTCCACGCGTATGTCGACGGCTATTCACATCAGGAAATCGCCAGCAAGATCGGCGCGCCACTGGGCACGGTCAAAGCCTGGATCAAGCGCAGCCTCACGGCGTTACGGGAGTGCATCGGATGAGTAACAACCCGGGCAATGATCCCCACGAACCGATTGATGAACTGGCCGGCGAATACGTATTGGGCACCTTGTCCGCCGAACGCCGCCGGGAAGTGCAGCGCCGCATGCCGGAAGAACCGGCCTTGCGCGCTGCCGTCGAGGCGTGGGAAGAACGTCTGCTGCCGCTGACGAACCTGGCAGAATCGGTAGCTCCGCCGCCACGGCTTTGGGCGCGCATCGAGCGCAGCGTCAACGAGCTGGTTGCGCCCATTGATACGCCTCGCCGCGAGATCGTGCGCTGGTGGCAAAGTCTGTCGCTGTGGCGCGGGCTGGCCGGTGCGGGCCTTGCCGCGTCACTGGTACTGGGCATCACGCTGCTCATGCGGCCCTCGCTGAATGCGCCTTCTTATCTGGTGGTGCTCGTCGCCCCGCAAGACAAGGCGCCCGGCTGGGTGATTCAGGCCAGTAACAGCCAGGAAATCCAGTTGATACCGCTCAGCGTCACCGAAGTGCCAGCCGACAAGGCGCTTGAGTTCTGGACCAAGGCCGATGGCTGGCAAGGTCCGGTTTCTCTCGGCCTGGTCAAACCGGGCGAAACGCTGCATGTGCCACTGGACAAACTGCCGCCGTTGCAGCCCAACCAGCTGTTCGAGCTGACCCTGGAAAAATCCACCGGCTCACCCATCGGCAAACCTACCGGCCCGATTCAATTCATTGGCCGCGCCGTCAAAGTCATCTGATCAAACCTGCGCCCCATTTTGTTACCGAACGCCCCGAAACGAGGCAAAACGTCGTTTCAGTAACATCCTGCCGACTCGCCGCTTGATCCCCTTGCCGAAACCACAATGCGTTAACAGGCCCAGAATACGTGGGCTTGCGCGTTTTTCTGTGGCTCGCTTAACGACCGCCACAAGAATTGGTCCTTCAATTGCATATGCTTGTATGTACAAGTAAAGCCAAGTGCATCGAATGACCCCTGCTACAGTCAAACGATGCCTGCGCCGTACTGACCCCAATTGCCCGCTCGCCATCTGAAGGCGGGGCTGGATTGATCGCTGAGGAGTTCGTTCGTGACCGAGAATAACCAACACTGGACCCGCTACCGTGATGTCGAAGTGCGTGCTGCCCGTGGCACCCAGCTCACTGCCAAGAGCTGGATGACCGAAGCACCGCTGCGTATGCTGATGAACAACCTCGACCCGGAAGTTGCCGAGAACCCCAAGGAATTGGTGGTTTACGGCGGCATCGGTCGCGCCGCGCGCAATTGGGAATGCTACGACAAGATCGTCGAAAGCCTGACCCACCTGAACGACGACGAAACCCTGTTGATTCAGTCCGGCAAACCGGTCGGCGTGTTCAAGACCCACAGCAACGCGCCCCGTGTGCTGATCGCCAACTCCAATCTGGTGCCACACTGGGCCAGCTGGGAACACTTCAACGAACTGGATGCCAAGGGCCTGGCAATGTATGGCCAGATGACCGCCGGCAGCTGGATCTACATCGGCAGCCAGGGCATCGTGCAAGGCACTTACGAAACCTTCGTCGAGGCCGGTCGCCAGCATTACAACGGCAGCCTCAAGGGCAAATGGGTGCTGACCGCCGGCCTGGGCGGCATGGGCGGCGCACAACCGTTGGCCGCAGGCATGGCCGGTGCCAGCTCGCTGAACATCGAATGCCAGCAGAGCCGCATCGACTTCCGCCTCAAGACCCGTTACGTCGACGAACAAGCCGTGGACCTGGACGACGCCCTCGCGCGCATCGCCAAATACACCGCTGAAGGCAAGGCGATCTCCATTGCGCTGTGTGGCAATGCTGCAGAAATTCTTCCGGAAATGGTCCGTCGCGGCGTGCGTCCGGACATGGTCACCGACCAGACCAGCGCCCACGACCCGCTCAATGGTTACCTGCCAAAAGGCTGGAGCTGGGACGAGTACCGCGCACGTTCGCTGACCGAACCGGCTGCGGTGGTCAAAGCTGCCAAGCAATCCATGGCGGTCCACGTCGAAGCCATGCTCGCGTTCCAGAAAATGGGCATTCCGACTTTCGACTACGGCAACAACATTCGTCAGATGGCCAAGGAAGAAGGCGTGGAAAACGCCTTCGACTTCCCGGGATTTGTTCCCGCCTATATTCGTCCGTTGTTCTGCCGTGGCGTAGGACCGTTCCGTTGGGCGGCGTTGTCCGGCGATCCGGAAGATATCTACAAGACTGACGCCAAGGTCAAGGAGCTGATCCCGGATGACGCTCACTTGCACAACTGGCTGAACATGGCCCGCGAGCGCATTGCGTTTCAAGGCTTGCCGGCGCGAATTTGCTGGGTTGGCCTGGGTCAGCGCGCCATGCTCGGCCTGGCGTTCAACGAAATGGTCCGCAGCGGCGAGTTGTCGGCGCCGGTGGTGATTGGCCGCGACCATTTGGACTCCGGCTCGGTCGCCAGCCCGAACCGTGAAACCGAATCCATGCAGGATGGCTCTGATGCAGTGTCCGACTGGCCGCTGCTCAACGCCCTGCTCAATACCGCGAGCGGCGCGACCTGGGTTTCGCTGCACCACGGCGGCGGCGTCGGCATGGGCTTCTCGCAGCATTCGGGCATGGTCATCGTCTGCGACGGCACTGACGAAGCCGCCGAACGCATCGCCCGCGTTCTGCATAACGACCCGGCGACGGGCGTGATGCGTCACGCTGATGCGGGTTATCAGATCGCAATTGACTGCGCCAACGAGAAGGGCTTGAACCTGCCGATGATTGGCAGCTAAAGATGTGGGACCGGCTTCAGCCGGGAAAGCGATGCACCCGACGCAGCAAATGCAGCGAATGTACTGGCTTCTTCCCGGCTAAAGCCGGTCCCACGGGCTTCGATAGTGAACCGACCACCGCAAAGGACCGTCAAGTGTCCTGGAGTCAACACGCTTCATCTTGAAACTGCCAATCCCATTTCCTGACTCGGAGCTTCAATAATGAAAATGAACAAGGCCCTGCTTTCCACGACGCTTTGCCTGGGAATGCTCACCGCTGCCGGTGCAAGCCAGGCAGCTGGCTGGTGCGAGTCTGGCAAGCCGGTGAAATTCGCCGGTCTGAACTGGGAAAGCGCGATGCTGCTGACCGACGTGCTGCAGGTTGTGCTGAACAAAGGCTACGGCTGTGAAGTCGACAGCCTGCCGGGCAACTCCATCACCATGGAAAACGCCTTGAGCACCAATGACATTCAGGTGTTCGCCGAGGAATGGGTAGGCCGCAGCGAAGTCTGGAACAAGGCCGAGAAAGCCGGGAAAGTCGTGGGTGTCGGTGCGCCGGTCAAAGGCGCAATCGAAGGCTGGTACGTGCCGCGCTATGTGATCGAAGGCGATGCCAAGCGCAAACTGGAAGCCAAGGCGCCGAACCTCAAGTCGATCAGCGATCTGGCGCAATATTCGACCGTGTTCAAGGATGCCGAAGAACCTGACAAGGGCCGTTTCTACAACTGCCCGGCTGGCTGGACCTGCGAGCTGGAAAACTCCGAGATGCTCAAGAGCTACGGCCTGGAAAGCAAGTACACCAACTTCCGCCCAGGCACCGGCCCGGCGCTGGATGCAGCGATTCTGTCCAGCTACAAACGTGGCGAGCCGATCCTGACTTACTACTGGTCGCCGACGCCGCTGATGGGCCAGGTGGACATGGTTCGTCTTGAAGAGAAAGCCGGGGTGAACAAGACCATCGACATCAAGGTCGGCCTGTCCAAAGCCTTCCACGAGCAGGCACCGGAGTTGGTGGCAGTGATGGAAAAGGTCAACATCCCGATTGATTTGCTGAACCAGAACCTGGCGCGCATGACCAAGGATCGCATCGAGTCGCCGAAGCTGGCGAAGATCTTCCTCAAGGAACATCCTGAAATCTGGCACGCCTGGGTCAGCGAAGAAGCGGCCAAAAAGGTTGATGCTTCGTTGTAAGAGCAAAACGTGGGACCGGCTTTAGCCGGGAAGGCGGCAGAACTGACGAAAAAAAGTGCAGTGAATGTATCGACGTCTTCCCGGCTGAAGCCGGTCCCACAGGTCAACCGCAATCCAGTAAGAGAGCACCTTTATGTTCCCCGAAAGCTTTACGTTCTCCATCGCCAACTGGGTCAATGACTGGGTTGACAAGCTGGTCACCAATTATGGCGATGTGTTCCGGCACATTTCCGACACCCTGCTGTGGGCCATCGTCCGGCTCGAAGGTTTGCTGCGCATCGCGCCATGGTGGGTGTTGCTCGCCATCGTCGGCGGCATTGCCTGGCACGCGACCCGTAAATGGACCACCACCGCCGTGATCGTCGGCCTGCTGTTTCTGGTGGGCGCGGTCGGGTTGTGGGACAAACTCATGCAGACCCTGGCGCTGATGCTGGTTGCCACCTTGATTTCGGTGGTCATCGGCATACCGCTGGGCATTCTGTCAGCACGCAGCAATCGCCTGCGTTCGTTCCTCATGCCGCTGCTGGACATCATGCAGACCATGCCCAGCTTCGTGTACCTGATCCCGGTCCTGATGCTGTTCGGCCTGGGCAAGGTGCCGGCAATTTTCGCCACGGTGATCTACGCCGCGCCGCCGCTGATTCGCCTGACGGATCTGGGCATCCGGCAGGTCGATGGCGAAGTGATGGAAGCGATCAACGCGTTCGGCGCAAATCGCTGGCAGCAACTGTTTGGCGTGCAACTGCCGCTGGCCCTGCCGAGCATCATGGCCGGGATCAACCAGACCACGATGATGGCGCTGTCGATGGTAGTCATCGCGTCGATGATCGGCGCCCGCGGACTGGGCGAAGACGTATTGGTAGGGATTCAGACACTCAACGTCGGGCGCGGGCTGGAAGCCGGTCTGGCCATCGTGATTCTCGCGGTGGTGATCGACCGCATCACTCAGGCCTATGGCCGCCCACGGCATGAGGCGAACAAATGATGAGCGTTGAACCGAATAAAATCGTGGTCAAGAACGTCTACAAGATTTTCGGCAGCCGGGCCCAGGAAGCGCTGAACATGGTTCGCCAGAGCCAGAGCAAGGATCAAGTCCTGGCCCAGACGGGCTGTGTGGTCGGCGTAAATGACCTGTCGCTGTCCATTGGCAGCGGCGAGATCTTCGTGATCATGGGCCTTTCCGGCTCGGGCAAATCGACGCTGGTGCGCCATTTCAATCGGCTGATCGATCCCACCAGCGGCGAAATCCTCGTCGATGGCGAGAACATTCTGACCTACGACATGGAAGCCCTGCGCCAATTTCGTCGGCACAAGATCAGCATGGTGTTCCAGAGCTTCGGCCTGCTGCCGCACAAGACCGTGCAGGACAACGTCGCCTACGGCCTGAAAGTGCGCGGCGAGACCAAAGAGCATTGCGTCGACCGCGCGTTGCACTGGATCAGCACCGTGGGCCTCAAAGGCTACGAGAACAAATACCCGCATCAGCTTTCCGGCGGCATGCGCCAACGGGTCGGTCTGGCGCGCGCCCTGGCGGCGGACACCGACATCATTCTGATGGACGAAGCGTTCAGCGCCCTGGATCCGTTGATTCGCGCCGAGATGCAGGACCAGTTGCTGGAACTGCAAAGCGCCCTGAAGAAAACCATCGTGTTCATCACCCACGATCTGGACGAAGCCGTGCGCATCGGCAACCGGATCGCGATCCTCAAGGATGGCCGCCTGATTCAGGTCGGCACCCCAAAAGAAATCCTTCACTCCCCTGCAGATGATTACGTAGATCGTTTCGTGCAGCGTCGTGCGGTCACTTTGTAAGGACGTTCGAGATGTCGCCAGTTGAAGAAATCGTAATCGGCGAAGGCCCGCTGCGTTGGCAGGATGTGGTTGCGGTGGCCCGCAACGGCGCGCACTTGAGCCTGTCGGCCAGCGCGTGGGCGCGGATCGACAATGCGCAGGCCATCGTCGAATGCATCGTCGCCAGCGGCGAGCGCGCCTATGGCGTGAATACCGGGCTGGGCGCGTTGTGCAACGTCTCGCTGCATGGCGAGCAATTGAGCCAGCTGTCACGCAATACCTTGCTCAGCCATGCCTGCGGCGTCGGTACCCCGCTGCCTGACGAACAGACCCGAGCGATCATCTGCGCGGCGATCATCAATTACAGCCAGGGCAAGTCCGGCCTGCATCGGCAAGTGGTCGAAGCCTTGCTGACCTTGCTCAACCGGCAGATGACTCCGCAGGTTCCGTCCCAGGGTTCGGTCGGCTATCTCACGCACATGGCGCACATCGGCATCGCGCTGCTGGGCGTCGGCAACGTCAGCTATCGCGGCCACATCATGCCGGCCTTGCAGGCGCTGGACGCTGAAGGCCTGAGCCCGGTGGTCCTCGGCGCCAAGGACGGCTTGTGTCTGGTCAACGGCACACCGTGCATGACCGGTTTGAGCTGCCTGGCCATCGCCGACGCGCAACGCCTGACGCACTGGGCCGATGTGGTCGGCGCCATGAGCTTCGAAGCGCTGCGTGGCCAACTGAATGCCTTTGACGCGGAAATCATCGCGCTTAAACCGCATCCCGGCATGCAGATCGTCGGCAGCAACCTGCGCAGCCTGCTCGATGGCAGCGAAGTGCTCGCCAACAGTCAGGGCATTCGGACTCAGGACGCATTGAGCATTCGCTCGATTCCGCAAGTGCATGGCGCCACTCGCGATCAGTTGACCCATGCAACCCGGCAGATCGAAATCGAGCTCAATTCCGCAACCGATAATCCGCTGTTGCTGGGCACGCCCGAAGCGTATCGCGTGGTATCCCAGGCCAACCCGCATGGCCAATCCGTGGCGATGGCGGCGGATTTGCTGGCGATTGCCGTGGCGGAACTGGGCTCTATTGCCGAGCGCCGCCTGGATCGCCTGATCAACCCGACGGTCAGCGGTTTGCCTGCATTTCTGGTCAGCCAACCGGGGGTCAACTCCGGAATGATGATCGTCCAGTACGTCGCCGCGTCGCTGTGCGCGGAGAACCGGCAACTGGCGCAACCGGCGGTCACCGACAACTACGTGACCTCCGGTTTGCAGGAAGATCACCTGAGCATGGGCACCAATGCGGCGCTGAAACTGCATCGGGTGCTGGATAACGTCACGCAGATTCTGGCCATCGAGTATTTGCTCGCGGCCCAGGCCTTCGAGTTCTTCAAGGGCCGGCGTTTTGGTGTTGGCACCGACGCCGCATGGCGCCTGCTGCGCGAACACGTCCCGGCCTACGACGAAGACCGCTGGCTCGCCCCGGACATTGCCGCCAGCGCGGCATTGCTGCGCAGTGAAGCGTTGCTGGAAACGGTTTATCGCAGTTGCCGCAACGTAGCGGCGGTTAACACCGTTGGAGTGAGGCTTGCCCGCGAGTACGACGGTACAGACACAACGAATGTGTCGGATATATCGGCCTCTTCGCGGGCAAGCCGCGCTCCAACGGAAAACATTTGATGGCGATCCAAGACGTATAGACATCCGTGACACGAGATGTCAGCCAGGCGACACCCGACACACGTTGATTCGAGCAACACAGCCAAGCGGTTATCCTTGCCGCCCTGAACAACTGGCAGTTCGCTGGAAAGAACGGAATTGGATTGGAAATGACGTCACAACAAGGTTTGAAACGCGGGCTGTCGGCCCGTCACATCCGCTTCATGGCCCTGGGATCGGCGATTGGCACCGGGCTGTTCTACGGTTCGGCCTCGGCGATCCAGATGGCCGGGCCGGCGGTGTTGCTCGCCTACCTGATCGGCGGCGCAGCGGTGTTCATGGTCATGCGCGCCCTGGGCGAAATGGCGGTGCACAATCCGGTAGCGGGCTCGTTCAGCGAATACGCCAGCACGTATCTGGGACCGATGGCAGGCTTTGTTCTGGGCTGGACCTACGCCTTTGAAATGATCATCGTCTGCCTCGCAGACGTGACCGCGTTCGGCATTTACATGGGTTTCTGGTTTCCGGATGTGCCGCGCTGGATCTGGGTGCTGAGCATCGTGTTCCTGATCGGCGCGCTGAACCTGTGCAATGTGAAAGTGTTCGGCGAAACCGAGTTCTGGCTGTCGCTGCTCAAGGTCAGCGCCATCGTCGCGATGATCGTTGCCGGTTTCGGCCTGCTGCTGTTCGGCGTCACTCTGACGGGCGCAGAAACCGTGCCCAGCGTCAGCAACCTGTGGAGCCACGGCGGCTTCATGCCCAACGGCGTCGGCGGTCTGATCGCCTGCTTCGCGGTGGTGATGTTCGCGTTCGGCGGCATCGAAATCATCGGCATCACGGCGGGTGAAGCGCAGGATCCGCAACACACCATCCCGCGCGCGATTAATGCCGTGCCGCTGCGCATTCTGTTGTTCTACGTACTGACCCTGTTCGTGCTGATGTCGCTGTTTCCCTGGTCGCAGATCACCAAGGCCAACAGCCCGTTCGTGCAGATTTTCTCCAGCCTGGGCATTCCGTGGGCCGCCGCGTTGCTGAATATCGTGGTGATTTCCGCAGCTGTGTCAGCGATCAACAGCGATATCTTCGGCGCCGGACGCATGATGTATGGCCTGTCCCAACAAGGTCAGGCACCCAAAAGCTTTTCTCGCCTGTCGAAACAAGGCGTGCCGTGGATGACGGTGTTGGTGATGGGCATCGCCTTGCTGGGTGGCGTGCTGCTCAATTACCTGATCCCGGAAAACGTCTTTCTGCTGATCGCCTCGCTGGCCACCTTCGCCACCGTCTGGGTCTGGCTGATGATCCTGCTGACGCAAGTGGCGATGCGCCGCGCCATGAGTCGCGAAGAAGTCGCTCAGCTGAAATTCCCGGTACCGTTCTGGCCAGCGGCTCCGGCAGCGGCCATCGTTTTCATGCTGTTCATTTTCGGCGTACTCGGCTACTTCCCGGACAACCGCGCCGCACTGATCGTTGGTGCGGTTTGGGTCCTGTTGCTGGTGGTCGCTTACAACGTCGGGATCAAACCCGGCATCCACAATCAAAAGAATACGAACCTGACCCGATAGCCTCGGAGGCCCCGAATGAAAACGCTCTGGAAGCACTGCCATGTGGCGAGCATGGCGCAAGGCAAATACTCGATCATCGAGGATGCGGCCATCGTGACCTCTGGAGCGTGTATCGAATGGATCGGGCCTCAGACGGATCTTGTTGAGGCTGAGTCGTTTTTTGAAAGCGTCGTTGATCTGAACGGCGCGTGGGTCACGCCGGGGCTGATCGACTGCCATACGCATACCGTGTTCGGCGGCAATCGCAGCGGTGAATTCGAGCAGCGGCTGCAAGGCGTGAGCTACGCCGAGATCGCCGCAGCCGGTGGCGGCATTGCCAGCACGGTACGCGCGACGCGCGCTGCCAGCGAAGACGAGCTGTACGCCAGCGCGGAAAATCGCCTGCGGCATTTGCTCAAGGATGGCGTGACCACGGTGGAGATGAAGTCTGGCTATGGGCTCGATCTGGCCAACGAACGCAAATTGCTGCGGGTCATCCGTCGCCTGGGCAACACCTTGCCGATCACCGTGCGCAGCACGTGTCTGGCTGCTCATGCCTTGCCGCCGGAATACACTGACCGCGCCGACGATTACATCAATCACATCTGCAGCGAAATGCTCCCCGCCTTGGCCAATGAAGGGTTGGTCGACGCTGTGGATGCGTTTTGCGAATACCTGGCGTTTTCCCCGGCGCAGGTCGAGCAGGTGTTCATCACGGCGGGCCAGCTGGGCTTGCCGGTGAAACTGCACGCCGAGCAATTGTCTTCCCTGGCGGGTTCCAGTCTGGCCGCGCGCTATCACGCGTTGTCGGCAGACCATCTGGAATTCATGAACGAAGCCGACGCCATCGCCATGGGCGCGGCCGGAACTGTCGCGGTGTTGCTGCCCGGCGCTTATTACTTCCTCCGCGAAACCCAACTGCCACCCATGGATGCCCTGCGCAAACATGGCGTCGATATCGCCATCGCCAGCGACCTCAACCCCGGCACGTCGCCCGCGCTGTCGTTGCGCCTGATGCTGAACATGGCGTGTACGCTGTTTCGCATGACACCCGAAGAAGCCCTCGCGGGCGTGACGATCAATGCCGCCAAGGCGTTGGGCATGGGCGATACCCATGGCTCGCTGGAAGTGGGCAAGTTCGCCGATTTCGTGGCGTGGAACATCGAACGCCCAGCGGACCTGGCCTATTGGCTGGGCGGCGATCTGGACAAACGCATCGTGCGCCACGGCGTCGAATCCCTGATTTAAGGAGAGACCGATGGACAAGGTTCTGACATTTTCTCGCGGCCGCGTGCCGCTGCTGATCAGCATGCCTCACGCGGGATTACACCTGACGCCTGCGGTGCAAGCCGGTCTTGTGGATGAGGCATTGAGCCTGCCGGACACCGACTGGCACATCCCGCAACTCTATGACTTCGCCGCCGAACTGGGCGCCAGCACCCTGGCAGCTGAATACTCGCGTTTCGTCATCGACCTGAATCGCCCGTCCGACGACAAACCACTGTATGCCGGCGCGACCACCGGGCTGTTCCCGTCGATCCTGTTCGATGGCGTGCCGCTGTTCAAGGAAGGCCAGGCGCCGAGCGCCGAAGAACGCGCACGTTATCTGGAGCAGATCTGGACGCCGTACCACCAGACGATTGAGCAAGAGCTGACAAGGCTGCGTGACGAATTCGGCTATGCGCTGCTGTTTGATGCCCACTCGATTCGCGGACATATCCCACACCTGTTTGAAGGCCGCCTGCCGGACTTCAACCTCGGCACCTTCAACGGCGCCAGTTGCGACGCAGCGTTGGGCCAGCGCGCGCAAGCCATCTGCGCCGCAGCGACCGATTACAGCCATGTGCTCAATGGCCGTTTCAAAGGCGGCCACATCACCCGCCACTACGGCGATCCGGCCAACCATATCCACGCCGTGCAACTGGAACTGACCCAGAGCACCTATATGGAAGAGTTTGTGCCGTTCCATTACCGCCCTGATCTGGCGGAGCCGACACGGGTGGTTTTGAAGGCGTTGCTGGAGGGAATGATTGCGTGGGGCAAGGCTAAATACGGCCGCTGAATCCAAAATCCGTGGGAGCGAGCTTGCTCGCGAAGACTTGGGTCCATCCTCCACATATTTTGAGGCTGACCCATCGATTCGCGAGCAAGCTCGCTCCCACAGTCTGCTGTTTACTTTTTAAGCAAACGCAACCCGTTGAACACCACCAGCAAGCTCACGCCCATGTCGGCGAACACCGCCATCCACATGGTTGCCATGCCAGCGAAGGTGACCACCAGAAAGATCGCCTTGATTACCAACGCCAGAATGATGTTCTGCTTCAAGATTGCCGAGGTCCGGCGGGACAGCTGAATAAATGTCGGAATCTTGCGCAGATCGTCGTCCATCAGGGCGACATCAGCGGTTTCAATCGCTGTGTCGGTACCGGCAGCGGCCATGGCAAAGCCGATTTCGGCGCGAGCCAGAGCAGGCGCGTCGTTGATGCCGTCGCCGACCATGCCGACTCGATGACCTTGCGCGTACAGCGCCTCGATGGCCTGCAACTTGTCAGCCGGCATCAGATTGCCTTGCGCCTGATCGATGCCCACCTGCGCAGCAATCGCCTTGGCGGTATGCGGGTTGTCGCCGGTCAACATCAGGGTTTTCACGCCCAGCTTGTGCAGCTGCTCAATGGCTTCGCGGCTGCTGTCCTTGACGGTATCGGCCACCGCGAACAACGCCAGCGGACCGCTGTTATTCAGCAACAACACCACGCTTTTGCCCTGTTTTTCCAGTGCATCGAGCCGCGCTTCCAGCTCTGGCGAACACAAGCCCAACTCTTCCACCAAGCGGTGGTTGCCCAGGTGATACACCTGGCCATTGATCTCGCCGCGCACCCCGCGACCGGCCAACGCTTCCAACGCCGTGACCTCATGCAAGGTCAGGCTCTTTTCCGCTGCCTGGGCGATGGCCAGGGAAACCGGGTGATCGGAGCGGCCAGCCAGGCTGGCGACAATCGCCGGAACCCGCTCGCCAGCTGATTCCTGAAGCAAGACATAGTCGGTCTGCACCGGTTTGCCGTGGGTGATGGTGCCGGTTTTGTCGAGCGCCAGATAATCGAGCTTCTGGCCCATTTCCAGATAAACGCCGCCTTTGATCAGGATGCCTTTGCGCGCCGCAGCCGCCAGGCCACTGACAATCGTCACTGGCGTGGAAATCACCAGCGCACACGGGCACGCGACCACCAGCAACACCAGCGCGCGGTAGATCCAGTCGAACCACACCGCGCCCATGAACAGCGGCGGGATAATCGCCACGGCCAAAGCCAGCAGGAATACCGCCGGGGTATAGATGCGCGAAAAGCTGTCAACGAAACGCTGAGTCGGCGCACGTGCGCCCTGCGCGGCTTCCACTGCATGAATGATCCGCGCCAGCGTCGAGTTGTTGGCCGCCGCAGTCACCTTGTATTCCAGTGAGCCCGACTGGTTGATCGTGCCTGCGAAAACCTTGTCGCCTTCAGCCTTCTCCACCGGCAGGCTCTCGCCGGTAATCGGTGCCTGATCAATGGTGGAGTTGCCGGAGACCACTTCACCGTCCAACGCAATGCGTTCCCCCGGCTTTACCCGCACGATGGCGCCAAGCTCGATGCTTTTCGCGTCCAATTCCAGCCATTGACCATCGGCCTGTCGCACCGTCGCCACTTCCGGCGTCAGTTGCAGCAGCCCGCCGATTGCGTTGCGGGCGCGGTCCAGGGATTTGGCTTCGATCAGCTCGGCCACGGTAAACAGGAACATCACCATGGCCGCTTCCGGCCATTGCCCGATCAGCACGGCACCGGTCACGGCGATGCTCATCAGCGCATTGATGTTCAGATTGAAGTTCTTGAGGGCGATCCAGCCTTTTTTGTAGGTGGTCAGCCCGCCACTGAGAATGGCGACCAACGCGACCAGTGCAACCACCCAGTTTGGCGCCAGATCAGCGAAGTGAATCACTTCCGAAGTCAACGCGGCGACGCCCGACAACGCCAGCGGCCACCAGGGCTTTTTCGCCGGGGGCAACGCAGCCGATTCAGTGCCGGCGCCCTCTTCAATCGGCTCAGCCTGCATGCCCAGTGACGAGATCGCTTCGCGAATCGGGTCAGTGGTCGGCAATTCGTGCCAGACGCCGAGCATGCGATTGATCAGGTTGAATTCGAGTTTTTGCACCCCGGCCAGCTTGCCCAGTTTGTTCTGGATCAAAGTCTGTTCGGTAGGACAATCCATCTGTTCAATGCGGAAACTGCTCAGCCGACCGCCAGACGCAGGCGCATCGCTGAAGGTAACCACAGCGGGCGCGGCATCCGCCGAACAGCAGCTGTGTTCATGCCTGGCGTGACTGTGTTCCGCATGGGCATGATCGTGCGCCGAATGGTCGTGTTCGGCATGTTGGTGCTTCGGATCGATTGGGGTCGCTTGGCTCATGGTCCAGTCCTTTGACTTGCTTGTTGCCAAGTGAACACCCTGTAGCCACTATAGGGTCAAGCAACAAAAACAGGAACGACGAGATGAAGATTGGCGAACTGGCAAAACTGACCGACGCTCAGGTGGAGACCATCCGTTATTACGAACGCGAAGGCCTGCTGCCGCCTCCAACGCGCAGTGAGGGCAATTACCGGCTGTATACCCAGGCGCATGTGGAGCGGCTGACGTTCATCCGCAATTGCCGCGGCCTGGACATGACCCTCGAAGAGATTCGCAGCCTGCTCAACCTGCGCGACAGCCCGCAGGACCAGTGTGAAAGCGTCAATGCGCTGATCGACGAGCACATCCAGCACGTCAACACTCGCATTGCCAGCCTGCAAGCCTTGCAGGCGCAACTGCTCGACCTGCGAGAACGTTGCAGCGAAGGCGCACCGGATCATTGCGGGATTCTGGATCGGCTGGAGGTCAGCGGCGGCGTTGCGGCTCTGGAGTCAGAGCATTCCCATGTCGGGAGGAGTCATGGGCATTGAGGGGCTGCGCTATCGATTGTGGGACCGGCTTCAGCCGGGAAAGCGGCATTTCAGATGACACAGATGCGTCGAATGTGCCGGCCTCTTCCCGGCTAAAGCCGGTCCCACGTCCGTAACCGCCAGGTTTTCAAACCGCCATCGGCGCCGTCATCGCCGGATGGTGTTGGTAACCTTCCAGGGTGAAGTCCGAGGGTTCGATCTGCTCCAGCCACTCCGGCTGATAAACGCCGGTCCTGGCAAACTCGGGCACACGCTCGGAGATCACCAGTTTCGGCATCGGGAACGGCTCGCGGGTCAGCTGTTCGTTGAGCATGTCCAGGTGGTTTTCGTAGACATGGGCATCACCGATGAAATACGTGAACCAGCGCGGCGTGTAACCCGTCAGGCGACCGATCAGGCTCAGCAAGGCCGCGCCTTCGGTCAGGTTGAACGGCGTGCCCAACCCCAGATCATTGGAGCGGATGTACAGGGTCAGGGAGATTTCTTTGGTCGCCTGATTCGGGTGGAACTGATACAGCAAATGGCAAGGCGGCAACGCCATTTCGTCCAGTTGCGCGCAGTTCCAGCCGTGGAACAGAATCCGGCGGCTGCCAGGATCCTTGATGATCGTGTCGACGCACTGGCGAATCTGGTCGATGGCTTTGTACAGCACGACGTAAGCCTGGCCGTCTTCTTCAGACTGGGCGATCTGCTGATAACCCTGGCTCAGCGCCAGCTCGATGGCCGCCGGATTGCTCAGGTCGATGCGCTTGTAAGCGGGCCATTTGCGCCACTGCACGCCATAGATTTCGCCCAGATCGTCGTCGCCCTTGCGGAACGGATTGTCCAGCCATTGGGCGTTTTCGTTGGCGTTCTGATCCCAGACCTTGCAGCCCAGCTCGCGAAATTCGGCAGCGTTATTCACGCCGCGCAGAAAACCCACCATCTCGCCGATTGCCGACTTGAAGGCCATGCGCCGCGTGGTGATCGCCGGAAAGCCCTCTTGCAGGTCATAACGCAGCATGGCGCCGGGAAAGCTGATGGTCTTCACGCCGGTCCGGTTGGCTTGCAGCGTGCCGTTCTTGATGACGTGAGCGACGAGTTCCAGATATTGCTTCATAAATTACCTGCATCGATGAATCCGCCGGGCAGCAACACCCGGCGCTTCGGTGTTAAACCGTTTTGACCGCGGGTGCGCGATTGTACGCCAGCCAGATCAGCACGATACCGGCGATGATCATCGGCAAACTGAGCACCTGACCCATGGTCAGCCAGCCCCACGCCAGATAGCCCAGCTGCGCGTCCGGGACGCGGACGAACTCGACGATGAAGCGGAAAATCCCGTAAAACAAGGCGAACATCCCGGAAATCGCCATGGTCGGGCGGGGTTTGCGCGAGAACAGATACAGGATCAGGAACAGCGCAACGCCTTCCAGCGCGAACTGATACAGCTGCGACGGGTGACGCGGCAGCTGCGCCGGATCGCTGAACGGCGGGAAGACCATGGCCCACGGCAGGTCAGTCGGCTTGCCCCACAATTCGGCATTGATGAAGTTGCCGATACGCCCGGCGCCCAGACCAATCGGCACCAGTGGCGCGATGAAGTCCATGAGTTCGAAGAACGATTTGCCATTGCGACGGGCGAAAAACCAGGCGGCCAGCATCACGCCGACGAACCCGCCATGGAAGGCCATACCGCCCTTCCAGACCTCGAAGATCAGCAGCGGATTGGCGATGTACGCGGGCAGATCGTAGAACAACACGTAACCCAGCCGCCCGCCGACGATAACGCCCATGGCCAGCCAGAAAATCATGTCGGAGAGCTTTTCTTTGGTCCAGGTCGGATCGAAGCTGTTCAGGCGACGCGATGCCAGCAGCCACGCACCACCGATGCCGACCAGGTACATCAATCCGTACCAGTGAATTTGCAGCGGGCCGATAGCCACCGCCACTGGGTCAATCTGCGGGTAAGGCAGCATTGCGACTCCTCAAAAAATTCGAACGCTCTTGCGAGCAACAAAATCAGAACACACTAAAGCAGGAAACTTAAACCTGCGCTGAACAGCAACGCTGTCCGAGCGCACAAAATGAGAACGGCATGTTACCGGAGCAGGGTCCCGCGCTCTACCTGCACGATGGATGTCGGCCGGGTGGATGCGTAGAGTGGTGAAAAAAAGGAGTACCGCATGTGTCTGATCGTCTTTGCCTGGCGCCCTTCCCACGCGCAGCCGCTGATTGTCGCGGCCAATCGTGACGAATTCTACGCGCGTCCCACTCAGCCTTTGGCGCAATGGGTTGATGCGCCTCACGTCTATGCAGGTCGCGACCTGGAAGCGGGCGGTACCTGGCTGGGCATTAGCGCCGAGGGGCGATTTGCGGCGCTGACCAATATTCGCGACCCGAACCAGCCTTTGGGCCGTCGCTCCCGGGGTGAACTGGTTGCTCAGTTTCTGACCGGGAACGAGTTGATAGAAAACTATCTGGCGGAGGTCGCACAACGATCCGACGAATATGGCGGCTTCAACCTGCTGGTGGGCGATGGCCGAACGCTGCATTACCTCAATAGCTCGAACCCGCAACCACGGCAATTGAGCGAGGGCGTTTACGGCTTATCGAATGCCGGACTGGACACGCCGTGGCCCAAGCTGGTCAAGGCCAAGGCTGCGTTGAGCGCCCAGCTGGACGATCCGCAACCAGCGGCGCTGCTGGGCATACTCGAGGATGCGCAGACCGCGCCGCTCGCGGATTTACCGGATACCGGCGTCAGCCTGGCGACGGAAACCCTGCTTTCCAGCATCTTCATCGCCAGCCCGACCTACGGCACCCGCGCCAGCACCGCGCTGATCATCAATGCCGATGGCAGCCGACGCTTCGTCGAACACAGTTTCGGACCGTATGGCGGAAGATTGGGGGAGGTGGAGGTGGAGATCTAACTGTGCAGGCAGTGTGGGACCGCCTGTAGCCGGCCCCACACGGGTTTTGATCGCCGGCTTAATGCCCTTTGACCGACCCCGGATTGATCATCCGCGACAGGCCGAGGTTTTTCAGCGCCAGTTGCAACGAGCTGCTGATGACTTGCGGATTGTCGTTGGTCATCAGTTGAGCAAGTATTTCCTTGGCCTTGCTCAGGTGTATCTGACGCAGCATCCATTTCACTTTCGGCAGGTTGGTGGCGTTCATCGACAGACTGTCGAAGCCCATCGCCATCAACAGCACCGCAGCTGCCGGATCGCCAGCCATCTCGCCGCAGATGCTCACCGGCTTGCCTTCGGCGTGGGCGTCGCGCACGACGTTCTGCAAGGCTTGCAGTACCGCCGGGTGCAGATAGTCGTAAAGGTCGGCTACCCGTGGATTGTTGCGGTCCACCGCCAGCAGATATTGGGTCAAGTCGTTGGAGCCGACCGACAGGAAGTCCACCTGCCGCGCCAGATCACGGGTCTGATACACCGCCGCAGGCACTTCGATCATCACGCCCACCGGCGGCATCGGCACGTCGGTGCCTTCGTCGCGTACCTCACCCCACGCACGGTGGATCAGGTGCAAGGCCTCTTCCACTTCGTGGGTGCTGGAGATCATCGGCAGCAGAATCCGCAGGTTGTTCAAGCCTTCACTGGCCTTGAGCATCGCGCGGGTCTGCACCAGGAAGATTTCCGGGTGATCGAGGGTGACGCGAATGCCGCGCCAGCCGAGGAACGGGTTGTCTTCCTTGATCGGGAAGTAGGACAGCGCCTTGTCGCCACCGATGTCCAGGCTGCGCATGGTGACGGGCAGCGGATGGAACGCGGCCAGTTGCTCGCGGTAGATCGCCAGTTGTTCCTTTTCACTCGGGAAGCGCTGGTTGATCATGAACGGCACTTCGGTGCGATACAGCCCAACACCTTCGGCGCCACGCTGCTGCGCGCGTGCCACATCGGCCAGCAGACCGGTGTTGACCCACAACGGCATGCGATGCCCGTCCAGCGTGACGCACGGCAGCTCACGCAGGGAATCCAGGCCTTGGGAGAGCTGACGCTCTTCCTCGACCACCTCGGCGAACTGCTTGCGCATGATGTCGCTGGGGTTGGTAAAGACTTCGCCGTGATAACCGTCGACGATCAGCTCAATGCCATCGACCTTGGAATACGGCAGATCAACCACACCCATGACCGTCGGAATACCCATGGCGCGGGCCAGGATCGCGACGTGGGAGTTGCCGGAACCAAGTACAGAAATCAGCCCGACCAGCTTGCCTTCAGGCACTTCGCCCAACATGGCGGGCGTGAGTTCTTCGCTGACCAGAATCGTGTTGTCGGGGTAAACCAGCGTCTGTTGTCGGGCTTGCTGCAGGTAGGCCAGCAGGCGACGGCCCAGATCCTTGACGTCGGAGGCGCGCTCACGCAGGTAAGCGTCGTCCATCAGTTCGAAGCGTTTGACGTGTTCGCTGACCACCGAGCGCAAGGCGCCCTGCGCCCACTGGCCGGTCTTGATGACGTTGGTCACTTCGCTGCCCAGCGAAGCATCGTCGAGCATCATCAGGTAAACATCGAACAGCGCGCGCTCTTCCGGCCGCAGCTGGGTCGCCAGCTTGGCGGACAAAGTGCGCATGTCGCCGCGCACGCCTTCCAGGGCCGTCTGGAACAGAGCGAGTTCGGCGGCGATGTCGGTGACGGTCTTGTCCGGCACCACTTCCAGATCGGCAGGCGGCAGCATGACCACAGCCACGCCCACGGCAGCACCGGGCGAACCGGCGACGCCGACAAATTTGGCTTCCTGAATCCCTTTGCCCTGACGGCCAAGGCCCCGGATCGAACCGGTGGCTTCAGCGTGGGCGATAACGCCGGCGAGCTGCGCGCTCATGGTCACGAGGAAGGCTTCTTCCCCTTCGTCGAACTGGCGCCGCTCCTTTTGCTGGATGACCAGTACGCCCACCACGCGACGGTGGTGAATGATCGGCGCTCCCAGGAATGAGGCGAAACGCTCCTCGCCGGTTTCGGCAAAGTAGCGATAACGCGGGTGATCGGCGGCGTTTTCGAGGTTCAGCGGTTCTTCGCGGGTACCGACCAGACCGACCAGACCCTCGTTCGGCGCCATGCTGACTTTGCCGATCGAGCGCTTGTTCAGGCCCTCGGTGGCCATCAACACGAAACGATTGGCTTCCGGATCGAGCAGATAGACCGAGCAGACCTGGCTGCCCATGGCCTCTTTGACGCGTAACACAATAATGCCCAACGCCGCCTTTAGATCCTTGGCGGAGTTAACTTCCTGGACGATCTTGCGCAGCGTATTGAGCATGGCTCGGGGTCGAACTCCGTGTCAGTCGCGCGATAAAAGGCGCGGGGCAAGCTCTTTGAGTGCGCGTCGATAAACCTCGCGCTTGAATGTCACCACCTGACCCAGCGGATACCAATAACTGACCCAGCGCCAGCCATCGAACTCCGGTTTCCCGGTCAAATCCATCCGCACCCGTTGCTCGTTGGAGACCAGGCGCAGGAGAAACCATTTTTGCTTTTGGCCGATACACAGCGGTTGGCTGTGCGTCCTGACCAGTCGTTGCGGGAGACGATAACGCAACCAGCCTCGTGTACAGGCAAGAATTTGCACATCTTCGCGCTCAAGCCCGACTTCTTCATTCAATTCACGGTAAAGCGCGTCTTCCGGCGTTTCCTGAGGGTTGATCCCGCCTTGTGGAAACTGCCAGGCATCTTGGTTGATTCGCCGAGCCCATAGGACCTGGCCAGCATCGTTTGTCAGAATAATCCCGACATTTGGACGGAAACCATCGGGGTCGATCACGGCAACAACCTCGCAAACGCATGTCGCCGCATTGTTCCACAAAGGCGATCAAAGCAGCAACGAGGCTTAGCAGGTTATGTGAAGACTTGTGAAAACCTCGTATTCTTGGGCTCTTTTTTCAGCAATTTCAGCGGGTAACTGCATGCGTCTGGCTTTATTCGACCTCGACAACACACTTTTGGGCGGCGACAGCGATCACGCGTGGGGCGATTACCTGTGCCAGCGCGGCATCCTCGACGCTGTTGTCTACAAAACGCGTAACGATGCGTTTTATCAGGATTACCTGGCCGGAACCTTGAATCTGACCGATTACCTGAACTTCAGCCTGGAAATCCTTGGCAGCACCGATATGGCGCAACTGGACGAATGGCACAGCGACTTCATGCGCGACTGCATCGAACCGATCATCCTGCCCAAGGCCATGGAGCTCATCGCCAAGCATCGCGAAGCCGGCGACAAGCTCGTGGTGATTACCGCAACCAATCGTTTCGTCACTGCCCCCATCGTCGCGCGGCTGGGTATCGACACGCTGCTGGCGACCGAATGTGAAGTGATTGACGGACGCTACAGCGGCCGCACCACCGATATACCCTGCTTTCGTGAAGGCAAGGTGACGCGGCTCAATAGATGGCTGGAAGAGAACCACTTCAATCTTGAAGACAGCTACTTCTACAGCGACTCACTGAACGACCTGCCACTGCTGGAGCAAGTCGCCAACCCGGTGGCCGTCGATCCCGACCCGAAACTGCGGGCTGAAGCTGAAAGCCGGGGTTGGCCGGTAATTACGTTGCGCAGTTGATCCCTCAGCGGCCCTTGAAGGCGATGTGATTCTGTGGGACCGGCTTTAGCCGGGAAGAGGCCAGTTAAGCCCATGTATTTTTACTGTCAAAATGGCGCCTTCCCGGCTGAAGCCGGTCCCACAAGATGAACTGAGACATGTCTAAACCGGCTTGGCACCCATCAGTCCTGCAATGGCGATAAAGCACACGGCGCTGAAGATGGCCAAACCCAGAGTGACCGCTGGCTTGCCGCCACCTGCGGTGCGCAGGCGATTGAGCCGCGCCACCAGCCAGGCCCAACTCAGCGTGCCAAGGGTGTAGAGCACGCCGCTCGACAACAGCCAGGTCTGGCCCAACGACCAGCCAGCGTAATGCACCAGCCACCAGCCGCTGATCGGCATAATCAGCAGGCAAAGCCCCATCAGCAGCCAGATGAACAGCCACGGCCGCTGCAACAAGCGGCTTTGCACGCTCGCATCGCCCGCACGGCGTTGTTTGACGACAAATCCAGCCAGCCCCAGCGCGCTGAGCAAAAACAGCACGGTGGTGACGACGTGGAGGATTTTGATCGTGGTGAAATGTTCCATTTTCGGAATGCTCCAGTGAAGTAGATAAACCCAGCGGGACCGGATGTGGGATCGAATGTGGGACCGGCTTTAGCCGGGAAGACGCAAGGCCACGCTCTGAAAGTCTAGCGAATGTACTGACCTCTTCCCGGCTAAAGCCGGTCC
>LNAP01000099.1_pt1 | contig 84803 bp, 80 predicted proteins | sample 602601 | NCBI WGS metagenome assembly LNAP01 (sample SAMN02440304, study PRJNA202911) | soil metagenome | biome: Subtropical and temperate rainforests or woodlands; isolation source: soil samples (1 kg each in a 20% v/v slurry with milli Q water) were... ...
CCTCTTTAGAGGGGATCGACTTTTTGGCAAAGTGATTCGAATAGTTGTTCAGAATTTTCTGTCTACTATATGGAATGAGTTTAATGCAACGCTAGTGATGATGATTACTATGGTGAGATACTTACTGTCCAAGAAATGGCTGAGTTGTTGAAAGTGGGCATGAACACGGCATATCATTTGGTTAACTCCGGTGAGATCGAATCGTTCAGGGTGGGTAATTCACACCGGATTCAGCGTTCTGCCGTGACAGACTATATTATTAGAAAATCAAAACAACGTAACAGGAAATAAGGTGATGATGATTAATGGAGAAACGCCGCCTAAAGAGTGTAAAAAATAAAGTTTCTAGATACTTCGGTTTTAAGTTCGATCATAGAAGGAAGATTTCCAACTACGAAGACGTTTGTAATTCAATTTCTTTGGGACCGGGGTTCGAACTGGTATGCAAGTGCCTTCAGTTAAACAGTGACATATTGCGCGGGCATATAGTGGATCATGTGCTGCATTTAATCTATGAGGATGTAATCGCTATATCTCTCGAAGAAAAGGTACTTCTACGGAAGTTTGGTCATCTTTGGTCAGATGAGAATGACGATGATGAAGACTCCTTTGCAGGTATTGCTTCGGAATATTTCGATAACCCGGAAGATTTCATTGAGTATTTTTCGCTCAATTTTCTATGTGACTTGTTTGATGTTAGCATTTCTGGGGATACGGGCTCGAATGTAACTAGAAATAAGTTGCGTACTGCCGAGATATCGTTATCGAATCGAATGTTCCCCGAAATTCCTGTAGACTATAGTCTGAAAGAAAAATACAAAGAAAGTTCCGAGGATATTGAATTCTCACATGATGCTACAGATTACGCATGGCACAGATATTCCAGAATATCAGGATCACTTTACAGGATTCTGCGTAAAAAGCTAAATGAGGGTGAGATGACGCTAACAAGACAACCGCATTTTATCATCAATCAACGGGAAAACAAAGATGATTCAAAAGCATTCTTCCAAAATGCTCTCCAAAAAACAAAATGGTTTGTTGAGGCTCTTGACCAACAATCAGCAGATCACCCTTCTTACATGAACTGTTGTTACTTGAAAAAGATACAAATATGTTGTTCTTGATGGAGGCATCCATATTCATTGCTGCCGCTAATAAGAATTCAAATCAATATAAATATTCTCCAGACAAACTCAAGATTCTTGCGTCTTTCTTATTGATAGACGACCTAAACATCCGTAGTTACTTTGACACGGCTTACTATAGCGGAATTGATCTGTTGGTCAAATCGAAAAAGGGGGACAGCTTTAAATGTGTTTTTCTGCTTAATTTTATTCTTATCCCTTTTCTGCATATGTTTATTAAAAAAAATCTGTCTCTACTGATACCTCCAACATTTACTGGGGCTCCAGAGAAACCTATTCTTAAAGGAAAGTTGGAAAAGCTACGCAAGAAAGATTTTTTATGCGGGTTGGTTAAAAATCCCAATAGGTCAAACCTAACACGGTTCAGAAAAAAGCTTGATTATATAGAGCAATGTGAACATTCTGAAAGCATTTATAAGTATTTCACAGAACTGTATTTCAAAGTCGGGAATATGAAGGATCGAACGAATAGCGGGAAAAAGCGAGGCCAAAGTTTTAATCAGCTTTTAACGACTGAGCCCTTGAAGTGGTATAAAAACAATAGAGGTAAGAACAACAGAGACAAGTTTATGAGGAACATTGGTGGAGCCATAGAATACTTGGCTGGAGAAATGGCAGATGACTTCGAGGACGTTATTGGAATGAACTCGAATAGTTTTGATTCGAAGATTACCTTAGAAAAATTAATCGATGATCTCGATTCCTATTTCAAGAGATTAAATAATGCAGAAGAAGTGAAGATGTCGCAAGACAAGCTGCTTAGAGAATTGAATAAGCGCGGATGGATATAAGATGAAGAGCAACGTCTCCGTTGCTCTTTTTTAATGTCAATAAACTAGTAAATTTTACAAGTTAGATGGAGGTATTTACCTAAAATTAGCCTTGTTATTCTGAATTCAAGTTATTCATCACTCCATTGGTGTCCTAGACCAACCCGGTGTGTTAGTAACAATTCATTTACAAGGAGAATGGGACATGATCAAAAAAACGTTATTTGACAATCTGACCGAGAAGGAACAGAGGCTCTTTACTCAATTTACAAAAGGGAAGAAAGACATCCGAGTATTGGCGTGTAATGGGGACAAATCTTGCGCCATTATTGACCAGACAAATCTCGACCCGTACAACCTCATTATCGGCATTGTCCGAAACGATGAAAGGCTCTGCATTGGTCGATATGGTGAACAACATTTCTCTTTCATTACCGGTCAGCCCACGAGTCTAACAAGAGTCTGGATCGATGTTAAGGGGCAGGGCGACTTTAAATTTCACATCAATTGTCGTGACCAATATTATGAACTTTCCAATGATGACGATGAGGTTGAATCAATAACGAGATCATGATCGCGCTGCTTCATAGTCCAGACTACGTCCAGTTCTCGATGTATGACGGTAATTTACCGTATAGGAAGTCCAGTCATATCTTTACCGTATCGGAGATAGCGAGTGAAAATATCAGAACCATTGCTCACAGTTTGCTGAATCAGCACTTTCCCGGTCTTGAAACGGAATAATCGGACTTTATATCGTCAAAAGGACTTTATGGACGCTGATGATTCTCTCTATGAGAAACTGGATCATATTAGATCGGGAAAACTGAATACAGAATTTCTGAAATCTAAGGACATGGAACTGGCCACTACGGACAGCGATTTCACATGGCCTACTGATCGAAGCGTTAGTCGTTCATTCGTTCAATCACACGATATGACTATCAATGACAAAGTATCCCCTCCACGTTAAGGCGTGGAGGATTGCAGCAGGAATTCATGGATAACCATAATATGCAGATTGAAGAACCTGTCAGCGAGGAGAATAACGTTTCCCAAAATCAGGGAGACCCTAAGAAGAACGATAACGCAAGCCAGGAAGCAAAGATACCGATCGATGTCCAAGCGAAGATGGCTTTGCTTGAAAAACGGGTAGTTCGATGCTGTGGTACAACGGCGTTTCTCTATGACGCTAAGTTTGGTTGTTTCGAGGAACAAACGGAAGCAAGTCTCTACGTAGCTATCCGAAAGTGTATAACCCCGGAAATGGACATAAAACTCGGGAAACACAAGATGGCAGAAGTTGTCCACCGCCTTGTTAGTAGTCCGGAGCTTCAAGTTTCTTACACGGAGTTTGACAACCACACTCACTTAATCAATTTTCGGAACACGATCTTCGATGTAAACCAGTGGAGATGCCATCCGCATAGTCCGGAATACTTGTTCACAAGTTACGTCGATGCTGATTACGGTGAGTCGTCTTCTGGTATTCGGGTTTATCGCTCGAATCGAGACGGCGACGAACGAGGAAATTGTTTTAGACGTTTTCTGGAAGATTGTACGGATAGGGATCGTCTGAAAATGAAGTCCCTACAGCAATTAATGGGCTACATTATCAGCAATGAATGGCGGGCCAAGAAGTTCTTCGTTCTGATAGGACTTCCCCACACCGGTAAGAGCGTATGGCTTTCGCTAATTCGTTCGTTAATTGGTCCCAAGCATACAACCGCCATGTCGTTAAAGCAACTGGGTGAGAATCGGTTTATGAGCGCCGAGCTATTCAAATCCAAGGTCAACATCAGTTCTGAAATGGATGAGAATGGAGCTATTAAAGGCACTGATATCATTAAGGCACTCACCGGGGGCGACCTTATAACCGGCGAAAAAAAGGGTAAAGACCCGTTCCATTTCTATGGAAAAACGAAGCTCGTTGCTTGTGGTAACCATATGCCTTTGCTTAGCAAGCTAGATGGAACAACCGCTTTCACTGACAGAATCCATTTTCTTGTGTTCTCCAATACCATCCCAGAAGAACGAAGGGATAAATCGTTACTGGACAAATTGATTGCGGAGAAGACGTACATTGTGGAATGGGCATTGGAAGGTTTGCGCGAGTTAATGGACAATAATCTGATCTTTACTGAAAGTGATGAGGCTCGTACTTTTAAATCGAGATACATTACGGAATTGAATAATGTAACAGAGTTTGTTCGTGAACGATGCCGTGTCGATTTGGATAACGATGAGTGCAAGGTTCATCGCAAAGTTCTTTTCCCTGCTTACAAGCAATACTGTCGGGATAATGGCTACAAGTCACTAAGCAAGCAAGAGTTTTTTGTAGAAGTCTCAAAACATAATGTGAAACCCAAAAAAATGAGGATCAACGGGTCTACCCCTCTGGAGGGTTTCCGAGGAATTCGACTATTAACAAATGCCGAGCTTAAATCCGCACTTACTGAAATACAGTAGGTTTCATTGCTACATTGGCTACGCCATTAGAAATGCTCAAGTAATACGGCGTATTAAGCCGTTTTTAACGTAGCTTGCTCTTGTCTACTACTTGGCTACATGCCGCAACAACCTTTATCAATCCAATAATATATCCGGAGGTACAACCATTGGCGACTCGAAGCTATAGAAATCAGGCAGTATTTTACGAAGCATACGCCAAAGGGATTATCATGGAAGAGTTTTATGAACAAGCGAATCGCAAGGAACAGAAGCGAGATATGAAAAAGAAAAAGTACGTAAAAAAGTACGTGATCCAGCGACTGCGTCAATCTGATAACCGATAATCACTAAACATCCGAGCACACACGTTATTCCCGTAATCTCAGTTATATATTATTTATCTGAATACATTGGAAAGAGGTTTTAACATGAGAGGGAACCCGACAAACTACAGCCAGATTTATTTTTCAGATGGAAATCATCAGGAAAATTTCCAAAAATGCGTGCAAAAATTTGTTTGCCGCACGAAGGAGTACATCTCCACTTGTTATCTGGCCGCATATCCAGAAATTTTCAAGTGCTTTGAGCTTGAACAGCAAGAAAACGGGCCATTCGACTGGTACTTCGATTCCTTGGATAACGTTTCGCTCCAAGAGCATCGCTCGACAGGTTCAACAGCTCCACTAACCGGACAAACCACTGCAATTGTTCACTTGGCTCTTAATCTGTGGAACGGGAAAGAATTTGATCTAGCAAGTGGACTTTCTATATGGGACTCCGAGCTTTATGCAGTCGCTCTTCAAGCGATCAATCTACGACAACAAGGGAGGTCCATAATCCATGAATAAATCTGACTATCCACTTATCCTGCAGATCAAAGACGTGAAAGAAATTTTAGGAGTATCCCGCTCGACAGCTTACGAAATTGCTAGGGAGCCGGATTTTCCGTTACTCGTCATCAACTGTAGAAAAATCGTATACCGAGACGACTTCTTCAAATGGCTGGACTCCAAGCGTACCAATCCTAATGTGATATCAGCATAACAGAATCTTCTACGTAGAGATGGCTTTTGCCATCTCTACACTTTTTAGAAAGGATGATCATTTATGATAGGCTACTTTAGAAAACGTGGTTGTAAATGCGGCGGTAAACGCTGTACTTGTGATGCGACCTGGTCATTCACCCTTGACATCGGTCGAGATCCACTCACGGGTAAACGAATCCAAAGACAAATGGGCGGGTTTAAGACTAAGAAGGAGGCGCAAGCTGCATGTGCGGCGATGCATACGGAGCTTGCGGAGGGAACCTACATAGCGGAAAAGGAAATGTTATTCTCCACATTAATTGAAGAATGGCTGAAGCTCTATGAGACCACGGTAAAAATTAGTACCGTACGTGTTCGAAAGCATGAAGCATCTCGACTGCTCGATTATTTTCAAAATCATCAGGTGAAGAGCATTACTCGGAAAGCTTATCAAAATGCCCTGCTAGACTTGTACGAGCGCGGCTTTGCGTTAAATACGATTGCTGGCGTTCATTCTACAGGACGAATGCTATTTACTAAGGCAATAGAGTTAGAAATCATCAAAAACAATCCAACGCAATATGCAAAGTTGCCTCGCCCACAGAAGACAGTTGAGGAAATTGAAGCGGAAGAAAATGAGGTGAAATACCTTGAAAAGCATGAGCTAGCTAAGCTTCTTCAAACAGCGAAAGAGAAGGCTCTAACGAATGACTATATAATCTTCCTGACTCTTGCTTATAGTGGACTTCGAGTCGGTGAGCTCTGTGCATTGAAGTGGAAGGATTTCGATTTTAAGGAACGCACCCTGTCCGTAACAAAGACCTATTACAATCCTATAAATCGAGCAACTGAGTATCATTTGCTGACACCTAAGACAAGCACATCGAAACGAACCATCGAGCTAGACCCACTGGTTTTTAAGGAACTAGAAAAGCTAAAAGCCAGTCAAAACGAGCTTAAAATGCTCCATCGAGATGTGTATTACGATCAAGATTTTGTATTTGCCAAAACAGAGAAGGATATGGGCTATCCTGAGTTCATTAAAACAATCCAAAATCGTATGAGAAGGCTTCTACGGCTCGCTGGCTTGAATGAGGCACTAACTCCTCACTCATTGCGTCACACGCATACATCATTGCTTGCTGAAGCTGGGGTCGGCATTCATGAAATCATGGAAAGATTGGGGCATCAAGACGACGAAATCACAAAGCGCGTATATCTCCACGTAACAAAAACAATGAAGAAAGAAGCCGCACAAAAGTTCAGTAAATTAATGGATAATTTATAGATATTATTTGACCTTAATATCTGCAAACAAACTCATTACATTGTTTTAGTATTGATCTTCCACTCTTCGAGTCAAAAGGACCATAACCAAATTTCTCATTTAATTGTTCTTTTAGGCTTTCTAACACAGTACTAGGTATGCTTATTCCAGTTTCATTTGATAAGTCAGCCCCAGTATACTTTAATTTTAATACCCTCCCATTTGAATTGCTACACTCACCAATAAACATAAGTGTATAAGGAGTCTTTGATGAATGCGATAGTTTCTCTAGAAAGAATATAAACTTGGAAATCACTTCCCCCATCTCCCTCATTATTTGTTTTCTAATACAACAAGACACCTTAGAGCAATTTCCATCACTCTAAGGTGTCTTCATTTTTTACACAATGTGGGCAATCAGCGTTGCCCTGAGGAGAATCCCTTGCTACGCAAGGCTTCAACCCTCAGTTTACATCATGCCGCCCATACCGCCCATTCCACCCATGCCGCCCATGTCAGGCATGCCTGGCTTGTCTTTTTCCGGCTTGTCAGCAATAACCGCTTCAGTAGTCAGGAACATAGCCGCTACGGATGCTGCGTTTTGCAGTGCGTAACGAGTTACTTTCGCAGGGTCAACGATACCGGCTTCGAACATGTTCACCCAATCGCCGCTAGCTGCATTGTACCCGATGCCTACTGCTTCTTTCTTCAAACGCTCAACTACAACGGAGCCTTCTTGACCTGCGTTAGCTGCAATCGTGCGAACAGGCTCTTCCAGAGCGCGCAGAACAATGTTTACGCCAGTTTTCTCGTCGCCGGAAGCATCTACAGCCGACACAGCGTTGTATACGTTCACTAGGGCGGTACCACCACCGGAAACGATACCTTCTTCAACCGCAGCGCGAGTTGCGTTCAGAGCGTCTTCGATGCGCAGTTTACGCTCTTTCAGTTCGGTTTCAGTCGCTGCGCCGACTTTGACGACAGCTACACCGCCGGACAGCTTGGCGAGGCGCTCTTGCAATTTTTCTTTATCGAAATCGGAAGTGGTTTCTTCCAATTGAGAACGGATTTGCTGAATACGGGCGCCGATGTCTTTCTTGTCGCCTGCACCGTCAACCACGATGGTGTTTTCTTTGGTTACGCGAACTTGACGCGCGCTGCCCAATTGATCCGGACGAGTGGATTTCAGCTCAAGGCCGAGTTCTTCGGTGATTACTTGACCGCCTGTCAGAGCAGCGATGTCCTGCAGCATAGCTTTGCGGCGATCGCCAAAGCCAGGAGCTTTAACCGCTACGCAAGTGAACGTTCCACGCAGTTTGTTAACTACCAGGGTAGCAAGCGCTTCGCCTTCTACGTCCTCAGCGATGATCACGAGCTGCTTGCCGGCTTGAACCACTTTTTCCAGGACAGGCAGAATCTCTTGGATGTTAGAGATCTTCTTGTCGGTAATCAGGATATAAGGGTTATCCAAAACGGCTTCCATTTTGTCGGTGTCAGTGATCATGTACGGAGAGATGTAGCCGCGGTCGAACTGCATACCTTCTACAACTTCCAGCTCAGTTGCGAATCCGCGGGATTCTTCAACGGTGATAACGCCGTCTTTGCCCACTTTTTCCATAGCTTCAGCGATCAGTTCGCCAACTTCGTCATCAGCAGCGGAGATTGCAGCTACTTGAGCGATGGATTGCTTGCCTTCGATCGGCTTTGCAATTTTTTGCAGTTCTTCTACGGCTGCTTTAACGGCTTTCTCGATCCCTTTACGGATAACCATCGGGTTCGCGCCTGCAGTTACGTTCTTCAGACCTTCGCGGATCATCGCTTGAGCCAGAACTGTAGCAGTTGTCGTACCGTCACCGGCTACGTCATTCGTTTTGGTCGCAACTTCTTTAACAAGCTGAGCGCCCATGTTCTCGAATGCATCTTCGAGTTCGATTTCCTTGGCGATGGTAACGCCGTCGTTTGTGATCAGCGGGCTGCCGAATTTCTTTTCAAGCACTACGTTGCGGCCTTTAGGACCAAGGGTAACTTTTACTGCATTTGCTAAAGCATCGACCCCGCGAAGCATCGCGCGGCGTGCGTCTTCACTGAACTTAATTTCTTTTGCCATGAAAAATGAACCTCCCTAAGAGTAGAATTTCCTGATTCGGAAAAACCTAAGTATACATCGCAAAGCTTTATGTGCCTGCTAAATTAGGCTAATACGGCGAGAATGTCGCTTTCGCGCAAGATCAACAGTTCGCGTCCTTCGTATTTCACTTCAGTCCCTGCGTATTTAGAGAAAATGATGCGATCGCCTTCGTTGACTTCGAGAGGAACACGAACTCCGTCCTTCAGAACGCCTGCGCCAACTGCAACAACTTTCCCTTCTTGCGGCTTTTCTTTGGCTGTATCAGGCAGCACGATGCCGCTTGCAGTAGTTTCCTCTTTCGCGATGGCTTCAATGACTACGCGATCACCTAACGGTTTGATCATGGAAAAATAGCCTCCTTTAGATATGGGTATTGTTATATTGGAATGTTGTTAGCACTCGAACGTGTTTAGTGCTAACAACACTTCTTATGATAATCATTCTGTCAGCATTTTGCAAGTGGTTTTACACAATTTTCAAAGATTTTTGCACCTCCATCATTGTATCCATTTGGAGAATAAATATTCCTTGGAGGGACGTTAAACTGCTCGTACGCTTTTATCGCAAATGCTCATAGGCAGGGAGCCGCTGAGCGACCGGGGAATATAAGGACGACCCTCTTCTCTCCAACCAAGTTCCATGATACAATTCAGATTATATTACGGTTGTGAAGCACACGCCGCTACGAGTCAGCCTATGCTGCCCGGTAGCGGCTTTTATTTTTTCAAGAGGAAAGGTGGAGAGTCCGATGTGCGTGCGAGCAGACCATTCAACAGTACTTTTGTCAAGCGGCTCAGCAGGAACTGGACAACGTAAGGGCCGCTCTCTAGCGAGGAAAAGGAAGTTTTGCGAGCTGCCATACGTGAGAACCGCAGTCTCAGGCCGCGGGATGTATGCCGGCTGTTAAATGTTGAGCAGCAGAAAGCTCGTAGAATCCTTCGAGAACTGGTTGCCAAGGGAATGCTGCTATCCCGAAACTGCCAGCAGCAAACGTATCTGCTTTTATCAGCTATCACGGACTATAAGAGTAGAAGAGTTAGGGTTGTAGAGGTACTGTCGACATCTCGTAAAACGATGTTTTTAATCATTTTAGCGCCCTGGGCACCAAAAGGCCTGGGGTGTGGGTGAGATCCCGGTGCTGCGCTGGGAGAACGTGGGGGCCCGGGAATGAGCCTTAATCCGAGGCAACCGACCGACACGATCATTTCGGACCGTATTGTCGCTCCCATTCAGCGTCTTTTTGCAGCTGTTTGCGGTAAACGATACCCGATAGAAAGACGCTGAATTCATAGAGTAAAATAAGCGGAATGGCCACCAGAATCGCGGAGATTGCATCCGGCGGCGTAATAATCGTGGAAAGCACGACTAGCAGCAGGTATGCATAGCGACGGAACTTGTGCAGCCGCTTAGGGTTCAATAGCCGCAGCCGCGTCAGGAACATCACGACAATCGGCATTTCGAACACGATCGATAGCGGTATAATAATGTTGAACATGAAGGAAAAATATTGTGCCGCGCCGTACATTTCAGTAATTTCCAGACTTTTGCTGATCGAGGATGTAAAATAAAAGGCCATAGGGAAGACGACAAAATATCCAAACGACAGCCCCAGCAAAAAGAGCAGAAAGGCCGCAGGTACATACGCAATGGAAGCTTTTTGCTCCTCGGCCCGCAAACCCGGCTTCAGAAACGCCCATAGGTGATAAAGGGCGACCGGCAGCGTGATCAGCAGCCCAACGACCAGTCCGAAATTCATATATAGTCTCAAGGCGTCCCATGGCGAAAAAACGTTCCATCCGATTTCGTTAGCCGGGCTCATCGTTTTCAAATATCGGATGATCGGTCTCGCAAGAATCAACCCGGCTACCATTCCAACGACCAATACGACCAGGACCCAGATGATTCGCTTTCTCAATTCCCCCAGATGATCCACCAGGGACATTTCTTCATTTACTGTCATAATTCCACCAACCTATTCGACCATCTCTATTGTAGCTTCAATCCGGCAGTCGCCGCTCTCGGTTAACCGGATTTGGAATTGCAGTTGGCTGGTTGTCCGCGTTAACGTCTGACGCAACGCGTTCACCGTTACTGACCGATGCTTCGACGCTGCCCTCATGAGCAACAACAGGACCGGAAGCAGCAGAAGCATCCGAAGCAACTCCAGCAGCAGGAGCAGCGGAAACGGCATTGGGCGCCTCCGGTTTACCCGGCTGATCGTCGAAAGAAACGAGCTCTCTGGCGCCGTTCTTGAATTCGCGCAGTGTTTTGCCCAGCGCCCGTCCCAACTCCGGGAGCTTATTCGGGCCAAACACCAGCAAGGCCACGATCGCAATCAATAGAAATTCCGTCAAACCAATATTCGAAAACATTATCCTATCGCCTCCAAAGCCCGAAGGGCCTTTTCATTCTCTCGGCCAATTATGCCGGATCAATTATGCTGGACCTATACTCTCGGTCAATTTCATTGGGACAAAAGGGTCAGCAGCCGTATAAGCCGCCGTACCCCATCTCCGTGATATCGTCGCGAACGATTTCCTCTCCGGCGCAGATGCGCGGGAGGAGCACGTCAAAGGCTGTGTAAGGATCATGCATAACACAGCCCGGCAAGCCCATAATCGGTACCTCGCCGAGGTAGCCGACCAATAGCATGGAGCCCGGCAGCATCGGCGTGCCGTAGCTGACCACGCGAGCGCCTGCCGCCCGGATCGCTCCCGGCGTGCGGTCGTCCGGATCCACCGACATGCCGCCGGTGACAAGGATCAAATCGACCCCCTGCTCCACAAAGCTGTGGATTTCCCTCACAATCGTCGCGCTATCGTCAGGGGCCAAGCGTTGGTCGACCACCTCGGAGCCAAGCGCAGCGAGCTTCTCTTTAACAACCGGGCCGAACTTGTCTTGAATGCGGCCTTTAAACACTTCGCTGCCGGTTGTAATCATCCCGACGCGCAGCTTGCGGAATGGCTTCACTTCAAGGATCGACCGGCCTTCGCCGGCCCACTCATTCGCCAACCGTTCGATTTCCGCCACCTTCGCCTCTTCTACGATGAGCGGAATCACCCGCGTTCCGACAAGCGGATGACCGGGTGTGACCACTCTGTTGGTCGTAATCGTGGACATCACGACTTGATCCATCGCATTTGCACGATCGATAAAAGCCTTGTCTATCTTCGCCAATCCATGAATGGCCGACTTCAGCGTCACCTTGCCCTCATGGGGCTCGGTCAGCATAATATGGCTGCCGCGAATCGCCTCCGCCATGCGCTGTGCCGCTTCATCCTCGTGCAGATAACCCGGCTCCAGCTCCATCACATAGATGTGCTCTTTGCCTATGCTTAACAGAGCAGGAATATCCTCCTCTTGAATTTGATGACCTTTGCGAAAAAGCCGGCCCTTAAACTGGCCTGGCAAAATTTGTGTGAAATCATGAGGCAGTATCATGCCGACAGCGTCTTCCACCTTCACTTCACGCAGCATGGATTCAAGCTTCATCCGTATGATCCCCTTCCCTGCCGGTAAGAATACCCAACGCATGAGGAAGCTGATCGATTATCGCCATCAGATTCTCATGCACGCCCTTCGGACTTCCGGGCAGATTAATAATCAGCGTCCTGCCGCGAATTCCTGCAACCGCGCGGGAAAGCATCGCCCGCCGCGTCTTTTGCATCGAGGCCATTCGCATCACCTCGGCAAAGCCCGGCGCCACCCGCTCAATCACATTGAGCGTCGCTTCAGGCGTTATATCTCTCGGAGCAAGTCCCGTTCCTCCCGTGGTGAGAATGAGATCCGCCTGATAGTAATCGGTCATCTCGATCAAAGAAGCCATAATCTCGTCCATTTCGTCTGGCACGACGCGGTATTCGATAATTTCCCCTTGAATTTCCTCTTCCACCAGCTCGCGGATCACCTGAGCGCTCGTGTCCTCCCGTTCACCCCGGTAACCGCGGTCACTGGCCGTAAGAATCGCAACCTTCCAGCGCATCATTGTCACCTCTCCTAAAGTGTATGATTTCTGTGAAAATCCCCGCTTTTCCCGCCGGTTTTACTAACGAGCATGGTCGGTCCGACGACCATCTCTTTTTCCGCCGATTTGCACATGTCGTAGACGGTAAGCGCGGCGGCCGATACCGCCGTTAAAGCTTCCATCTCCACACCGGTGACCCCGGTGGTGCGTACTTCAGCTTCTATGTACAGCTCGTCAAGATCATTATCCGCGAACCGGATATCCACCCCGGTGATGGGAATCGGATGGCACATCGGGATCCAATCCGACGTTTTTTTGGCCGCCATGATGCCTGCTACTTGAGCCACGGCGAGGACATCGCCTTTTTTCAGCTTGCCCTGCTTGATTAGTTCGAGCGTTGCAGGCTTCATGATGAGGGTTGTCCTGGAGACAGCCGTGCGCTTCGTTTCCGACTTTTCCGAGACATCGACCATTCGGGCCCGTCCCTGTTCATTAAAGTGCGTGAGTTCGGAAGAGTGTTCCACCGGGTTCACCTCGTCTTTCCTTTATGAATATATAAAGTTTCCGTAATCAACGCGTCCAAGCGAAAATCATGCCAGGAGGCCGGCACCTGCGGCACCACCTGAACATCAAAGGCTGCCGCCACGGCAAAAGGTCTCGATAACCCGCGCCCATCAAAAAGCTGCATAAACCGGTCATAAAAGCCCCCGCCATAGCCTAATCGGCCAAGCTCGCGATCAAAAGCCAAGCCCGGCACCAGCACCATGGAAATCGCCGATAAATCCCGCTCCTCCGCCAGGCTGCTTTTCGGCTCCCGAATCCCCCAGGCCCCGGTTTCCAAATCGGTATACCCGTTTACGCCATACAGCGCCATGGATTTCGTCTCCTTGTCGACCCGGGGAACAAGAACGCAGATCCCTTGCTGCCAGCACCATTCCATCAGCGGGGTTACATCCGCCTCCGTGCGAAAAGGCATGTAAGTCAGTAAGCAAGCCCCTGAAGCAGCGGAAGTTTCCCGACTTTGCATAGCGTCAAGCAGCAGCGGCCCGCAATGTTTGATCAGCTGTTCTTGGATCAGCTTCTCCTTTTGTGCTCTTGCGGCAGGAGATAGATCGGCTCGTTTTTGTTCGATATATTTGCGAAGTTCTATTTTGTGCTCTCGAATGTTCTTCATTCTCCTATTTTAACATACACGACCGAAAAACTATACTTTACAATGGAAAGCATTCGAATCCAATCGAGGAGTTCCGCTTTAGGAATCGAGTATTTTCCTGTACACTAAAGAAAGAGACATAAGGAGGTACAGAAGATCATGCTGCTGCAAGTATCAGGAATCGGCAAAAGCTACGGAATCCGATCCGTGCTTACTAATATTACGCTGCAAATCGAGGACCGGGAGCGCATCGGGCTCGTCGGGGTGAACGGGGCGGGCAAGTCGACGCTGCTGCAGATTATTGCCGGAGAGCTGTCTTATGACAGCGGCGAGCTTTTTAAGGCGAAGGAGACGAAGATCGGCTATTTGCGACAAAATAGCGGTTTGCATACCGATAAGTCCATCTGGAACGAGCTGCTGGACGTATTCCAGCCTCTGCTGCAAACGGAGAGGGAGCTCCGCGAGCTGGAGGCGCAGATGGCCGACCCGAAGCTGCATGAAGACGCCAAGCGGGCTGAAGATACCATGAACCGCTATGCGGCGAAATCGGAGTTGTTCCGGGAAAAAGGCGGCTACGAGATTGAAGCGCGGATACGCGGCATCCTGCACGGCATGGGGTTTGGCGACTTTTCGCCGGATACCCCCGTGCAAACGCTGAGCGGCGGTCAGAAGACAAGGCTCGCCTTGGCCAAAATGCTGCTCGAAGCGCCCGACCTGCTGATGCTCGATGAGCCGACCAACCATCTGGATATTGCTACGTTGACTTGGCTGGAGGGCTATTTGCGCTCTTACCCCGGCGCTATTCTGGTCGTATCCCACGACCGCTATTTCCTCGATTCGCTCGTCACATCCATTTATGAGATCGAACGAACCAGTTCGCGCCGGTATACAGGGAATTACACGCGCTACATCGAGCTCAAGGAAGCGGAGTATGAGATCCAAATGAGGCAATATGAAAAGCAACAGGACGAGATCGCCAAAATGGAAGATTTCATTCAACGCAACATCGTGCGCGCCTCCACGACCAAGCGGGCGCAAAGCCGCCGCAAAGCGTTGGAAAAAATCGGCCGCGTCGACAAGCCGCTTGGCGATTTGAAGAGGGCTTCCTTTACTTTTGAGGTGGAGCAGCCTTCCGGGAGGGAAGTTCTGCAGGTTGACCGGGTGGCCATCTCGCATGGCCCGAAACATCTTGCGGACAACATCAGCTTCCAGCTCCGAAGAGGCGAAACCGCCGCATTGATCGGACCTAACGGGATCGGCAAAACGACACTGCTCAAAGCGCTGATGGATCGCCATCAGCCGGACCGTGGGACAATCAAGTGGGGAACCAACGTCCGAATCGGCTATTACGATCAGGAGCAGACGGGGCTCACCGCAACCAACACTGTGCTGGATGAAGTATGGAACGCATTTCCGCATCTGGAAGAAGCGCGGATTCGGACCGTGCTGGGGAGCTTTCTTTTTAGCGGGGAAGACGTGTTCAAGAAAATCGCAGCATTAAGCGGCGGGGAGAAAGCCCGTGTGGCACTGGCGAAGCTGATGCTGGAAAAAGCCAATGTGCTGATTCTCGACGAGCCGACGAACCATTTGGATCTATACAGCAAGGAAGTGCTGGAATCGGCCTTGATGGATTATGAGGGAACGCTTTTGTTCATTTCGCATGACCGTTACTTTCTGAACAAAATGGCGGAGAGTATGCTTGAACTGACACGCGAAGGCGTACATGCTTATCTGGGCAACTATGATGATTATGTGGAGAAAAAGGCGGAGCTCGCCGAGATCGAAGCGCAGCGCGCGGCAAAGGCTGCCGAGAAGAGAAACGATGGTCAGCGCGATGGAGCGGCGATGGCGGCGGGCGCAGCGGCAGGTGTCACGGAGAGAGCGCGCGGCGGCGAAACAAACGCTGGAGCCTCCGGCGGCCAGACAAGCTACGAGTCGGAGAAGCTGGCGAAGCGGGAGGAACGCAGCCGACAACGGAGGCTGGAGCAGCTGGAGCAGGACATCGCACGATTGGAGGCCGAGATCATAGCGCTCGAAGAAGAGCTCGCCAACCCGGCCGTGTACAACGATTATGTGCTCGTGCAGCAGAAATCCGCCGACGCCGAGCGCATGAAAGCCGAGCTGCAGAGCTGCTACGAGGAGTGGGAGGCGCTCCTCTCCTGAAGCTGCATCAGCAGAAGCGGCACGGCGACGTAAACGATCATCGTCGCCGCCGCTACGATCCCGGAATCATTGAGCAGCAAAGCTGCTATGGCTCCGAACGTATTGGCCGAGAACCCGTACATCAGGTACGGGTATTTGTGCTGCCAGCGCCCCAGCTGGCCCCGGGGCCGCAGCACCAGCACCGCCATCACGAAGAGGCTGGCGAGCAGCGCTTTGCTCCACGCCGACACGCGGATCAAATGCGCGTTCATGCGCAGCTTGCGCTCGATCAGATGCCCGATCTGATCGAAGCGCCCCTCGCGCAGCACGTGGAACGCGCGCCCGATATGGCTCTCCCGCCCGGCCACGGCGGGAGGGATGGCGCTGTTGAGCAGCCACAGCGCCAACAGCCCCGCCGCGAGCGCCGCGGCCAGCAGGGTCGCCACCCTGCCGCCGTTAAGCTCGCGCATGCCGGAGCCGCCGAAGCAGCGCACGGCGGCGAAGCCGAAAGCAACCGCGGCGCTGAGCGCACCGCCCGCGTTCGTACCCAGCGACGGCGCCGCCAGATACACCGTCGCCAGCCCAAACGCGGCGCATACCGGCGCCGCCGCCTTCCTTACCTTCGAGCTGCGCTGCAGGCTCACCGTCACAGCCAATACGAGCGCACCGATCAGCACGCCCATATATTCATTGCCGATCCCATAGTATCGCGCTCCGATCATCGGATCGTATCCAAGCACCGAGTGCTTCATCGCCCTCGATCCGGTAAACCCGTCAAGCAGAATGCCCCCGGCAGTCAACCAGCTGAGCACGCAAAGCACGTTCAATGCCCGGAACCGGCTCAAGCTCAGAGAGACAACCAAAATGCCTCCGATAAAGCAGCAGATTAGAAGCCTGACCAATGCATCAGCAGACAAACCGGGAGCCAGGAGCTCCGTCACAAGCCCCATCACAAGCATCGTCAACGGAGCTGCAAGGATCGAAGCCAAACTTATCTGACACAGCTTTCCCCCCCATTGCTTCCCGGCATCCCGGTCTTTATTGGATACCGGACGAAATCCTGAAATAACTGCAAACACCAAACTGACTAGCAACACAATGACTTCATAGGTCACAAAAGGATAAAGCAATAAAGGGCGGGCTCGATAAACAGCACTCACCCGTTTCATTTCCTGCAACAGCCAGGACAGACCCGCTTCATTTGGCACTGTTTTCATAACCATACCCGCCGCGGTCAGGGAGGCAGACACCTGGAATTCGTGCAGCACAGAAGCCGTTAAATCCGTTTGCGCAACAATCCCCACCCGCCTCGTCGTCTCCGAACGAAGAAGTCCGGGCACAGCCCCCTCCCGATAAAAAACCACAGGGGCCAGCAGCAACCGGTCCTGCAGCGCCTCCTCTCCAACCTCCGGCGAGAAAATCCACAACGCATTCTTGCTCCCCAATCCAGCCAGGACATTTCCTATAAATATATCCATCTCTTCCAGAATACGAGTCTTCAATTGCCAAAATCTCTCCCTGCTGTAGCTTCCGGAATCCGCCTCAAGCCTGTAAAGATCCCCCAATTCAAAAAGCACAACAGAACCAACCTTAGCCGCCCCCGCCCCTAACTCATTGCTTTGCCCATCCCGCCATCGCTCTAATAACCTGCTATAGTCGGTCTTCACCCCGTAGGGCCTGTCCGCAGCAGAAACCAAAGTGTCTGCACCGACATTACCTCCTTGAATAGTCCCTTCCGCATCGGCAAGCATATACGCTGCAAATCGCCGAAGCTTCTTTTCATCCCCTCCAGGCAGCCCCAAATCACTATTCCCAAGCACAACCCGCGAGATCTGCATCCGCCTCAGTTTTTCTCCTAAAAAACCAACCTTTGCTTCTTCATCCTTCTGCAGATTGTATTGCTTCCAAACCTCCACTTGCGGAATGAGAACCGCGGCGTGCCCTTCCACTCGTCCCGAATAGCGATCATATAGCTCTCTTGATGTTATTCCATACCATGACTCCGCTGTATTGAACGCCTGTACTCGAGCAAGTCCTTCAGCTGTAACTCCCGCCCCCAATGTAGCATAAACATCATCCATCTTCCGCCCGTTTGTCCGTATATTCATAGCTCCAATAGAGCCGCTTTCCAACAGTCTCTTCAAGTGAGGCATCCGTTCCCGAACCCCAGGCTCCCATTCAAGAAACGAAAGTCCGGGAATCGAGATCAGAACCGCTTGATTCGAACTATTCCCATCTTGTTTCTTGTCATCTGAAGTAGCCCTCACTGCCTCTACCCTCGTCGTTGCCGAACATATCAATCCCAAAACCAGCAAGCATAAGAAGAAAGCACGCTTCATATGGTTCTCTCCGACTTTTTACCATAGCTTTCCATTCCGGCTGAAAAGTATCCATACTACCTCTTCATATCACCATCCACAACCTTATCCACAATAATAAATACCCCAATACGTTCTCGCGCAGCATATCTCCCCACTTTTACACAGGTTATCCACAATATGCACAAGGAGTGTGAGTAACTTTACCCACACCCCTTGTCATGTTTTTATGCCAATGATTTCTCAGCAACAGCGTTTGTTAAGCGGACTCGCGCCGCTTGATTGCAAGCGGATAAGAAAGCTTTGGCTACAGCAAAAAGCACATCCTCATCGATTCCCGTGCTTTTGAAGGTTTCTTCCCCCGTCGAGATCGTAACGACAGCCTCCCCGCTCGCTTTCTCCCCAGTGGATAACGAGTGCAGCTCCAAATCCGAGAATTCAACCGGAAATGTAATGGCCTGCTTCATGCATTTGATCAAGGCTTCGATAGGCCCATCCCCCGTTCCCGAGTATACCGATTCCACACCGGTTCGATTGTTTCGAATCGCTGCAGACGCTACGCGGCTTCTATCGGAGCTGCTAATGACCTGCACATGAACGAGCGAGAATTCCTCCACAGTTCCTTCCACCGATTCGCCAACTAAACCCATCAACTGATCATCGGTGATCACTTTATATTCATCCGCTTTTTCTTTGAATCGGGCATACAGATTCTCCAGTTCCTCCGTATTCAATTGGACCCCGTACTGGTTTACACGATGCTTAAGAGCATGGCGGCCGGAGTGCTTTCCAAGGATGATCATAGAACGCGGAATTCCAAGCCTTTCAGGATCCATAATCTCATATGTGCTGCGATTTTTGAGCAGTCCGTCTTGATGAATTCCAGCCTCATGCTGGAACGCGTTGCGTCCGACAATCGGTTTATTGAAGGCAATCGGAACATGCATCATTCGGCTGACCATTCGGGACGTATTAAAAATCTCCTCGCTCACGATACCCGTCTCCGCTCCCAAAGTCTCTTTTCGCGTTTCAATCGCCATTACGAGCTCCTCTAACGAGCAGTTGCCTGCACGCTCTCCGACTCCGTTGACCGTAACCTCCACTTGAGTAACTCCAGCTGCAATGGCCGCTAAGCTGTTAGCTACAGCAAGCCCCAAATCATTATGGCAATGCGCGCTGTATTCAACCGTTTCACCGCCGCGCACACCTTCCCTTACCCTGCGGAACATCCGACCGTATTCATCAGGAAGCGCGTACCCTACCGTATCGGGAATGTTGATGATCGTAGCTCCCTCTTCAATAACGGCTTCCACCACCTCGAACAAAAACTCCTCTCCCGTTCGGGTAGCGTCCATCGGCGAAAATTCAATTCGATCCACATATTGCTTGGCATAAGCGACCATGGATCGGGCGAGCTCTACCACTTGCTGTCGGGACTTACGCAGTTGAAAATCCAAATGAATATCCGACGACGAAATAAAAAGGTGCAGTCTTCGAACAGCGGCGTCCTGAGTGGCTCGAACAGCAGCATCGATATCAATCTTCACTGCGCGGGCGAAACCGCAAATCTCCAAGCCTTGAAGTTCACGGGAAATTTGCTGTACCGCTTGAAAATCCCCTGGACTGGAAATCGGAAATCCAGGCTCGATAATATCCACGCCAAGCTTAGCAAGCTGCCTCGCAATACGGATTTTTTCTTCCGGATACAGTGAGGCGCCCGGGGCCTGCTCCCCATCCCTCAACGTCGTGTCAAAAATACGGATTCGTTTGTTGACAGTACTCATAATCATAACCTCCTATATGGTTTGTTAAAAAAATAACCCGCCGTCTCTTTGAAAGAGACGACGGGATTATAGCCTGTCGCGGTACCACTCTTGTTGGCTCAGTTAATGAACCCACCTCGATCCCGATTGTTCCGACGTTTCAAAAAACGCCGCAAAACCGGAATACCCGATCACGGAGGTCATCCGTCGCCGCCTAGCCCTCTGTCTGCACGATGTACAGACCCGGTTCAGCAGCGCCGCTCCCAAGCGAGTTCGGACCATAGCCGTACTGCGTCGCATCAACCCGCAGCTTTCTGCATCGGCAAGCAAGTCTTACTACTCTTGTTCATACGCGTTTATCTTATAAGGAAACAAAAAAAGCCCGCCATCCCTAATAAAAAGAGACGACAGGCTGCTGCCTTCCGCGGTACCACTCTTGTTGACTCGGGTGACACTTCATCCGAATCCGCTCATGACCCGATCACGAGGGTTAGCCGTTAAAGCTTAATCAGCCCATGCCTATCAGCTAAAAATAGGCACACCCATTCAGCTCTTCCGCTCCCGGGCGAGTTCAGGCATCGTTCCGACTGCGTCGCACCATCCCGCAGCTCTCTGCACGAAACCAAGATCCTTACTGCTCCCGTTCTTAGCGTTTTGATGATATTGTTGTCAATTATAATATGCAAAAACGGCAAAGTCAATAGATGAATTCTGAATAGTGTGATTTTTTAGTTCCATCTTAGGAGCTTACTCGGGGAGGCGGGTGCCCCGCATTAAGTTATTCATGGTTACCACTTTTCCAGCTTCAAAAGAGGCTCCGCTTTCAAGTCGAGAGTGGAGAATTCTTGTTTGTTCCATTTCAGAAAGGCTGCTGCTGCGATCATCGCGGCGTTGTCTGTACACAAGTTTAACGGAGGTACAAGGAGAGGAATTCCCAGTTGTTCGCATCTGGAAGCCAAGCGGCTTCGCAGACCGCGGTTAGCGGCTACTCCGCCGGCGAGGAGGAGCTGTCTGGCGCCGTATTCGCGGACGGCGCGGCTTGCTTTTTCTACGAGCACATCGATGACGGACTCTTGAAAGCCTCTGGCGATTTGTGCCGATTGGAGGGCTTCTCCCCGCATGTTTGCTTGATTGACGACATTTAAGACCGCTGATTTCAAACCGCTGAAGCTAAAATCGTACGAATCCGGTTCCAGCCATGCACGCGGCATGGTGATTTCATGATCGGATTCATGAGCCAATCTGTCAATATGCGGACCGCCGGGATAAGGCAGATGCAGCGACCGCGCCACTTTATCGTAGGCCTCGCCCGCTGCATCGTCGCGGGTTTGGCCGATGATTTGGAAGCTGCCGGGCCCTTTAAGATAAACAAGCTCTGTGTGCCCGCCGGAAACGACGAGCGCCATAGAAGGATACTCCATCTCATGAACCAGCTGATTGGCGTAAATATGCCCGGCTATGTGGTGGACTCCGATGAGCGGCAGTTCTAAGGCGCAGGCCAAAGCTTTGGCAGCCATAACGCCTACCAATAGGGCGCCGACAAGACCCGGCCCCTGTGTAACCGCTATAGCCGACAGGTCCGAAGGCTTGACTTGAGCTTGTTCCATTGCTTCTTGCATGATCCATGTAATGGACTCCACATGTTTTCGAGACGCTACCTCAGGAACAACGCCGCCATACCGTTGATGGGTTTCAATTTGACTGGACACCACATTAGAGCGAATTCGCAGTCCATCCTCAACTATAGCAACGGAAGTCTCGTCACAGCTTGTTTCTATCGCCATGATTGTGACTGGCAAGGATATACCCGATTTTTCATCGGGCGTTAGTTGGTAAGGAGTCATGTTATTCTCTATCAGTCGTTTAGACTGCCCCTTCTTTGCTTCGGTAAGTCCGCCCACATGATGATGGCGTCCTCGTGATTATCTGTATAGTACCCTCTTCTCACGCCGACGGAGCGAAAACCCATTTTCTCGTACAAACGCTGCGCGATATAATTGGAGGTCCTCACTTCCAGCGTCATGCGTACGGCACCCAAAAAACGAGCTGTCCGCTGTAATTCCGTTAACAGCCGCTCGCCTAATTTTTTGCCTCGGTAGCGGTCACGTACGGCAATGTTGGTTATATGAGCTTCGTCAATAATCAGCCACATTCCTCCATAGCCGGCGACTTCTCCACCGTAATCCATAATCATATAGTGGGCAAACTGATTGTTGGTCAGTTCATTATGAAATGCGCCCGCGGTCCACGGCGACGTAAAGGCTTCCCTCTCAATCTCGCAAACGATAGGAATATCGTCAAGCCGCATGGAGCGAAACTCCAAAGAAGGCATTTGCTCATCCGCATGTTGTTGTTCCACTCTATCCCTCTCCCCTCTGCGCCTTGGCCAACAATTTGACCTCCGCTTCCGGCAGTTGCGTATAGTTTGGCACAAAAGCATGAACCTCTTCAAATTCGCCTCTGAGAAGACGCGGGTATGCAAGCAGTCCAAGGTCACGTGCCGCCAATTCGTGGGGCATGATGCGGCATCTCCCGCTCCACTGGTCTGAAAAAGCGGAGAGGAGCTGCTCGAACGATTGAATTTCGCCTAGAAAAACGATTTCGTCAGGCATTTCCGATTGAACGGAAAGCTCCTTCAATTGTTGGAGCCACGCTTCTACCAATCGAATTCCATCAGGGAGCAGGGAGCGCCATTTCTCTCCGCTGTTCTGCTCGCTCATTTCAGTGAAGAGACTCTCAGACGTCCAGTCGCCACGACCTTCGTAGAGTCCGGTAAAGGCTTGTCCCCTTCTTGCATCCATTAGAGGGATATACCATCGGGTTAAGGCTGCTCCCGGCGCTCCGGCGGTTTCAAATACTCCGGCGCTTGCCTGAGTTCCGGGTGGCGCTGCGAAGGATTGGGCATTTCTGCCGCCTAGCGCCATCGCCTCCAGGCTTGAAACCGATACAAGGTCAATTCCGAGGGACCAAGCGAAGGTTTTGGCCACAGTAACGCCGATCCTTACGCCTGTATAAGAGCCTGGCCCTTTCCCTACGGCAACCGCCCGAAGATCGCGGGGACGCAATCCGAGGGATGTGAGCAGGTTTTGAATGTTCGGCATCAGTTGTGTGGAATGATTTCTGTCAGCGTGGGTGTTGAGCTCGCCCAGCAGTTTTCCTCTTTCCATAATGGCAAGGGTCACGGAAGATGTCGACGTATCCATGGCTAAATATGAACCTTGCCCGAATTGATGTGGATGATTATTATCCGTCATGATAAGCAGCCATTCTCCTTCATCTCTTGGCACCATGTTAAATATCGGGCGCCGGATGGGGTTATGCGAAATAATCTGTCTTGCTCCCCCTGATTCTCGATTACAATGCCGAGGCGGTCCTGAGGAAGCAGGTCTTCAATCAAACTGGACCATTCTATCAGGGTGACGCCCTCCCCGTAGAAATACTCGTCCAGCCCTAGTTCATCGGCCTCCTCCTGGCTAATCCGATACACATCCATATGATAAAAAGGGAACTCCGCCCCTTCATATTCTTTGATGATGGTGAAGGTTGGACTATTGACGATTTCCCTGACTCCGATACCCCGGGCTATCCCCTGAGAGAAACGGGTTTTGCCCGCTCCCAAATCGCCATCCAGAGTGAGCACGGACCCGGGCTTAAGGTATGAAGCTATCTCCCGTGCAAGCCTTTCCGTATCTTTCTCACTATTTGAACGATATTGATACTCGATGTCAGCCAGGTTTGCTCATCCTTCCAATTAAAAGGTTATTCTTATGTAAAAGTTATTGCTCCTATTATAGCCCTACGGGACTAAGCTAGCAACCGCCGGAACATGACGCAATGGACGGCAGCCAAAGTAAAAAAACCGCACCGGCTCAACATGTGAGCACAAATGCGGGCTGTCTCTGTGAGTATGTGATGCTACTGCACTTCCTGAAGCTCCGTTACGGATACCATTTTTGTATCTGCAGGGTCGTCTTCTGCGTGGACTTTGGCCATTTGTTTGGCGGCGTCGACGCTATCAATCCAAACGGAGACACCGTTTAATTCGACGGTGATTTTTTCGGTTGTATTAAGGATTTCTTGAGCTCTGCGCGAGTTCATGGTCATGTTTCCTCCTTAGGGTTCGTCGAGAACGGTTTCCGGCTCATCCATGGTATCGGTTGTCGTCTCTTCGATGAGTCCGTTGTGAAGGGTGACATTGCCGCCTCCGAGGCCTTCATTCACCATGCGGTCAATATCCATGAATTTATCGTCACGGCCTTGATGAAGCTGATCTTTGCCTTCCGTATTCGATTCGTTTGCCACCGAGGGCACCCCCTATTCTCAAGATGTGTCAATCTTCTCGTTTGTAAATTGCCCTGCAGCAGGGATAACCATTCACAGCTCTTCCTTGAATAAGGGTCTCCATTTTGGAGCAAACTGGGAAGATATTCTATAAATCGTCGAAAGGAGACATGAAGGATGCATACCGTTTGGAAAGGCGCGATTAGCTTCGGTCTGGTACACGTCCCCGTGAAGATGTTCTCGGCTACCGAAGAAAAGGACATCTCCATGCGTTACATTCATAAAACCTGTATCACTCCGCTATCTTATGTACGCAAATGCACGACCTGCGAGAAGGAAGTGGAATGGGAAGAAATCTCCCGCGGATACGAATATGAACCGGGGCGGTTTGTGCTTTTTGAGAAGGAGGAGCTCGAGAGCATTTCCGGTGACGTGAATAAAGAAATTAAAATTTTGGATTTCGTTCATTTAACGGATATCGATCCCATTTATTTTCAGAAAACGTACTACCTTGCTCCGGGCGAAACCGGCGCCGGCGCCTACAATCTGCTGCTTGAATCGATGCGCCAAACCGGCAAGATCGGGATTGCCAAGGTGTCCATCCGTTCCAAAAGCTCCTTAGCGGCCATTCGCGTTATCGAAAACTGCCTTGCGATGGAGACGATATTTTACCCGGATGAGATTCGCTCGATCCAGCAGGTACCTAATTTACCGGAAACGGTAAAAGTTAACGATCGGGAGCTAGATATGGCCAAAATGCTGATTGATCAGCTTTCCACCGCATTCGATCCTGAGAAATACAAGGACGATTACCGCAGCAGATTGCTTGAGGCGATCGAGCAGAAGGTGGCGGGAGAAGAGGTGCGGGTGGCGCCGGAGCAAGCGAAAACGAATGTCATTGACCTCATGGCCGCGCTGCAGGCAAGCCTCGATGCTATGAAGCCGATCGGGGCCGATGCACCGGCAGCTCCCGCCAAGCAAGCCAAGGCAGCCAAACCGAAAAAGAACAAGGTAAAGGAAACGGTCTCTTGATATGCTTCTTCCAGAGGAACCCATGGTCCCTATTAGCAAGGATACCCTCCCCGAAGGAGCGGATTGGGGCTATCAGCTCAAATGGGACGGAGTGCGTATTCTAGCCGTTGTGGATAACGGAAGCATCGAGATTTATTCGCGAAAGCTGCTGAACAAAAACACTGTTTTCCCCGAAGTGGTTCATCTGTTGTCCCCCATAAGAGGACGGTATTTGCTCGATGGCGAAGTTGTCATGTTCGATGAAACAAAGGGCAGACCCAGCTTTCAAAAGGTGCTGCAGCGTGAACGAAGCAAGAAGGCGGTCCGCACCGAGCAGCTTCAACCGTCTTCCGTTTGTTATATTCTTTTCGATCTGCTTCAGGAAGGGGAAGAGGATATGCGCAGCCTGCCTTATCTGGAGCGGCACCGCAGGCTGAATGCTATTTTCCCGGAAAAAGCGCCCCGGCTCTTTGTGACAGATCTCTTTCATGACGGAAAAGCTCTGTGGCAGTGGGTGGAAACCAATCAATGGGAAGGCGTCGTGTCAAAACGTTTATCCAGTCCGTACAAGCAAGGGAAAAAGCATCAGGACTGGTACAAGAAGAAAACGTCGCTTGAGCTCCATGTCTCAATTATCGGTCTGGTCATTCGGGAGCGGCAAGTCGCAAGCATGGTTATGCTGTACGATCAGCAGTTCTTGGGCAGAGTATCGCTCGGGCTCAATACCGAGTTGAAGCGTTTGTTACTGCAGTACGGCCGCCTGCATGATTCCGGACACAATCCTTTTAGCAAGCTGCCCTCCGAACTCAAGGGCGAACAGCTGCTGTGGCTCGACCGTCCTTTTTCCTGCGAGGTAACCGGACTTGAAATGACGGATGGGGGTCTCTTAAGGCATCCCAAAATCGTGAAGCTAAAAGTTGAAGAACTTCTGGGTTAGGAGGCTGCCGTATGGTCATCGCAACGAAAGGAACTGTGATCATTGAAGGAAATGAGATTACGATCAGCAATCCGGAGAAGCTGCTGTGGCCTGAAGCAGGCATTACAAAGCTCGATTATTTAACCGGACTGCTGGAAATCGCTCCTTTTTTGCTTCGTTATTGCCGAAATCGTCATTTAACGACGATCCGTTTTCCCAACGGATACAGAGGAAAGTCATTTTACCAGAAAAATTGCCCGGAGCCTGTTCCCGATTTCGTGAAGCTTGCCCCATTGGACGGCATCCATTATGTGAACCTCGACTCGGTAGCCACGCTTATATGGCTTGGGAATTTAGCCAGCTTGGAATTCCATCCCTCTTTCCACTATATCGGGGACACGCTGCCCGTTGAATGGTTGATCGACATCGATCCCAGCCTGGAGGTTGAGCCCCGGATTATGGAAGCCGCCCACCTGATCGGCGAAGTGTTGGATACCCTCAAGATTCAATCCGTCCCCAAAACCTCCGGCGCTACAGGCGTGCAAATATACGTTCCCATTCAACGCGGATATTCGTTCGAACAGCTGCGCAGGCTGGGGCACTTTATCGGCTCTTTTGTCGTGCAGAAATATCCGAAACTGTTTACGATCGAGAGGCTGAAGAAAAATCGCGGCGATCTCATCTATGTCGACTACCTGCAGCATTGGTACGGCAAAACGCTTTCCGCTCCCTACACGCCCAGAGCCAAGCAGGCGGCCCCGGTCTCCACCCCGTTGGAGTGGAAGGAGGTCGCGCTTCGCCCCGACCCGCGGGATTTCAACTTGCATACGATCATAAACAGGCTGAAAAACAAGGGCGACTTGATCGAAGCCGTCCCTCCCCAAAATTTGGATGCCCTCCTCGCACACCTCCCGCAAACAATCGGCAGGAGTTAAAATAATGGCGATAAAAGTCTCGCCAAAACTTCTTTTGCTTTTTGAAGGCGCGACCTTTTTTCAAACTCTTCGAGCATGATTTCCTCCGATTCCTTCAAATCATTCATAAAGTCTGATTCCAGCTGCGCGATCGGTTTCCGATCGAACAGGACCGCATTCAGCTCGAAGTTGCTGAAGAAGCTTCTCATATCCAGGTTGGCTGTACCCACGGTGGCGAGGAGCTGATCTACAAGCATGATTTTGGCGTGGATGAAGCCTTTTCGATACAGATAGAACCGTACTCCCGCTTGCAGCAGCTCTTTGATATAAGATCTTGAGGCGTACTGCACAATGCGGGAATCGGCTTTATTCGGGATGATGATCCGTACATCCACTCCGCTGATGGCGGCTGTTTTGAGCCCCATTATAATGCTCATGTCGGGGATAAAGTAAGGGGTCGTGATATAAATCCGCTTTTTGGCCGCGATGATGCCGCCGAAGTACATCTCCAGAATCGAATCCCAGTGGGCGTCCGGTCCGCTCGCAATGAGCTGAACGAAGCTCGATTCCCGCCATTCATGCTCAGGGAATAATTCTGAATCTGTCAATTTTTGCCCGCACACAAACGACCAGTCCGTCAAGAAAGTATGCTGCAAATAGTACACGGAGTCCCCCTCCAGCCGCAAATGAGTGTCCCGCCAAAACCCAAGCCGCGGATTTCTCCCCAAATACTCATCTCCAATATTGATTCCGCCAAGAAACCCGGTTTTCCCGTCAACAACGACGATTTTGCGGTGATTGCGGTAGTTCATTCTTTTATCGAAAAAAGCGATTAACGGCGGCAGGAACGCATAAGCCTCGATCCCGGCTTCCTGCAGACGCTGTAAATAAACCTGAGTCAGCTTGTAGCTCCCGATCCCGTCGTAAATCACCCTGACGCGCACGCCCTCATGCGCCTTGCGCACAAGCGCCTCCAGAAACATGCGCCCGACCCGGTCATCCCTGATCGTATAGAACTCGAAATGAATATGATGCCGGGCCCTCTCGATTGCCTCCAGCATAGAATCATAAGCATTTTTCGCGTTGATCAGCACGGTGACATCGTTAAACCGCGTAATCGGTGAGCCCGGTGTATTATGCAGCAGTCCAAGCAGCCTTGGTTCCTGATAAATATCCCTCAACGCCTCCTCGGCACTGCTGCTGTGAGTAAGCGCCCGCTTCATCAGCTCACGCTGAAACTCGTCCAGCATCCGATGACCTTTACGGCGAACCATTTTGCGATGGGAATACTCTTTGGAAATAAAGTAGTACATAAAAAATCCTATAATCGGAAAAATAAACAAAACCATTAGCCAAGCTACCGTTTTAGATGGATGCCGGAATTGACCGATGAGAATCGTCGCCGTCTGAAAGATGAATAACAGAAGCACAATGACGAGCCAGAGCACCGCCTCTCCCCCTTACTCCTCTTTAGGTTCGATTCATTTTTACCAAAATGTAATAAAAAAATACCTTGGAGAGAAAATAACCCTCATTAGGAAAACGAAGTGCGAAAGCAGGAGGTGGGATTGCATGCCTTTTGGGCGAAAGGGGATCATGAAGCTTGTTATGCGGCATCAGGGCGACCAAAAAACAGCCGGACAGGAAGAAGGCTCCGAATGGAGCGAAACTCTTGACTACCATTTTATTAATGACCTAAAGGAAACGCCTCTGTCTTTGTTGCTGGAGGAGAATCATACATTCATCAAAAAGCTTTTCCAGGACTGTTCGGATATTGTTGTCCGCGAGTTTGAGATCGAGCCCTCGATTCCGGCGCTTGTGCTGTTTGTTGACGGCCTGGTCAATACGCAGCTGCTCAACGAGACCATGAAAGCGCTCATGATTCTTGAGGGCGGCGAAACGTCGATTGAGCGAATAGTGAATACGGCTCTGCCCGTATCGCAAACGCAGATCAGCGACAATTACGGAGATCTGCTGCTCTCTGTGCTTAGCGGAGACGCCTGCCTTCTGGTAGAGGGCAACGATAAAGCCGCCATCATGGGCATACGGGGAGCGGAGAAGCGCTCGATCACCGAGCCTGATACGGAAACTGTCGTTCGCGGGCCCAAGGAGGGTTTCGTGGAAAACCTGCGCGCCAATACCGCCATGGTTCGCCGCAAGCTGAAAACGCCGCGGCTGAAGATGAAGCCACTGACGATCGGGCGTGAAAGCAATACAAGTATCGTGATCGCTTATTTGGATGACCTCGCGATGCCCTCCCTTGTCGAGGAAGTCGTCAATCGAGTCAAGAAAATCGATATTGACGCCATCGGCGAATCGGGGATGATTGAGGAGCTCATTCAAGATGACGCCTATTCGCCCTTTCCGCAAATCCAATACACAGAGCGTCCCGATGTGGTATCAAGCGCGCTGCTCCAAGGACGAGTCGCTATTATGACGGATGGCACGCCTTTTACGCTGCTCGTGCCTTTTGTTTTTGCGCAAATTATGCAAGCGAGCGAGGACTACTATGAGCGCTATCAGATTTCCACACTGCTGCGGTGGTTGCGCTATTTGTCTCTCTTTCTTTCCTTAACCGCTCCTGCGCTTTATGTCGCCATTACGACCTACCATCAGGACCTGCTGCCAACTACGCTCCTGCTAAGCGCGGCGGCCTCGCGCGAGGCAATCCCATTTCCAGCTGTGGTCGAAGCGATCATCATGGAGGTTACCTTCGAGGCACTGCGGGAGGCCGGCATCCGGCTGCCCAAGGCGGTCGGCTCAGCCGTCAGCATTCTTGGCGCTCTCGTCGTGGGACAGGCGGCGGTGCAGGCCGGGATCGTATCCGCGCCGATGGTGATCGTCGTCTCCATAACAGGGATTGCTTCCTTCACGATTCCCAAGTATAACGGTGCGATCGCGATCCGCATGCTGCGTTTTCCCATTTTGATAGCAGCCTCCGTTTTCGGGTTCTACGGCATCTTCTTCAGCCTCATGATCCTGATCGGCCACTTGGCCAATCTGCGTTCCTTCGGTGTCCCCTACTTATCGCCAGCAGGTCCTCTATCCATTGACGATCTACATGATGTGATAGTTCGAGCGCCGTGGTGGAAAATGAATAGACGACCGGAATTTATGTCAATTCAGGATAAGCAGCGCATGGATGACGAGCTTCCTCAGGAGATCGCTCAGCACGGCGGTATGGATGGAAGCACCACCCGGCATAAGCACAAATCAAGCGAGGAGGGAAATTCCGATGGCTAAAAGTCATAAGCGGGCTGCTCTGGGAATCACGCTTGTGATGCTTATGCCGCTGCTCAGCGGTTGTTGGGACCGGGTTGAAACCAACGATATGGCATTTGTGCTGACCTCCTCCATCGATCTGGAAGAGGACGGCAAATACCGGATCTCCTATATGTTTCCCTTGCCTGGTCATATGGGAGGCGCATCCGGTGGAGGCGGCGGAACGTCGGGGAGCAAAAGCTACTATATCGACTCCGAAGTCGGAGATACTTTACGCCAGGCCACTTATCGCCTCCAGAAACGGATGGCAAGACAAATATCTCTCTCGCATCGAAGGACTGTCATCGTTGGAGAGGAGCTGGCGAAGAAGGGCATCCACGTACTGTTTGACGCCGTACCCCGGCTTCCGGAAAATCGCTTGACCAACTTTCTGATCGTCACGAAAGGAAAAGGATACGAACTGCTGAATGCGGAACCGAAGTTCGAACGATTTCCCGCAGAGGCAATCCGCGAGCTCGCCAAATCTGCGCAGGCGATGCCGCTTACGGTCAAGGACGTCGGATTATCCCTAAGCTTCGGTAGCGATCCCGTTGTTACCTATATGGAACCCAAGAAGAGCCAAAAGGGAAAGAAGCCCTCCGAAGAAATCGAACTTGTCGGCTATGCGCAATTTCGCAGGGACCGAATGGTAGGCGTATACAAAGACGATGCCGCCGACGGTTTGATGTGGATGAGAAACAAATTAAGGAACCAGTTAATTACCTTATCAACAAATTCCGGAAAAGGCGTCAGCATCTTGGTCATGGACGGTAAGACGGAAATTAAACCCTATCTGGAAGGCGATCAGGTTTCCTTTCGCATTGATCTCATTGTAGTCGGAAAAATTAGAGAGGACCTCACCGATGAAGATATGAACAATCCCGAGCTCATTCATAAAATTGAGAAGCAGCTCGGGGAGAAAGTGAAAGAGAATGTCCTGAAGTCAATTCGGCAGATGCAGAAAGAAGGAACCGATTCGAGTCAGCTCGGCTTATTGGTTTGGCGGAAATACCCTTACGAATGGAGAAACAGACTGGAATCCGGATGGCGGGAGCAGTTCAAGAAAGCTTCGTTTCAAGTTGATGTCTACCCCTCCATTACGGAGACAGGTCTCATTAACCAAAACGTGGTCAAGGATGAGGTGAAGAAATGAATTCTGTATTCATTTCCAGTTTTCTTCTATTTTTGCTGGTCAGCATTTTCATGGATCGAAATAAACTCAAACCGGCAAAACGAAGCTTCAAATCGGCTTATTACGGCATGGTCTGCCTTGCATTGGGATTGCTCGTTTGCCACGTGCTTCATATTAGAGTGCCGCTTCCCCCAAGCTACTTCATTCAAACCGTTTCCCCCTGGGTCAGCCGCATGATCGGCCTGTGAGCCGGGGAATTCAGCATACAGCGGAGGTACGATGGATCGTAAACAGATCATCAATCAACGACAATTGGCTTGGCTTGCCGCCTCAATCCTTACTAGCGGCGGCATCCTCAGCTTGCAGAATGTTCTGATCCGCCTCGATGAGATGGATGCGTGGTTCTGCTATCTGCTGCCGATCATTTATGTTTTTTTAGTCGCTTCTTTTTTCGCGTTTCTTGCCAGGAAGTTCCCTGACAAAAACATATTCGAAATTTCGGTGCAATTGCTCGGTAAGTGGGGCGGGTCACTCGTCAATCTGATCACACTCTTTCACTTTTGGATGATCGTGATACGGGATATTTCAACTTACTCCAAGTTTACGTCGCTGATTCTGCTCGATAACACTCCCATCGAGATTCTCGTGCTTATCCCTTGCCTTCTGCTCGTTTATTATGGCAAAAGCAGTTTGGAGGTCATCGCCAGAGTCAATGACGTTTTCTATCCCTTATTCGTCGTGACGATTATACTGATGCCCTTGATGCTTTTCAACGAAGTGAATTACCGGCTTGCGGAGCCGCTTCTAACCATTCCTACGAACCGAATGGGGTACGGGAACCTGCTCGCAATTGGGGGCGCGGGAGATATTTTTATTCTCGGGGCTTTCCTGCATACTATTTACAAAGCTAATCAGATACGTTCTTCCATCCGTCACGGAGCCCTGATCGGCATGGTTTTGCTTACACTCGTCACGTTTCTGGAAATTATCGTGCTCGGTCCGAAAATGCCCGGAAACTTCCTGTACCCGACCTACAATTTGGTGCAGATGATTCATATCACCGACTTTCTGGATCGGCTCGATATCATCATCCTCACAATTTGGTTTCCAACCATCGCTTGCAAAATGGTGGCTATTTACATGGCCTTCCTCATGGGACTCAGCGCACTGTTTAAAGAACGCGATTATACGGTATTCAATAAGCCGATGGCTATGCTTATCGCGATTACGACACTGCTGTCATTCCACAGCACTTCAGAGGTATTCGCCTTTGCCAATTTCTGCTCTCCTGTCATCGTGCTCGGGTACCAGCCTTTGACCATGCTGCTCTTGGTAATCCGCGGGAAGCTGTCGCGGAAAAAGTCGGGGATAAATGAGAGAGAGGCCGGAGAGGAAGGCAGCCGGGAGACAAAGCACGGAAAAAGCGCGGACCTGTCCCCGCAAAAAGATCAGATCCCCAGGAGCGCCGCTTTCTCCTACGTCAGGTGGGTGCAGCTCGGCAACATTCTGATCCTGGCCTGCTTGGTCTTTATTGTCATCGGGCCTTCCGTAAGCCGCTATTACCCGATTGCAGGCAATATTTGCGCCATCGGCTATGCGGTTGGCATGGTATTGACCGTGGCGACCACATATTGGGAGCTTTCCCGATTGAAACAAACCGAAGCTTGAGATTTATATTGGGGTCGCTTGATTCATCCGATTTTTCGCGACCTTCAGATATCCGTACATATTTTGAAATTCGCTGTCCGCCGTAAAACGAAGCCTCATCGCGCCTGCAGCATCCTGGATGTAAGGCTTCAGCGCCGCGGCTCCGCCTCCGATCACATAGAAGCATTGGATGTCCGGATACTTCTTCCACCGCTTCTTGATCAAGTCCGCCATCCGCTGCGCGGCTCTTTGGAAATAGACATCTACGATCGGACGGATATCGACTTGTCCTTCTCCGATTTGCTGTATCGTATACTCGCGATTCTTGATTCTTTGCACAAGCTTCGCCCTGCTCGGGAACGAATAGCCGTAAGCATCCTCCACATCGCGAATGATAGAGTCGAGATAAGTCGCCATGCCGATCTGCTCGCCCGAACTGAAATGATTATCGATGCTCATCCGCTTTACCACCGGGAAATCCGTTGTCAACGCGCCGATTTCACATACGCCGATTTAAAAGCCGAATTGAACGGCGCCCATCAACAGCTCTCGGAAACTGTTACGGTCAAAGATCAGACGATCGAGCAGCTGCAGAATACAGTGATTCAATTGTCTCAGCAAACGGAGGATATGAATTCCAAGGTCGAAGAGATGAAAAAATTGGAGAGCGATTTGAAATCGATAGCCCAAATCGACATGACAGATGAGGATCGCGGCAAGACCGCCATCACGCAGCATACAGCGGAAGATTCCGTCAATCACGGCATGGGGGGTGCCCTGATTCCGGCCGCGGAAGAAGAGATTCTCCAGCTTGGCGAAGACACGAAGTCAGATCTAACCTCCCTGGGGAGTCAGTTGGAGCAGCTCCGCACGAGCTTCGTGGAAACGATGCACAAAGTAGAGGAGAAGCAACAGCAGCTTCGGATTACTCCCACGATTTGGCCTGTAGATTCCAGAACCGTCACCTCCGGCTTCGGTTACCGCAAGGATCCATTCACGCGCAGTCCCAGCTTTCACGAAGGGTATGATATTTCGGGTAATCTTAACGACCCGGTCTATGCCGCAGCTGATGGTACGGTGCAATCGACGGGATCGGACAACTCCCACGGGGAGAACATTATTTTGAATCATACCCAAGGCATCAAAACCTGGTATATGCATTTAAATAAAATCCTTGTCAACGAAGGCGATAGAGTCATAAAAGGACAAAAGATCGGCCTGCTTGGCTCTACCGGCCGCAGCACGGGCCCTCACCTCCACTACGAGGTGCTGAAGAACGGAAGCAGCGTCGACCCTAAGCCATACCTACAAAGCGCCAGAAAGGATGAGCCTTAATGTTCAAGGCCAAAAAGCAGTAAATCAACCCGAATACAACCGATACCCTGATTGGAAAGGGCACTATATTCGAGGGCCGCATCAAGTCGGAAGCAAGCATCCGGATCGAAGGCCACATCACCGGAGATATCGTGTGCGCGGGAGATGTCACAGTGGGCGAGAAAGGGATTGTCAAATCCAACATCTCCGCTCGAGATGTAATCATCGCCGGAAGCGTTCATGGAAATATCAATACGAAAGGCAAGCTGGCCATTACCTCGACGGGATCGCTTCACGGCAATACGACAGCCGTTTCGTTCATCATCGACGAAGGCGGCGTGTTCCAGGGCACGAGCAAGATGGACTCCAAACAGGATTCAAGCTCAAACGCAGGTAAGGAAGCGGATAAAGAGGGGACCGCAGGCAGCAAGCCCTTCGGCTCGCAGAACGGTTACAACGGAAATTCGATGGCTCTGTAATGCGGATCGTGGTATAATCGATGTTGTGCAACAGGACAAGGAGACCCATCCCATGAGAGAGCAAACCATCTTATTCGATTTGGATGATACGTTAATTCATTGCAATAAATATTTCGACTTTGTCATCAATCAATTCGTCGACACGATGCTGACATGGTTCGCCGGTCATCGCTTAAAGCCGGAGGATATCAAGCAGAAGCAATTGGAGATTGACTTGGCGGGCATTCAAGTCCATGGCTTTATGGCTGACCGTTTTCCGAAATCGTTTGTGGAAACCTATCATTGGTTTGCTGAGCGCTATAACCGGCCGGCAAGCCGTAAGGAAGAGCAGTGGCTGCTTGAGCTGGGCCACAGCGTCTACGAGTATACCATTGAGCCCTATCCTCACATGGAAGAGACGCTCCAGAGCTTAACCGGCGCAGGGCACAAGCTATACCTTTACACCGGCGGAGATTCAGCGATTCAAATGCGCAAGATTGAAGATGCCGGACTTCGCAAATATTTCGGCGAGCGTATCTTCGTCACGCTGCACAAGACTATAGCATTTATGGAATCGCTGCTCAGGGAACAGCGATTCGACCGCCTTCATACATGGATGATCGGCAACTCGGTAAAAACCGATATCCTCCCGGCTCTTTACGCCGGCATCCACTCCATTTACATCCCGGCTGTAAACGAGTGGCAGTTCAACACCGGCGAGATCAACGTTAAGCCCCGAGGCGCCTTCTTCGAGCTTCCCTCTCTCAAAGAGGTACCCCTCGCGATTCACGACTATACGAAGAAAAAGGCTGCAGGCTCCTAGTTGGAGCAGCAGTCTTTTTCTGCTCGCAATTGAAAACCAGGAGACAAGCATATGGCGAAGAAAAGACCCTGGCACTGGGCGGACTGGCCTTCACTTTAGTGAAAAAGCCGACAAAACTCAATAGAAATGAGTTTTTGTCGGCTTTTTATATTTAATCCAGCAGCTTCTGGAATAGTGATTTTTTCTGGATTCGATGCCGCTCCGATCTTGTGGTAGCGATCCCGGTTTGCTCCTCATGTTCGACTGTCCGGGATACCTGCAACGGGTCGACTTTCTGAGGCATCTGCAATTTTCCCGTTTCGAGCGATATCTGCATCTGTCCCTGTACCGAATAAAAGCGCTCTGTTTCCGTTGCCGTAATGGGTTGATGGTCAGCAAACGATCTTTTCAACAGTCCTTCCTGACGCCTCAGCAGATGCTCAAGGAGCTCTACCCGACGGGTTAACGTGTGAACCGTTGCTTTCAGGGCCGATAATTGCTGTTCATATGAAGTGGATTGTCGCAGCACCTCAGCCTCAGTTTGCGTTGGATTCAACAACAGCTGCTCATCTGGTGTTAATAATACATCCAGTTCAGCTTGGGTAATGATATTTCGATGCATCCCGCTCACCTCGATTCCCATTCCTCTCGTCTTGCATTTTCCAACTACAATCGCCCCGCCTTCATTGTACATCCTCCGCCCCGATTGAGGCAACAGTCCACACGCAAAGGGAGCCCTTTAAGGACTCCCTACATACATATTTATTACGGCAGGTTGCTTGAGCCCATCAGATAGCGATCGACTTCTCTTGCGGCTTCGCGGCCTTCGTTTATCGCCCAGACGACGAGACTTTGCCCCCGGCGCATATCTCCTGCCGAGAAGACGTTTTTGACGTTGGTGGCGAATTTGCCGTACTCGGCTTTGGCGTTGGAGCGCTCGTCTTTCTCGACGCCCAATTGATCGAGTACTGTGTTTTCCGGTCCCATGAAGCCCATGGCAAGCAGAACGAGCTGAGCCGGATACACTTTCTCGCTGCCCGGCACTTCAGCCGGGTACATACGGCCCTGGTCATCGCGCTTCCACTCGATGAGAACCGTATGAAGCTCCTTCAGGTTGCCGTTCTCGTCCCCTACGAATTTCTTCGTGTTGATGAGATACTGACGCGGATCGTCGCCCTGCAGCGCTTTGGCTTCCTCTTGGCCGTAGTCCATTTTGTATACTTTCGGCCATTCCGGCCAAGGATTATTAGCCGCACGTTGGTCCGGAGACTTCGGCATGATCTCGAACTGCGTTACGCTCTTCGCCTTATGGCGGATCGAGGTTCCGACACAGTCCGTACCGGTGTCGCCGCCGCCGATGACAATAACATCCTTGCCTTCGGCGGAAATATATTCACCGTCCTGATGCTCGGAATCTAGCAGGCTCTTGGTGTTCTTGCTGAGGAAATCCATCGCCAGATGAATACCTTTGAGTTCCCGGCCCTCAATGTTCAAATCACGGCCTTTAGTCGCACCGCCGCACAGTACAATAGCGTCGAATTCCTCCTGCAGCTTCTCTACCGGATAGTTCACGCCGACATGCGCGTTCGTGATGAACGTAACGCCCTCGGCTTCCAGCAGATCTACGCGGCGTTGAACATATTTCTTATCAAGCTTCATGTTGGGAATGCCGTACATCAGCAGACCGCCGATGCGATCCGCGCGCTCGAATACGGTTACCCAGTGGCCCGCTTTGTTCAGCTGAGCCGCGCATGCGAGACCGGATGGACCTGAGCCTACCACAGCCACCTTCTTGCCGGTGCGCACTTCCGGAGGCTGAGGCGTGACCCATCCCTCGGAAAAACCCTTATCGATAATCGCTTTTTCAATATTTTTAATCGTGACGGGTGAATCATTCAATCCCACCGTACAAGATCCTTCGCACGGGGCCGGACAAACGCGGCCCGTAAATTCCGGAAAGTTGTTAGTCTTGTGCAAGCGATCCAACGCTTCCCGCCACTGTCCGCGATAAACCAGATCGTTAAACTCGGGAATCAGGTTGTTGATCGGACAGCCTGCAGCCATCCCGCTGATCAGCTTACCTGTATGGCAGAATGGGATGCCGCAATCCATGCATCTCGCGCCTTGCGTTTGCAGCTTATCATCCGGGAGTGGAGTTGCGAACTCCTTCCAGTGGCTGATACGCATCAGCGGAGAAGCCTCGGGCGCAACTTCTCGACTATATTCCATAAAACCAGTTGGTTTACCCATAGCGCTTCCTCCAAGTATGAATTATTATATTAGTTTCCGCCGACGCGAGAGACGTCTCTCATATTCGCTTCGAAGGCTACCATGACCGCTTCCTGTTGACCAAGGCCGGAACGCTTCACCTTCTCGATCGCTTCAAACATCCGCTTATAGTCCTTTGGAATGACCTTGATAAACTTCCAGACGTATTCATCCCAATGGTTAAGAACACGATGTGCAACAGTACTGTCTGTAAATGTGGCGTGATGCTGAATCATCGTTTTCAGCTCATTCATTTCGAACGCTTCTTCCACCTGCTCAAGATGAACCATTTCCTTGTTCACTTTGGTGTTGAAATCGCCCTTTTCATCAAGCACGTAGGCAATACCTCCGGACATCCCCGCCGCAAAGTTGCGGCCCGTGGGTCCAAGTACGACAACTCGGCCTCCGGTCATATATTCGCAGCCGTGGTCGCCCACGCCTTCAACTACCGCACGCACTCCGCTGTTTCTAACGCAGAAGCGCTCTCCGGCCATGCCGCGGATGTAAGCATCTCCGTCAGTAGCCCCATAGAAGGCAACGTTACCGATGATGATGTTTTCCTCAGGCACGAAGCTAGCCTTGTTAGGCGCAAAGATTACAATTCGGCCTCCTGATAGTCCCTTACCCACATAATCGTTGGAATCGCCCTCAAGCGATAGCGTAATGCCTTTTGGCACGAATGCGCCGAAGCTTTGCCCCGCGGAACCGTTAAAATGCAAACGGATCGTATCGTGCGGCAGTCCTTCCGCTCCATAGCGGCGAGTCACTTCACTTCCGAGAATCGTACCCACGACGCGGTTAACGTTGCGGATCGGCAAGATGGCGTGAACGTGCTCTTTGTTCTCCAGGGCAGGACGGCAAATATCAAGCAGCTGCGTCATATCGAGCGAACGGTCCAAGCCGTGATCTTGTTTCATTTGACAGAAGCGGCCAACGTCCTCTCCCACTTCCGGCTGATGCAGCAGCGGAGCCAGGTCGATGCCTTTGGCCTTCCAGTGGGAAATGGCCTTTTTCGTTTCCAAAATATCCGTGCGGCCAACCATCTCTTCCACCGTGCGGAAGCCCAGCTGAGCCATCAGCTCGCGAACTTCCTGGGCAATGAAATGCATGAAATTCACGACATGCTGCGGATCGCCCGCAAATCTCTTGCGAAGCTCCGGATTTTGTGTCGCCACGCCCACCGGACAGGTGTCCAAATGACAAACCCTCATCATAATACAGCCAAGCGTGATGAGCGGAGTAGTCGCAAAGCCGAATTCTTCGGCTCCCAGCAGCGCTGCTACGACAACGTCGCGGCCGGTCATCAGCTTTCCGTCGGTTTCGACGGTGATCCGGCTGCGCAGATTGTTCAATACGAGCGTCTGGTGCGTCTCGGCAAGCCCGAGCTCCCACGGCAATCCGGCATGGCGGATACTCGTCTGCGGGGAGGCGCCGGTTCCGCCTTCGTAGCCGCTGATCAGGACAACGTCCGCTTTTCCTTTGGCAACGCCTGCCGCAATCGTACCGACACCCACCTCAGACACCAGCTTGACGCTGATTCGCGCGCGCGGGTTGGCGTTCTTCAGGTCGTGAATCAGCTCCGCCAAATCCTCGATGGAATAAATATCATGATGCGGCGGAGGCGAAATGAGCCCCACACCCGGCGTTACGCCGCGAACCTCGGCGACCCAGGGGTAAACCTTAGAACCCGGCAGCTGTCCGCCTTCTCCCGGCTTCGCGCCCTGGGCCATCTTAATCTGAATCTCGTCCGCATTGACAAGGTAGTTGCTCGTCACTCCGAAGCGGCCTGACGCCACCTGCTTGATCGCGCTGCGGCGCAGATCGCCATTCTCATCCGGCGTGAAGCGGTCAGCGCTCTCGCCGCCCTCTCCCGTGTTGCTCTTTCCGCCGATGCGGTTCATGGCAATCGCCAAAGCCTCATGCGCTTCCTTGCTGATCGAGCCATAGGACATGGCGCCGGTCTTGAAGCGCTTGAAGATCGTTTCAACCGGCTCGACTTCCTCGATCGGAATCGGCTTACGTCCGTCCTTGAAGCTGAGCAATCCTCTTAGCGACATATGCTTTTCGGAATCGCGCTGTATGAATTTCACGAAGTTTTTGTACAAGGTGTAATTGTTTGTTCTAACAGCATTTTGCAGCGCGTGAATCGTTTCGGGGGTATACAGATGCTCTTCCCCGTCCTTGCGCCACTGCAGCTCTCCGCCGGTGTCGAGCACCCTGTCAAGACCCTCCTGCTCGGAGTATGCCCGCTTATGGCGAAGCAGCGCTTCCTGGGCGACGACATCCAAGCCTATACCTCCAACCGGAGAGTACGTCCATGTAAAATATTTATCGACAAGCTCTTGGCTCAATCCGATAGCTTCAAAAATTTGTGCGCCGCGGTAGCTTTGTATGGTTGAAATTCCCATTTTGGCCAACACTTTAACGACACCTTTGGTGGCGGCTTTCACATAATTATAAATAGCCTTGGCATGATCCATACCGGTCAGCACATTTCCGCGGATCATGTCATCCAGCGTTTCCAAAGCTAAATATGGGTTGATCGCACCCGCTCCGAAACCAAGCAGCAGGGCAAAATGATGCACTTCACGCGGTTCGCCGGACTCAAGGAGCAAGCTGACCTTCGTGCGCGTTCCTTCGCGGATAAGGTGATGATGCAGACCGGATACTGCAAGCAGCGCCGGAATAGCGGCATTCTTCGCATCCACTCCGCGGTCGGATAAAATCAGCAGCGTCGCTCCATCGGCAATCGCCTTGTCGGCAGCCGCATACAGAGCTTCCATCGCGCGCTCAAGACCTTCTGTTCCTTCCGAAGCCTCGAACAGAATCGGCAGCGTCTCCGTTCGGAAGCCCTCGCGTTCCACATGGCGCAGCTTCGCCAATTCGTCATTGGTCAGAATCGGCGTTTTCAACCGGATCTGGCGGCAGCTCTCGGGCTCCGGCTTGATCAGGTTGCGTTCCGGACCCAAAGTCGTGCCTTGCGCGGTAATGATCTCCTCAAAGTTAGCGTCAATCGGCGGATTCGTCACTTGGGCGAACAGCTGCTTGAAGTAGCTGTACAACAGCTGCGGACGTTCGGAAAGCACGGCAAGCGGGGCATCATTCCCCATGGATCCGATTGGATCCACGCCGGTCTTCGCCATCGGCTCAAGAATCTTGCGAAGCTGTTCAAACGTATATCCGAATGCCTGTTGGCGCTGACGGATCGAATCATGATCGACTCCCGGCACTGATTCTGCCTCAGGCAGATCCTCCAGGCTGACCAGATGCTGATCGAGCCATTCGCGGTAAGGATGCTCGCCGGCTATCGATTTTTTGATTTCGTCATCGGAAACGATGCGGCCTTGTTCGGTATCGACAAGCAGCATGCGTCCAGGCATCAAGCGTTCCTTGCGGGCAATGCGCTCAGGCGCAATATCCAGCACTCCGACTTCGGAAGCAAGTACGATAAAATCATCGTTGGTGACATAATAACGGGAAGGGCGCAATCCATTGCGGTCAAGTACGGCGCCGATCAGCTTTCCGTCCGTGAAAGCAATAGCTGCAGGGCCGTCCCACGGCTCCATCAAGGTGCTGTGATATTCATAGAAAGCTCGCTTCTCGTCGTCCATCGTTTCATGCTTGGACCATGGCTCGGGAATCATCATCATAGCCGCATGCGGCAAGGAACGTCCGCCAAGCATGAGGAATTCCAGACAATTGTCAAACATCTGAGAATCCGAACCATCGGTATCGATGATCGGCAGAATCCGCTTTATATCGTCGCCGAACAGCTCCGATTCGCACATAGCCTGACGGGCGTGCATCCAGTTTACGTTCCCGCGAAGCGTGTTAATTTCTCCGTTGTGAATCAAATAACGGTACGGATGGGCTCGTTCCCAGCTCGGAAACGTATTGGTGCTGAATCGGGAATGCACAAGCGCGAGCGCAGATTCCAATCTGTCATCTTGCAGTTCAAGAAAATATGAATCTACCTGCTCCGGCGTCAACATACCTTTATATACAATCGTTCTGCTAGACAAGCTGGAGAAATAGAATTGAACATCCGGATGCTGTGTGCGAACTGCATTTTCAGTCAGTTTCCGGATGATATAAAGCTTGCGTTCAAACGCCAAATTATCAGCGAGATCCCCGCTCTGACCGATAAACGCTTGACGTACAAAAGGCTCCGCAGACTTCGCCGAATCCCCTAGCGAACTATTGTTCACAGGCGCCGTTCTCCACCCGAGGAACTGCTGGCCTTCTTCCTGAACGATCTTCTCCAGGATGCGTTCACAGGCTTGACGGGCTTCCAGCTCCCGCGGCAAAAAGACCATTCCGACCCCATAGCGGCCGGCTTCCGGAAGCTGAATGCTTTCCTTCGCGCATTCAGCTTGGAAATACGTGTCCGGAATTTGCATCAGGATGCCCGCTCCGTCCCCAGTATTGGACTCACTGCCTTGACCGCCGCGATGGTCTAAATTGCATAGCACACGAAGCGCTTGCTTCACGATTTCGTGTGACTTTGTTCCTTTAATATTGGCAACGAAACCGATTCCACACGCATCATGCTCGAACTGCGGGTCGTATAAACCCTGTTTGGCTGGTAAACCGTTTCTTTTCATGTTGTGCAACCTTTCTCTCTTGGTTTTTAGTGAAAAACCGCTGTATCATCCGATTAAAGGGGAGTCAACGAATGAATAGTCTCAATATTTTTTATATAATATTAACATCTGAAAAATGATATATCAATTTAAATAAAATAGTTTTTTCAATAAGAGGAACGCTTTGTCAGATTGAAAAGAAAGGGTTTTCACGATGAAAGATTTTATTTCTTGTTTCGTAGAGAAAATTGGATGTCGACGGCTTATAGACACCACCTTCAAATTATCAGCACCAGTTTAATTTTCGAAACCGCGACAGAAAAAATATCCCTATGGAAATCACTCAAGCTATTTTGCCATACATTTCCGTCCAAAATCGTGCCAGAAGGTAAATCTGCTCCCGCAAACTCCGGAAAACGCAGCAATCCGTTGTTTTTGAATATCATTTTCACGTCGTCCGGATTCAACGCGCATGGCCTCAGCTATAGCGCGCTTCTGATCGATGACCTTAGCCGACGATAATCCGACCGGCAAGCTGCAGAGTAACCGTATTCCCCACGGATGGCTATAACTCCGCGTTAACGGTGGGTAGCGCTACCGTAGCGTCGGTGGTTACCGCCAGATTGAGTGTTTTGCAGGCTGCGACGAAGGATTTACGTAAAGAAAAAGAGGAAGATGAGAGAGAAGAGATTAAAATACATACAGACCCACAGACTAAACCAAAACCGACAGTCTCAAATAACATGAATGCTTCTCCTCCAAACCTAAGATGTTATCAAGGCAAGTTTAAACACAGGCCAATAACGAATGTTTGTCGCACCTCTATTTTCTACTTGGAAATATTCCCAACCACTTGTACAATTAAATTCATTATCGAAGAGGAGGTAATATATGACAATAAATCCGACTATCGAAGAACAAAAGACAAAAAAAAACAGACAGCATCAACAGTTGGAAACCAACCAAGATTAAGCTTTCCCATAAGTGGATTGAGGATGAACAAGTTCAGAAACAACGAGGTTTCGTGAGAGGAGCTATCCAACGGTGCGACCTTGGCGATAACATCGGAAATGAAAAGAACGAGCTGCGACCGGTATTTATTGTTTCCTGCGACCTTATAAATTCCACATCCGGAAACGTAGTCGTAATTCCACTCTCAAAAACCTTGAATAAGAAGCGCGACAGAAAAACAGGAAAGCCCATCCTTACTAAATCAGGAAAACCTATACCAAGACTCAGGAGTCACTTGTTCCTCTTCAAAGACAAGTACAACTTCCTGAACGTTGATTCCGCCCTTCTGACCGATGAAATGAGGTCTATAAGCAAGGTTCGCCTAAAGGACCACATGGGCACCATTACTGACGCTGAAGACCTCCAAAGAATAGCGATCAGAATAAAATGGAGTGTCGGGGTATAAATACTTGTTGACATGGATAATTATGGATGGTACTATTTAAGCATAGAATATGTCATGTGGCATGTACGTCTTCTGCCAAGTCGCAGAAAAAATTCAATGCTTTATGTAACGTCCAGAGAGAGGGTTCCCTTTAAGGTACCCTCTTTCTTATTTAAAAGAAGTTTAAGGAATAAATTTCAAGTTTAATGATAAACATTATTAGTACATCGCCCATCTTTGTCATGGGCAAACTTGCCCATTATGAAGTTATGATGTGGTGTTCTTTCCAGACAAACCGGGTGCGAGCGCCCGGTTTGTTCTATTTTATCCCCCCGCAGAGAAACCTTCATATCGCAATTCTTCAACGCCTGGAGTACACCCTATTATTGTTCAGTATTACTGTTCAATTGTTTGATTGCTTGCTCAATTGCATAGTTGACGAGATGTGTTTTGAAACCTCTATCTTTCCCCTTGGCTAGTTCTTCAATGCGATTGATGGGACAATAAGGTGACGGTATGCTAAGATAGCTTATACCGTATCTCGCGGCCGCGTATTATTTACCCATCATCCATAGAGAGGACTGCGTGACTTTGGCAAAATTATATTTTCGTTACGGCACGATGAACAGCGGCAAATCAATTGAGGTGCTTCGTGTAGCCCATAACTACGAGGAACAAGGCAAAAAAGTGCTGCTCTTTACACCCTCAGTCGATGATCGCCACGGGGTCGGCGTGGTGGCCTCGCGAATCGGTATGCAGAAGAACGCAATCGTTGTGGACGATTCTCTGGATATGATGGAGATGGCGATCGATCAAAAGCCCAATTGTATACTGGTCGACGAGGCTCAGTTTCTAAGCAAGGCGCAGGTGACGAAGCTGATCGATATTGTGGACGAACTGAACATTCCCGTGATCGCGTACGGCTTGCGCGCCGACTTCCTGGGACATTTGTTCGAGGGCAGCAGCCATCTCCTCGCTGTAGCCGACACTATAGAGGAAATTAAAACCGTCTGTTGGTACTGTGATAAGAAGGCGATCATGAATATGCGATGCAAAGACGGAGAGCCGATATTCCACGGGGAGCAGATTCAAATCGGCGGGAACGAGAGCTACCTTCCGGTCTGCCGCAAGTGCTATGCATCAAAAAAAAAACAAGCTCTGCGTTAGGCAAACATGCAAGCTAAAATATGAACACCGCTCATACAATGGTATTAACCTATTGTAAGGCGGTGTTTTGTTATGCAGCCATTAGAAAACAAAGGAAAGCTGACGCTATTCTTTTACCTGCTTGGATGGTTCATCGGAAGCCTTTGGATGATGGCTGTTCTGAGCAGCATGGATATGCAGGGCAAGATGTTTGGGATCAATTCCGCTCTGCTGCGCGAATACGGCACATTCGGTTTGGCCGGAGCTGTCGGCGGCAGCCTCTATGGGCTCCGTTTGTTTCACGAATTCTACAACCAATTAACGACGCGTTGGATGTACTGGTACTTCATGCGCCCTTTTCTTTGCTTCGGCTCGGCGATTATTACGATCATCTTATTCGAGAGCGGCATCCTGCTGCTTCAGGTCGGCGATTCAATGGCCGCAAGGGTCAGTATATCGTTCCTAAGCGGCTTCGGCTACGGTAAATTCATGGAGAAAATTCGCTCGCTGACAGAGACCTTCTTCAACGGAAACAGCGGAAATAACGGGAAGACATCGGATACCGAGCTTAAAGAATAAGAATGCAGCTTCTGCGCGCCCTTTTCTATTTGTCCAAAAAAGATGGCATGCCCACTGTCCTTGTCGAATAGAATCCATCAAGGGGGGAACTTTTACGCTAAGGATGGTGATCGTTTGAAGTTCATCTGGGGGAAGAAGGAATTCACCTTAATGATCATTCCGGGCGCCAACCGCCGAACCGTAAGATTGAAGCTTCCGCACAGCAGCCTGTACATCGTACCCAGCTTCATTATCCTGGTGCTCGCCGGTTTTTTTCTAACCATTTATGTTCTGGACTATCATTTCAATCAAACGACAACTACGCTCAAACAAAATTTTGACGGACAAGAGCGCAGGCTATCCAATCAAATTGTGATGCAGGAAGCTGAATTGGAAAGGCTTCAGGGCAATCTGATTGACTTGTCGGCGCAGGCCGGCGAATTTAAAGCCAAGCTTGAAGAAATCAAAAGGATCAAAACCGTCCTCGACATGATGACCCATAGCGGGGGGACAAGCCGGGATAGCGGTAAGCTGACTTTGCAATCCTCGCCACCTGCTGGTAATGAGCCGGAGGATTTGGGAGGTGCGGATATTCCTGTTGCTTCCGATGAGGTCGCCAAGCTGGTGTCGGACACGAAATCAGGATTATCCGGGCTTGTCACCGACATCAACGACCTCCTCGCCGATCTGACGGAATCCGAAGCGAAGCTGAAGGAGCTCGAGCGGCTGCGCAACATTACTCCGACTCTGTGGCCGACCGCTTCCCGCCGGATCACCTCCGGCTTCGGCATTCGCCGGGACCCTTTTACGCAGAAGCCGAGCATGCACACTGGAATTGATCTCGACGGAGAGATGAACGACCCGGTTTACGCGGCGGCCGAAGGGAAAGTCGTGTTGGCCGAATTCGATTCCATGCACGGCAATCGCATTCTTATCGATCACTCGCGCGGCTTGAAAACTCAATACCTGCATTTGAACAAAATGCTGGTGATACCCGGAGAGCATGTGACCAAAGGACAAAAAATCGGTCTTATGGGCACCACAGGCCGAAGCACAGGAACCCATCTTCACTACGAGGTCAACAAAAATAATAAGCAAGTCGACCCCACCCCTTATCTACTAACTATTAGAAAGGAAGAGTGACTATGCTGTCCGGAAAAAAGAAGACGATCGATGCGAAAACGACCGACACGTTAATCGGCGAAGGCACTGTCTGCGAGGGCAAAATGATTTCGGAGGCCAGCTTGCGAATCGAAGGGCAGATGAACGGAGACATTGAATGCGCCGGGGACATTACAATCGGGGAAAAAGCCGTCGTTCAATCGAACATTCAAGCCCGTGACATCATCCTTGCCGGTAAGGTAAAAGGAAACGTGAACACGATGGGAAAGCTGATCATCACAGGCACAGGAGTATTGGTGGGCAACATCGATGTCCACTCCTTCGTGATTGAGGAAGGCGGCGTCTTTCAGGGCATGAGCATCATGAGCACCGTTCCTGCGGCGGATAGGCAGTATCCGAAGGTCATCGACGCCAAAGCGCACATGCAGCAAAAGCAGGAGCAGCAAGCCGCCGGAGCCAATTAAAAGAAGCTCTATTAATCATAGAAGCCTCCATCCAGGACTGCGGTTAGAGGCTTCTTTGTCCCCAACTATTATTTTCCGGCTTTGACTTCCTCAAGCAAGGGGACGTGTGGGCGGAATCAGAGAAGCCCTCTCAGAGCAGCAGCTTTAACGCCGTTAAACTTATTCCGATCAAGAATCCGCAAATCGCTCCGTTCACCCGAATCCACTGGATATCCTTGCCAACCTTATCTTCCATCATTTCAATTAACGTTTCATTATCTAACTTGTCCAAATTTTCCCTTACCAACTGCCCGATCTTGCTGTGGTTCCGCTCCAGGTAATCGGTGATCTGCTGCTGAATCCAATGCTCCCCGCGGTTCAAAAGCTCCTGATTGTCGCGCAAAGATTGCAGGAGCCCGGTGCACAACGGAACAATAAAGCGCTCCGCAAAATCCGGCTGCTCGATTCGCTCAAGCGCGCGGCTGCGAAAACGTTCGATGACAGCCGCGAGCTTCTCTTCGAGCTGGAACTGCTCAGGAAGCTTGTCCATCCATGCCTCCAGCTCCGCGGCCAGCTTCGGATCCTCCGGTAGCTTGCTCAGTTCCTCCTGGATGTATCTCAGCACGTTCTCCCGCCGGGGATGACGTTCCATACGCATCTGTTCTGTGTAGGAGAGGATGAAGTTTTGCAATATGCTGCCGATCTTGTCCTCGCGCAGCATGCCCACAAACGCATTGACGGCAAATGCCATGAACCCGTTGGTCTGCAGCCCTTCGAACGCTTTGAGCGCCATAGCGCCAAGCTGATCGCGGGTCTCTGCCTTTACCGCCCAAGCCTCCACCTTGTCCAGTATAAAATCGAATGCCTTGGCGTCATAGCCGTTAGCGACCGCACCCTCGACGATGCCGCTGACGATTGCACGGGAATCAACGGAACGCAAGGCTCGCATAAGCTCCTCCTGCAGCCACGGAGTCAGTGCGGCGGTATCGAAAGACTCTATCGCTTGTTTACATAGCGCGGTTAGCCCTCTTTGCAGTGCTTCGGATTGGAGATGATTGTCCGCTCCCTCCAAAGCTTTCTCCAGAAATCGAATTTGCTGCAGCCGGGCCAGAATCGTTTCTTTGGACAACAGCTCGTTCTCCACGGTGGATACCAGGGCGAGCGTGATTTTCTCCCGGTTTCGCGGCAGAAGCGCCGTATGCGGAATCGGGATGCCGAGCGGATGCCGGAACAAGGCACTCACTGCGAACCAGTCAGCTAAGCCGCCAACAACCCCCGCCTCGAATCCGCCTTGCAGTAATTCCGCCGCTACCGATCCTTCCAGAGGCAGTGTGGCGACGAAACCCGCTCCCATAACTCCAAGTGAAATAGCCGCTATATGCTTTGCTTCTTTTTTCATGCTTAACGCTGACCCTCCCATTCCTTGTAAAACTGATCTATATACTGCTCCATGAAACGGTGGCGCTCTTCTGCCAGCTTTTTGGCGTAGCTGGTGTTCATCAGGTCTTTGAGCTTGAACAGCTTCTCGTGGAAGTGGTTGATGGCCGTATCATTGCCGCTGCGGTATTCCGCTGGTGTCAGGTTTTCTCGCGGCTTCACGGCAGGGTCGTGAATCGGGCGTCCTTTTGCTCCCGAGTAGGCAAATACGCGAGAGATCCCAACAGCGCCAATCGCATCGAGTCGATCTGCGTCCTGCACGACCTTGCCTTCGAGCGTACGCATGGGAGGGCGCCCGCCGCCCTTGAAGGACATGGTGGAGATGATCTCCAGTACCTGCCCGATCGTTTCCTTCGAACTACCGCTTGCATGGAGCCAATCTTGCAGCTCACGCTCGGCGGCCTGCGGATCTGCATTCAGCTTCTCGTCGGCTGCATCGTGCAGAAGCGCTGCCAGCTCACATACGAATGCATTGGCATTTTCCTCGCTAGCGATAGCTTTCGCCGTCTGTACGACGCGGTAAATGTGCCACCAGTCATGGCCGCTGCTCTCCTTCTCCAGCTTCAACCTGACAAAAGCTTCAGCCGCTTGTAAAATTTCCTTCTGATCCATACTCATTTCTTTTTTCTCCTTTTCGTATCGGTGTATTTCTGGATGATTTTTTTAAAATTTTTTCCATATTTATCTTCGAGCTTTGCGCCCATATCCTTCATCAGCTCTTGCAAGACGACATCCTGGCAGAAATGAGAGTGAAGCAGCTCCACCATCGCCCGGTGCTCTGTCAGCATGGCTTTGCCCGCCGTCTGGCCGCCGCGCGTCCCGATGATTGCCAGTCGCCTGTCGATCACCAGCGAAAACTTGCGACCGCTTCCTTCCTGCCAACCTTCTCCCCTGCCATGAGAGAACACTTGCACGCCATCCGGCGCTTCAGCAGCGCGGGCCGCCGCTACGCAGACGCGTGCTCCCGCCTCACTCACTGCTCTAAGGTCTCCGGCAAGCAGTTCAAGCTCTTCCGGCCAAAAGTCGCACAGTACCTCATCCCGCGCTTTGCGAATTTCCGTGCGGACTCGCTCCAGCGCTTTGGCATCGCCGTCCAGACTGAAATATTCGCTGCGGTCCGAATCCGGCTTCGGCATGTTCTGTTTGACGTATCGAATCGAATGCTCAATTTCCGCCGCAATCTTTCCGCTGATATCTTCGATTGATAGGGAGTGATAGTGATTAGGCTCCCCTCTGCTCTCCAGTAAGACTCCTTTTTCCACCAGCTTTTGCAAAGCTGTATAAACATTTGAACGGGATACGCCGAGTCTTTTGGCGATTTCATAGCCGGTAGACGTGCCGAACTCCGAAAGCACATGCAAGCATTTGGCTTCCAGCTCCGTAAATCCAAGATTACGCAAATGTTGAATTAAGGTTTCCATGAGACTTTATCGCCCCTTAGTAGTATTCACCACTACTACTGTAATTGAACATAAATTGAATAGCAAGCGCCAAACCAAATAAAGCTTACGCTGACCGTCAAGGTCTGCATAAGCTTTATCATTAATAAAACCGGTAATGGTTACCCCCGGAATTCTTCGCGTCATAAAGCGCAAAATCCACATTTTTCATAAGAATCGCAGCCTCTTGCCCGTTGTCGGGAACCATGGCAATCCCCATGCTCACGGTTGCATGAAACCGGTGCTCTTCAATCTCCCACTCCGCCCCGAGCGACTGATAAATTCGTTTCGCAATCACAGCCGCATTCTCGGTCGATTCGACAGCGGGAAGAATAAGCGTAAATTCATCCCCGCCCATACGGGCGAACATATCGATTTCTCGTAAGCAGCCTTTGATTCTCTTGGAAAAAATTCTCAGAAACTCATCCCCTGTGCTGTGTCCCATCGTATCGTTGATCACTTTGAAATCGTCGATGTCCATGTAAATAAGCGCCAGCGTTTTGCCGCTTCGTTTGGATTGCATCAAAGCTTGGTTAAGGTGCTCCCTGAACAGGCGACGGTTCGGCAAGCCGGTCAGCGGATCGTGATAGGCCAGCGTTGTCATTTTCATCTCGTACTGTTTTCGCGCTGTGATCTCATTGGTTAAGACAATGACTCCCTCAGGACTTCCATCCGGCTTCTTGACCGGGATTGCCACGGATTCCATCCAAATCCAGCTTTCCTCCATTCGCCGGCAGCGAAACTCCAGTTTTCCTCGACTGCCTATGTGGAGGGCTTTTAAAAACAGCTTTCGCAAGTCCATTCGGTACTCGGAGTCGACGTGTTCCATGATTTGCGCCACGCTGGCGGGAACGAACCCGACGACTCTGTCATAGCCCCTTGATGCATACAGCAGCTCTCCTGACGGATCAAGCACGCAATACATATCCCACGCACCTTCTACAATTTGCTGAAAATAATCGTCTGGGGCTCGCCAACCTTTATCTTTTTGTTGCTTCGATTCGCTATCCAGCTGCAATCCATTCGCCTCTTTTCCTTGATTCAGCCTCAACCAAATGCACAACCCGCCCTAAGGTGTTGGCGGGACATGGGTAGATTAGCATAATAACATCAAATTTTGATAAAAATTAGGTAAAATTTCAGTAAATATTTGTCGTAAAATGCCGAATGCTGAGAGAAAAAAGATGAGTGTTCGTTAATCAAAGAAAAGGATAGAAATTAGAAGAGTAATCGTTCATAATAGGAGACAGGAAATAAAAATGGGAATCACTTACATTGATGTGGATAGAGTCAGAAGCATGCTGGGAGGGTTCCATTTTGTCCGGGGAGAAAATACTAGTTGTTGACGACGAAGCGGATATCGTCGAATTGATTCAATTTTATTTGGTAAGAGAAGGGTTTGTTGTCATTTCCTGTGATAACGGTCAGCAGGTTTTTGACCTGGTTGAGCAGCATAAACCGGATTTGATCATTCTGGACGTTGTTCTGCCCGGCACGGACGGAATTGAAGTGTGCAGGCAGCTTCGCAAAAGCAATAATATCCCGATTCTATTCATTTCCTGTAAAAGCGAGGATATTGATATCATTCTCGGCTTGAGCATGGGAGGCGACGACTACATCACCAAGCCATTCAGTCTAAACCAGCTCGTAGCCAGAGTTAAAGCCCATTTGCGCAGGAGCGCTCTGCTCGATCAGAGAAAAGAAGCCCCCCAGATGCTCAAATATCCAGGATTGGAAATCGATCTGGTCAGCCATATCGTTAAAGTTAACGGTCAACCGACCTCATTGTCGGCCAAGGAATTCGAACTGCTTTCCCTTATGGCCAAGACACCGAACCGCGTTTACAAAATTGAGCATTTGTTCGAACTCATTTGGAGCCTCGACAGCTTCGGCGATCCGCGGACACTGATCGTACACATCAGCAACCTGCGCAAAAAAATCGAGCCCAATCCCACCGAACCCCGATACATCATTACTGTTCGCGGTGTCGGCTATAAATTCAGCGGCAAGGAGAGATAGCGCATGTTCATGAAAAAATGGACGCTCCGCGGCGGTAGCTGTAACGATATGCTGACCCCGCTTCTCCCTGTTCGAGGCTCCACGGTGAACCCGCTTTTCAAGCGCTCGCAATTGTACCCCATAGAGCCATGTCTGTGACTTCCTCTTCCTCTCTTTGTTGCTCATTGTTGCTCATTCTCTCCATTCTGCATGATCCTTATAATTTCTGCCAGAATGGGAAACGGTAATGAGAGAACCGAACGAAAGGAGGTCTATTTACATGTCTAACGATAAAACAATGAATCCGATGAGTGGGGAAACCGTGGAAACCGACGGCATCTACGCCGACGAATCCGGCAAAGAGGTTACGCTTAAGCGCGGGGATACGTTTCCCGCAGACCTGGTGCTGGGCCGGACGACATGGGAAATGAAGGGCTTTGCCATGAACGAAGCGATCATCGACCATGACCAGAAGGAGAACACACCGGAACGCAAGCGTATCAACCGCAGCCAGTAATGAACGACAAACTCGCCATAAATTAGCCCTGTCCAGCGGGCGTTCTATCCTGCCGGGCCGCAGAAGGCCCGGTTTTTGCTGCGGTCCTTGCCCGATATGATATAATGGTCATCATATGAGCGGCAGCCGGTTTGACTCCGTTGATTCTGCACAGAAAGGTACATGAACGATGACAAAGCGTATGGTGATCGTCACCGGGGGGACTCTAGGCCCCTGGGCGGAGCAAGAGCTTAGAAAGGACGATGTATTAATCGGAGCGGACAAAGGCGCTTTGCACTTGGTGCGGCTTGGGTTGCAGCCGGATTATTCCGTTGGCGATTTTGACTCTGTCAGTTCAGCAGAGCTGGAGGAAATTCGCAGCCGGAGCAAAGAGATCATGATCTACGACCCGGTGGATAAGGATTGGACGGACACCGAAATGGCCTTTAACTGGGCAATATCGCAAAACCCTTCCGAAATCACTCTCCTTGGCGCACTTGGCTCCCGGTGGGATCATTCTCTGTCCAACATCCATTTGTTGAGAAAAGGATTGGACAGCGGTGTCCCCTGTAAAATCATTGACGCCAATAACGAAATTATGCTCATCAATGGCGCAGTCTCTGTTTGGCGAAGCCGCTTCACTAACATCTCCTTGCTTCCGCTGAGTATGGAGGTTACCGGAATAACACTGCGCGGCTTTCAATATCCGCTCATCAATGCTGCTCTGCGAATCGGCGAGTCCCTTGGCATCAGCAACGTGCTGATCGAAGATCAAGGGTATATTGAAGTGGAAACCGGTTATCTGCTGGTGATTCAAAGCAAAGACGATGATCCGGCATCTCTATCAGACAATTGATGGTGGACGGTGTCCTCTGCTGCAGCTCCTAAAAAAAGCCGGAATCCCGCGGGTGGCGGAATGCCGGCTTCCTAACTGAACGAGCACTAAATGGTCGATTCAAAACCACCAGTTGGCAATAGCGATTAGAAAAGGAAGCCATAGAAAGCTGACCAGGGTCGATGCGGCTACTGTCAAAGCGACGGCTTCTTGGTCGCCCCCATATTTCTCTGCGAGCACAACGCAGTTGATGGCGGCCGGCATACCGGATTGCACCAGCAATACTGCCGCGAGAGTGCCCTGAATAGACAATATTTTCAGGACAATAATCGCGAGTACCGGTACAAGAAATGTCCGGAGAAGCGTTGCGATGATGACCTCTTTGCGGAGCATATTGGACCATTTGGCTTTTTGCAATTGAAACCCAAGAATCAGCAGTACAATGCCTGCATACCCGTCTCCTAACAGCTTAAGCGTGTGGCCAAGGCTCTCCGGAAGCCGGGTGTTTGTCACGAAAAGAATTAACCCTGCAAGGACCGCATAAATGAGCGGCACCTTGACGATCTGCCGCAGCGCTTGTTTGGGTTGAAAGGTCGAACGGCTCGCTAAATACAGCCCGAGCGTATTCACGAGAATGATTTGGCCTACGACATAGGTCACGCCCAAGGCGAAACCGGCGGATCCGAAAGCCAGCAGGAGAAGCGGCAGCCCGTAGTTGTTCGAATTGCTGAATATACTCGTTAAATCCAGCGCTCTTTGAGCCGGCGAAGCCAAACGATTCAAGCGGCCGATTACTATCGAGGCTCCCCAGCAGAATACAGTGTGAAGGCCTGTAAAATAAACAATTTCCAGGATCGTGCCGAGCTGATGGTCGGTCGTCGTTAACGCGTAAATAACGAGGCACGGGGCAAGTATATACAAACTAACGTCGGCAAAGCTTTTGGAATCGGGATTCCGGTACTTCTGAAATAAGTAACCTAACAAGCACACGAATAAAATGGGCAAGCTGACTGAAGCAAGAATTCTGGTATATTCCATGATGCGCACCGCCTCTGGGCATTGTATTACTACTATCGTAACTCTGCCAGACTCATATGTGAAATATATAGATACTATTCCGCTTATAGTCAATTCCTATAATCACGCGTGGCCAGGGACAAATGATATTTCCGTCGCTGATCGTCTTACAGCCCCGGCCCATGCTGAAAAAGCCCCGTGTCGCGGAGCTTTTTCAGTAAATTTATTTATAGCTTGTGGTTTACCTGTCGTCTCATTTACCCTATTGCTTGACGGATTGAGAATCTTTTTGCGGGCGGTGCATGCCACCTTTGCTTTCAATGAACTGCTTTAGCTTGTCGGTCATGCCGTCTTTCAGTTTGGAGATGAGTTGGTCCTCGCTTACATTTTTTTCCTGTGCAAGTTCAGCCAGGGATTTACCCGCATCGAGACCGCTCTTCAACTCATCTTGCGTAATGCCGATCGCTTGAGCCAGTTCTTCCGGACTACCCCAAGGACCGCCTATTCCGCGTTTGCCGTGGAATCCTTGCTGGCCGCCCGGGCGCACAGCTCCCTTGTTTTCAATCGCTTGTTTCAGGCGGTCGGCGAGGCCGGATTTTTGCTTATCCGCCTGTTCTTGGGTGAGCTTGCCGGCCGTCACACGATCGTCAATGCTTTTCGTAATGACATCAGTCAGCTTCTGGAGGTAGACCTCCTCGTCCCATCCCGCTTTCTCTTGGGCGACCTGCGCCAAGCTTTTGCTTTGCTGAAGCTCGTCCTTAAGCGCCTGATGCTCCATTCCAAGCAGTGTTGCCGTCGCTTCTACCGGATTGCTGCCGCGGAAGCCAAACTCGCCGTGTTTGCCGAAGCCTCCACGCTTATCTCCATGGCCTCGGGAACCGAAATTTCCGGAGGCCGCGTTGCCGCTATCAGCTTGATTCCGGCTTTGCACACTCGTATCCGTCGTATCTGCAGCGAATACTTGCGACTGCTTTAAACCGGCCACGCCGCCTCCCAGAATGATAGCTGCTGCGATCGTACCTGTAACGATCTTTTTGTTGATGCTTTTCATCATTTACTTCCACCTCTTCTTTCCAATTTGTCTTACACGTTGAAGTATAAGCCCATAATCTTAAAGTGTCCTGAACGGCGGCTGAGGATAACATAAATGTTTGCTGAGCGTTTGCTGAATGCTTCTTTCCCGTCAAGGCAGCCGCACACGAAATGTGCATCCCTCTCCTTCCCGGCTATCGACTTCGATCGTTCCGCCGTGGATGTCCACAATCGACTTCGAGATGGCTAGGCCCAGTCCGGCCCCGCCTTGCTTTTGCTTGCGGACGCGGGAGGAATCAATGCGGTAAAACCGATCAAACACGTAGGGCAAATGCTCCTTCGGTATGCCGGGTCCGTTATCTTGAATGATTATTTCCACGCCTTGGCTCAAGCTCCTAAGCGTAAACCGGATATGTCCATGAACAGGGTCCGTGTGCTGAACGGCATTATGGAAAAGGTTTAAAATTACCTGCTTGATTTTATCCCGATCAAATCGGCATCTCTGCTCCTGATCCAGCGAAAAGCTGACCTGCCGGTTTCCGGCAAGAAGACGAAGCTGCGGCTCCATCTCGTGTACGACCTCGCCCAGCATCCCCTCCGTCAAATGAACGGACGGCTCTCGGTCGAGTCTGGCTAACAGCAGGAGGTCATTCACCAATTTATTGATGCGCTCCGACTCCCCGTACATACTCCTTAAGGCTCTCGCCAATTGCTCCGGCTGATTGGCGGCGCCGCGCAGCAGCACCTCCAAAAATCCGTGAATGGAGGTCAGCGGCGTTCGCAGCTCGTGAGAAGCATCCGCAACAAAGCGGCGCATCTTCTCCTTGGCTTCTTTCTCCGCCTCAAACGAAGCTTCCAAGCGCTCCAGCATCCCGTTAAACGAAAGGGATAATCGGTCAATCTCTAACTGTCCTTGCCGCGCAGGGAGCCGTTCCGCCAAATTGCCGGCATCAATCTGCCCAACCGTATCGACCATACTGGACAGCGGCACGAGCGTGCGCTTCAATACCGGCAAAAATGTCAGCAATCCGGCGATTAAGGCAAACATAGATAAGGAAAGAAACGTAATCAACTGGCGAAGCAGCACTTCCTTAAGCGGTTCCGTGCTCGTGCTGACTTGTGCGATTCCCGTTAAGCGAACCCGATTGCCTACCGGCTGCAGCACGACCAGCTGATCTAAGCCCTGGTCGTCACGAATGAGCTTATAGTTCAATGTGCCGGTTTTCTTCAGCGCTTCCGTGTACTCTTCATCCGGAAGCCTAGGAACTGATATGTTCTCCGGGGATTTATATACTAGGGTGCTGTTCCCGTTCATATCAACAAACACCAGTGTAGATTCCGACAAAAAGGGTGTAGACCTGCCAAATCCGGGACCTGCGCCAGAGCCGTCTTTGCGCGAAAAATCCTGATTCCAAACCTCACGCGGCATCGACATCACCTGGCTCTGGATCGAGCTGGCTTTATTTCGATAGATGAACTGCTGCATAAACAAATATTGAAACAGTCCGATCAAAAGAAGCAGAGCGGCAAGAATAAATAAGGAGCGCGATAAGAGTTGAACCCGCAGCGACCTGGGAGCGAAAACCCGCTTCACATTCTGTAAGCCAAAGCGTTTCATGACAAATCCACCCGGTATCCCGCGCCGCGCAATGTGCGAATCAATCGATGCTCCCGGTCCCCGAGCTTATCACGCAAGGAGCGGATATATACCTCCACGATATTTTCCTCGCCGCCGAAATCGTAGCCCCACACTTTATCAAGGATCATCGTCTTGCTCAGTACAAGCCCGTGGTTGATCACTATAAATTTCAGCAGCTCATATTCAGTCGGAGAAAGCTCAAGCACCCGGTTGTCATAGCTGATTTCTTTGCGCCGATCGTCGATCCGAAACGGACCGATGGCGACCTCCCCGAGAAGGTTCGGAAAATGGTTGCGTATTCTTGCATGGATGCGCGCAAGCAGCTCCTTAAAGCTGAACGGTTTGATCATGTAGTCGTCAGCCCCGAGCGTCAGCCCCTTGACCCGGTCATCCACTTCATCCTTAGCCGTCAGCATGATGACTGCGATGTTCGCCGATTTCTTAATCATGCGGCACACCTCGAATCCGTCCATTCCCGGCATCATGACATCGAGCACCGCAATGTGCGGCTGAACCTGCTTCGCCAGGTTAACGGCGGTTATACCATCTTGTGCGGTCATCACCTCAAACCCTTCATTCTGCAGGCCAAGCTCTAAAAATTGCAATATATTCGGTTCATCGTCCACTAATAAAATTTTAATTCCTTTTAATTTGCGCAATCCGACCCCCGCCTTCGTGTTCATCATTTCTCCATGCTTCATCCTCATTATCGGGCCACTGTCTGAATCTCATCTGAGGGAAAGCTGAACGTCCGCTGAATGCCTACCCCAATAATTCCCTTATGCATGTGCAAAATCCTTTGTTTCATCCGAGGTACGCGCACATGGATCTCTTCGAGCTTACAATCCAAATCCAGTATGAACGTGTGTGTAAAGAAGCCCGTTCACATCAAACATGAGGAGCCACAGTAGAATCTGTGGCTCCTCATGTTTGATGTGATCAATTATCAATGATGTTAAACTCCCTCCCGGCGTTATCCGATTAAAAAATAATAAAACCGATCTCTCCCCGCATAAAAGCCTCGCCGAATAGGACAGCAATATTTCGTTACAACCGATTCCAATCAACGGAGCGGCTGCGTTTAGGGGTTGGTTTCTTCGCCAAGCAAATAGCTTCCCGAGGCGGTAAAAAGACCAGGCATCGCCTGGTCTTTTTACATGAATTATGATAAGTCATGTTAACTAACTATCGCTTCGATCGTTTCATTGCTATGAATCGTTTCACACTCATGACATACACCGTAAACTTCCAGATAGTAGTTCTCGGCGCGAAACCTTTTTTCGAGCGAGGCTTGAACGGGTATGACGGATCCAAAGTCATGATCCGATATATTTCCGCATGCCCTACAGACCAGGTGGTGATGAGGAGTCGTATTGATGTCATACCGTGTGATTCCAATATGTCGAATATAACATTCTTTGATCAATCCGGTTTCCTTCAAAATCCTCACATTGTTATAAACCGTAGGCATACTGACGTATGAGGGGTTTACGGATGCTATAGCGTGATAAAGCTCTTCTACAGTAGGGTGAGAAAGCCGAAGAAACAAATTTTCCAGAATCAGCTGCCGCTGAACGGTCAGGCGATTCCCCGAATCCTTTAATTGTTCTATCGCATTGCCGATATCCATCGCTATCCGTTTCCCCCTCAGAACCGTCGATGTAAAGATGAGGCCGACAGGAATCCGCCGGCAACTATCTTAGTTCATCTGCGGAATGAAGCTGCCGATATCAACGCCTAAACCTTGAGCTACTCTGGTACCATATTCAACATCCGCCCGGAAGAAGTTGCATACGGCGCGAAGCTGAAGATCGGAATTTGTCTGCTTCAGGTCGTTCACGAGATTCGCGATCAAATTGTCTTGTTCTTCTTTCGTGAAAGAACGGTATTTGACTCCCGCTTGCGTGAAGTCATCCGTTTTTTCGATTTTTTGACGGGTAATAGGTCCCTGAAGCTGAGGTTCGCTCTCACGGTAAGCCGGGTCTTCCTTAGGGCTTTCGCTAAAGCTGTTAGGCTCGTAGTTAATCGTGGACGTGTCCTGCTTCGTGGTCATGAAACCGTCCCGTTGATGATTCCGGGCAGGCGCATACGGGCAGTTCACCGGAATTTGCAAATAATTCGCGCCCAAACGATAACGCTGCGTATCCGGATAAGAGAACAATCTTCCTTGCAGCAGCTTATCTTCGGAAGCTTCGATTCCCGGAACCAGAACACTCGGCGCAAAAGCGGACTGCTCGACTTCCGCAAAGAAATTTTCCGGATTGCGGTTTAAGGTCATGGTCCCGATTTTGTGCAGCGGATACAGATCCTCCGGCCATACCTTAGTCGCATCAAGCGGATCAAAAGGCAGTTTATCCATATCCTCGGGCGGCAGCAATTGGACATGCAGCTCCCATTCCGGATAGTCGCCGTTCTTAATGCTGTCGAACAGGTCTCTTGTAGCGTGATTGAAATCTCTTCCCTGCACTTCCTGGGCATCTTTAGCCGAGAAATTCTTTACGCCTTGAACTGACTTCCACGTATATTTCACATAGGTAACCTTACCTTCTTCATTAATCCATTTAAATGCATGGACACTGAAACCGTCCATTTGGCGGTAGCTGGCCGGTGTGCCGTTATCGGAGAACAGCCAGGTCAGCATATGTGTGGATTCCGGAGTCAGAGTCATGAAATCCCAATAACGAGCCGGATCCTGTATGTTCGTATCTGGCGCCGGTTTCAAGGAATGCACCATATCCGGAAATTTAATCGCATCACGAATGAAGAATACCGGTAAATGATTGCCTACGATATCATAGTTGCCTTCTTGTGTGTAGAATTTAACGGAAAATCCGCGGGGATCACGTGCGGTTTCGGGTGAGCCTTGACCATGAATAACGGTTGAGAAGCGAACGAATAATGGAGTCTCTTGACCTGCGTCCTGGAACAAATGAGCTTTTGTATAAGCCTTCATGCTGTTCTCGACCCGAAAAACGCCGTGTGCTCCCGCACCGCGCGCGTGAACCACACGCTCCGGAATACGTTCCCTGTCAAAATGAGCGATTTTCTCAATCAAATGGTAATCATCGAGCAATGTTGGTCCGCGTCGTCCTGCCGTGCGTGAATTTTGGTTGTCGCCAACCGGAGCGCCTTGATTGGTAGTCAAACGATCTGTCATCTCCAAAAACACCTCTCTTTTACATATATTTAGACTTAATCTAAGTCTTCCTCATGATTATAACACCCGTCCTGCACTTAATCATGATCGTTAGATGTATATTTCATGAAGAGCAGATGAATTTTATGATAAATTTAATAATCATTATTAATGATCGGCTAAACGGTAACCTGCACCTCGAACCGTTACAATATAGGTAGGAGCCTCGGCTTTATCCCCCAGTTTTTTTCTCAAGCTTTTCACATGAACGTCGACGACGTTACTCCCTCCCACAAATTGGCTCCCCCACACCCGGTTCATGATTTCCTCGCGTGTCAGCACAGCCCCATTCGACTCCAGCAAACGCAATAAAATGTCATACTCCGTTTTCGTCAGCTCGATCTGATGACTGCTGCGGTATACCGCCATTTTCTTAGGGTCTACGCTCAAATCTTTATATGTGTACCTGGTGGCAGCGGAACCATCGACAGTTGCCTGGGATTCTCGAAGCACCCGTTGAAGCGCATACATAACTTCATGCATGCCGGCGGGCCAAGACAGCGTGTGTGACTGATCGATGAATGGATGATCCAACCGCCTCTGTAAACGATCTTTTACGAGAAACAAAGTACGGGCACTTCTCTCCGGTTGTGAAACGAACGCTTCCATGCCGTGGATATCATGAATACCCGTATGGGTAAGATCCAATATATATACATCAACGAAAATCACATTTCCCAGAAAAGAATCCAACCGACGGAATAAAAGAATATCAAAGCAACCGGTTGAAATGGTTCTGATCAATCCATGCAACCGATCGGGAAACGAACTAATGACAGCAACCCGATGCGTGGATGAGCAAACCGTTTGCGAGAACATGCCATCAGGCTCGTTCTCCCCAATAGAGACCTCTTCTTGCGGCATACTAGATTGCGGTAAGGGAACTCCCGTCATTAGCTCGAACTTGCGCATTCGGAGCACACTCCTTCAAAAATGACATTCGAAAAATGAACATCATATTGAGTTTCCGTTGCAACAGACTGCATCCATTCCGCTGGGGTTTCAGTCATGACTTCATCTACCCTTCCACATTTCCTGCAAATGATATGATGATGGTCGTCCATTCGCGCATCGTACCGGCTCGAGGCTTCTCCCAGCTTCAGTTCACGGATTAATTCCACCTCCGTCAAGTAACGAAGGGAATTGTATACCGTCCCGTACGCGAAGTTATATCCTCTAGCCCGCAGCCGCTCGATAATTTCCGCTGCTGTCGGATGGTCATTGCTATATTGTATGATCTCAAACACAGCTTTACGCTGCGTGGTCAAGTTAATTTTCATATGTGATCGTTCCTTCAATTTGTATTTAGATTTAGTATAAATCCTATTGCTGTAATGTGCAATATATACCTGATTGGCAGAGGTCATTTTGACCTGCTGTTAAAATTTTGATACTCTCATGACAAGAGGTGATTGATAGATGAAACTGGGTATTCTGGACCAATCCCATGTAAGCGAGGGCCGGACGGCTGCGGATGCGTTAGCCGAAACAACTCGTCTCGCGCAAGAAGCAGACAAGCTTGGCTACTCCCGATACTGGTTATCCGAGCATCATGCGATGCCGGCGCTTGCGCATTCCAGCCCGGAAGTGCTGATTGCCCATTTAGCAGCGGCAACGTCGCGCATTCGCGTCGGTTCGGGCGGCATCATGCTTCCCCATTACAGCGCGTATAAAGTCGCGGAAAATTTCAAGCTGCTCGAAGCGCTGCATCCGGGACGAATCGATCTCGGCCTTGGACGGGCTCCGGGCGGCATGCCGCTCGCGACTAGAGCGCTGCAGGAGGATAAGTATGTGCAAATTGACAAGTACCCTCAGCAGGTGACAGATTTGACCGGATATTTGCACGATTCGCTGCCCTCGAATCATCCTTTTGCCAGGTTGAAGGCTTCCCCCCATACCCCCACTGCACCCGAGGTATGGCTGCTGGGCTCAAGTAACGAGAGCGCAGTAATCGCCGCCCAGCAAGGAGCCGCTTATGGCTTTGCTCAGTTCTTCGGTGTTCCTGGCGGCGAGAAAGCCATGAAGTATTATCAAGAGCATTTCCAACCCTCCGTACTGAACGATGCGCCAAAATCTTTGGTAGCTGTTCTGGCCATCTGCGCAGAGACTGAGGAAGAAGCGAACTTGCTCTCCACGAGCACTGATTTATTTTTTCTGCGCTTGGAGAGCGGAATGGAATTGCTTCACTTGCCTTCGGTGCAATCAGCCCTGGACTATCCGTATACGGAATATGATCTGGAGCGAATCCGCTTTGGCCGCCACAGGCGTATTGTAGGCTCGCCTGAACAAGTGAAAGCGAAACTGTTGGAGATGGGCAGCCTCTATAACGCGGACGAAATACTGATTGTTTCCCCCATCCATCATTTCGAAGCACGCATACGATCATATGAGCTTATTGCCGAAGCGTTCGGGATGAAGAGTTAACACCTTCTGTTCCAAATAAGTCAAAATGCCAGCAAATGCTTTTGATAATTCGTCCAGTTCAAAGGCCCTCTTCAAAGATCCATACCAGAATGCCAAATGATGCACCAGCAATGGAATGTCTGAAGGCTCCTGCACCAAATCTCTCACCCAATGAATCGTTTCCTTCGATGCTGCATGCCCATGCAGGGTAATAGAGTAAAGTATTCGATTCCTCTGACAGCCGTATCCACCTTGAAAACTTTGGGATCCCGTTTAAGTTTTTGGTGGAGATTGCGGCGTTCATCCCGTCGTTTTTTTGCAGAAGCGGTTCTCTTCCTTCAGCAATAATGAAGACTTGGGAGGTGGACGGAGAAGGGAAATGTTGGCTGAATTGTTCGGCGGATTCGCGCGATTCAACATATGAAACGTTAAAAGGGGTAGTACCAGCGAAGGTGACATGCAGTGCCAAGCACCAAATAAGACCACCGGAAACTATTTTCCGGTGGTCTACTTTTTTATTGCAGCAAGTAAAGGAGACTGAGTATCCCCAACTAGTATTATATTGCAGAGAGATTACGTGAAGAACAACAAGCTTGCTGAATCAATTAGTAGCCAAAGCTAAACATGGGTTTTATCAAACCGGATACAATCAGAAAACAAATCCACACACTGATCATCGTTTTTGCATGACTCATCGAGAAAAGGGCAAGCTTTCGGCAGATCATGGCCACTTCACCTCAGAGGGCGGCGTTTTTACTTTAAGTCTCGTCGCTTGAACCAGGTGAAACGCTAAACCGGGCGAAAGCAAGCCTAACCGAAACAATGAAGAAGTTATAGCTGAATGACCTAATAAAAACTGAAGAAGGTTTCCCCACCTCAACGGGCCTGAAAATTCAGCGCGCAAAGACTGTGTATAGTTATGGCGCCATTCAGATAGCGAAACCTCGCCGCGAAGAAAGCCATCGGCCAAGTGTGCGCACAATTCGACCGAACGCAGCGCCATAGCCATTCCGTCCCCGCAAAGAGGAGGAATGACCATAGCCGCATCGCCAACATGGGGAATAAGTCCCCAGGCGATCGGCTTACGGCTAGTCTCCACCGGGGCAACGGCCGCCTGGGTACCGGGAACCAGCTCCCCGTTTGCCAGCTTCAGATCAAGCGCGGGATTTAAACGAGCGGCCGCTTCCATGACCCCCCTTACCGTTTTTCCGGCATTGTGAAAAAATTCTCGGGTTAGAAGGGCGGAGGCATTATGCCGTCCCCCTTCAATCGGAGATATGCCTAAATATCCGCCGGGAAAAAAGTAAAGCTCGGTCACCGATTCCTGTTTGATGCCGCCGATATGCGTTTTTATACCGATATACGATCGGCGGGGTATCCGTTTACGGCAACCCGTCAGACCGGAACGCGGACTTCTCCCCCATGCTCCAATGACCGCCCGCGCTTCAATCGACTTTCGTTCACCCTTACGCTGGATCTCTACCCTGTATCCCTGTTCGCTTTGGCAAACAGAAGTGACTGCCGCCCCTGTAAGGACGTTAACCCCCTTCTCCCGCACAGCTTGGTGCAGGGTGCTATCAAGAACGTACCGGCTTACCCCAAGAGCGGGACCGGGAAGCGGAATTTCTAAAGAGATTCCGCTGGCTGAAGTTAATCTGACCCTGTCCATCTCGCTTGGTTGAAGCAATCGAACCTGTTTTTCCAAACCTAAAGAAGCTAAAATACCCGTAGATTCAGGAGAAAAAAACTCTCCGCAAACCTTGTGCCGGGGGAATTCATGCTGATCAATCAATACCGTGTCCCAGCCCATTTCCGCCAATACGCCCGCCATACTGCTGCCGGCTAAACCGGCGCCGAGTATGGCTGCATCATGAATGTGTCCCATCTTCATCTGCTTCGTCCACTCCGGGGCTCCATGATTCCGCCCTCAGCTATTTTCCGAGCAATGACTGTATATCGAAATAACGGTCTCCACGAATAGGTTAAATTGAATGCGGTCCAAGTTTTCTTCAGGTATTTCCATTCTGCAGAACGGAATCCTTTTGCCACCGATAGAGGCCCGTCATTGCGGATATAGCGGTTTCGCGAAACCAAACGGGTTACAAGCCAAACGGCCAGCCAAGAAATCCAATGACGATGGATATCATTGATCACAATGCCGAATCGGGAAGCATTGAGCATGCATCGTATAACCTTCGGCAGCTCTTCTGAAGAGAAATGGTGCACAAATTGGGTAGCTGTAATCACATCCGCGCAGCATTCCGGCAATTGAAACAAATCACGTCGAATGACTTGAATGCGCCCTTCATGCTGGTACAGCATCCTTGCTTCTTCGCACGCCTCTTCCGTAATGTCGGCCAGAATGATCTTCAGATCAATCTGGTTCCTGTCCGCCCATCGCAATAAAACCCGATTCACATCTCCGGAACCGGAACCGATGTCCAAAATGGAGAACTGCCTGCTCTTCCCCGATTCCGACCATAAGCGTTTCACACCATAAAGAGTAGGCCCCGCCGCCCCAAAAATTCGGTTAAGCCATCGAAGATGCCGCAAGGCCACCCGAAGGTTCGCTCCTCCCATAGTGAAGTTGTCCATGAGTTCGGGTTCTTCGGACCGGTGTTTCAACCAATTACACACATTTATCACCTTGTACACCATCTTGAAGGAACACAGACGGAATATATGCAATCCGCATCATCTCCGCGTTCAGACCGGGACCGAAAGCTACCGCTATCCCTTCCTTCGAGCCTTGAACGGAGTGCTCAAGCTCTTGTCTCATTTCTTGAAGAACGAATAAAAGGGTAGCGGAAGACAGATTTCCAAAACGGCTAAGAATGTTGCGGCTTGCGCGAACTTGTTCATCCGTGAGATCATATATCGTTTGCAGCGAATCGACGATTCCCCGGCCTCCCGGATGAATCGCCCACAATGCAGGCGCAGGCTCCTCACCCAATAAATGCTCGATTTCGGCGGGTACGAACCTGCCTATGAGCTTCGGAATTTGCGGAGACAGATACAGGTTAAAGCCATAATTTCCAACATTCCATACCATTTCTTCGGCAGAGCCAGGTAAGATAACTGCGCGATTGCTGCCTAACGCAAAAATCCCTTTATGACCGGGACCCCTTTCGCCCACTACACAAGCTGCCGCGCCATCGCCGAAAAATGCTGTGGCGAAAAGATCATCCCGCTCGCTCGATGGCTGAATATGAAGGGTGCATAATTCTACACTGACGATTAAAACTTTGGCATACGGATTTCCCTCTACGATCTCTTTGGACAAGCGGATGGCGGTTAAGCCGGCCGCGCATCCCAGGAAAGTTAACGGAATACGATTCACATTAGCGGCTAGTTCAAGTTTTGGAATGAGCGCGGCATCCAAACCGGGCAGAAATAAACCTGTACAACTTACTGTAATGAGGTGGGTAATGTCGGAATTGTTTAACTTACTATCCTGAAGCGCTTGTTTAGCGGCGGCCAAGCCTAATGGAACGGATTGTGATTTATATATCTCCATTCGTTCAGCTGTCGTAGGAATAACGTGAGGGGTCGAAAAAGATAAATAACGGCAGCGGTCTGAAGGCTCCAATAAGTTCGGTTCACAGGTGTATCGGGTTTCAACCCCGCTATGTTTAAAGATTCTCCTCGCCCAGCGTGCAGATTTCATATTGCCCGCCAATGCCTCTGCTAACTTTTGTGACGCTTCTTCCTGATCAAGACGATGAGGCGGAACGGCTGTGCCTATCCCCAAAATCGCTGATTTCCATTTTTCCACGATTCTTCTTCATTCCTCTCCGGCTTCGATCATGAAGCTCATTATGCATATATGGACAAGAGACACCCCTATCAAGTTTATTGGTTTCGGCTTGCGATTATTACACCTGTCCCGGATATTTTCAGTGTTTGCAGGAAATAATTTGAAAGCATAAGAGGAAATGAAAGGGGTCGTAATCATGTATTGGGGAATGTGGTCCGTTGAACGAATCCTAATTCTATTTGTCAGTCTTGCTTTTGTAATGATCGGCGTGCAGGTTACCTTGTTCCATTACCGGCAAAATTTCCACCGTAAAGCGATGTGGCTCCCTGTGCTGGCATCCCCCGTTGCTTTTATCGTTGGACTCACGCTGTCTTTTTACAAGGTAGGTTGGCTTCAATACGTTTTTATGGTTTTGATGTGGTTAGGAGTTTTTGACGGGCTCATCGGATTTTATTACCACTTTAAGGGAGTCGGGATTCGTGTCGGGGGATATGCGTTTCGCAATTTCCTGATAGGTCCGCCCGTCATGCTGCCTCTGTTGTTTTCCGCGGTCAGCGTGCTTGGATTAATTGCGATTTACCGGATCATCTGATTCTGTTCGTCCTAAGAGACGGTCCCTACGCACGGGAGCCGTCTCTTTGTTTGCTTTTCGTTAATCGACTTTTGTGTTTAACGGTTTTAATCTCGCCTCGATTTGTTCTCTTTGGGATTCAAGGAATGGGGGTAATGCCAGCGATTCACCTAAGTCGTTCAAATCCTCATCTGTATCAAAACCGGGGCCGTCGGTTGCCAATTCAAAGAGAATGCCGTTTGGCTCTCTGAAATAGAGCGAACGAAAGTAAAAACGATCGACAAATCCGGAATTCGGAAATCTTGCTTCGCGAATTCGGTGAATCCATTTATGCAATTCGTCTTCATTATCCACGCGAAATGCCACGTGGTGGACACCGCCTCGGCCAAGCTGTTCGCGGGAAAGATCGTTTCTCTCCTCCACATGGACTTCAGCCCCGCTCCCTCCTTCGCCTGTTTCAAACACCACGATGTCCGGTTGCCCCTTAACTGTAGACGGATATTGCCCTTTCCTGCGGAAGCCCATCAGCTCCGTCAAAACAAGAACGGTTGGCTCCGTATTTTGTACGGTTAATTTGACAGGTCCTAATCCAAGAATTCCGTATTCTCCAGGAATCGGGCTTTTTTCCCAAGGTGTTCCTCCTTGAACCCCCTTATTAATTTCATCCGATACTAAAATCAGTCTTTGTCCTTCAATATCTCTGAAAGCTAATGTAGCCCTGCCAGCTCGATCCATCACTTCATCATGTTCTATATGTAATTCTTGGAAACGCCGCTTCCAATACAGCAATGCTTGATCGTTCGCAATACGCAGAGATAATGAAGAGATGCTGCTTACTCCTTCACGATTGCGTCCAGCCATCGGAATTTCGAAAAAAGTCAACTCAGTTCCGGGATTGCCCTTCTCATCTCCATAAAACAAGTGATAAACCCCAGTGTCATCCTGATTGACCGTTTTCTTTACTAAACGAAGACCTAGTACCTGGGTATAAAAATCAAAGTTTTCAGGCGCTTCTGCAGTTATTGCGGATACATGATGAATTCCTTTAAGCTCCATTTTCAAAAAACCTCCCGTTGTTGCCTACACCAAGTGCGCGCCTCCGTCGATGAGAACAGTCGAGCCCGAGGTAAATCCATTCTTGGCCAAGTAGACGTAGGTCTGAGCGATGTCTTCAGGTTGTGCAATACGTCCGACGGGCAATTGCTGACCTATTCCGGCGAACATTGCCTCACGCTGTTCTTGCGGCATTCCGGCGTAAATGGGTGTATCTACGATTCCAGGTGAAACAACGTTTACCCTAATGGGGGACAGGTCTACTGACAATCCGCGTACCAATCCTTCGATTGCCGAGTTGATAGCCGCTAAAGTAGAGGCACCCTTAGGAGGGCGTCTGCCGTACAGGCCGGAGGTTAACGTGATTGAGCCCGCATGATTTAAGTACGGAATAGCCGCATGAACGGTTATGTATTGCCCCCAGAATTTGCTGTCAAACGCCTCTTTTGCGTTTGCGACGGGCAGGTCGCTAAAGAGCCCCATCGCGCCTTCTCCTGCCGTAATCACTAAGTGATCAAATTTCCCAATCTTCTTGAAAAGGTCTGCTGCCTTCTCTTCGCTGCGAAAATCGAGTTCATATACTTCTACATGGTCGCCAAGTCCTCGTTTTGCCTCGGATAGTTTTGAAGCGGAACGGCTGGCGATAATGACCTGAGCGGATTCATCGAGAAATGCCTTGGCCGTAGATAACCCAATACCGGAAGTACCGCCAATAACGACCACACGTTTTCCTTCTAATGACAAAATAACTACCTCCTCAACCATTTTTGTTTAGTTTAACCAGCTTGCCGACTTGGATACTTCATCCCATATCGCACAGTGACAACAAGATTTTTCTTGTTTAGTTATATGTTACCAATAACACGCCCATTGTGGAAGTAGTGATGTAATTCCGCTTATAGCGCACACATTTCAATTTCGAAGCCCAAATCCTCAATCATTTCATGATCGACCGTGATCTCTTGACCTTCCGTCGTCAAATAATCGCCGACAAACAGTGAGTTCGCCGCATACAGCGCCAACGGCTGCAGCGTGCGAAGATTGACCTCGCGTCCGCCCGCTACACGTATTTCTTTAGACGGGCAAATGAACCGGAATAAAGCCAGCACCTTTAACGCTTTAATAGCAGGGGTTCGTCCCGCTTTCTCAAGAGGGGTACCCGGAATGGCGTTTAGGAAATTGATCGGAATCGAATCCGCGTCGATCTGACGAAGCGCGTTAGCCATTTCAATGATTTCCCGATCCGTTTCACCCATACCGATAATCACACCCGAGCAGGGGGACATGCCGTAACTTTTAACTTTTTCCACCGTTTCGACGCGCTGCTCATACGTATGGGTCGTCGTAATAGATGGATAATTCGCTTGACTCGTATTCAAATTGTGATTGTAACGATGTACGCCGGCTTCTGCAAGACGTTCGGTTTGGTTGTCATTCAAAATGCCCAGGCATGCGCAAATTTTAAGCGGCATAGTTTCACGTATTTCTTTGACCGCTTCGATAACTTGACCGAGCTCCTTATCCGTCGGTCCTTTTCCGGACGCAACGATGCAGTATGTGCCTGCTTTGCGAGCCATTGCTTCGCGCGCGCCGGCCAGCAGGGTATCTTTGTCCAGCAGGGTATATTTCTTGATCGGCGCCGTCGAAACGATCGATTGCGAACAGTAGCCGCAATCCTCAGGGCAAAGTCCGCTTTTGGCGTTGATGATCATGTTCAACTTAACCTTATTACCGTAAAAATGCTTTCTAACTGTAAATGCAGCTTGCATTAATTTCAGCAATTCGCCGGGTTCCGCTTCGAGCACGGCCAAGCCTTCATCAAACGTTAAACATTCCCCGTCTATCGCTTTTTGTGCGAGCATCTGCCAATCCGTAAAAATTGCATGTGATACGATCATACTGTTCCTCCGATTTATGCATGTTGGAATCGTCCGAAGCCACGTAATATCTTAATTTCAATATAATTGTCAACCTTATTATATCGTTTTAGGTTAACATTAATGACATTAATATTTTAGTCCATGCAACCTGAGTTGTAAAGCAAAAATATCCATGGCGTTTTAGTGGAATTATCGTCGGATTTGGAATTCCTTGGCGTTCGGGAACTTGCCCCTTAAAGAAACGTTTTGTATCATGGGCAACGAAATCATGTCACCTTAAGGGGCGCCCTTAAATCAAATGCAACAGCTTTTGACTTTAGATCTTTACAGATTGACGCTTTTCATGCCCGCTTCCGGGTATCGGGTCCCGGAGGCAGCGCCTTTCGGAGCCGTTTCCTCGATACGCTTCAATTCTTCCTTCGTCAGCTCGATGTTAAGAGCGTTGATATTCTCCTCCAGAAACGCTCTGCGCTTCGTTCCCGGAATCGGCACGATGTCGTTACCTTGCGCGAGCAGCCATGCCAATGCCAGTTGTGACGGCTTGCACCCTTTTTCCTTCGCAATCTCTTCAATGCTCTGTACGAGGTCAAGGTTTTTCTGAAAATTGTCCCCCTGGAACCGCGGCGAAAAGCGGCGGTAATCGTCTTCGGACAAGTCTTCAAACTGCCGAATTTGCCCGGTGAGAAACCCCCGGCCGAGCGGGCTGTAAGCGACGAAACCGATACCCAGCTCGCGGCAGGCGGGCAATATTTCGTCTTCAACATCGCGGCTCCATAGAGAGTACTCTGTCTGCAGCGCAGTTACCGGATGAACAGCGTGAGCGCGCCGAATCGTGGCCGATCCCGCTTCGGACAGCCCTATGTAGCGGACTTTACCCGCATGCACCAGATCCGACAGTGCGCCGACTGTCTCTTCAATCGGGGTATTGGGATCAACTCTGTGCTGATAGTACAGGTCAATGTATTCGACGCCCAAACGCCGAAGACTCGCGTCACAGGCGGCTTTGACATATTCAGGACGGCCGTTGACGCCAAGGAACTTGCCGTCTTCACCGCGCACGTTGCCGAATTTTGTTGCAATGACAGCTTCGCTGCGGCGACCTTTCAGAGCCCGTCCAATAAGCTCTTCATTCTTGCCAACACCATACATGTCTGCCGTATCCAGAAACGTAACACCAAGCTCCAGAGCACGGTGAATCGTACGAATGGATTCCTCTTCGTCCCGCCCGCTGTAAAACTCCGACATCCCCATACATCCGAGCCCGAGTGCCGATACTTCCAGCTTACTGCCGCCTAACGTCCTCTTTTTCATCATTGTTCACGCCTCTCCTGGATTTTACACCCAAATATTACCACTCCCTTTTAGTGTAATCCTCTTGCTAATCAATTTCAAGCTGAGAAAAAAAGCCATTCCCGATTCATGGAACAGCTTGATCATGGAACTTCTTTCAAATTAGAAATGGATTGCATTTCTTTTTAAAATAAAAGAATCGTTCCGATCCCGAATAAAACGAGCAAACTGCCGGAAATGATGCGGGCGTTAAGTCCCTCTTGATTTTTGAGGAGAAAGTAACTGAGCGGAATAACCAAAAGCGGTTGGGACATCGTGATCAAAGTAGCTATGGAAACCGGAATGTAGCGCATCGAGGCAATTTGCCCAATTTGTCCCGAAATGGTTAATACTCCGCTTGCCGCATACAGCCAAACCGCTTTCGTGTCCGCACTGCGCATGCTTGGTATGAACGTTCTCGCCTGCTTGTTAAATAATAGCTGTAATACCAACCCGATGACGGCTCCGATAAAACCGCCCAAAATAGGCTCATTCCAATCTTGGACTCCCGCTCCCCGGGTAATATTACCCACCGCATAGGCAATAGAGCCAAACAAGGCTAGCGCTACCCCCGGTTGGAAAATTTCGCGCCATTTTCTCCGGTTACTTTTCATTTCCATCGAAGTGGCGGCCATTTCTGTTTCACCGATTGCCTGCAAAACAGGTTTTGACGATTTTTGAGGAATGTAACTGACAAGAAATAATCCGAGCAAAACGATTAAAACGGCTGCAAATTCGATTAAAGACAACATTTCACCCAATAAAAACGACGCAATGATCACTGTAAAAAGAGGGTTGCTTACCATAAATGAACTTGCTTTGGACGGCCCTAATTTTGCAATCGATTCGAAATACATGAACCTCCCCAAATACGTAGAAAACAGACCGGCCAGCACGAACATGAAAAAGCCAAACCAGTGGAACTCCAAAGGGTGAGGGTTTACGTAGAATAGGCCCAAAAACAACAAACCTGAGAACAGGACATTAACCGAAATTGCAATGAGGAAACCGATATTCAAATCAAGACGGCTGCTCGCCACCTTGGTTACAATCACGTTCAAAGAAAACATTAAAAGTGAAATGAATGCAATAAATTCTCCCATCAGAAGTCCCCTCAATGAATGAAGGAAAAAAATTCTTCCCTTCGGTTGTCATTTTTTCTATTCAGATTTTTGGTAATTTGCAACCTGATTCCCGATGAACGGTCATGATTGTTGGCAAGCCAATTCTCCCTATTCTTCCGCTTCCGGATAGTGATCCTTACAAAACGCGTCGACGAAGGCTTCTTCCTCCGCCTCAAGCTCGAAATCCAAGTACTTGTTTGTATTTCTTTCAATAAACTCGTATTTCACGATGCCCGTTCGGCCTTCCTGTTCACGATAGATGACACGCAAACACAGCCCGTTCTCAGAGTAAAGCTCATCTTCCTCCGGAACATCGATTTCGAGCATAAATTCAAATCGTTTCCCGGGTAGAATCCCAAACGGGTCCTTAATGTACTCGACCGTGTAAGCCGTGATGGTAAACATCTGATCATCCTCTTTTTTTTTAACATTCCCTTTATTATACAGAGCGTGCCTGCAAAAGAAAAATCGGGGCTGCGCAAATTAAATTAAATAACGCGTTATGTCTGCTTCTCTAGGGCATGCGCATTGTTTGCGGTTCATCGGCTTCGCCGGCTAATCGCTCATCCTGCGAAATCCTCCCGCCTATCCAGATCATGATGAAGGATAACAACACCAGGAGCAAACCTAATATGCGGAACCGATCGGTGGTGAGGACCGCTCCGAACACAGCTCCCATGAGTAAGGATGCGGATATGGCGCCCATAAACCGGGAGGTTGCAAAGATGCCGGTGGCCGTTCCGATGATCTCTTTCGGTGCGTTTTCCAGCAAGGCGCTCTGCAATCCGACGGGGAGCAGGCCCGCGCCAATGCCCATGAAAGACAGTAGAATACACAGCTGATAAATGGGAGTCGATTCCTGCAGCAAAAGCATACCCAAGGTGCCCAAGGTTAAAAGGACGGCGGACATAATCAAGACGGGACGATATCCCGAACGGTCGATCCAAAGCCCCGCGATCGGAGACATAAAGATCGTGACCCCGGCAAAACATAACATGATCAGTCCGGTAATTTGCTCGTTGAACGAACGAACCGAGAGCAGATAAACGGGAAACCCCAGAAAGATACTGTAAAAAACCAAATTGGATACCATTTGCTGAAGAATCACCCACATCATCGGTCGGTTCCGGCGAATGATGCGAAGCGGAATGAACGGAGTTTGAACTTTCTGCTCGCGCCAGACGAACGCGGCTATCGCACAGAGTCCAATCATCCCCACCACAGCATTAAATTTGAACGGAGCCGTGAAAAACAACAACCCGCAAGCTACGCTTACCGCAAAAAGCATAATGCCGGGCATATCCAACAAACGCATCAGCTCTTGCCTGGAAGAAGGCGCTTGGGAATGACCTGCCCCGGTATCCTTCGGCAATAACCAAATCCCGCAAACCATACAAATCAGAACGAGCGGAATATTGATCGCGAATATCCCCTGCCAGTCCCACCAGTGAATAATAATCCCGCCGAGCGCGGGACCCAGTGCAGTAGAAGCGTTGGAAAAAATCGATACGATGCCTAGCGCTTTCGATTGCCCTTCCGTAATGTGATGGCGGATTTGGGCCATTCCGGTCGGAAAAACCGCGCTCGTGCCAACGGCCATCAGTCCCCGCAACGCCACGAGCATCCAGAAATCGGTGACGAACGAGACTAACACGGAAGCGATGAAAACCAGCGTTAAGCCGCTTAAATATATCTTTTTGTGACCGAAAACATCACCCAGTTTTCCCATAATCGGCTGAGAAATGATGCTGCATAAATAAAAGATTAAAATCAGCCAAGATGCAACGGCGAATTCTAAAGCAAATGAATTTTGTATACGAACGATCCCAACCGAGAGCAGAGATGAATTGATTGGATTTAACATCATCCCGAGCGAAATATTCAGTATTAAAAAATAACGACGAGCATTCATTCGCTTGCGTTCCACCTCAAAGCCTCATAATAATAGTTACTGTATTCACATTAATATAACAGAATTCGATTTTGATGGATACAGTCACAACATTGAAAAAACTTAATTCGAATGCCCGCACATCTCTTCGGATGCTCTCAGACTGCTGCAAAACGTCGGACTCTCGAGCTTCCCGAACAGGTTGCACTTATTCTCGTCGGACAGCTGAACCGTCAGCAGCCAATCCATTGGTTTGGTTACCGGAAATGGTTGTATTACGAATTTCGTAGCTGCCGGTAACCGTCGAGCCCGAGGTCCCCGGGAAAATGAACAGTCCGCCCCCCTGATTGGTGGAGCAAGTGATTTACGGCCGTGCCCATTTGTCGCCATTCCAGGTCGAAATCAGGTACCACGTTTCTCCGTTCGGCGAAACCCACTTCCGGGTTGCGGTCACGGATTGATCCGCAAAGGTCAGCCGCGAGGGTGTGCCCGTTTCGGCATAGGGAATTTCTGCAATATAGGATAACTCATTAATGCGAATACTTTCATGGACGGTTTTCACACCCTGCGGGTTCTCCGCCAGCGCGCGAGTCGGATTTACCCATCTGTATTCCGTCGGCGACAATACGACGTAGTACCAATCCCCCAGCTTGCCGGAGGCTTGAAGCTCGGCGGGCTGCTGGACTTTGTCTTCTTGAGCGTATTCGTTCGGTCTGAAATAGAAGTGAAACGAGACCGGTATCTTGATTTTTTCGCTGGTCTTCTCCATCCCTAAATACGCATCATACGGAGCGATCCAACGCAATCCATCCGGCGTTTCAACCTTGTACCAAATCGTTGGACCTGCGCGACCCAGCAGCACCCAGTATTTGGATAGTACATCCAATGTTTGCGGCTGGAGCTTCTTGTCGGTTTTTTTATTGAAAAACGGAAGCTCATACACATCGGCTTCATTAGTGAGCGTAATGGTCGTGTTGAGCGGTTCTTCTTTTATTTTCTCCATGTAGGAGGCGGGCGCAATCCATTTTTCCCCGACCCATGTGTTCACACGGAAATATTTGTCGCAGGTAAAGTTACGCGAATAAGGATCACAGGCGGTGATAGAAGCCGTCGCTTTGATGGGCTGCGCACTGATCACAAGTTCTGTCTTGTGGGAAGGTGACGGAGCATCATAGATCACGGTATCTTCGACAAGCGTGACCGTCTCCAGCTTCTCTTCCAAATCGCCGAATTTGGAAATGCCGTCCGTCATATGGATCCATTTGTCTCCGATCCAGATCGTTTCCACCAAGAACCAGTCATTATAAATATTTGGTTGAGGATAACTGTCTTCCGGGTCTGGTACCATCCAATGCGCTTTCAACTTGACGGTTTGCACGGGCGATAACGCGGCTGCCAGAGCGCCGGGCTTCCCGTATGAATCGTACAATGGAAACTCGCTGAATAACGTAAGCTTCATATCCGCTTCCGGGGGATAATAATTTACGGTCGTTTCCGGCGTTGCAGCCAAAACCGTTGCAGGAGCCGATGCCGCCATAAAAATTGCTATGGCTAGCCAAGTCGTTTTGGCTAGTACAATCGATTTTTTAAGTTTCATGTTTCTCACCTCAATACGTACAGACGCAATCGTAAGGGAAAAGTTACACGGACTTAACTCCAAGTATTTAAGCTGCCCTTTTTTATATTGTTTAGATAAGTTTTCAATTTGAATCACTTTTTTCATCCTTTGGTCTCATATTTGTACCGGCACATTGTTTATTAAACGAGACAGGGACCAAAAAAGATTAAACTGTGTAACTACAAAAGACCGCTAAATTTTTTCGGCCAACTTGCATGGCGGCTTACGCCTTGCCGCCGGCGCTTGATCCTCCGCCATAGATTACCGCTAAGTGAATATAAAATTCAGAACAAATATGCATCGCGGAAATGAGAATGAAAACCGCGCCGATCGTAAAATGAACATTCACTCATTATTTTTTTGTTTATTAAACGGCCCTTGTATCATAAACTATTAATTGATAATCGATTTCAATTGAGTATGGTTACGGGAGAGGGGCGAGAAGCCAATGAAGTCCTTATTGGAAGATGAAGAAATCGAGTATCTTCACAAGAATTTCCGATTTACTACAGAGGCGTCATCCGATCGGAACGGATCGATTACAGCAACCGAATTACTGGACCATCAAACATGCATTTCTTATATCGATGACATTACGAAGATCATGCAATCGCCCTCACGAAAAGTGACTGCGGCCCAATTTTCAAAAAGGTACGGCTTTTTGATCGTGATCCCGAGTTTATATGCGATGACGGTTTATAACAAAGGGCTGGATTTCTCGATCGGCAATATTCATGTGGAATCGTTATATCAAGATGAGTTATGGCTGCCGAATCTTCGGTTAACGGATTTATCCGCGACCAAGCCCGGGGAGAACCGCATCGAATGGCGTGATCAAGTGCTTACCGCGATATTTGCCGAAAACCTGGCTAAAGTTTGGCATGTCTTTTCTAGAGCAATGAGGATCTCTACAACCATTCTGTGGGAGAATACCGCCGTATATGCATATTGGCTGTATGAGAAACGATTGGCACTAGAGACAGACGCACGAGTCAAAGAACATATCCGGGACGACTTCCATTACTTGATTCACGAGGCGTCCGCTTCGATATTCGGGATCAACGAAAACCCGCTCAAAAAATATTACGGCAAAACGGGATTGAGTCCAAACATAGATGGATCCGTTCGCGTCCGAAAAACATGTTGTCTCTATTACCAACTATCCTCGAATGAAGATTATTGTTCAACTTGTCCAAAAATAAAACCATGCCAATAATCCAAATAAAATGTCCTCTTTATTATGATGCATGCCAACGGAATGGACTACCGCCTGATTGCTCGAATCTTAATGATTACTGCGGAAGAATACCCTGTCCGGTTCGGGAGGTTAAAGAATGAATACGAAAGTTGAGCAGGCGCTAGACGACACTTTAAGAAACTGGAGGTCCATGTCGGGGGCTGAAAGTGATGCTGCAGAATCGACCGCGGATATATTTGAAGCTTCTTTTTACCATTTTATCGATACGGTACGTGAGTGGGTGGATGGGTTGGATCAACGCCCGGAGACATTGGAGGAATTCTTGGAGCTACCCCAAATTCAACATATTCTCGACCGGCTTCCGGCACCGCTGCATCTGAATTTTGAGACCGAAGCTGAATTCTTTATTGAAAATAAAAGCAGAATCGACGAGCCCGACTTGGATTAGTTTGGCATAATGTTATACGGAAATCAACCCTACCGAATACAGGAAAATGAGCATGATGAGTATCGGGGACACCACACGCAGCAAGAACATCCATACCCGATACCAGAAGCCGGAAAGGTTTGCCTCCTCACCGGCATGCTTCCATGCATACCCTGTGAATAACGTCACAATAAGGCCGCCGATCGGCATCAATACATACGCGGTGGCAAAATTGGCCCAATCAAAGATCGTTTTGCCTCCAATTTGGAACGGGCTCAGGATCCCTCCGACCGAAAGGGCCGACGGTACGCCCACTAAAAAACAGAGGAGCGATATGCAGGTGGAAGCTTTTTTCCGACTCCACCTCCATTTCTGCATCGCATACGATACGGGCACTTCTAGAATCGAAATCGCCGAAGTCAGTGCGGCTATCGAAAGCAGCAGGAAGAATAACCCCCCCGAAGAAATAACCAAACTTCATTTGCGAAAAAGCCGTAGGCAGAGCCATAAAAGCTAGTCCAACACCCTCACCGGGTTGAAGTCCATAGGAGAATACGGTAGGGAAAATAATTAACCCGGCAATAAACGCATAAAGTAAATCGCCAAACCCAATAGCCAGTGTTGCGCTGCCCAGGGATTGCTTTTTCTCGACATAAGAACCGTAAGTAAGCATGCAGCCCATGCCGAGGGATGGGGAGAAAAAGGCATGTCCCAATGCCACGAGAGCCGACTCGGCATTAAGCTTTGTAAAATCCGGTTTCAAAAAAAAGCTTACTCCCTCACCGGCTCCCTGAAGCGTAAGGGATCGAACCATAAGAATAAGCAAAATGACCAAAAAACCGGGAATCAATATTTTGTTTTATTTTTCAATCCCCCCCGATACCCCTTTGGCTATAATCCAGCCGCTGCAAAGCATGACAACAGCCTGCCAAAACAATGGCATGTATCCGGAAGCAAAAGACTCGAACTTGCCTTTATAATCCGAACCCAGCTGAAATAGCAAGCCTGTGAATGTCTGAAATGTGTAATGAAATGTCCAGCCGGCTACAACCGCATAGTAGGACATAATCAGAAACGCGGTCGCAACGGATAGAAATCCGAATACGCCCCAATACTTTTTACCGGTCAATTTGTACAGTGAAGTGGCGGCATTGCCCCTGCCGCCGCGGCCGATGGTCATCTCCGCAAGCAAGATCGGCAATCCTGCTACAAGCAAACAGATGATAAACAATAGGAAAAATGCGGCGCCGCCATATTTCCCTGTAATGTACGGGAACTTCCACATATTCCCCAGGCCGACCGAGCTTCCGATTGCGCCAAAATAAACCCCGTCGAAGTAAAACGTTCGCTTGCTCCTGTTTTGGGAAATGACTGGGATGCTTGTCTCTTTCTCATGCTGTTCTCCTCTTCCATATTTCCGGCTGTCTTTCCATACAGTGATTATTGGCATTTTTCAAACCAAGCATTCTAAATCAATGGAATAAAAAAACTTTCCGTTGGTTGTGGTGAGGTTCTCCGCTCTTCGTTTATTGGTAAAACAGAATCCATAAATTCACCGCCTTCTGTGAACCAGAAGACGATGTTTTTAATGCTCTTACGGTCAGCTTCTACATGAATTTCCTTGATTAACGCACGGAGTAAGGTTCTTTTTTCTTCATTCGTTGCATCTTCAAACATTTCATCGAAGTTCACGAGCGCATCGAGAATCGTTTCCTTGTTGATGAAAAGTGTGGATTGAAGCTTCTCTATCTCTCACTCAATGTGTTGCATGGCTTGTTTGGTTTCATTGATTTCATTTTCAACCGCCTCGGACAGGCGATTATAAACAGATGCAATAATATCTTTGGCATAATAATCGTCATCCTGTTGTTTTTGCTTCTCCAACAGCTTTTTGAGGCTCAATCTCTGTATACTCAAATCCTTTTGCAATTGTTCTGTGCTTCTATCTTCTTCACCCTTCAGCCGTTCCATAATGCCGTTTACTATGCTTTCCTCCGTCAGCATTGTCCGAATAAACTGCAATACTTGCTCCTCGATAACCTCTTTCTTGATTAAGTTCGAACTACATACCGTTGTACCTTTGGTGTGAAAATTTTGACACATATAATACAAGTAATAGCCGGAACCGTTTCTTTTGGGGCTCTTATTCATAACCGTTCCGGCTCCACAGGAAGGACACCGCAATATACCGGATAAGATAAACGCACCTTCGAAATTGCTTTGACTTAATCGATTTTCTGCATTAGATTTTTTAACTTCCTGCACTTTCTTCCATAATTCAATATCGATGATTGCATCATGCTCGCCTTCAACCCTCATGGGTTCCGACTTGCCACTTCTTCGTTTATTACTCCAATCCCTCATTTTTCCCCATGCCAAGCTGCCAATGTATTTTTCATTCTCAAGGATGGTTTGTATGGCGTTCCCGCTGAAGTTGTCTCCCGTTTTCGTTTTTTTGCCCTTTTTATTCAGTGCTTTAGCAATGCCCGTATAACCCGATGCTCGAAGCCCAAATATCTCTCTGACAATTTCAGCTTCTTCTTCGTTTACTACAAGCTTGCCGTCAATAGAATCGTATCCTAACATACGACCGCCATTCGTCTTCCCTTCACTCGCACGCTTTTCCATACCATTCTTGACCCTGGTTACAATAAGCTGACGTTCGTATTCGGCAAATGTACCCAAGAGTGAAATGAACATCTTACCAGTATGCGTTGTGCTATCAATATCACATGTGCTGATAAGAAGCTTCTTGCCTCTTGGATGCAGTTCTTCAGCAATAAACTTCAATACATCCAAATTAGAGCGTGAGATGCGGTCAACAGCTACAGCCAAAACAATATCGAATTTGTCTTTGGCTAAGTCCCTTAATAACTGCTGCATTCTCGGTCGATTAAAATCTTTGCCGGAATATCCACCGTCGCAATAAATATCGTAGACTTCGAATTCTTTTGATGCACAGTAGGCTTCTAAGATTTCTTCTTGCGCAGCAAGGGAAAACCCTTCCTTCCGCTGTTCCTCTGTCGATACACGCAAATACAATGCCGCTCTCATTTTCCTGTTAGGTAGTATCATTTTATCTGCCTCCGTGAAGATAGATTGCTCCGCAGCGCGGGGCTTTTTTTCTTAATGTTTTGTTCTCTTTATAAATAAGAATATTTGTTCTATTATTGTTGTGGGAATAAAAAAGGAATGAGGAGCCCCTGCTAACATATCTCTAACTATCAAATAAGATATTTCCTTCTTATTAATCCTCTGGTAATATTAACGAGATGGTGTATAATGATAGGTTGGCATTTCAATCTGTGTTTTGAAGAGGAGACGGAATGGAACTACACTTACAACCCAACATCAAACCTATCCAGCCAAAACCTGTGTTGAAATGGGCTGGAGGCAAACAACAACTTATTAACGAACTACTGCCCAACATGCCGTCTAAACATAATCGGTACATCGAGCCCTTCTTTGGGGGAGGGGCTTTATTTTTTGCAGTGGAACCAAAGGAAGCAATCATTTCTGATTCTAACCCTGATTTAATTAACTTCTACGAAATTCTCGCATCTGATGTTGAAGGTCTTATTCATGCTGTTAAAGAATATAAAAACGATGAAGAAACCTTTTACAAGATACGTGGCATTAAACCTGCTTCCCTTTCAAAGGTTGAACAAGCAGCCAGGATTTTGTATCTTAATCGGACTTGCTTTAATGGTTTATATCGAGTAAATCGTAAAGGTGAGTTCAATGTACCATTTGGACATTATAAGAACCCAACTATTTGTGATGAACAACTTCTTCGTGCCGCGAGCATTGCATTAACAAGAGCAACTATCATACTTGGAGACTACAAACATGTGCTTCAAGATAATGCACAACCTGGGGACTTTATTTTTCTCGATCCCCCATACTTACCTATCTCAAAATATTCAGACTTCAAAAGATATACGAAAGAGCAATTTTATGAGGAAGACCAAGTTGAATTAGCCAATGAAATTAAACGTTTACATGAATTAGGCTGCTATGTCCTAATGACTAACTCTAACCATGAGCTAATTCATGAGCTTTACAGTGGAAACCAGTTCAAGATAACAGTCCATAAAACAAGAAGAAATATTAGTAGCAATCCTGCCACCCGTACAGGTGAAGATGTAATTGTTAAGGTTGAACCGAAAAAGACATTATTTGTTGTTCCTGAGCAAATAGTTCTTCCGGAACAAGTCAATATATTTCCACCAACTCGCTACATGGGAAGTAAACAAAACTTATTACAAGGCATCTGGAGCGTAGCTTCAGAATTTAAGTTCGAAACAGTCACAGACTTATTCAGCGGCAGTGGAGTAGTAAGTTACATGTTTAAGTCTCAAGGAAAACAGGTCATGTCAAACGACTACATGGCTTTTAGCGCCTGCTTTGCTAAAGCACTGATTGAAAACAATTCAATCAAACTAACAAACAAGGATATTGAGATTTTATGTTCTCCAGCCGACAGCACAAATACTTTTGTTCAAGATACGTTTAAGGATCTTTATTATACAGATGAAGATAACATGTTTATTGATACAGTCCGTTCGAATCTTCAACGTCTGAGTAACTCTTATAAGAAATCACTTGCTGTGGCAGCCTTAGTGCGCGCTTGCCTCAAGAAGCGTCCGCGTGGAATTTTTACTTATGTAGGTCACAGATACGATGACGGTAGAAGGGATCTAAGCTTATCCTTACAAGAACAGTTTATTGAAGCGATACAACAAATGAATAAGGCTATCTTTGATAATGGAAGAGACAATAAAGCAAGACATGGGGATGCTATGACCTTTAATAAGAAAGCCGATTTGGTCTATATTGATCCTCCATATTATAGCCCACTATCCGATAATGAATATGTGCGTAGGTACCATTTTGTTGAAGGACTTGCTCTTGACTGGAAGGGTGTCGAAATTCAAGGTCATACTAAAACAAAAAAGTTTAAGAGCTACCCAACACCTTTCAGTTCGCGCAAAGGCGCACATGATGCCTTTGATATCCTCTTTAGAAAGCATAAAGAAAGTGTGTTAATTGTTTCTTATTCGTCTAATTCACTGCCAACTAAAGATGAGATGCTCTCTTTAATGGCTAAGCATAAAAAACATGTTGATGTTGTTTCACTTGACCATAAATATTCGTTTGGAAACCAAGCGCATAAGGTTGGTGACAACAATAACGAAGTCAAAGAATACCTATTTGTTGGTTACTAGAAGTTGGACGGTGATAATATGACACTAAGGGCATGGTATTTAGGAAATACAACGATTCGAAACGCCAAAAGACTTAAAGATGGTCTCCGAGCCCTAGTCAACTCCAATCTTCACGGCAATCTTGAAGGCACAGAAAATGAACAGGAGTTCGCAAGGTTGCTTGACCAAGCAGGTGTCGTGTACCTTAGTCGCTTACATGAAAATCCTGACAGTAACGTAAGTGATGTGGGTCGAAAGTGGAGAGCTGCTTTAATGCAACTTGGTTTCATTAGACCTAGTAGCGATGTTCTCGAACGTCTTGGGCTAAATTATCAGTCGTTTACAATCACTCCGAATGGTTTGCGTTTGCTAGAGGCAAGTACCTTACCGATGGAGCAAGAATGCTTTCTAAGAGCATTACTTGCACATCAAATACCTTCATCAATCGAGAGTTTCCCGGGCGAAGTTTTCAGCCCTCTTAGAATTGTTCTAGAGACTCTCAGTTTACTTGAAATCGAAGGTCATGAATCCGCAATAAGCAAAGAAGAAATGGGCACTATTGTGCAATTGGTAAATAGTGTTCATGCAGTTCCAGATGCCGTGACAAGAATCGTCAATTTTAGGAGCCAAATATCAATCTATGATAACCCTAAACAACGCAGAGATTTTATTCGGGAATATAGGGAAAGTTATTCTGCTGGAACACCTACACAATCCGCAGATACTCTCATTGATTATGCGGACTCTAACTTTAGATATCTAAAGTTAACCGGTTTATTTGTGGAAAATGGCAATAAGCTGAGGTTTGCCGAGCATAAAAAAACTATGGTACGGCAGATACTTTCTGAACCGTATTACCCTATACCTTCAGAACAATATCTAGAAATCCTTTGGGATGGTCTATCGTTACCAACTGATGATGTATTGAGAGCAATAGAATCAATTCAATCATTGCTTAGCTTCTTACAGGAGCACGGGGAATCTGTTACTGTACCTAATCTATTGCAAATGCCCGTAGCTGACTTATCTCAGTTACGACTAGAGTTGGAAGATACTTGGCTAAAAGTATTGGAAAAACATTACGCTCAAAACCAAATAAATGAGTGGCAAGATATAGTTGAGTATCTCCGGGCATTAACGCAACCTTTACGTGGTCGGGGTATAATTCCAAGAGGCGAAGCCCCTGCATACTTAGAGTGGGTGTTATGGAGAGCATTCTTAGCAATTAACTCACTCGCAAATGAGCCTTGGGAAGCAAGACGGTTTCGCATCGATGAGGAATTCTTACCTCTAGGTACTGCCCCAGGCGGCGGACCCGACATGATTTTGGAGTTTGAACACTATGTCATCGTCGTTGAAGTAACATTAACATCTTCATCGCGGCAAGAAGCAGCCGAAGGCGAACCTGTCCGTAGACATGTGGCGCAACTGCACGATGAGTATGAGGCAAGAGGGAAACGCGTTTACGGTCTATTCATTGCTAATAACATTGATACGAATACTGCTGAAACGTTTAGGATCGGCGTCTGGTATCGGCAAGATGACTCCAGAATGGCTCTAGATATTGTACCTTTAACACTGGGGCAGTTCGCAGATTTATTTGAAGCCGGTTTCCGTTCAGGTGGGCGACTCGACTGCACAACAGTTGAACAAGTCATTCGCGATTGCCTAGCCGAGAGTCGTGCTGAAGCTCCCGAATGGAAACGTAGGATCGACCAAAGAGTACAAAATGTAGTACAAAGACTGGTTTAGAACGAAAATGACTACCGCTCTTATGTAAGCGTCAAATAACTCAGTGGATAGAAAAAGAGCAAAAACTCATGTAAACTGAGCTTTGCTCTATTGGCAGGCTTCTTGGACTTCTGGGCTCCAGGG
>LNAP01000101.1_pt1 | contig 84403 bp, 83 predicted proteins | sample 602601 | NCBI WGS metagenome assembly LNAP01 (sample SAMN02440304, study PRJNA202911) | soil metagenome | biome: Subtropical and temperate rainforests or woodlands; isolation source: soil samples (1 kg each in a 20% v/v slurry with milli Q water) were... ...
ACGATCGCGACCAACATGGCCGGCCGCGGTACCGACATTCAGCTCGGCGGTAACCTGGAATTCCGCGTGGAGGACGAACTCGCTGGCATGCCGGAGGGGCCGGACCGTGACGCCGCAATAGAACAGATCCGGGCGGAAATCGCGGCTGAAAAGGCGAAGGTGCTGGAAGCGGGCGGCCTCTTCGTGCTAGGTACAGAGCGTCACGAAAGTCGGCGTATCGACAATCAGCTGCGCGGTCGTTCGGGCCGGCAGGGCGATCCCGGACGATCCCGGTTTTTCGTCTCCCTGGAGGACGAGCTGGCCGTTCGTTACGGAGACCCGGCTAACGAGGAGCGATTCCGTCGACTGGAGTTGAGCGGGAAGGAAGGCAAAGCCGAAGCGGTAATGAGAGCTTATTTCGACCGGCTGCAGCAGGCTGCGGAAGCTCGCTCGTTCGGCGTCAGATCGCTTGTGTCGCAGATTGACGTCCTGATCCACGAGCAGCGGCAGGCGTTGTATTCGCATCGGGACGAAGTGCTGGATGGGGCAACCATTAAGGATTACATCGCCCCGCATGTGCGGAGGTATATTCGACGGCTTGTGCTTCAATGCTGCCCGGGCGATTTGCAAGAATTGTGGGACCTGAAGAGGCTCGCAGAGAAAGTGCGCGTCCTGGAGCCCAATCTGGCCAGAATGGAGGACTGCGAAACAAAGCAGCAGCTCGTTCGATATTTATGGGCTTGCTGGGCGGCGCTGCGTAAGCGGATTGCTGCGGCTAGAGGCATCCGGGCCGACCGGCAGCGCTGGCGCATCGTGTATTTGAAAACGCTGGATCGGGCGTGGGTCGGCCATCTGGCGGAATTAAACCGACTAAAGCTCGGTATTCATTACCGCAGCTATGCCAATCAGCATCCGATACAGGCGTTTCAGGAGGACGCGTTCAAGTTGTACCGGATGATGAAAGACAGGCTGGCTGCGGGCGTAGGCAGGTGGTTTCTGGAAGAGGAGGCGACCAAATTGTTCCAGGGGGCGCAGCCGCCAATCGATGACGATGTAAATTCGAAACAGATGGCAGGAGGGTGACATGAGCGTAAATGTACAAGTCCGCTTGGCGAACCGAAGAGTGGAGATGACGCTGCCGCCGCCGCAACTCGTCGGAGTTCCGGTGAAGGTGGAAGGCTCCTACCTTGTCGCGACGAATCAGGCGTTGTTTCTAGTGAAGGACCGCCGGTTGATCTTATTGCTCAAGGGCAATTTCTACGGGATCGCGCGGACGCCGAATTCGGCTTACGTGTACCAGAGCACCGGCAAAACCGGAAGGCTGCTGCAGTTTCAGGTCGGTCCGAGAGGGGAGGTGAGCCGAAAAGCGCGCATCGTCGTCAACGAGCTTCCGGGCTGGTGCCATCAAATCGACTTTCTGGACGACAGCCTGTTCCTCACGGATACGCCGAACAACCGAATTCTTGAGCTTCATCTGCCGACGCGGCAATGGCGGGAGCATTTTCCGCTGGGGATGCTGGAGAACGGAATGGATTCTCCGAATTACGGACATATGAATTCCATCTATCGGAAGGACGGCCGCATCTACGTCATCTGCCACAACCAGACGGCAAAGACGGGGAGGAAAAGCGAGATTCTGGTGCTCGACCGTGGGATGAAGATTCAGGAGAGGCTTCCGACCGAGTCGTCCTGTGCGCATAATATCGTGTTCTGCGACGGGCAGCAGCTGCACTTGGACTCGTTGAATCAATCGCTGAAGGCCGACGGCAGCGTTGTGTTTTCCGGCGATTACTTTACGCGGGGCTTGTCCGTATCGGACGATGCAATCCTTGTCGGCGGATCGACGTTTGCCAAACGGGAAGAACGCCAGAACAAGCACGGCTATCTGTATGCGTTAAATCGGCGTTTCGACCTGATCGATTCGTTCTTGATTCCCGGAATGGTTCAGGAAATCCGGAGAATGGATCGAATCGATTACACATTTTCACAAACGGGAAATCCGTTATTTCAAAACCGAAGGGAGGCAACCTGATTCCGTCTGCAACCATTCGTGGAATCAGGGCATGCAATGATCCATTTTACAAGTAAGGAGCTTCCTCAGAAGCTTAGAAAGCAAGCGAAGAAAGGAACGGCCGGGGCGCTCGCGGCCACGGTTGCCGCCACCTCGGCGCTAACCGCGCTGCCTGCGAATACGTTGGCGGCTTATGACGTCCTCGAGAGCGAAGCGCCGATGGAAGGGGAGGGCACCGAGGCATCGCCTTACCTGATCCGCACCAAGGAACAGCTCAATTGGATGCGCAACGAGCTGACGGCCCATTATAAGCTGATGAGCGAGATCGATTTGGCAGGCTACAATTGGGAGCCGATTGGGAACTGGAATACCCCATTCGTAGATAGTTCATTTAGTGGAAGCTTCGACGGCAACGGCTTCATCATTCGCAATTTGACCATCGATAGTTCTGTCAATTTGATCGGTTTCTTCGGTATGATTGGAGAGGATGGGGGCGTCACCAACGCAAGCTTCGAAAATGCAACGGTAACCTTGAGTATTCCTTCGAGTGATAATTATATAGGAAATTATATTGGTGTAATTGCCGGTATAAATGTTGGTAAAATCCAAAAAAGCTACTCCACGGGTAAAATAGAATCGCCTGAAACTACTACTGACCTTTTTCAGAGTATTAGAGCAGGCGGTATTGCGGGAGAAAATACCGGCCACATTGAAAATAGTTTTTCCAATGTTGATGTTCTCAACTACACCAGTAATTTGGGAGTTTATGAATTTTTGGGAGGACTTGTTGGTAATAACCTTGGGTATTACGACGGCTTAAATAGAACGGATGGAATAATTAAAAACAGTTTCTCAACCGGTCAGGTGATAGATAACGATACTGATGCCCGTGAATATTTGTTTCTCGGCGGACTGGTTGGATATGCTTTTTATTATGGAGAATATGCTTATATAACCAATTCTTTTTGGGATAAAGGTCCCAATGGTGACAGAATTATCGAAGCGGGGGGAAAAACCGCAGGTATTGGTCTGAGCACGGATGACATGCAGAAAAGATCAACCTTTGAGGACATTTGGGATTTGGAATCGGTGTGGGAAGTGAATGAGGGCAGCTACCCCGTACTGATTCGCGCTCCGATTGTCAGCGACGAGATTGACGATCGGATCGTGGAAGCGAACGATGGGACCATCACCCTGGATGTATCGAGCCACATCGTTGAGCCGACCGGCGAGCCGCTGACGGTCACGGCAGTGTCCAGCGATACGGACATTGTGAGCACGGCTGTCAACGGCACCGTACTTCAGCTCACGCCTCATCGGACGGGACCCGTCACCATTACCGTTACGGCGGTAGACGGCCAGGGCCAAAGCATTACCGACTCCTTCGCCTTAACGGTGGTGGATACGATTGCTCCGACGATCGGCAGCGCCGTTATTGAGCACAGCGCGCCGAATGTCGTCGCGTTGACCGTCAGCGAAGCGGTGTATGCGGACAATGCGGATGGATTCACGATCACGGTTGACGACGCGTCGGTAGCGATTGCCGATATCAGCGGCAGCGAAACGAATGAGCTGACACTGACGCTAGTCTCGAATGTGGTACACGGTCGTGCGGTGAAGCTGCAATACGAGGCGGAAGCAGGGAGCGTCCGTGATTTGGCGGGTAATGCGCTGGCATCGGTGGCGGCGCAAGACGTCGTGAACCGTGTTGAGCCTCGAGTTGAGGATGACGACAGCGATGACGACGACAACGATGGCGGCAACAGAGGCAACAGCGGCGGAGGCGGCGGTTCTTCCCCTTCGGGAACGCCGACGGCCGGAACAGACATTGAAGTCGACGGGCAGATTGTGAGAGCCGGGACGGCAGCAACCAGCACAGTGAACGGGCAAACCGTCACCACCCTAACGATCGATCCGGCGAAACTGGAGGAAAGGCTTGAAGCAGCGGGCCAGCGCGCCGTCATTACGATTCCGGTGAATACGCAAGCGGATGTGGTGGTCGGCGAATTGAACGGCCAAATGGTCAAAAGCATGGAGGGCAAGCAGGCGGTCGTAGAGATCAAAACCGAAAAAGCTTCCTATACGCTGCCTGCGGGGCAAATCAATATTGATGCCATCTCCGGTCGGATCGGCGAGAACGTCGTGCTGCAGGATATTCGGATTCAAATCGAAATCGCGGCGCCGACGACAGACACCGTACAGCTCGTCGAGAATTCGGCGGCGGCAGGGCAGTTCACTTTGGTTGCACCGCCGGTCAACTTCACCGTCAGAGGCATATACGGGGATGAAACGATCGAAATCACCGAGTTTACCGCCTATGTAGAGCGGACCATTGCGATTCCGGAAGGTGTTGATCCGGACCAAATTACGACAGGGGTTGTGGTTGATCCGGACGGAACCGTACGCCATGTCCCGACGAAAATTGTCGAGATAGACGGTACGTACTATGCGGTGATCAACAGCCTGACGAACAGTACGTATACCGCCGTATGGCATCCGGTCGAGTTCGATGATGTCGAGCGGCACTGGGCCGAGGAGGCGGTGAACGACATGGGCTCCCGCATGGTTATTCAAGGCGTCGGCGACGGCCGGTTCGCACCCGATCAGGATGTGACGCGTGCGGAATTTGCGGCGATCATCGTTCGCGGACTGGGACTCAAGCCGGAAAGCGGAGCGGCTCCATTCTCGGATGTGAAAGCATCGGATTGGCACAACAGCGTGATCGCTGCAGCGCACGAGCACGACTTGATCAACGGCTTTGAAGACGGCACCTTCCGCCCGAATGACAAGATTACGCGGGAACAGGCGATGACGATCATCGCCAAAGCGATGGAGATCAGCGACCTGAAAGCAAAGCTTCCGTCCAGGTCGGCAGGAGGATTGCTGAGCGCATTTGAAGATGCCAATCTGGCGTCGGAGTGGGCGAAGAATAGCATTGCCGACAGCTTGCAGGCAGGCGTTGTCACAGGCAGAAGCGGCCATGAGCTTGCGCCGGGCGCTTACATTACGAGAGCCGAGGTTGCGGTCATCCTCAAGCGATTCCTTCAAAAATCCGAACTGATTTAAGCAAGAAAGAGAGCATCAATGGTGATCCTTCAAGCGGTTGAAAATACTGCTTCAGGGATCGCCCTTTTTTTTCGTTTGGACAGGGGGCGGCTCCCTTTGCTATCATAAAAGCAAAGCAAAGCAATACATTCACTCAACTGGTAACCCGGCATCATGGTTGCATAATCGTTCGGAGAGTGGAGATAAATTGTGAAATATACAGGAAGAATCGTGATAACGCTTGTTATGTTGGCGTTGGCAACCACAGCTAGGCTGTATGGTTTATATCATCATATTCCCATGTTAAAAATACCTTTTATAGGGATTTTTGCTGTATTGATTTGTTGGTGGTTTGGAAGTCAATATGACAAGGTCAAATTTCACTCTATAAAAGATACCTTGACCGGAATCCATAACAGGAGATTCGTATATCAACGATTCCCTAAGCTTCTTGCGAAAATGAGGAAACGAAATGAACATTTAACTTTGTTTCTTATTGATGTAGATAACTTTAAACAGATTAATGATACGCACGGACATGAAATGGGTGATAGAGTGCTTCAACATATTTCAAGAATCCTGGTATCGAGTACATCAAGGAAGGAAACCGTTGCTCGTTGGGCGGGAGATGAATTTGTGGTCATTTCCCCAAATTCCAACGAAACGAGTGATGAAGCAATTTTGAAACAAATCAAGAATGCATTAAGGGAATTATCCGGTGAACTCCATATGAATGTCTCTGTGTCCATTGGAGCTTCTGTGTACCCAAATGACGCGAAAATATTGGATGCGCTGCTTGCTGCTGCGGATCGCGAATTGTATGAATTGAAGTCACGATAAAAAAATCCTGCAGATTGCATCCAATTCGAAGAAGCCATCCTTATCGGGTGGCTTCTTCATGCAGCTTGTTTAAGATTCTTTAAAAAACGTCACTAACTTGTTCTTAATCTCCTCATTGGTTCCGTCTACAACCGTTTGAGTTTGCGGTTTGTCAAACAGCGCTTGGATCGGCTGCGGATACGACTGACTGATATTGCACAGCTGGATGGCTTCGTTAAATTTGGCCGGATGAGCTGTCGACAGCGCGACCGTTACTCCTCCGTCCGCCGTCAGCCTGTCGGATGCCGCCACGCCGCAGGCGGTATGGGGGTCCAGCAGATAGTCATATGCCTCGTAATATTTGCCAATGGTGTCGAGGCATTCTTGGTTGCCCACACTGTGGGCGGCGAAGTCGGATTGCACGCGCTCCAATACATCTGCGGAAACGGCAATGCGGCCTTCTGATTTAAATTGAGCCATGAGGGAGGAGACGGTTTCTGGGTCTTCTCCGTAAAGATAGTACAAGTAGCGCTCGAAATTGCTGGCCACTTGAATATCCATGGACGGACTGTACGTTCCGCGGAAATCCCCGGGCTGATACACTCCCTCGTTCACGAATCGCGCCAAGATGTTGTTCTCGTTGGTCGCCAGAATGAGCTTGTTGATGGGAAGCCCCATCTTTTGCGCGAGGAAACCGGCAAAAATGTCGCCGAAATTTCCTGTCGGCACGCTGAAGCTGACTTTATTGGCCTTTCCCTGGCTTGCCAATTGGAAGTAGGCATAGAAATAGTACACGGTCTGCGCAAGAATCCGGGCGATATTGATGGAATTGATGGCGCGCAGATGATACCGGTGCTTGAAGCCGACATCGGCGAACAATTCCTTGATGATTCGCTGGCAGTCGTCGAACGTGCCGTTTACAGCGAGGTTCAACACGTTGCTGTCATCCACGGTGGTCATCTGAAGCTCCTGTACCTTGCTCACCTTTTGGTGCGGATGGAGTATGCAGATGCGGATACCTTCTTTACCGCGCACGCCCTCGATGGCTGAAGCGCCGGTGTCACCGGAGGTGGCCCCGAGGATGTGAATGACGGAATTCGTTTTGCCGGAAATGTAGGAATAAAGGTTGCCTAGAAATTGAAGCGCGACGTCCTTGAACGCAAAGGTTGGGCCATGAAACAGCTCCAATACACAGAGATCGTCGTTGATCCGCCGCACCGGCGTTACTTCCTCGTGGCGGAACGTCGCATAGCTGTCGTCGACCAATTTCTTCAGATCCGCCCGCGGAATCTCGTCGCCCGCAAATAGCGAGAAAATCTCAAGGGCGAGATCCGGATAGGAGAGCCGCTCCCATTGTTTAAGGGTGGTATCCGACAATTGCGGAATGTGATCCGGGACGAGCAAACCGCCGTCGTCGGCCAGTCCCATTAGAATCGAATCGATGAACCCTATGGGGGATATTTGCCCCCGCGTGCTGATGTATTTCATAACATGCTCCCCTGTTCGTTCCACATAATTCTTTTTATTGTAACGCACCGTAAAGCCGCCGTCCAACGGTATGTAGTACTTTATCGCAATACTAGATTTCTCCCTTTTGATGCGTTTTATGATATATTTAGATAGGAAAAACCACATTTTGGATTACTTGCGGATACATACATGAAAGGGAGTTGTCTCGAATGAAATTCGTAGCGCTCGTAGGAAGCCTCAGAAAGGATTCCTACAACATGCAGTTGGCAAACACCATACAGGAAAGATTTAATAGGAAATTTGAATTGGAAATTGCCGATCTTCGTTCCATCCCGTATTTTGACCAAGACGAAGAGAATTCGCCTCCTGCGGTTGTCGGCAATTTCAAAAAGACGATCAAAGATGCCGACGGCGTTCTGATTATCAGCCCGGAATATAATTGGTCCGTGCCCGGTGTGTTGAAAAATGCGCTCGACTGGCTGTCTCGCGTCGACAAGGTCTTGATCGGAAAGCCGGTTATGGTGGCGGGCGCCGCAACAGGGCAGTTAGGCACCATTCGGGGACAGCTCCATCTTCGTGAAATTTTAGCAAGCTCGGGCATACAGGCGAAGCTTTTGCCGCCTGCCGGCAATGAGATTCTCATTACTGGGGCTGCCAATAAATTTGCATCGGGGCGGCTTGTGGACGAAGCGACCTTGCAGCATGTAGACGCAATCGTGGAAAAATTTATAGACTTTGCCAAGGTGTAACAAGGAGCAAACGTCAAGACGCTGGCCGTACGCGGTCAGCGTCTTTGTTAAGGTCATAGTCGTCATTGTTCGCTAATTTCTCAAATACGAAAAATTGGTCGTAAATAAGGTAATCCGTCGTCCGTTATTTTCTGAAAAACGCTAAAAACAGTCCATTTTAACTTATTTAGCGGACAGCGAATTACCTTATTCGGAATGATTGATATATTTTGGTTTACAGCGTGTAGGTTATGGGTAATTTCGCGCGTTTATTCTTACGCCGGACATAGGAGCATGATTTCAAAAAGGTATCTTGCCGATTGGCAGCGGTTTGTGTTATGAAGATATGGTGGATTTTTTTGTATCCCTTTGGGGCCAAGCGTCCCAATGATTCTGACTCCTTGGAAGGAGGCCATTCGGTTGTTATTGTTCAAGAAAAAAAAGGACACGGACTTTCTGAAACTGCTTATCCAAAGCGCGGAAAACACACTGAAAGCTTCTCATGTGTTTCGCAGCGCGATGATGGGGGATCGTCCGCCCGCTACCTTTGTTCAGGATTTTAAGGTGCTTGAAAACAAAGGTGACGACATTACGCACCAAATATATATAGGGTTGAACCAGGTTTTCGTCACCCCGCTGGATCGGGAGGATATCATTACATTGGCATCCAAAGTGGACGATGTAATGGACGGCATTGAAGCGACGATCGCTCGCTTCGATTATTTGAACGTGTCGTTCACCGATCAAGTGATGAAGGAATTTTCCGAGGTGCTCGTCTCGTCCTGCGAGCATATGCTGGAAGCCTTTAAATTACTGGAAAAGAAGAAGTACATGCAAATCCGGGAGCATACGGTCAAAATCAATCATTTGGAAAATGAGGGAGACCGCTTGATGCGGGAAGGCATCCGCGCCATCTTCACCCATCCCAAAGATCCTTACCATGATTTCGGACTGAAAGAAATCTATGAGAGGTTGGAAACGACCACCGATTCGTGCGAGGACGTGGCCGATATTTTGGACAGCGTTCTGTTGCGTTATTCTTAAAAGCTGGACTAGCCTTAAGTACATTGAATTAGGGGGTAGGCGGCGCGCGTCGAATGATCGCACGCCGGCGACAACTGGATGGAACCCATCGTTATTATCGCAATCGTTGTTTTTCTGGCCTTGGCCTTCGACTTCATTAACGGATTTCACGATACGGCCAATGCCATCGCAACTTCCGTATCGACGCGGGCGCTTAGTCCGCGCAACGCGATCCTGCTTGCGGCCAGCTTGAATTTTGTAGGGGCATTAACCTTCACCGGTGTGGCCAAATCGATCGGCGGCAAAGTCGCCGACCCCGCTGCCCTGGATCACGGACTGGAAATCATCATCGCCGCGTTGCTCGCCGCGATCGCGTGGAATCTGATCACGTGGTGGTATGGCATTCCTTCCTCGTCCTCCCATGCGTTAATCGGATCGATGGCCGGGGCTGTCGTAAGCGCTGCGGGACTTCAGGGAATTAATGCGTCCGGGTTCACAAGCATTGTTAAGGGATTGATTTTTTCCCCGATTATCGCATTTGTTGTCGGTTTTATATTAATGAAGCTCATTTATTGGATTTTTGCCAGCTTCAGCCCGCATCGGATCAATAAAAGCTTCCGTACAATGCAGATTATAACGGCCTCCTTTCAAAGCTTTACCCACGGCACCAACGATGCTCAGAAAGCGATGGGGGTCATCACGTTCGCGTTGGTCGCCGGAGGGCTGCAGAGCGACTTGGAGGTTCCGCTGTGGGTCAAGATCGCCGCGGCGACGGCGATGGGTCTGGGGACCGCTATGGGCGGCTGGAAAATCATCAAGACGATGGGCACGAAAATATTTAAAATCGAACCGGCTAACGGATTTGCCGCCGATCTTACTTCTTCCTCCGTCATTTTAGGCGCTACCTTAACGGGTTTTCCGGTAAGTACAACGCATGTGGTCACTTCGGGGATATTGGGCGTCGGCGCTTCGAAGCGATTTCGGGACGTCAATTGGGGGGTTGCGGGAAAGATTATACTCACCTGGTTTATAACGATTCCCATAACCGCTCTACTGGCAGCGATCATGTTTAAAGTGATCTGGTTTCTCTTTTTACAATAATATCTGAGTGTAAATGCAAAGAGGGTGTCTCCTAAGTAAAACTACTTTAGGGACGCCCTCTTTTTGGGATGAATGCTATTTATGAAGGATTTGGCCGCGAATCTCTCCGTCAGGATGCTGTATGGTGTGTACATTTACATAAGTGTTGCCTCTTTCCATTTCCCGGATGAGATCGCGGATGGTTCTTCCTGCGAGAGGACCGACTAAATCATTGCGAGTCAGACTTCCTCGAACAACTCCCCGTCTAACGGAAATGCCGAATTTCGACGGTCCGAATAGAAAGGCGGCGACGGGACCGTTTTCTCCTCTTCGCCCAAGGTGAATATGCGCCTGGGTTACTCGATGGATATTTCGAATGACGAGTCTGAACAGCAATCGATTGCCGGTTCTGTCAAGCCGGAATACGGCATTTCCTGCAGCGATCGTCCTTACAGGCGGGACTTCGTTTCTTCCCCTTAAAATAGCCCTAAATGTTCTCATAAACAGGTCGCTCCTTTTTTGCTTTTAGAGAAGTTTATTCTTAAGGACAGGAATGCGACTGTTTGTTCACCCATGAACGGACGGTTGAATTACGCTTGGAACGATGTATAATTATATACTCAGAAATACAATTTTTCTTTAATCTAATACTCGTGGAGGCAGACCGATGCTCAACAAAAATAAGACAGTTGTGAAATCCCTGGACCTCCTGAATTTGTTCCTTGCGAACGAGAAGCTAAGCTTGAATGAAATGGTGCAGCTCTCGGGTATTCCCAAAACGTCCATCCATCGTATGATCGGTTCTCTTGAAGATATCGGATTTCTTCATAAGGATGGGGAAGGGAAATACTCGCTAGGTTTATTGTTTCTGCAATTCGGTCAGCTGGTGGCCGAGAGGCTGGATATCAGACAGGTAGCGCGGCCGATTATGCAAACGCTTCGCGATGAGTCTGAAGATGCGGTAAACCTTGTGGTCAAGGATCGCAGCGAATGTATTTACATCGAGAAGCTGGAATCGATTCATCCGGTCCGGTTGTATACCAAAATCGGCCGGAGAGCCCCTTTATACGCCGGCGCCTGCTCCCGCATTATTCTCAGTTTTTTGCCCGAGCAGGAAAGGGAGCAGTACCTGAATGAGATTAAGCTGGAGCCTATCGGGGTTGGAACGATTACGGATAAGCAGAAGCTCCGGCAAATATTGCAGGAGTCGAGGCTGGGGGGCTACAGCATCAGTTATTCCGAGCTGGAAAATCATACCGCCTCCTTGGCTGCGCCTATATTTGATTACACCGGGCAAGTGGTTGGGGGGCTCAGTATCGCCGGGCCCGACGTCCGCTTTCGGGAGGACCGCTTGCCTGAATTGATTGAGAGAGTGAAAAGAGCGGCGAATGATATTTCGCTAAAATTAGGATGTCTGGATGCAGTCCGGGTGTAAAATACAAGCTTATCTCCACGATGTATCAATAAGGGAGATAGGCTTTTTTCGTTCTTAGGGGCTAAAAAAATCCCGTGTTATATTTGCTGACAAATCCATTGCAAAAATGAGTCGGATTCGCTATAATTTCAATACTCAGTAGAAATGGAATTGATATCCCGAAAATCGGAACAATATCCAAAACAAAACAAGTAAAGGCGGTGGAAAAAATGACTGTGCCAGGCTGCACGATTGCTGCCGTTCGCAGCGGGGAACGTTACCTGCTGGCTTCGAACAGCGATAACCCTTGGGATACAAGAACCAAAGTTTGTATCGCAAAGGGGGAGCGTTGGAAGTATATAGGAACGCAGCTTGTTTGTCCGGATGACAGTCTGCCTTGGTCCAACATGATCACGAGGGGGATCAACGAGAAAGGCATCGCCTTTACCTTTGCCTATGTGGACTGTAATCCTGAATTGTATCAGGGAGGCGTAGGCTTCAAAGATTTCGGCGGTCATATTCTAGGCAGCTTCGAAACGCTGCAAGACATCGAGCGGTATCTGCAGGATCATCCTGTGCAGGTTCATGGTAATTTTTTGTTCGCAGATGATCGCGGCAATTTGCTCGTAAGCGAAATTCATCCTTCCAGGAAGCATTTTGAATGGAACCCCGACCATACGATCATTCGAACGAACCATTTTCTAGAGCTTCCCTTTGCCAATGAGCAGGAAGTCGCCGAAACGTGCTCGGTTACCCGTTTGCAATCCGGTATGTATAGATGGGGTCAACATGAGCTGCAGGAGCAGGATCGCCTAGATGCCCTGAAAACGCTTTTACGCAACCATCATTTAAGAGAGAAGGGTGCGCATTGGGGAGGCTCGACCTGCAACCATGGGGATAAGGTTGGGACGGTAAGCTCGGAGATTCTGGATCCTCTGGCCAGGGAGCTTCAGTACTGTTACGGGCCGCCTTGCGGAGAAGGAACAGAAATGCAGGGCTGGGGCCGATATGTGCCGTTCAAGCTGGATGAATGGGCTGCAGCAGAAACAAAAGCGTTAACGACTTTATATGGGGAACTATTGATTGAGGGGGATCTCTAATGCTAAACAGCTGGATTGGCTACGCCCTAATGGTTGCCTTCGGCATCATTATGGTGGTTGTATCTTTACTTTCAACGCGAAACAGCAAGAAAAATGTCGATGACTTTTTATCCGCTCGGGAAAGCATGAGTTTGCCGATGGCGATGGGCTCGCTCGTTGTCGTTTGGGTTTGGAGCAGCTCCTTGATGGGGGCCGCTGAAGGGGCTTATAATTTTGGTGTGGCCGGTTTTTACATGTACGGTCTTTCGGTGCTTATTTCCGCGCTGCTGCTCGGCTGGCCGATTTTTAAAAGAGTGCGCAGAATCGCACCTTCAATCAGTACGATGCCTGAGTTTATGAGAATTCGAATCGGCAAGCAAACCCATATCGTATTTACGATTGTAGGCGTTCTGCAGTCATTCTTCTGGGCTGTGCTGCAGATGACCGCAATCGGGCTTGTGATGAACGTGTTGTTCGGCATTCCTCATTCCACTTCTGTTATGCTAGGTGCAATTATCGTTATCACCTATGTAACGATCGGCGGCTTGAGAGCGTCGATCGGAACGGATGTCGTGCATTTTACGATGCTGCTTGTTTTGCTCGCAGTTGTAATACCGCTATGTTTGTGGGCTGCCGGCGGGCCACGCGAAATTTATCAGGGGCTGGCGAATTCGTCAGTTGATACGGCGACGCTGCTGTGGACCAAGGAAAGCATTACAGGCTGGCTTTTGGTTAGTGTTTTATCTTTCTTGAATTATGCGATCGTCGATCAAAGCGTCTGGCAGCGGATTTACGCAAGCAAGAAAGGTTCGGAAACGAAGCTGGTGCTTGGGACGACCTTTGCGTGGCTTCCGATCCCTGCGGTAGCGGGGCTCATGGGTATGGTAGGCTTGGCGCACGGATTGGACGTAAACCCTTCGGAAGTCTTCCCGGCGATTGTGGGAGAGCTGCTTGGGACGTGGGGTGTCTACGCGATGGCCATTATCATGATCGCAACCATTTTGTCCACTACCGATTCCTGTCTGAACGCATTGTCTACTTTAATCGTGAAGGATATTTATATTCCATACATTAAGAAGAACAAGGCGGTAAATTCGAATCAGGAATTGAAAATTGCCCGTCTTGTCGTCATCGTCAGCGGTCTCGCAATCGCAACCTTCAGCTTGGCTCAATTCTCGATTCTATATCTCAATTATGCTGTCGGCGCGTTAACGCTTGCGATGACCTGGCCGTTCGTGTTGTCCGTGTTCATGAAGAAGCTCAATAAAAATGCGGCCTACTGGGGTTTGGTTGTCGGTACCATATCCGGACTCTTCTTTGCCGTTATTCCGGGGGCAGGATTAATGGAGCCGATCGTGCCATTATGGGTAGGTTATTTGATCTCTCATGCGATCTCGGCGGGCATACCGCTCATCGGCACGTTACTTGCGCCGGATCGTGACTTCGAGTTTGAAAAGGCGTTTAAACAGGAGGCGATCTAAATGGAAATGAGTGAAAACGGGTTCGTCATTACCGTCTATGTCCTGCTGGTGTGGTTTATTGTCGCAAATCTTTTCTTGGCCGGGTTTAGTTTAAGGGACTGGATTGTTACGACGTTTAAAAAACCGAATTCCAAACAGGATAATCATCAGGCATGAACAGAATTGACCTGAATTGCGACCTGGGGGAAAGCTATGGCGCCTATACGTTGGGACTGGACGAGCAAGTGCTGCCGATCGTCACATCCGTGAATATCGCCTGCGGGTATCATGCAGGCGATCCCGGCGTAATGCGCCGAACGGTCAGGCTTGCGCTTCAGCATGGAGTGGCCGTCGGAGCTCATCCCGGACTGCCCGATCTGATCGGCTTTGGCCGGCGGAACATGGAAATCACCCCTCGAGAGGCGTACGATATGGTACTCTATCAAATAGGGGCGCTGGACGGATTCGTGAAATCGGAAGGGGGCACCCTTCAGCACGTAAAGCCTCATGGCGCGCTGTACAATATGGCTGCTAAGAAGCGGGATTTATCCGAAGCGATCGCCGAAGCGGTGTACCGGTTTAATCCGGAGCTCATTTTATTTGGACTTTCCGGCAGCGAGCTGGTCCGGGCCGGAGAAAGAATCGGTCTTCGAACCGCAAGTGAAGTATTCGCCGACCGCACGTATGAGTCGGACGGCTCGTTGACGCCGCGCCATCTCCCGGACGCTGTCATTGCCGATCATGAGCAGGCCCTTTCGAATGTGATGCGCATGGTGAAAGAGGGCGCCTTACAGTCCCGGCAAGGAACGGAAATCCAGATCAAAGCCGACACCATCTGCATTCATGGCGATAATGCACATGCATTAGTGTTTGCCCGTCAAATCCGGGAAGGCTGCAAAGCGTCCGGTATTTCAGTCCGAGCGGCAGGCTCGAAATAGGGGGTGTTGAAACAGAATGAGCAACCTTGCTGCAATGCATGCATCCGAGGTTCGTTCCTTGATCCGAAACAATGAGCTGATCAAGCCGACGGCAGGGATGGCTAACGGCTTTACACAAGCTAATCTGGCGATTTTGAAAAAAGAGCTGGCGTTTGAATTTCTGCTGTTCTGTCAGCGTAATCCGAAACCTTGTCCTATCATCGACGTCACGGAGCCGGGTTCTCCTGTCCCGCAGCTGGCCGCGCCTGGAGCGGATCTGCGAACGGATATCCCGAAATATAGAATTTATAAACACGGGGAATTGGTGGAAGAGGTAACCGATATCGTGAACTATTGGGAAGACGATATGGTCGCTTTCCTGATCGGCTGCAGCTTCACCTTCGAGCATCCGTTGATGAATAACGGGATTTCGGTGCGGCACATCGAGGAAAATTGTAATGTACCGATGTACAAGACGAATATTCCGTGCGTCAAAGCAGGCAGATTCGAAGGGCCTACCGTCGTCAGTATGCGCCCGATTCCCGAAAAGAACGTCGTTCGGGCGGTTCAAGTCACTTCCCGTTTCCCGGGTGTTCACGGCGCACCCATCCATATCGGCAATCCGGCAAGCATTGGCATTCAGGATATCCACAAACCGGATTTCGGGGACAGCGTTACGATCAAAGCGGGAGAGGTTCCCGTGTTCTGGGCATGCGGCGTGACCCCGCAAGCGGTGGCGATGCATGTGAAGCCGGAACTGATGATTACACACGCTCCAGGGCATATGTTTATTTCAGACCTGCGGGATGAGCAGTTCGGCGTTATTTAACATCCTCTATTAACGATAGCTGACGAAAGCGCAGAGCAGGGTTCGCCCGCTCGATCCGCCTTTTGTCAGCTATTTTTTTCAAACTGCGTTCCATACAACTGCAATGCCTTGTGGATGAAAGGGAAACCTACTATAATGAAGTATAGTTCATAATTCGGAATAAACATTCCGAAAATCGGAACTTATAGGGTGGCCAGGCTATGAATACAGATGAATTTCCGATGCAGATCCTTCCGCTTGGGGAATCGGCGATTCGCATTCAATTGGGAAACAGCATTCATCCCGATATCCATCGTAGAGTAAAGAGAATCGTAGAATGTCTTGAGAAGCATCCGTTTCCGGGGATGATTGAAAGCGTACCGGCGTTCACCAGCGTTACGGTATTCTATGATCCTTTGAAAATAAGAAAACGACATAGTGATCACCCGGAGCTTGCAAATCAATCTTGTTTTGCGATGGTTTCCGCTGCGTTGCAGCAGCTTCTATCCAAGCTTGACGATCATGCCGGCGACAAGCCGAGGATAGTGGGCATTCCGGTGTGCTATGGAGGGGAATTCGGACCGGATATAGAGGAAGTGGCCGCGCATAACGGGTTAACGCTGGAGGAAGTGATCGAAATTCATTCCGGAGGGGAATACCTTGTTTATATGATCGGATTCGCCCCCGGCTTTCCATACTTAGGGGAAATGTCCGAGCGGATTGCGACGCCCAGGAGGGCATCGCCGCGAAAGTCCATACCGGCAGGAAGCGTAGGAATTGCGGGCATGCAAACGGGCATTTACCCGATTTCGACGCCGGGAGGCTGGCAGCTCATCGGCCGGACGCCCTTACAGCTGTTCCGTCCGAACGAAGATCCGCCGAGCTTCCTGCAATCGGGGGACATCATCAAATTTCATCCGATTTCCCCGGAGGAGTTCGAGAGCTACAGGGGGACGAAGCCATGAGTATGAGAGTTATGCAGCCTGGACTGCTGACCAGTATACAAGATTTGGGCAGATACGGCTATCAGAAGCATGGCGTTATTGTCGGCGGTGCAATGGATGCCTATTCGCTGCGTGCCGCAAATTTGCTGGTGGGGAATCATGAAGCTGAAGCGGCGTTGGAAATGACGTTAGTGGGTCCGTCGCTGCTCGTAAAACGGGATGCCTTATTAGCTATAACGGGCGGGGATGTATTGCCGGCCGTGGATAAGCAGCCGATTCCAATGTGGAGACCGGTTTATGTCAAGGAAGGCAGCGTGCTCGAGTTTGGCGCCTGCAAATCGGGATGCAGGGCGTATTTGGCGGTTGCAGGAGGGTATGATATTCCTGCGGTCATGGGCAGCAAAAGCACGTACCTGCGCGCCGGCATCGGAGGCTTCGAGGGAAGAGCTCTAAAAGAAGGAGATGTGCTTTCATTTCAACCGATGGGGGAACAATCCCTTCACTTGATGAGCAGCTTGAAGCAGAGCGCAGGGGCGAGCACATTCGCCTCCGCCTCTTGGTATGCGGGGAGGGGCGCATACCCTCACAGTTTCGGAGACATTACGATGCGAGTCACGAGGGGCAGTCAATTCGAGCGGTTTGACGATTCCAGCAGGCATCGTTTCTATAACGAGCGATTTCAGATTACTCCCCAGTCGGATCGGATGGGGTATCGCTTATCGGGACCGGAGCTGCGGCTGAAGGAACCTTTCGAGATGATTTCGGAAGGAGTTTGTCTAGGAACGGTTCAGGTGCCGCCCGACGGCAACCCGATCATTTTGTTGGCCGACAGACAGACCGCGGGCGGGTATCCGTGCATCGCTCAGGTTGCCGCGGTGGACATTCCGGTCATTGCTCAGATGAGGCCGGGCGACAAGCTTGGCTTTGAAGAAATTACGCTGGAAGAGGCGGAAGAGCTGTATTTCGAACGAGAACAGGACTTGGCGGAGATGAAGATTGCAATCGGCATGAAAATTTCATGAGGAATTTTATACCGTACAAAAAAGCTTGAGGGAGTCATGTGATGTCTACGATTAATGAGCTCAGAGAATTGATCAAGATGGTTGAACAGTCTGCTATTCAGCGTTTCGAGCATGAAACGACCCGAATTGTGATCGTAAAAAACGACGGATCGGTGGAGAAATCGATAAAGGTGGATGTTGTCTCATCGGAGGAAGAGGTTTCAGGCAGCCTTGCAACTCCCAACACGGCGACGGGATCGCAGCCATCGCGGCAAGAAGAGGCGGGTCTGCATAAGATTGCTTCACCCACGATGGGAACGTATTATTCGACTTCACAGCCGGGTGGAGAGCCATTCGTCACCGCTGGCAGCAAGGTGAGTCCAACAACGGTCGTTTGCGTCTTGGAAGCGATGAAGCTGTTTACCGAAATCACTGCGGGAGTCGAAGGGGAGATCGTAGAGATCTTGGTCAAGGACGGGGATTTTATTGAGTATGGACAACCTCTTTTCACCGTTAAAAAATAAAAAATGAATAAGAGGGGCATGATCATGTTCAAAAAAGTGTTAATCGCCAATCGGGGCGAAATCGCCGTTCGGATTATTCGAGCTTGCCGTGAAATGGGGATTGCTACGGTTGCCGTCTATTCGGAAGCGGATCGGAATGCGCTGCATGTGCAGCTGGCGGATGAAGCCTATTGCATCGGCCCGACGGCTGCGAAGCAAAGCTATTTGAATAAGGGCCATATTCTCACGGCGGCGAAGTATACCCAAGCCGACGCCATTCACCCGGGATATGGGTTTCTGGCTGAAAATGCCGATTTTGCGGAAGTTTGTGCAGCGAATGGGATTGTTTTTATCGGGCCGGATGCGGGAGCGATCCGAAATATGGGCGATAAAGCAATCGCCAGGGAAACGATGAAGCAAGCGGGCGTTCCTACGGTCCCGGGGACGGACGGGCTGATTGAAGATTTGGAGACGGCGGTCCGGGTAGCCGGGGAGATCGGGTATCCCGTCATTGTGAAGGCAACCGCCGGCGGCGGCGGAAAAGGGATGCGGGTTGCCCAAGACGAGGATGAGTTGAGCAAATGCATTCGTCAAGCGCAGCAGGAAGCGGAAAAGGCATTTGGCGACTCCGGCGTCTATTTGGAAAAGTATTTGGAAGAGCCGAGGCATATCGAGATCCAAATTATGGCCGATAAGCACGGCAACGTCGTCTACCTGGGAGAACGGGACTGCTCCATTCAGCGCCGCCATCAGAAGCTAATCGAAGAAGCGCCGTCACCCGCCCTGAATCAAGCTTTGCGGGAACAAATGGGCCGCGTAGCCGTTTTGGCCGCCCATGCCGTAAATTACCACGGCGCCGGAACCGTGGAGTTTCTGCTGGATAAGCACGGCAGATTTTATTTCATGGAAATGAATACCCGAATTCAAGTGGAGCATCCGGTCACCGAGCTTGTTACAGGCATTGATCTCATTAAAGAGCAGATCGCCGTAGCGGCAGGCGTTCCTCTCTCTTTTAAACAAGAGGAGGTCGGTATAACTGGATGGGCGATTGAGTGCCGGATTAATGCGGAGAATCCCGCCCTCAACTTTCTGCCGTCACCGGGAAAGGTTGAACTGTATCGTCCTCCGGGCGGCTTCGGTGTCCGAATTGACAGTGCGGTTTTTGCCGGGTATGAAATTTCCCCCTTCTATGATTCGATGGTGGCCAAACTGATCGTATGGGGCAAGGATCGCCAGGAAGCCATACAGCGAATGAAGCGGGCCTTAGGCGAATTTACGATTCAGGGCATATCGACCACCATTCCGTTCCACCAGCGTTTGCTGGAGCACGAGAAGTTTGTCGGCGGCGATTTTAATACGAAGTTTTTAGAAATGCATTCCATTATGGATGCCGAAGAGCGATAGAAACTTACGGACATAACGAGGCTGCCGGTTCGTCGGCAGCTTTTGCCTTTTCATGCAGAAGTTGTTGAATACGATTTGAGCAATTGGTTCATAATGATTCCATCCATAGCTATACCTGTTCCAGACTTGTCGGAAGGGGGGGCGAAAACATGACGCTGGAGCGTTTGATCCTTGCCGGTATGTGGCTGTTCGGAACGGTTGGATTCATTTTGTTGATCCCGCGCAGCAAACGTCGTCACGGAATGCTGGCGGTCCTCATGTTTCAAGCGATCATTTGGCTTTGCGATATGCCTGCTTTTACATATGGAGTGTTAAGCGCCCCAGTGAATGAGTTTCCTAAAGCGACGGATCTCGCCATTACCATCAATTATTTCTTTTACCCGGTAATGTTTTCCATCTATTATGTCCACAGGAAAGTAAAGGGCGGTCTGTGGTCTAAATTTGCCTACTTTTTTCTTTGGATCTCTAGTATCACGCTGATTGATATCGTTATTGAGAAATATACGGATTTGCTGGAATATGGACTGATAACGTGGTACGGGATGTGGGTGTACATTGGTTTTCTCTTTTACGCCAGTCAATTGTGCTGTGATTGGTTCTTTAAGGACAAAGCATTGTTTCAAGCGGATCGCTGGAGGACCCAATGAGAATGGAATGGTGGATCCTGCTGTCGGTGTACGTCGCGGCCACAGGAATCGTTTTCTTCATCCCGAAAGATAAAATTCGACTGGCGCTAGTGGCGTTTTTGTTCAAACAGGTTATCACGTTTCTTACAGGTTTAGTGGTTGTAGAGTTAGGACTGCTTGAATATCCCGTTCGATTATTTGCTTCCATCAATCGGACGAGCTTCACATATGAGTATTTTGCTTTTCCGGTCGTATGCGCCGCTTTTAATGTATGGTATCCCAAATATCGAAGCGCTCTTGCTCAAGTGGGATATTATGTTGGATATAGCTCTGTGTTGACCATCGTTGAAGTCATGATCGAAAAGTACACCGACCTCATCAATTATATACACTGGGAATGGTATACTACCTGGATTACAATATGTGTTACTTTTTTTATGACGCGATTATTTTGTGTTTGGTTTTTCGCAAAGCCGAAAGCTTAAAGCTTGCATCCACAACCCATGAGGTTGTGGATGCTATTGCGCAGCAAGGTGTTACTGGCCTACTCTTGCGCTAAAACGTCCGTATAATCCGCACCGCGAGTCATGACGGTTTTGGCATAAGAACAAACTGGAACGATTTTGAGATTTTCCTCTCGAGCATAATCCGCCATTTTTTGAAGAAGCTGCTTTGCAATCCCTCGACCCTGCAGGGCTTCGGAGACAATCGTATGGTCGATCGCGATCGTATTTTCACCTATTGGCTTAAATGTGATTCTGGCAACTGCCTGTTCAGAACTGTCTCCAATGTAAAATTCGTTCATTCCCTTTTTGATGTTTTCCATAGAATTCTCCTCAATTCTTGCTTAGAGTTAGTCAGCGGGATGTTTCCGCTGCCTTGATTGTAATCGACTCTGCTACAATTTCCAATCCGTCTTGTTCGTTGAGTTCAATGTGGTTGATGTTGGAAGAACCCTCAATCTGAAGGACCCGGTATCCCGGTATGCGGGTCATTGATCAAGCGCGGATCAATCAATTCAAGCCAAAACTCCACGTCGTGACGGTCGAAGACAGGCTCGCCGACGGCGTCTATTTGCTGGTTTATGACCGTGACGACGTCTCCGATCGTAAATTGGGAGCCGTCGTAACCGGCGCTTGCTTTCAGCGTCGCGAGGTCATAGGGGGTAATGACGCTCACGGATTGTGCCGGGATTACCTCCCCAAGCCCCCCTTGAAAAGCTGCTGCGCCCACGATGAGTGTGACTTCGCTCGTTTCTTGAATCGCCTGGTCCAAATAAAGGACAACCACTTCGGCATCATGCGAGATGGCGATTGAGTTAGTGATTTCTGCGGCTGTACCCGACAATGACAACTCTTCTAGAACAACGCTCGTTTGAATCGCGTGGTCAAAGCGGATGGAGAGGTACGTACCGCTCGAGTCGGTCACCGCGGAAATGATAGAAATGGTCTCCGGTACAACCTCGTCCAGCAGGATGGTGGCGCTGATTGTTCCGGTACTCATGTTACCGGCTGCATCCATGAACTGCACATACACGGTCTTCTCGCCGTCGCCAATGGGCAACACATACGCTTTCGTGATGCTGAAAGCTTCCCAAGCCGACCAAGAAAGATTGTCGTCGGAAAACCGCATCAGCGCAGCCCCGGTGTCCCCGGCATCCAGCGTTAATGAGACTTCCGCCGTATTCGTCGTTGCCGCCCCTCCATTAATGACGAGGGAACCCATAGGAGGCTCATTATCGAGATTGGAAACCTCCAGTGTTGCTGAAGACGTATTTTCGGCTTCATCCTTCGCGTAAGCGGTAACGACTGCGTTCGATGTGAGCGACACGGCTTCCGTATAAGCTATGATCGCTCCATCGTTGATTTGATAGGTCGTCTCCACGGCATCTGCCGGATATACGATGGACACAGAAACGCTTTGAGCGGGCTCGATAGACGACGGTGTCAGCACCGGCAGCGCCGGAGGTGTCGCATCCAGCAAAATGATTGCGCTGATCGTTCCAACACTCACGTTTCCGGCTGCATCCTTGAATTGAACATACACCGTCTTTACTCCATCCCCCGAGGGCAGCACATACGTCCTCGGGCTGCCGTACGTTTCCCAATTCGACCAGGACAGGTTGTCGTCCGAGAACCGCATCTGCGCCGCCCCGGTGCCGGCATCGCTCAGCAGCAAGGTTACGGTTGAACTTGACGTTAATGCGCCTTCCTGGATGGTCAGGCTGCCGTTCGGCGGAATCGTATCAATGTTCGTGATGCCCACCGTCGTCGTCGACATATTGCCGGCTGCATCCGTTGCATAGGCGGACAGGGTCCGATTCGAAGTGAGCACGAACGGTCCTATATAAGCGGAAGGGTGATCGCCCCAAAGCTGGTACCTTTGTAACACTGTGTCCGCTGAATACTCAATGGTAACCGTCACCTGGTCCGTCGGCGCAGTTGTAGACAGCGTAACGATGGGAAGGGTCGGTGCGACCGTATCGAGGAGGACCGTATCCGTTATGGTTGTGCTCATATTGCCGGCTAAGTCCTGAAGCTCCATGTAGACCGATTTTTCCCCGTCTCCCGAGGGCAGGGTGTAAGTTTTTGTATCCGCATAGGCTTCCCACGCGGACCAGGAAACACCGTCGTCGGAAAAGCGCATGGAAACGACATCACTGCCGCTTCGAGTGATGGACAGATTCACGTTAGCGGTATTCACCGCAGATGCTCCGCCTTGAATGCTAAGACTTCCGAACGGTGGCGTGGTATCGATGACGATGTCAGAGGAGGCACTTAAGGCCGGCAATGTGAACGACAGATCGGCCGCCGTGCCGTACACGGAATCGGTCACCGTTCCGCCGTTCACCAAGAAGCCGCTGCCGTCCCAATCCAAATCGGATGTCCCATCTCCGGGCGAGGGGGTGTATTCGAACACCAGCGTGTTTGTACCGCTTCCGGACGCATACACCGCAGTGCCTCCGCTATTTAATGAAATAGACGGTGTTCCGGATGTGACCGATACGTTCGTGTCGAATGTCGCAAGAATTTCGATCGTCTCTCCGACACCATAAGTGCCGTTCGGCGTAGGAGATGTCACAGAGACAAGCAGAGGAGCGGCGACAGCCATCATGTGGACTGGAATTAGAACGAATGCGGCAAAAACCGAAACTGCAAAGAGTATTCTTTTACATGAGCTTGTGAACAAATGAGGGCCCCCTATCGTTGCGAACAGCCATCGTGAATCTAGCAAATTTTGCTTAAGCCTAGTATAGCATTCACTAAATCGTAGACATAAGATGGCTAGGTCGCTAATGTCAAATTTTATTGCTTCGTTCGAAGCGAAATGATAAGATACAATTCATCAAAAAAAATTGATGAATTGTCGATGGGGGCTGGCATGGATTTCACCGAATACGAAACAAAGTTTAAAGCGCTCGCGGATCAAAAACGGCTGCACATTATGCATGAGCTTACCCAAAGAGGGAGCACATGCGTTTGCGACCTCTCCGACATTGTGGAGATGCCGCAGTCGAAGCTGTCGTATCACCTGAAAATATTGCTGAACGCGGGTCTCATTCTCCGGGAGATCAAAGGCACGTGGAGCTATTATGAGCTGAATCAAGCGGCCGTCAACAGCCTTTTATCGCATGAATTGTGTTGTGTGTTTCGAAAGGCCGAGCCGGGGAGATGCATCGATTGAAAAGAACGTATGAACTGACTGAAGGCCCTATTATACCTACGCTAATGAAAGTAGCGCTGCCGATCATCGCAACAAATTTCATGTCTACGATGTATGGGCTCGTGGATATGATCTGGATCGGGAGGTTAGGCAGCGGACCGGTGGCGGCGGTCGGGACAGCCGTCTTTTTCGTGCATTTGGCGGTTGCGTTGTTTACGATCGTTTCGATCGGTACCGGGGTCAAGGTGGCTCACAGCATAGGGGCTGGAAAAGCGGAGCAGGCAAAGGTGTATATCCATAACGGATTATGGATGTCTCTTTTGCTAGGTGCATTATATATGGCGTTTATTATTACTGCCCAAAATCAGTTGATCGGCTATTTCGAATTGGGCGCTGAAGAAATTGAACGAATGGCGAGCCAGTATTTGCTCCTCACGATCATCGGAACGTTTTTTTCGTTTTTCAACATCTTATTCAGCACTGTCTTCACCTCCATGGGAGACAGCGGCAAACCGTTTCGCGTACAAACCGTCGGCTTTTTGGTTAATCTCATTCTAGATCCGGTGCTTATTTTTGGCATAGGGCATTTCGACGGGCTTGGCGTATCGGGGGCGGCGCTGGCTACCGTAGCTGCGAATGTGGTCGTGACCTGCTTATTTGTGGTTCATATCCAGAAAGCGCAAATGTTGAGCCGACCTTTTACGATCCAAGCAGACAAAATGAAAGAAGTGCTTCGGATGGGGAGCCCGATCATGGTGCAGCGGGTTGCCTTTATCGCTATTTCCATCATTATCGCCAAAATTATTGTCCAGTGGGGTCCTGATGCCATTGCGGTGCAGCGGATCGGAATTCAGATTGAATCGATTTCCTTCATGACCATCGGGGGGCTCCAAGGCGCAATGGCAGCTTTCATCGGCCAAAATTTCGGAGCGCATAGACTTGACCGAATTCAAAAGGGGTACCGGAATGCTTTATTCATCACCTCGATCTTTGGAATTTTGATTTCGCTCTTATTCGTGTTGTTTCCCCGGTCTATTTTCTCCATGTTTCTGGCGGAAGAGCCGAGCCTGTCTCTCGGCGTTGATTACATGAGAATTATAGGGCTGTCTCAATTGTTTATGTGTGTGGAGCTGATGACGGTCGGTGCCTTCAATGGGATTGGAAAGACGCATATCCCCCCCATTGTCAGCATCAGCCTAACCGCTTTGCGTATTCCAATGGCGCTTTTGCTGTCGGGGCCGTTCGGGTTAAACGGGGTTTGGATGTCGATTGCCATAAGCAGCGTGCTGAAGGGTATTGTGATGGTTTTCTGGTTTATGCGGACTTCGGGAAAGAGGAACGAACCGATGGGCAACAATGGTATATAACGAGCTGAAGGAAGGTACACGCGATGGGGATGTTGAATCGTCAATTTTTACATTTTATGAAGGAACATCATTTGCATGAGGACCTGCTGCGGGGCAATTTCGGTTTGGAAAAAGAAAACAACCGGGTCGACGGAGACGGCAAGCTTGCGCTGACCCCCCATCCGAAAGCGTTCGGCGCCAAGCTGGAAAATCCGTATATCCGCACCGATTTTTCGGAGAGCCAAATCGAGATGATTACGCCCGCTTTCGAATCGATCGATGAAATGTATCATTTTTTAGAGACGATCCACGATATTGTGACCTTGGAGTTGAACGGCGAGTATTTATGGCCGAGCAGCAACCCGCCCGCTCTGCCGAAGGATGAAGACATTCCGATCGCGTCGATGAACGACCCTGTCGAAGACGAATACCGGAAGCGTTTGGCTGAAAAGTACGGGCGGAAAAGACAGCTGATGAGCGGAATCCATTTCAATTTTTCGTTTCATGAGGCGTTTCTAAAAAAGTTATACGAGGCGCAGCGCAGCAGTACAGCCTACAAGGATTTTAAAGATGAAATATATATGAAGACGGCGCGCGGCGTGTTGAAGTACCGCTGGCTGCTCATCTATTTGACCGGGGCCAGTCCTGTCTTTAACAAAACCTATATGGAACAATGCGTTCAATTAAGCGATCATTTTGATGAGGAAAGCTATTTTTTTCCCAACATGAATTCTTTGCGAAACAGTATGTGCGGCTACCGGAACGACAAGCCCTTGTATGTTTCTTACGACTCGGTTGACGCTTATGTCCGCGACCTGCAGTCGCTGGTTCAATCGAAGGAACTGCTCAGCATAAAGGAGTTTTACAGTCCCGTTCGAATCAAGCCCGCGAAAGGAGCCGACTTTACCCAATCGCTGCTGCAGCACGGCATCGCTTATCTGGAGCTGCGCATGATGGATTTGAACCCGCTGTACAAAAACGGAATCAGCAAGGAAACGTTGGAGTTCGTACATTTGTTTCTCGTCTTTATGCTGCTGAAGGAAGATGAAGCGTTTGGCGTGGAGGAGCAACAAACAGCCGCGCTCAACCATGACAGCCTGATTATGAACGGGATCCATGGAAGGGTATATGGAGAAGAGGAGCAATTCGCGACGTTGGGGGAAAAAGCGTTGGCCATTATAGAGGAAATGGAGCACATGGCGGCGGCGATCAAGCCCGGCGATTCTGCGTTCGTGAGCTTGCTTGAACGGGAGAAGCAAAAAATTCGCGTGCCGGAGCTCAGCTATGCGGCGATCGTTTCATCGGAGATTCAGAAATCCTCCTACCTCAGATACCATATGGAGAAGGCGAAGCAGTACGCGAAGGCAAGCCAAGCCAACGGCTACCAATTTGTTGGATATGAGGACTTAGAACTTTCGACACAGCTTCTATTGAAGGCGGCTATGAAGAGAGGGATCGCGTTTGAGTTCCTTGACCGGGAAGAAAACTTTGTGCTCCTGTCGAAGGGGAATCATAAAGAGGTTGTGAAGCAAGCGACGAAAACCTCCTTGGATTCGTACAGCACCGTTTTAATTATGGAAAATAAGGTCGTCACCAAGAAGGTGCTCCAAGCGCACGGCATTCGTGTGCCGGATGGCAAAGCGTACGGCAGTCTGTACGACGCGATGGCCGATGTGGATAGGCATCGGGGGAAGGCAATCGTCATCAAGCCGAAGTCGACCAATTTTGGACTGGGGATTACGATTTTCACCGGTGAATTTACCGCGGAAGACTACGAGAAGGCGTTTGTGATGGCCTTTACCCACGATCAAACCGTGCTGCTTGAGGAATTTATGACCGGCAAGGAATACCGGTTTCTGGTGATGGGTGACGAGGTCGTCGGCGTGCTGCATCGGGTTCCGGCCAATGTAGTCGGGGACGGAATCCGCACGATTGAAGAGCTTGTCGACGCCAAAAATAAAGACCCGCTGCGGGGGCAGGGCTATAAGACGCCGCTGGAACGCATTCGTCTAGGCGACGTAGAAGAGATGTTTCTGCGGAACCAATCCAAGCGCCGCAAGGATATTCCGCGTTCGGGAGAGGTGGTCTACTTGCGCGAGAACTCCAATATCAGCACCGGAGGGGATAGCATCGACTACACGGACGATATTCCGGACAGCTACAAAAGGATCGCCGTTGCGTCTGCGAAGGCGGCCGGAGCGACGTTCTGCGGCGTAGACATGATGATCGACAATATCGACAAGGAAGCGGCGGATACGAACTACAGCATCATCGAGATCAATTTTAACCCGGCGATCCATATTCATTGCTACCCATACAAAGGGAAAAACCGGAAAGCGGATGAAAAAATTCTTGATCTGCTGTTTGGACCCGTGTGAAAGAAAAAGCGGAGGCTTCAGGCTTCATATTTGTGGTAATATGAAGGTGATTTTGTTACTGCAAAGGAGCCTCCTTTCTATGAAACTAGGTGGATACATCGGACCGATTATCGCTATTTTGATTCCGTTTCTTCTATTTGAGTTGCTGAGGAATAGCTCCTACGATCTTCGAGTTGCCGCGCCTCACGGCCATTTTTACATTGTGAGCATCGCCGCCGTCCTAGCAATGGCGATCGGGGTGGCGATAGGGATGGCGGGCAGCCGCTTGCGCAGCATCAAAGTCATTTTTTTATCGTTGGCCTTTATTTCGCTGGCGGGAATATTCGCCATCCACGGGCTGTCCACTCCCGGCTTTCTTCACCATCTCAATCATCTGCCCCCCATTTCCGCGCAGCTGAGCATTATTTTGGCGACCTTTTGGCTGTGGCTGTCCTCCTTGTCTTCGGATCACGTTCTAGTAGCGTATTTGTCGCGCTGGAAGAACCGCTTGATTTTCATATGGACCGCTGCGATTGGAATCTTTGGGATTGCAGCCCTTATGTTCCCGCTTATATTTGATTACATTCCGCTACATCAGAACCCCCTTAAAACCGTACTTACGATAAGCGTTGTCGCCCTTAACGGATATACGCTCGTTTCCTATTTCCGCTCTTACAGGTATACGAAGTTTCCGCTTCAACTCGCGATCGTGTACAGCTCCTGCTGGTTTATTGTTTCTCAGCTGATTATGGCAATGGGAGAAACCTGGCGGCTCAGCTGGTGGTTATACCATCTGCTTTTGTTGGCCTCGATGCTGCTGATGATCACAGGCTTTATCAAGCAATTTGCAGCGCAAAGGTCTGTCAACCAAGTCATACACTCTTTGTTTACTGTGGATCCTTTGGAGCGCATTACCAATTGCATTTCCCCGAGCGTGAAGGCGTTGATTCTTGCTACCGAATCAAAAGATACATATACGGCCGGCCATAACTTCAGGGTGACGATGTACGCATTAAGAATCGGCGAGGAGCTGAAGCTGCCGCCGGAGCAGCTGCGCGCCCTGGTGCAGGGTGCGATTGTTCACGATGTGGGCAAAATCAATATCCCGGATTCGATTCTGAATAAGCCCGGAGCCTTAACGGATGAGGAACGGGCCGTTATCGAGACGCATCCGGAGAAAGGCTATGACATGTGCCGGAATCTCGGGTTCATGAAAGAGGAGCTTGAGGTGATTCGGCATCATCATGAGAGGTGGGACGGGAAAGGGTATCCCGCGCGGTTGAAGGGCGAAAGCATTCCGCTGTTGGCGAGAATCGCCGCAGTGGCCGACGTATACGACGCGCTGACCTCGAAAAGAGCGTACCGTCAGGCTTGGAGCCATGAAGAAGCTGTCGCATTTTTGAACGGACAGAAAGGCAGCCATTTCGATGCAGCGTGCGTGGAGGCGTGGGTTCGTGTCTGCGAAAGGGACCCGCAAGCGTATCAGTATCCGGCGGCGCTTTTGGATGAGGAAGTGTTTGTTGCGGGCGTCAAGATTCATTCCCCTGGCAATGTTGCTTTATGATGGAAAATCCCGACCAAGACAGGTCGGGATTTTCCGTGCCGGATTAGCTGCGCGCGTTCAGGGCTTTAAGATCCGCTTCGATTTCCTCGGGGGTGACCGTCGGGGCATACCGCTTGACAATATTTCCTTCTTGATCGAGGAGGAATTTCGTAAAGTTCCATTTGATGTTCGTTCCTTCCAGCAGCTGCGGCGCGTTGGCGCTTAGGTGCTGATACAAGCGCCCGTTTTTGTCCAAGCCTGACTCCTCGGGCCCATGCTCCCGCAAATATTGATACAACGGGTGGGCGTTGTCGCCGTTCACGTCTATTTTTTGGAAGAGAGGAAAGGAGACGTTGTAGTTTAAAGAACAGAAGCTGCTGATTTCCTCATCCGTACCGGGTTCTTGCCCGCCAAATTGATTGCATGGAAAGCCGAGTACGACGAACCCCTTCTCTTTATAGGTTCGATACAGCTTTTCGATCCCTTCATATTGCGGGGTCAGGCCGCATTTGCTGGCGGTGTTTACGATCAGCATGGCTTGGCCTTTGAATTGGTTTAGGCTGACTTCGGTTCCGTCATTTGCGTTGGCTTGAAAGGAATATATGGTCATGTGACGCCTCCTTGGTTCAATTTGCTTCATCATCTCAAGCTTACAATGACGATTTTTCAAATACAATAGAACGTGGTGAAAAATGGCTGCCTACTGCGCTGGAGCCATCGCCGAGCTGCTGTGCTACAATGAAAGAAAAAACTGAATTTTTTAATTTCCGTTCAGGGAGATCCTTAGCAGTCTATGGCTGCGCTAGACACATAGATTACAATGGGCGTTAAGGAGATGGGTGGAGATGGCGAGCGTACGACTGGAGCACGTGTATAAGCGATACCCGGGCGCAGAAAAGGCATCCGTAGCGGACTTTCACTTGGAGGTTCAGGACAAGGAGTTATTAGTGCTTGTCGGGCCGCCGGGCTGCGGGAAATCGACAACGCTTCGAATGATTGCGGGCTTGGAGGACATCACGGAAGGAGATCTCTACATCGGGGAGCGGCGCGTCAATGATGAAGCGCCGAAGGATCGCGATATTGCAAGGGTGTTCCCATCCTACGCGCTGTATCCGCATATGAACGTGTATCAAAACATGGCGTTCGGCTTGAAGCTGAGGAAATTTAAGAAAGAAGAGATCGATAAGCGTATTAGGGAAGCGGCGAACATTCTGGAAATCGAGCATTTACTCGATCGAAAGCCAAAGGCGCTCTCCGGCGGGCAGCGCCAGCGCGTCGCGCTGGGCCGCGCTATCGTCCGGAGGCCGCAATTGTATTTAATGGACGAACCGCTGTTCAATTTGGATGTGAAGCTTCGCGTGCGGATGAGGGCGGAAATTTCCGAGCTGCACAAGCGTCTCGGGGCGACGATCGTCTACGCGACTCACGACCGGATCGAAGCGATGGCGTTGGGCAGCCGGGTTGTGGTGATGAAAGATGGAATCATTCACCAAGCGGCGTCCCCTTCGGAAGTGTACAGCTTGCCGGCGAACCTGTTCGTCGCAGGCTTTATCGGATCGCCGCCGATGAATTTCATTCGCGGCTCGCTGAGCGAAGACGACGGCAAGGTGCGGTTCAAGACAAGACGGGCGGATATGACGCTTCCGGAAGAACGCGCAAAGCTGCTTCGCGATAGAGGGTATATCGGCAGGGAGGTCGTGCTCGGCATCCGTCCGGAAGACATCCGCCTTGAGGCCGATGTGATCGCGTTCGCTTCGAAAAATAGCGCGGAGGCGAAGGTTGAAACTTTCGAAAGCTCGGGCGAGGAGAGCCTTTTGTACCTTGCGGGACTCGGCGAAGAGCGGATGATTGTCCGCCTTGACGACCGTTTGGCCGTCAAGGAAGGCGAGACGATTCGGGTTGCGTTCGATATGAACCGGGCGCACATGTTTGATCCGGAAACGGAAAAGAACGTGTTTCTAGGCTAGGGATTTGCATGCAAGCATACATTTGCTAATTTGAGCTTTTTGTGGTACGATAAATAAATCGTATATGAGACTTGAAGTTCGCATATTGTAAAAAGGTTGCGATGCCGCCCTTTTTCGATATGTGATTTTTTTTGAACGCGTATATGTGAAAATTTTATTTAATGGAGGAATTACAATGCAAACAGGAACAGTGAAATGGTTTAACGCGGACAAAGGCTTCGGATTTATTGAAGTGGAAGGCGGCAACGACGTATTCGTACATTTCAGCGCGATTACCGGCGACGGATTTAAATCGCTTGACGAAGGTCAACGCGTTGAATTTAATGTGACGCAAGGCAACCGCGGCCCACAAGCTGAAAATGTTGTTAAGCTGTAAATAAGCGAGAAACGGACTGTCCCTTACGTTTGACGTTAAGGGACAGTTTTTTTTAGATCATAAGGGGAGGGAATGCAGTATGTATAACTCCAGGAAGCTGCCGTTGGACATGATTCCGAGCGAAATGACGGAGATCTGGTCGTGTATGAAGGAAAGCTGCAATGGATGGATAAGGGACAATTATGCGTTCGAGACCGTCCCGACGTGTAATCAATGCATGTCCCCGATGAACCGAAGTATGAAAAGTCTCCCGATTTTGCTGGACTCAAGCTATGATCTGAAATTGACGTTGAAGAGAATAGCTGCGAAAAAAGAAAACGACTAAATGCCTGCATGTGACGGAACCCCCAAATCGACTCGCCCTCAGGGCTGGGTCGATTTATTTTTATGTAGAAGCTGAAAACAAGGAAGGAGTCTGGTCGAACGATATCGAATGATTTATTATCCATTTCGAATGAACTAGGAACGGGGCGTGAATCTACGTGGCTTATGAACCGCAGTCAACCTCATCGGTGCGTTCTGCATCTGAAAGGCTTCGGCAGAGACGGCAGCCTTCCGTTGAGTCTCACAGCTCGCCGGACATCGGTTTCGCTCATGCGAGAATGATGGCTTTGCAGTCGACCGCAGGCAATCGGGGGATGCAATCGATGCTGCGGCAAATTCAGCGCAAGCGTGCAGGTCAAGTCATTCAGCGGGCGGCACCGGATAAAGCTTCTGTTTACGAGCCTCCAGTAGTAGAGATCAAGCGAACTTCTGAGCTCAGAAACGAAGGTTATGGCGATATCTACGATTGGCTTACGTACAAAGCGGACAAGCAAGGAAAGCTTGGGCTGCTTAGCTTTTTTGACGAGTTAACCGTAGAGCAGCAAAAGGCGGCCATCATGAAGATGGCAGGCACGTCTGATAAACCGTCGAAAGAGAAATTCGCTGAAGCGATGTCCACCCGTAAAAATATGGGTTTTAAAAAGACGGTGGATTGGGATAAATTTTCCGTGGCAAGCCGGGAGGCAAAGAAGCTTCAAACGTCGGATTACAACGCGGACAAAGAAAGACATTACGCAGCTTATACGGCAGCCGGCAGTTCCGCTGCACTGGGCGCCGCCGGCTTTAGCGCGACGCTTGCTAATCAAGCCGGCGAATCGGGCGCCGCAGCGGCTGTGACCGGGATGGCTCCGGCTGCTGCCGGCTTCAGTGCGCTGTCGTCTGCGACCCAGGTATATAACGCTTATCAAAATCAAGAAGCTGCGCTCGGCACGCACGATTCCGCCCAAAACATCGTCGGTGAAATGGGCGGCGGCTTGGCAGATACAACGCGGTTTACCGCCCAATCCGTCGAGACCGGGAGAATGCTTGCGGGCGCCGCCGCCTCGTCGGCCGCCACGGTCGTGGCTGGAGCGGCGGGTGTTGCCGGTGGAGCCGCCTATCTCGCAAGCGGGATTGCAGGGTATTTTAAGCATAACCAAAGAAAGAAAGAACTGCGCAAGCTTGCAAAAAAATACGAGCACAAAAGCGACGACATGGTGCCACTGGATTTTGGCGAACGCGGCATGTTGGAGCAAGCTGCACTCCTCGGAGCCGATACTCAAAGACTGAATCGGAAAAAGAGTGCGGCAACGGCGGCGAAAGGCGCGGCGATGATCGCCGGGGGCGCGCTGCTGCTGGCCGGAGCGGGACCGATCGGCTGGGTATTGCTCGGCGCGGCGGGACTGATCGGCGGCGCGGCGGCCATCTATAAATATTGGCAGAAGCGCTCGCGCAAGGAAGAAGTGGTGGATCGTTACCTAAATGTGAACAATTATATGATGGAGAGAAACCAGAATCAGGAGGATAAAGGCCAACGCGGCGCCGCGCGGGACACCCTTATGCAGCAGAGAGGCTTCAACAATGTAGGCCAATGCTACGCGCACATTGTAACGGAATTGGCCGATTCGATTTATGACAATGGTGTCAAAAAAGGGAAAGAAGACTACGAGAATTTAATTACGAATATCGGCTTGGAAATAAGTGAGGACAGGAAGGAACCGAAGCCCGAATTGATCGCAAAGAAACTTCACACATAAACAGGAGGTACAATGGGCCCGAACTCCGATTATTTACCCATTTTGCAGGCGCTCCATCGCTTGTATCAGGATGCAACAATTCCGAACCGGCTTGTCGCGCCCGATGAAGCGGCAGCTTACTGGTCGCTTATAGCCGCATTCGGGGATATCGGCGAAGCCGGCCGGACGATTGAAGTGGAAATTAATGTTTTGCCTGGATTGTCGTCTGCCGCCGAAGGCATCCATATCGTGCAGCTGTTTGTCCCTTCGCTTTCTTTAGAAGGGCGTTCCGCTTCCATGGAGCTGCTTCGCTTCATCAATCGGATCAATCTGAATTTGCCGATCGGCTCCTTCTTCATCGTTGAAGATGCCGGCACGATCTGCTTCAAGGCAAACTGTATTGTGGACGCAAATCAGCCTGCAGATTGGAACGCCGGTTACATCGATCGCAATAACGGGCTTTTAATTTACGTCCACGATCTGTTTCTTGATGCGCTCGAGGCCGTCGTTTCGGACGAGCTTTCCTTCGAAGACGCGATGCAGCGCACGAGTTTGTTATAGTGCATTCGGCGGTGACAGCTTGGAAATTAGCGATTTGTATGCAGATAGGAATTTATTTGTTCAATGATTTTTGGGATGCTATTCGAGTCTACAGGCTTACTGAAAAAATAGCCCTGTATTTCGTCGCATTGCTTCTCTCTCAAGAAATCCAACTGCTCCTGCGTTTCGACCCCTTCGGCAATAATTTGCTTCTTCAGTGAATGGCCCATCACAATAATCGTTGCCACAATATCCCGATCGTTCGGATCCGTCAGCAGATCCCTCACAAAGGATTGATCGATTTTTAATCGATCGATCGGAAGCTTTTTCAGGTAGTTCAGGGAGCTGTAACCGGTTCCAAAGTCGTCAATCGTGATTTTAACGCCGATTTTTTTCAACTCTTGAAGTGTCGTTGCGGCGGATTCGACCTGGACGGTCATGGACTCTGTAATTTCTAATTCAAGGTATTGAGGATCCAGGCCGACCTCCTGTAAAATCGACGATACTTGGTGGGCGAGATTCGATTGATAAAATTGACGGGCGGACAGATTGACAGATACGACCATAGGCGGCAGCCCCGCGTCCTGCCATGCCTTGTTTTGGCTGCAGGCCGTTCGTAATACCCATTCCCCTATAGGGACGATTAATCCGCTTTCTTCGGCGATTGGAATAAATTTGCCTGGAGGCACCATGCCTAATTGCCGGCTATCCCAGCGAACCAAGGCCTCTATCCCTTTAACGGAATTGCTTTTTAAATCGACCTGCGGTTGATAGTGAAGGATCAGCTCCCGGCGTTCAATGGCTTTACGCAGGAGCGTCTCGATTTGAAACATATCGTTGGTGAAATTCGGGATGCTGTCATTATAAACCTGGAAGTTGCTTTTCCCTAAACGCTTGGCATGAAACATGGAATTGTCGGCATTTTTGAACAACGTTTTTGCGTCCTCGCCGTGCACAGGATATTGGCTGATTCCGATGCTTGGAGTGACAACCACTTCGAACCCGTCTAAATCATATGGTTTCGACAGCGATTCGATGATGGCGGCTGCAAGAAGCGAGCTTTCCTCTTGAGACGTGTTTTCTACTAATATGGTGAATTCATCGCCTCCATACCGGAACACATTCTCCGTATTCCCGACACATTCGACCAGACGTCCGGAGACGTACTGCAACAGGAGATCCCCCATATCGTGCCCCAGCGAATCATTGACCGACTTGAATCGGTCCAAATCTAAAACCAAGATAGAAACTATGGATTGATTCCGATTGGCCCGCAGTAAAGCTTGATTACAGCGGTCTTGAAACAAACGTTGGTTAGGCAATCCTGTAAGGTGATCGTGATAGGCCATGTAATTCACTTTTTCGTGTGATCTTTTTTTATCGGTAATATCTTTGCCGATGCAGTGAATCCCTTCGATCCTGTTGTCAATAATAATCGGCGTTAGCGTTACATGGAAATCAAGCAGGTTTCCTTGCTTTGAGTAAATAGAGGTTTCATAGTGATGAGATTTCCCTTGCCTGGCTGTATTAAAATGTTCCAACGTCATTTCTTTTTTATCCGGGTGAATAAGCGGCAAAAAAGACATCCCCAAAAGCTCATCCGCATTGTAGCCGGTGAGCGCCTCGGTAGCTTTATTTACATATAAAAAATGACCTTCCAAATCAAAGGTTAAAACGGCGTCTATATTATGGTCAAAGAGCGATTTATAGCGTTGTTCGCTTTCGATCAGTTTTCTTTCAGTGATTCGTTGGAAGGTTACATCTTTGGCAATCCCGATCACACCTGAGATGGAACAACCGACAAAGAACGGGAAGGCGGTGACGCTGCATTCGATTCGTCGGTTTTCGATGTTTACAAACGGAATTTCTAAAGAAACGGCGGTCCCTTGCAGAACCTTATGGAATTGTTCCCGGGCAATTTCCAAGAAATCCGGAGAAATAAGGGAAGAGCAAGGTTTTCCCGCTAGTTCACTTGCGGAACACTTTAGAATTTTTTCGCCTGCCGGATTGAGGTTGGAAATGTTGCCTTCTGAATCAAGTATAAAGATCATGTCGGGATTGAACTGGAATAAGGAATCAAATAGCAGCTCCCTCCGAGATCGAAAGCTCGACGCCATTGGTTTGCGTATATTGTTCGGGTTCATCTCGCTCCAGACTCCCTTATTAAAGGTAAGTTCTTTCAGAAGATCATACGATAACACTTTCTTTTTTTCAACATAATTCGACAATCGTGAAAGTAGACCTTCGGCTTCCGGTGGAGAGGCGTTCGAATGGATATGAGGTGAAGAGTTTACCTGTAATGTCGCATATAAATAACGGTTTTTTGAAAAAGGAAATTGTCGCGGGGGCACCAGTAGTTTTTTTTGAAAAGTTTGTACTATAATCTCGTTAGACATAAATCGACAAAACTCGCATAGGTTCGGTTGTGAACTTGCTGATGATTATTTCTTTGTCCGATCCGCAAATTGACGCTGGCGACGAATTGCTTACTTTCCGGCGATAAATTTATCGTGCTGCTGTCGGAGGCTCACAAGAAACAGGATGTGTTGAATCCAGGTTTTTCTATGCGGAGCAAGCAGGATTTCCACAGGGCCATATTGAATTTAAATGGATTAAATAATGACAAAAGGTGATTTTGGGTGAAGACAAGGGATCTGTTGACTCCGATTGGTATTTTTCTGGGCTTTTTATTTATTTTCATTGCTATTTTCATAACAGGAGGAACGGAGGTCCTGTCGGGTTTCTTCAGCTTGTCGTCCGTCATTATCGTGATGGGAGGCATTGCGGCATCCCTGCTTGTCGGCTTCGGGGTGCAAGAAGTCAAGAAGACATTTACGGTTATTAAGCAATCGTTCAGCAGGAAAGAGCTGGAGGTCAAAGAGCTGATGGACGTTTTTGTCGATCTGCTGCGCGGGTATGTGGAGCAGGGTACGCTGCTCGGACTGGAAAATCGGAAGAACGATTTGCGGGACCCTTTTATGAAAAAGGGGGTTTCTCTTATCGTAGACGGCTTCAAGCCGGAACAGATCAAGCATATTCTCGAATTGGAAATCGAGGCCTTGGAAAAAAGGCATTCGAGAGGATATGAAATTGTGTATAAAGCAGGCGAGGTGGCTCCCGCTTGGGGAATGGTCGGCACCATTATTGGTCTCGTCATTATGCTGCTCCAGCTGAGCGATCCGTCCTCCTTGGGGCCGGGAGTTGCACTTGCGCTGCTGACGACATTTTACGGAATCGTACTGTCGCAGTTGGTGTTCCTTCCGATTGCCGATAAGCTGGCTAAACAATCGCAGGATGAAATATTTACGAAGCGAATTATAATTGAAGGGGTTTTAAGTGTTCGGAACGGGGAGCACGCTCTGATTTTGCGGGAAAAGCTGCAATCGTTCATGACGCCTGAGACGGATTCCAAATTGCTCGAGCTTGGAACGAAGACGGGAGAGCCGCTTCATGAAACGAACTAGCGCTTATTATAAACCTAAGAAATCCGTATGGCTGACTTCTTTTCTCGATATGATGACCATCATTCTGGTGCTTTTTATTCTGATTTATTCTTTCTCGATCGTGGATCAGCGGAAAATGGATGCATTAGTGCACTCCTTCAACCAGCAGGGTATGTTTTCGGCGGGAGCGCGACAGGAGCCGAGCCCGAGCTATACGCCGCTGGACGAAGAGACGAAGGAGAAGCTGGAGGAAGTGCTTGCGCAGGAGGAGAACATCAAGAAGCTTCTCGCCTTCGTCGAACAATTTTCAGGGGACAATCGGATTGAAATCAAAGCGTCCTATACGACAGGCGGTTTGGAGCTTAACTTACCGGAAGCGCTGCTGTTCGAGTCGGGTGAAGCGGTGATTTTGCCGGCGGCGCAGCGGTTTTTGGATCAGCTGGCTCCATTGCTGAAGGAAATCCCTAATGAAATCAAGGTGGAAGGCCATACGGACAATGTGCCGATTTTCAGTGCCCAATACCCGACCAACTGGGAGCTTTCGACGGCTAGATCGACGGCGGTCGTTCGTTATTTGACCGATAAATTCGGTTTGGATCCGAAGCGGTTTGTCGTTCTCGGGTACAGCGAGAATCGGCCTATCGCTTCTAACGATACGGAGGCAGGGAGAAGCGAGAACCGCAGAGTCGTCGTTGTTATTTCAAACACGAATGAATAGCGTCCGCCATGGGGCCATCATCCGAAAAAGGGTGACGGCCTTTTTGCTTTCGTTATCCGCGTCTGGTACGGTTTGGTGGCTTGGGTGGGATGATGTAGGGAGGGGCGATGGAAGGGGGCGGGAGGCAAAGGAGCTAGGGGTCGTCAAGCAGATCAGTATTAGCGGACACGCCAATCTGCAGGTGCGGGCGGAAGCGATCTGGCGATTCGCCTTCGACAGCGCCTTGGTGGCGTTGTCGGCAATGGACGAGCTCATATACAGCTTCATGGCGCTGCAATATACACTTTCTTTGCCTGTTGTCACGGCCATTGTCGGTATGGAGTCGATGGAGCAGCTGAATCGGAATTTGGCTGCTGCCACAGCGTTTAAGCCGATGGGCGAAATCGAGAAACTGGATTTTGTAAATGAGGTTGCGCACCTTGCTTCGCCCGACGTGCTGCGCTGGAAAGCGCGGGGATGGACGTCGGGCGAATGGGTTGTGCCGTAGAAATACGATAGTTGTCTAAAGGCCATCCACCGGGTAGCGGAGGATGGCTATTTGTTGCCCATAAATCGAATAAATTCCCGGATAAAAAGACTTTCAATCTCGTTCAATTCGTCTTTTCGGTAGGCGAGGAACGTTTGCCCGGATGGAAACGGATTATCCGAAATCGGGATGCTGATCAGCTCGTCGTTAAAGAGCTCCGTCTTCAGGAAAGAGGACGGGAAAAACGATACGCCAAGGTTGCTTCGGACAAGCTCTTTCAACAGCTCGAAATTGTTTGTTTCGTATTTTACATGAAAGGTAACATTGGAATGGTTTAAGGAGAATTCGAGAATTTGTCTATATCGGGTCTCTTGCTCGAACAGAATTAAGGGTTGCTCTAAAATTTCGGACAATGAGATTGTTTTCCTTGTCGCGAGCGGATGTGTTTTGGAAACAATCAAGTCAATTCTTTCATCGCTGATCGGATGGAAGTGCAGCGACTCGTCGTTAAATGAATAACGAGTAATTGCAATTTCGATATCTTTGTTTTTCAAATATTGGATAATTCGTTTGGAGTAATACGAGTGAACCTTGATTGTAGTGTTTGGAAACCTTTCGGAGAACGAAATGAGAACTTTAGGCAGGATCGAGGAACAGAACGTATTCGAGCTCCCGATCCGCAGCACGCCGCCGGTGCTGTTTTGTAAATTGGCCAGCAGATGCTTGCCTTGCTCGATCGTATCAATCGTTTTTAAGGCGTATGGGAGAAACAGCTCTCCCTCGCGGGTTAGCTTGATTTCGCCTTTGCCCCGAATCATGAGCGTATAGCCTAATTCCTTCTCAAGCTGCTGAATGCGGTGGGAAATGGTCGGCTGCGGAATAAATAGCTGCTCGGCAGCCCTGGGGTAATTTCCCGATTGATAGACGGCGATGAACGTTTTTAATTGCTCAAAAGTCACAGGAAAGTCCTCCTTGTAGGGCCATCCGCTTTCATTTTATGAATGCGTTGTTTAAAAACGTATAATTTACATTATTACATAATGTGAAATAGAATAAAATAAGAAAGCGCTTTATTTTTGAGCATATATACTTATGCTTCTATTTTAGTTATTTATATGTAATGTAATTTAACATAAAGGAGGTGAAAATAAAAATAATGATTGATTTATGTTATTTAATATGACATTATTTATAGGTATAAATAACAGAAAATTCTGTACTGTGAACAAAAACATGCATGGAATTAATGTGGGTGTTAACTTTCCTTTCTACTTATCCATCACAAAGGAGAATGAATATGAAACCACAAGCAAGAGGTCCGTTTCCGTACAGTCCGATGCCCCGACGTCCCAAACTAACGCTGCCGAATGAAGCGAGAGTTGCGCTATGGGTCATCCCCAACATTGAGGTGTTTGCCCTGGATGAGCATATTGAGGAGAGGGACGTTATCCCGAACATACCCGGTTACGCTTCGCGGGACTACGGAGCGAGAGTAGGCATCTGGCGCCTTATGGAGGTGCTGGAGCGCTACGGAATCCGTGCCACGGTGGCGCTGAACAGCGAAGTGTGCGATGTGTATCCCGAGATTATTGAAGAAGGGGTGCGCCTGAACTGGGAATTCATGGGTCACAATGAAAGCAACACGCGCCGCTTGAATGCAATGGATGCGGAGGAAGAGAGGCGTGCGGTTCGCAATTGCCTGTCCCGAATCGAGCAGGCGACCGGTAAAAGACCTGCTGGCTGGTTAGGCTCCGGATTGCAGGAAACTTGGCATACACTGGATTATTTGGCGGAAATGGGCTGTAAATATGTGGCCGATTGGGTGAACGACGATCAGCCTTACAAGATGCAGATCGGCGAACGGGAGCTTGTTTCCTTGAATTATTCGCACGAAATCAACGATAAGCCGGCATTCGAGAAAAGAAACCGGACGGCAGAAGAGTTTGAAAATATGATCCGGCGTCAATTTGACGTGCTGTATCGAGAGGGGGCCGCATCGGGACGGGTGATGGCAATCGCGCTGCATCCTTACATTATCGGGGTGCCTCACCGGATCGATGCGTTGGATAGCGCTCTTAAATATATATGCTCGCACCAAGGGGTCTGGTTAGCGACTGGCGAGGAGATTGTAGATCACTACTTGCAAGTTGCCAAATAGATAAATGAACTCATTTTAAAGGAGGAATTTCAATGAAACGCAAAACGCTCATCCATGCTTTATCCGTACTGTTGGTGCTGCTTCTCGTCGTTGTATCCGGCTGCTCCGGCGGCGGACAGCAGGCAAGCGCTCCAGAACCGGCCGAGAACACGGGCAACACAAGCGGAGAGGCCGCTCCGTCCGCCGCTTCGTCCTTCCCTGAAAAGGACATTACCGTCGTTGTTCCACACGATGCGGGCGGAGGGATCGATACGTACGCCCGAGCAATTGTTCCCTTTGTGCAGAAGCATCTTCCGAAAGAGGTCAACATTGTCGTTGAAAACCGTCCGGGCGCTTCGGGCGTGACAGGCAGCAACGGCATTTACACGGCAGAGCCTGACGGATACACGCTAGGCTTCGTTGAGCCCGGCGGTCTCTACGTTCAACAAAAGCTAGTAGAGGTTCAATACGATGTAACGAAATTCAATTGGCTGGGCCAATTGCGATACGAGCCTTTGGTCGCTTTTACGACGAAGACGAGCAAAATTCAAAGCTTTGAAGATCTGAAGAACAATAAAGTTGCTGTCAGCGTTCCTCAAAAACGGACGGCTGCCGGGATCGGAGCGGTGATTGCCTTTGATCAACTCGGCATTGACTACGGGGTGCTGGCCGGAACGGGCACGGGAGACGCGGTTACGGCTACATTGAGGGGAGATGCCGACATCCATCTCAACAACACCGGCGGAGTGATCAGCAACGTGGATGACGGGGATTTGATCCCGATGGTCGTATTCAGCGACGAGCCTTACGCACCTTGGCCGGACGCTCCGACGATTGCGGATTTGGGACATCCCGAAATGGCAAATGTCGGCGTGTTTATGGCGGCGTTGACGGCTCCACCGGGAGTTCCCGAGGATGTTCTCGCTATCTTAAGAGAAGCTACCGACAAGGCGATGGCCGATCCGGAGTTCCTGAAATGGTCCGAGGAAAGCAAGCGCCCGATCGTGACTGCCAATGGAGAGGAAACAACGAAAAACGTCAACGAAATTGCGGCTTCTTACGAACAGTATATGGATATCGTAAAGAAAGTTTTCGAATAATTTACACCAATGAGGCGACTACAACAACACGAAAAGTAGGGGTTGCGTAACCTATGGAGATGCTGCAGCAACTGGGAGAAGGAATGGCTTTTGTAATGACCTGGCCCTACTTAGGTTGGGTAATCGTAGGTACGGTCGTCGCTTTATTCTTCGGCACGCTGCCAGGCTTAAACGGAGTCATGGCCACGGCGCTGATCATTCCGTTTACGTTTGGGCTGCCGAAGGAGGCTGCCATCGTTCTTCTGACGGCAACGGTAGCGGGGGGAACCTTCGGCGGCGCGATCACAGCCATCCTGATTAATACGCCTGGGGATGCGGTGAATGCGGCGACCACGTACGACGGATTTCCGTTGGCGAAACAAGGAAAAGCGGGCGTTGCGATCGGAGCGGCCTGCACAGCGTCCGCCCTCGGTTCATTATTCGGATTGTTCGTTTTAATTCTGGTGATTCCCTTCGCCCGTGTATTGATTTTATCTTTATCGTATCCGGAGCTGTTTTTGATCACGATGATCGGTTTGATCGTCGTGGCGATCGTGAGCCGAGGAAACATGCTGAAGGGATTGATCATAGGTTTTGTGGGTTTGCTGCTGTCTTTCGTCGGCCTCGATCCGTTTAACGGCGCGGAACGATTCACGGGCGGATCGTTGCATCTGATGGACGGAATTGGGCTGATTCCCGTAACCGTAGGTATTTTTGCCCTGGCGGAAGCGGTCAAGATGTTTCTTAAAGGAGGGACGGTATCGGAGAAACCGATCAGTTTGGGCAAGGAGGTCTGGGGCCAGGTGCTTCAGGGATCGCTTGCGGTCTTTAAGCATTTTGGTGTGTTTATTAGAGGCAGTATGATCGGAACTGTCATCGGTTCCATTCCGGGGCTAGGCGGAACGATCGCCAACTTCCTTGCTTACAGCCAAGCGGTCCAGACTGCCAAAGATAAAAGCATGTTCGGGAAGGGAGACATCAGGGGGGTTATCGCCTCCGAATCTTCCAATGATGCCAAAGACGGGGGATCCTTGATCCCGACGCTCGCCTTCGGCATCCCCGGCAGCGCGTCGATGGCGGTTTTGCTCGGAGCTCTGATCTTTCATGGCGTCGCCCCCGGCCGGAGCCTGCTCACAGACAATATCCACATGGTATATATCATTATTTGCAGCGCGATCGCCGCGTCCATTTTGACATCCATTATCGGCATCATGTTTGTCAAAAGCGCTGTGTGGCTTACGCTCATTGACGTCCGGATCATGGTTCCGATCATTGTCATTCTTTCATTAATAGGAACCTATTCGCTGAAAGAGAGCGTCGGAGATGTGATCGTTGCCGTCGTGTTTGGCATTATCGGAATTTTGCTTGCCTTTGCCGGCTACCCCGTGCAGCCATTAGTCATCGGATTGATCCTCGGGTCCTTATTAGAAGTCTATTTGTATAACATTGTAGAATTTCAAGGGATCGGCATCTTTTTTACCCGTCCGATCTCGATCGGCTTGCTCCTCTTTTTGCTAATTACCATTTTCTTTGTCATCCGAGGAGAATGGAAGTCCAAGCAGGAAGGTAAAAACAATCGTTATACAAATATGATGAAGGGATAGGGGGAGTGAATATGGCTATTGGGGCCAAAGGGAGAGTATGGGTCGTTTGCATTCTGATCGTCTTTGTGGCCGCCTTTTTTGTTTCCTCCTGGCAGGTGAACGAGGAGGCGAGGATCGCTCCGCTGTTCATTTCATCCATATCCCTGATCACCTTGTTGTTTCTGCTTCGAGCGGAATTGAAAAACGCAAGGCGGGCCGATTCGGCGGCGGAGGCTTCCGATCAAGAAGAAACGGAACAACCGATGGGTAAGGAGACGTATCGAAAATTAGGCGTGATCACGCTTTGGCTGCTCGTAACGGCGCTGCTGCTCATATGGTTTGATTATATGGCGGTATTTGTCATTATGCAGTTTATTCTTACCTATTTCATCAGCCAAAGGCCGCTTGTTCAGTCTATCGCCTCGACTTTTATCCTAGGGGCATTCGTGTATGTTTTATTCAGAGTTGTCTTAGGTGTTGGGTAAGCGATTCGCCGGAATAGGTTGATTATGCAGGAGGTATGAGCGATGAAGTTTGGGATTTATGCACCGGTTCCTCATGTCACGATCAATAGTCCGAAGATGAAAGAGGCTGTAGCCGCAGCACCCCATCCGTTGGATAAGGGGCAGGTGGATCCCGGTTTTACCTTAGCGAAGGATATCGTACAGATTGCGGACAGAACGGGGTTTGACATTTGCCTGGTCGCGGAGCGGCATCTGGGACCCGATTTGGAGGCTTGGGTGCATGCAAGCGCGCTGACGGCTTATACCGAAAACATAACCATCATGCCTGCTTTTCACCCGGGGCTTTGGCATCCCGTTATGCTGGCAAAGCTGAGCGTTTCCCTTGACCGGATCAGCAAAGGGCGCATGGCGCTCAATCTGGTTCCCGGCTGGTGGGAGGAAGAGCACAACATGTTCGGAGGAAGCCTGTTGAAGGGGACCGACGAACGCTATATCAAAGCGGAAGAATTCGTGGAGATTTTAAGAGGGCTGTGGAGCTCCGACAAGTTCAGCTATGACGGGCAGCTTTTTACAATTGACAACGCGGAGCTCATGCTGAAGCCGGCGACGAGGACGACCCCGGAAATTTTCGTCGCTACGCGAAGCGAGCGCGGATTCGATATGGCGGCCAAAGTAGCGGATTGGTGGTTTGTCAACTACAGCAGAACGAGCTTTGAAGAAGCGCTGAAAAGCTTGGAGGCGCCGATGGAAGATATGAATGAAAGAAGCGCTAAATATAATCGGCAGGTTCAATTCGCTTTAAACGCCTTCGTATTGGTCGACGATACCGACGAGAAGGCGCAAAGGAGGGCCAAGAAGCTCCTGGACGGGGAAGTAAACGAACAGTTCGCTTCGATCCAGGCGTCGGCGATGGGGGCCGGGTTGATTGGAAGTCCGGAGACGGTTGCCGAACGCATTAAAGCCTACGAAGAGAATGGGATCGGCTTGGTTTTAATGAAGTTTTTCCCGACCGCGGAAGATATGAGCCGAATCGGCGAAGAAGTGCTGCCTAAATTGAAAGCTTGAAGCATACTTAGAACGTTTTGAAAAAGGGAGGGGGGCTGCGATGGGATCGGCGGAAGGTGCCCCGAAGGTAGCCGTTGTTACGGGCGCCGCGAAAGGGATCTGGAAAGGAATCGCGATCGAGCTCGCAAAAAATAACTATCATGTTGCCGCTGTCGATGTGCTTGAAGACGGGCGAAGCATATTGGAGGAACTGAAACCGTACGGAATCAAGGCGCAATACCACGCTGCGGATGTGTCCGACGAGGAGGACGTCGCCCGAACGGCCAAAAATATAGAAGCTTCCTTGGGCACTCCCGACCTGCTGGTGAATAATGCGGGGATTTTTCCGAGGGCGAGCGCCATCGATATGCCGTACAGCCTTTTTCAAAAGGTGCTCCATGTCAATCTGGGCGGCGCGTTTCTATGCAGCCGCCATTTCGCCCCCGGCATGTTGAAGAAGGAAGGCGCGCGGCCATCATCAACATTGCGTCGGGAAGGGCGCTGCAAGGGGCGGCCTACGGAAGCCACTATGCGGCGTCGAAAGCGGGCATTCTTGCATTGACCCGCTCTCTTGCGCTGGAATGGGCGCCGCACATTCGAGTTAACGCCGTTATTCCCGGAATTACGGACACGGATCAGCCGCGCGAGGTGTTCACCAGCGATGAAGCGCTGTACAGCCAAGGCAAGAAAGTGCCGCTTGGGAGAATCGGTCAGCCCGAAGACGTTGCCAAGGTCGTTTCGTTCTTGGCGAGTCCCGGCGCTTCTTACATGACGGGGCAATCGGTATGTGTGAACGGCGGTTCGATTATGTTATAATGAATTTTCAAAATAGAGTCATTCGTTGTCCGCTATTCTTGTTTATATGGACCGTTTAGCATTTTTTGCAGAAAATAACGGACAGCCGAAAACCTTATTTACGCCATTCTCCGTAACTGGAAAAATAGCGGACAACGACTATGATCTACACGATAGAAGCGCGAGGGTTGGAGGTTGCATGACCCCCATGACTCGCGCTTTTTTGCTGCTTGACGTCTATATTAAAATCCGATAGGATTACTATTATTAAAAACTAGAGATATATATTTGGTGGGGGAGAGAAAGAGAATGAAGACGAAGAAGGTTCATGTTTTGTTTGCCATCCTGATGTCGTTGGTATTGGTCGTTACGGGCTGCGGCGGACAAGCAGGCAATTCGGGCAATTCGGGTGAAGCGGGTGCGGCACAGCCGACCAACCAGATAGAAAACCTTCCTGCGGCGCTTGCCGAGAAGGGTGAAATTAAACTGAGCGTCATTCGCAAAATCGGCGGCGACGATCACACGGCGCAATTCTTGGCCGGGGCGAAGCAAGAGGGCGAGGCGCTTGGGTTCACCGTCGACACGTTCTCGGCGAACGGCGACACGGCGAAGTTCCTTGATGCGCTCGATCAGGCGGCGAACGGCGATTACGACGGCGTCGTTATCTCCCACGGAGACGATCCGGCTACGGTGGAAGCCGTGAAAAAGCTGAAAGACAAAGGGATTGAGGTCGTAGCGTTTGACTCTGTCGGAGAGCTTTCGGAAGTATCCGGCGTGACGCTTACTTCGCAGGATGACGAAGCGCTTGCTCAATTTGCGCTCGACCAGCTCGTGAAAGAGCAGGGAGAAGACGCGAAGATCGTGTATTTGTGGGTAGACGGCTTCCCGCCGATGGTGCGCCGCAACGCGGTTTATCAAGACACGTTGGCGAAATACACGGGAATTACCGAGGTTGCCCGCTTTGGCGTGGCAAACGCAAATACGTCGGTTGAGACGCAGAATGCGGTTGCCGCAATGCTGGCGAAGCATCCGAAGGGTGAGATTGACGCGATTTTTGCAACATGGGACGCCTTTGCCATCGGGGCTGCTAGAGCTCTGATCGAGGCCGGCCGCACGGAGATTAAAATTTACGGTATCGACGTATCGAATGCGGACCTGCAAATTATGCAGGAAGAGAACAGTCCGTGGGCAGCGACGGCGGCTGTCGATCCAAAGATGATCGGAGCGGTCAATGTCCGGTTGCTCGCAAAGAAGCTTGCAGGCGAGGAAACGCCGGCGACTTACAACCTTGAGGCTGCTTTAATCGACCAAGAAAGCTTGAATGCTTCGGCCGAGCCGGTGAATATGGTGACTCTCGCAGACATCGTTCCGGGCTGGGGAACGACGGACGCATTCGAAGAAGATTGGATGAAAGCTTTAAAACAAGCAAAAGGCAAATAAGAGTCATTTCATGTTATAATAGACACTTAAAACAAGCGCCCTTGTCCTCGTATGGATAAGGGCGCTCTATCCTGTTTGTGGAGGAAGGTGGGCCTGTTGGCTGATTCGGCGGTGACGTCAGGCAAACTTGAGATGAAACAGATTTCGATCGCCTTCCCGGGAGTGAAGGCGTTAACCGATGTCAATTTCCATACGGAAGCCGGAAGGGCGCATGCTTTGATCGGGGCGAACGGTGTGGGAAAATCGACCCTGATGAAGGTGCTCGCCGGCGCGTATGACCATTATACGGGCACGATTTGCATAGACGGCCGGGAGGTTCGGATTCGTTCGCCGAAGGATGCGAAAGAGCATGGCATTCAAATCGTCTACCAAGAGGTGGATACCGTGCTTATTCCGAACTTAACCGTGGCGGAAAACATTATGCTCGAGAGTATGGTGCACGAGATGGAAGGACGGCACCTGGTGAATTGGAAGCAGGTGCATCGTTCGGCACAAGCGATTATGGAGCGGATTCGACTCCGTGTGCCCGCGGGTAGGTTCGTTCAAGATTTGACGCTGGCGGAGAAGCAGATGGTGCTGATCGCTCGAGCAGTGTCTAGAGAGTCCCGCTACCTGGTGCTGGACGAGCCGACCGCGCCGCTCAGCCACAGCGAGACCAAGCAGCTCTTTCAGCTGATCCGGCAGCTGAAGTCGGAGGGGGTAGGCATTATTTTCATCTCCCATCGTCTTCCGGAGCTCTATGAGATTTGCGACGACATCACAATCATGAGAGACGGGCAGCTGGTCGTTCGCGAGAGGCTTGCGGATGTGAGTCAGCAGCAGGTCGTCGAATACATGCTGGGAGCGAAGCTGGACGGTCAATTTCCGAAGCGAGAACGAACGACTGGTCCGGTCTGCTTCGAGGCGAAGGGGATATACGATAGGAGCAAGGTCAACCATGTCGATTTGTATATCCGCGAAGGGGAAATCGTCGGCCTTGGCGGCTTGGTCGGCGCGGGCAAGACAGAGCTGTGCAGAGCGTTGTTCGGAGCGTCTCCGAGCGCGAGCGGCGAGCTGTTTTTGCGCGGGCGCAAGCTGCGCGTCCATTCTCCGGAGCAAGCCGTCGCCGGCGGGATCGCGCTCGTTCCCGAGGAGCGGCGGCGCGAAGGCGTATTCGTGCATGAATCGGTCGCGGTGAACGTTACGGCAGCCGGCTTGTCCCGCTATACGAGGTGGGGGCAGTGGCTAAGCCCGGCGAAAGAGAAGGCTGCCGCCGAAGGCATCATTGGCAGTCTTGGCATTAAGACGCCTAGCGAGAAGGCGAAAGTACGGAATTTATCCGGAGGAAACCAGCAGAAGGTTGCGATCGGGAAATGGCTGCTGGTGGATGCGGATGTGTATATTTTTGACGAACCGACGAAGGGTGTCGATGTCGGGGCGAAGCGGGACATCTACGAGCTGGTGACGGAGCTTGCAAGCCGCGGGAAGTGCGTGCTGTACGCCTCCAGTGAGATGTCGGAAATGATGGGCATCACGGACCGGATTTATGTAATGTACGACGGTCGGGTGATGAAAGAATTGGAGACTCGGCAGACGAGCGAGGAAGAGATATTGCTGTACAGCACAGGAGGCTTGGTACCATGACCGGTGAAGGACCGATTCGAGAGAAACCGATTTACAACGTATTCGAGTTTTTATACAAATATGGGACGCTTATTACCATATTGCTGCTGATTGCCGTGTTCGGGACGATGACGGACAATTTCTTGAGCGGCTCGAATATCATTACGATTTTACGTTCGATCTCGATCGTTACGATCATCGCCATCGGTCTAACCGTCTCATTGGCGGTCGGCGGCTTCGACCTGTCGGTCGGGTCCGCGGCGTCCGTCGCCAACGCACTCGTGCTTTCCATGTTTGTGTGGCATGGACTAGGCGTCGGCGCGAGCGTTGCGATCACGATCGTGTTTTGTTTGGTGATCGGCTTGATCAACGCCCTGCTCGTCATCAGCTTCAAAATTCAGGACATGCTGATGACGCTGGCGACGATGTTCGTGTTTCAAGGCGTCGCGCTTACGTATACAAGAGGGGCGACGATCTCTGAAAATATGATATTGCCAAGCGGCGATTTCGCGGCGGGCCAGGTGCCGGATGCGTTCGGAACGATCGGCCAAGTGCCGTGGATCATTCTCATTATGCTGCTCGTCGTACTGGTCGTTCATCTGTTTTTGAATCATACGAAGCACGGGCGCTATATGTATATGATAGGAGGCAATCAAGAGGCGGCGAAGCTGTCCGGGATCGCGGTGAACAAGTACCGCTTGATCGCCTACCTGATCTCCGCGTTGTTCGCGGGCATCGGCGGGATCGTGCTCGGCGCGAGGGTTATGAGCGCCGAGGTGAATGCGGGCGCGCCTTATCTCATGGATGCAGTGGCGGCCGCATTCATTGGCTACTCCGTGCTCGGGGCGGGCAAGCCGAATGCGTTTGGAACGTTCGCCGGCGCGGTGCTGATCGGCATTTTGTCGAACGGCCTGATCATGCTGTCCGTTCCTTACTATGCGATGGATATCGTCAAGGGCTCCGTCCTTGCTTTAGCGCTGGCGATTACCTACTACAAGAGAAGCCGCTAATTCCGGCAAAGCAGCATCCGTGTCTTTAAGACCTAAAATTGGGAGACGCAATTCATATGCAAATTTTTGTGCAAATCGTTCTGCCTGTTATTCTTGTTTTTTTGCTGGGGTACGTCGTACAGCGGCGGAAGCGCGTCGATTTGAAATCCATTTCGACGATTGTGATTTATACGATGGCGCCGTGCTTAGTGTTCCGCACCTTCTATACGGCGGAGTTAAATAATCAATATTTGTTGATGGCTCTGTTTGCGCTGCTGCTGTTTTTGATCCAGATCGGCTTGAATGCCCTCTATGTTAAGCTGCGCCGTTACCCGCAGTCGGTGGAGAGCGGTTTCGTGCTTTCCATCGGGTTTATGAACTCGGGCAATTACGGAGCGCCCATCCTGCTGTTTGCTTACGGGGAGTTGGCGTTTACTTTTGCCATCTCGCTGATGGTATTGCATTCGATCATGATGAATTTTTTCGGGGGATTTTATGCGAATCGAAGCAAGGGAGGGATCAAGGCGGCGCTGCATGCCGTAATCAAGCTCCCGACGATTTATGCAGCGGCGCTGGCGCTGTTCTTTCAAGTTGCCGGCGTGCAAATCCCCGGCAGCTTTTTCTCTATCATCGAAATGATCGGGCTGGCGAACATTCCGGTGGTCATGCTGGTGCTTGGCATGCAGCTGGCGGAAATCCAAATCAAAAAAGTGGATTGGGACAAGGTGACATACGGAACCGCGTCCCGGCTGATCATTTCCCCTCTTATTGCTTATGGGCTTGTATCCGTCATGCCGTTTGACCCGCTCGTGCAAAAGGTGCTCATCGTCACGGCCGCGATGCCTTCAGCCGCGATGGCCGTCATCTATGCGATTCAATTCGATACCGAATCGGAGCTCGTATCCAGCATCACCTTCATCAGTACCATCGCAAGCATCTTCACGGTCACGGTGCTGCTGGCTGTATTAGGATGAATTGTAATGTCGACGCGTTCCCGCCTTTCGGCGGGATACGGCGTTACAGTGGACGTTTGCTTACAACCGGCGCACATCCTGTATATCAAAGTACGGGGAAGCGGCGCCGACCCAGTAGGACAGTACGATAATCGCTGCAAAAACGGCAACAAACAAAATATCGTACGCCGAATACGAGATGCTGTAATAATACGTCCGCTTCGCCTCGCTTGCGAATCGCTTCGCCTCCATCGCTACGGCAATGCGCTGGGCGCGGCGGATGCTTTGGGCGAGCAGCGGAATCGTATAACGCCGTATCGTTTCATAGAAGCCTCGGATGCCGTAGCTTCGCCGAGCCCCGCGGACCTTAAGCGCATGCCGCAGCATTTGGAAGTCTTCCAGCAGCAAAGGGAAGATGCGCATGGCCGCCAAGAAGCTGTAGGCGTACTTCGGGGGCGTCTTCCACTGCTGCATCAAGGAGTAGAACAGGGAGACGGGGCGGGTCGTCAAGCCGAACAACAGCCCGGCGGCGGCCATATTTAAAGCTCTGAAGCCAAGATGCAGGCCGCGGAAAAAACTTTCCTCCGTAATGTGGATCAAGCCGTAATGAAACCAGGTGGTTGTGCCTTCTCCGAACATCATCATGCCGGTGGAGGTTGAGACGAACACAAGAACGAACGGAGCCGTATAGAGCAGCATCCGCTTTCCGGGATGGCCGGACCAGATCAACAACAGAACAAGAACGCCAAGCGTTACGTTCATCAGAATGTTGATATTGTGAATGAGAATGACGACAATGAACAACACGAACAAGAGTATGAGCTTCACGCTGGGATTCACCCGGTGAAGCCAGGTTTCGCGGTAAGGGAAAGTGAGCTGCATTAGGCGGTGCTCCCTTCAGCGGAATCTTTTATCAGCCGGCCTTCATGAATGTGCCAGACACGCGTGGAGAAGCTGCGTACAATCTCCTCGTCATGCGTCACCATGAGGATGGCCGCTCCTTGCAGGCGCAGCTGTTCGAGCCGTTCCAGCATGGCAAAGGTATTTCGAGCGTCCAGCCCGAAGGTGGGCTCATCCAAGAGGAGAAGGCGTTGGCCCCTGACGATGGAGACGGCTACGCTTAATCGCCGCTTCTGTCCCATTGACAGCTGATAAGGATGGCGGTCCCGGAACGGCTGGAGCTCGAATTGCTCCAAAGCCTCAAGCGCGCGGCGATCCCGTTCTTCCTCGGCAATGGCTTCCCATTGCAGCGAGTAGTCGACCTCATCCTTGACGGAATTCGTGACGAATTGAAATTCCGGATTTTGAAACACGTAGGCGATGCGTTCGGCGAGCCGTTCAATGCGGTTCGTTTCGAGCCCGTCTACCGTACATCGGCCTTCCGTTTTCAGCAGCCTCATGATCGCTAGCAGAAGAGAACTCTTGCCCGCGCCGTTCTCTCCGACAACCGAGATCCATTCTCCCGCGCCGACATCCGCCCGATCCACGCTGATTTTGCAGTTGCCTCCGCGAAAGCCGCGGAAACCGTCGATGTGCAGCAGTGGAGCCGTCCGCGATTCGGTGAAAGCCGCCCGCTGGGGACACGCCGCTCCGCGCTGTGCCATATAGTCGCTCCACACTCCGGGATACCAAATTCCGTACTCGATCAACTGCTCCTTATAATAGGCGAAAATGTTCTCCGGACGCCCGTCTGCGAGAATCGAACCGGTCGGTGTGAATACGACGATGCGGTCGACCCAATCGGCGATCTGTTCGATTTTATGCTCCACGATGATAAGGGTTTGCTTGCCGGCGATCTGTCTGATCGTGTCCCAAACCTGAGTCGTGCCCTCCGGATCCAGCAGCGCCGTCGGCTCGTCGAGGAACAGCACATCCGGCTCCAGCGCAACCATCGAAGCGATGGCAAGCCGCTGCTTCATTCCTTGGGACATTGTTTGGATCGATGTATGGGGATCGTCGATGTTCAAGCCTACGGTATCTAAGAGCCTAGCGATTCGCGAAGGCATGTCCGATCTTGGGATCGACAGGTTTTCCATCACGAACGCGAGCTCTTCATCTACATACGGCATGCAGAACTGGGAGTCGGGATCCTGAAACACATACCCGGAGCGTTCGGGCACGATCAGCTCGTCGCATTTCATCGGCAGCTCGATCGACTGTGGAACGACGCCGCTTAGCACCTGCAGAATCGTCGACTTTCCGCAGCCGCTCGGGCCCAGCAGGAGCACCTTTTCCCCCCGCGGAATGGAAAGAGACAGCCCCTTGAAAAGCAGGCTGTCCTCCCCCGGATATTTCAAACGTAAATTTGTGAAGCCCGCAGCGGTCGCAGTCATAGATGTCGTTTCCATTAATCCAGAGAGTTATAATCCTTCTGCGATACAGGGCGCAGCAGGTGGGTGACTCCGGTCTTTTCCAACGCCTTCGATAGCGCATAAGCGAACAGCCCTGCGATGACGATGCTCCCGAGCAATCTGAAAACAATGAGCAGCGTCAGATTCCAGGCCGATAAAAATTCAATATAGCCGTAGTAATTGTCGACGATTAGCGAGACTATGCCCGATCCGATCGCCGCCAAGGAAACGACTGCGACACCTGCCGCGCGATAACGGAACATGGCGAAGACCGCTTCCGCCCCGAGCCCCTGCGCGAGCCCGTACACAAGCGTGGACATTCCCCATTGGCTGCCTAACATCGCCTCGATCGTCGCTGCGGCGACCTCGGCCAGCGTGGCCGCTCCGGGCTTGCGGATAATCAGGAAGGCGAGCGTTCCCGCAATAAACCACATCCCGTACACTAATTGCTCTGCGTGGGTGCCGAACGGCTTCACGACGTCGTACATCGGTCCCCACAATTTGTAGACAACTCCCAGAACAGCGGCTATGACGATCGTGACCAGAATGTCGGTCAGAGTCAACCCTTTGGACTTTCTTGCTTCGCTGGACATGGACATCTTCCTCTCCCGTTTGGAATGCGGATACATTTTAGAATTGACAACATAAAAAAAGCCCGCCGGAATACCGGCAGACTCATCTGTGCATGTAAGCTGCACCTGTTCTCTACGCTGGCATTACCCAGATCAGATTAACGGTCAGCGGCATAAGGCCGCTATCTCAGCCTGACTTCATCAAGCCCCCGTATATGCGGTTCAATATCTATTAAATTACATGAAAACACTGCGATTGGCAATACGCATTTTTGCTTACTGCAGCGGCGAAGCGTATGAAAACTGGGAGGAGTAGCCGCTGAATTGTTTGTGGGCCTGGTCCAGCTTCGATTGCTCCTCGGCCTCCAATGCATAATGCCCTTTTCCGGAACATTAATTTGTACATTTCATATTGGCATTTTGATGCGTTTCGTTCAGTACCGTCATGTTGTCCTGATGCAGCTTCGGATGGAGTGCTTCCCTGAATGATATGTTGAAGCTGTCCGTCAAATATTTCTCCAACGCAAGGATATCATTGACGCGGTCGCGGTCGTTATAATCGGCAATGAAAATTAGTCTGCGGCAGATGGACGAGAGTACATACAGAGCTTGACGACCAAGCATATTTTGTTGTAAACGAAAGGAGTGAGCACTATGGCTTATTCAAGAACGTGTCCGCCTGCGAGCCCGATCACAGCCCCGACTCGGGTAGTGTACAGAGATTTTTATATTCCGCAGCCCGTCGAAATTCAACATCCGATCCAAATCGTCAATCGTTACCATTGTGTGCCGGTGCCTTATCACACGGTTCAATGCACGGAAAGGGACGAGCAGGCGGCAGCCGTTTGCGGCAGGAGAAGGAACAAGCGGGCGAAGGTCAAGTCGAGGAAGTAATGGGACGGGTTGTCAACACACGGGAATCATAATGGTGCGGCCATTTAGGCACAATAAAGGAGGGAATCATCCTGAAAAGCTGAGGGGGCTTCATTATGAAGGGTATTGTAAAATGGCTGGTTGCAGCAAGCATTGCAGCGGCTTTGTCGGGCTGCGGCGTGAACGGCGACGGGGTTGAGCCGTACGGCAACAATCGTCAGGAGATGCTGGATGAACGCGAGGACCGGACCCTGAACGACCCTGCAACGGAGTATCGAATCGAACAGATGGAAGACCGTATGGAGAACCGAAACGCCAATGGATTGGGAACCTATTGGGGCAATGGCGTCGGGAATAGGAACGGAACGAACGGCAATGGCGGAATGAACCGCGTCAACGGCGGAATGTAATCTGGTAAATATACAGTTCACCTAATTTTGGGCGGAATCTATTTTTGCTTCGCTTCAGAAAGTGTGCTATGATGAAGGTTAGTGAATGATATCTGCGGGTCAAACAGCTCACATACGATAAGGGTTGATCCCTTTGAATAGTGGGCTTTTTCCATAAAATATACAGGTCCTTGGTTTAGTTTATTGAAGGGAGTAAATTATGCCTTTAGAGAATTACCGTTTGAACGTGTTTGATCCACAGCTGGAGCCGGTTCTAACGGAATTATACAAGCAGCACCGGGAGCGAGCCGCGGGAATTGACTGGAGCTATCACGAATATATACCTTGGGAGCTTGGCCGTTCTTTTGTGGAGCATCCTTGGTCTATCGAGCAGCGGAAGCTGCCGCCGCCGATTTACACAGCGGTTGAAACGTCGTTGTTGACGGAAGTCAATCTGCCGTTCTTTTACCATCATTTGGCAGTAACCTTTAAAGGATCGCTACAAGTACTTCAAGATTTCGTCCATACGTGGGTATCCGAGGAAGATCAGCACTCTTCTTTGCTGGAAACGTACCTGATCATTACCAGGAACGCAAATCCCCACGAACTTCACAAGCTTCGGAAGGAAGTGGTTGAAGGCGGTTTCGTGCCCGATTTTGACACCGCCATGGAGACGATGGTGTACACGGCGATTCAAGAGCTGGCAACGATGGTGTTTTACAACAATGTTGCGAAAGCCGCCAATGAGCACGACCCGCAGCTATCGAGGCTGCTGCGGAGATTGTCCAAGGACGAGGCGCTGCATTACGCTTTTTACCGGGATGCGGTGAAAGGATATCTTGGCGTCGACCATAACTTTGTGTATTACATTCATAAGGCAATGACCAGCTTCGCGATGCCGGGCAAGCAGATGCCGTATTTTAAGGAACGGATGGAATTGATCGGCAAGGAAGCGGGCTATGGTCCTGTCGCTTATTTCAATCAGGTGTTTGACGTCTTGATTCAGGCGTGGGCACTCGACCGTTTGCAGCCGAGCAGAGCGGAGGCGGAGCTGGCCAAGCGGGATTTGCTGGAGTATCATTTGAAATTGAAGCGAATCAGTGACAGGCTTGCAGCAAAAGGGATGTGTTAAAGGCTTCCGGAGGCACTTGTTATTTATTTCGATTTGTGGTAAATTAGGCGTATCGTAATTGATATCTGGAGTCACATGTGGTTATAGGATATCATTTCATCGATGATTTATTTAACCGCATGTGATGTTTTAGTTTTATTACGAAAATTGAGTATTTTTTTGGAGGTATTTTTCCATGCAACAAGGTACAGTAAAATGGTTTAACGCAGAAAAGGGTTTTGGATTCATCGAGGTTGAAGGCGGCAACGATGTATTCGTACACTTCAGCGCAATCGTAGGCGACGGCTACAAGTCATTGGAAGACGGCCAGCGCGTAGAGTTCAATGTTGTTCAAGGCAACCGCGGACCGCAAGCTGAAAACGTTGTAAAATTGTAATTAAACCTAAAGACACCCTTGCGAAAGTAAGGGTGTCTTTTTTTTGTTGCTTTTTCAAGGTGATTCGTGGTATGATTATTTTTATGCAATAACCCACAGTCTTTTCTACTTCGATGTTCAACGAACAACATCCTTCCGTACGACGTAACTTCCATAGCATTGTAGGAAAAGAAACACTAATTCACCACTGGCGCGGTCATCGGAGCCGCAAGAATGATTGAGAGGCAGGGCTTTCATTGCTTTAGTGAAATTCGGAAATCGACCCGCCGATTCTGGGTTATATACACAACGCTCCCGTAATGGGAGCGTTTTTAAATCGGCTGCCCGTTATTTTTTAAAAAAACCGCTAAAGGGTCCATTTTTACAAAAGTAACCGACATTCAATGCTTTTATTTCATTCCATTTCACGAAATGAGTCTCGCTGCTAGTATTTTTGGATAAAAATGCGGCTGTCGTCTTTCCGATTCCATTCGGCGTACAGGACCTTGCTGTAGCTGTATATTCCTTGCTCTTGCAGCCGATCCATCAGCCATTGCTCCGTCTTGTCCGCTTCCCGAAGATTGTCCATGATCAGCTCGCCGTCGATGACGAGCGTTACAGGCAGCAAAACCGGCTGTCTCGGCAAGGAAAGGTCCTTGCGGGTCGGAGTGTCGTGGTCGGACTTCTTAAGAACACTAACTTTTCCGTTCGTTTCTATAATGGCATATTCGACCTCCTGCAGTGAAAAGCAGCCCATCTGGCGAATCATGCTCTGCAGCTGATTAATGTCCACCTTGGTCTTTTTGAGGGATTTATATTGGAGCTGTCCTTGCCGGATCACGATGGAAGGTTCTCCCTCCAACGTTTTCCGCAGCCCCTTATATTTTTGAGTCAGCATCGTTGTTCCGTATACGAGCAGCCCCCAAATGGCAGTGGCGAAAAGGACATTCCACAAATCCACATCCTCGTCATAAACCGCATTGCCAAGCAGCTCTCCAAGAATAAGCGCGGAGACGAAATCAAAGGGAGTGATTTGGGACATCTGTACCTTCCCAATGATCTTCGTAAAGAGAAACAGTGCGGTAAACCCGATAATCAGCTCGATCACAATGGCTCCAAATGCATTCACTAGCTATCCTCCCATAACGTTTGTTTCCCCTATTGTCGTCAATCGGGACGTGCCGTAAACTTTTGGCTGCCCGTGTACGAACGCCCAATTCACCCCATGCATACGATGTAGAGCAAACACTGTATGACGAGAGGGTGATCCCTAATGGACATGGTATTAACACCGCTGCATTGGATCTACCTGACATTCATCGTATTTATGCTGGTGCTGCTTGTGAAACGGCGGGACATCGGCGCGGTGTGCATCGCGGGTATTTTCATCCTAGGACTATTGGCGACGGAAAGCCTCAGCCAGTCGGTGTCGGGCATATTTCAGAGCTTCATTTACGCAACCAAGGAATTGATCGGAACCATTTTCATTATTTCCATTATTGTGGCGTTAAGCAGGGTGCTGATTGTAACCGGGATTAATGAGCTTATGGTCACGCCGCTGCTTCGATTTCTGAGGACGCCGGCGATGGCGTTCTGGGGAATCGGCATCATTATGATGATCAGTTCATTTTTCTTTTGGCCTTCGCCCGGTGTGGCGCTTGTCGGCGCCGTCCTTCTTCCGGTCGCTTTGCGGGCCGGGCTGCCCGCGCTAGGCGCAGCCGTAGCGATGAACCTGTTCGGACACGGCATCGCGCTCTCCGGCGACTACGTGATCCAGGCTGCGCCAAAGCTGACGGCGGATGCTGCGGGCATCCCGGTCGCGGAGGTGATGGCGGCAAGCGTGCCGCTTGTCGTCATCATGGGCGCGGTAACGACGGCTGCGGCTTATTGGTTGATGCGCCGCGATATGAGTCGAGGAACCTGGAATGACGGAGTCGTTTCCTCGGAGGGAGGGGACGGTCTGGGCGGAAGGGGGATGGCCGAGGAGAAGATCGTGCCGATTCCAGAGCGAGTGAAAAAAATGGCGGCTGTGCTGATACCGATTTTGTTTGCGCTGGACGTGGCGGTCATGTTCGCCTTCAAGCTTCAAGGCGGCGACGCTACTGCGCTGATCGGAGGTACGGCGACCCTGATCCTAATCGGTGTCACGCTGTTAGCCCATCACCATCGGGGGCTAGAACAGACAACGACGTACTTGATCGCCGGCTTTCAGTTCGGGTTTCGGATCTTTGGTCCCGTCATCCCGATCGCCGCGTTCTTCTATTTAGGCGATGCGGCGTTCACGGAGCTGTATGGGAACGCACTCCCGGAAGGCTCGAACGGGATCGTGAACGACCTCGGGGTTGCTCTGGCGAATACCGTACCGTTGAACAATGCGGTTGCAGCGGCAACGCTAACGGCGGTCGGCGCCATTACAGGACTGGACGGTTCAGGCTTCTCGGGCATCTCGCTTGTCGGTTCGATCGCAGCGATGTTCTCGGCGGCGGTGGAGGGCGGTGTGGCTACACTCACCGCGCTCGGGCAAGTAGCGGCCATCTGGGTCGGAGGCGGCACGCTCATTCCGTGGGCACTTATTCCGGCGGCGGCGATTTGCGGGGTGAGCCCGTTCGAGCTGGCCCGACGCAACGTAAAGCCGGTGATGATCGGACTCGCGGTAACGACGCTGGCGGCCATGCTGTTGATGTAGTCAAAAATAAAGGCGCCTATCTTCGGATTTTGGAGGAGAAGGCGTCTTTTTGTCGCAATGTATAAAAAGTTTTTATCCGTATTTCTTCTTTGTTCGGTTTCGTGCATGATGGAGAAAGAGATTCACGGAAGGGAGAAGCTTTACAGAATGATTCTATACTTGATCATGATCATGAACACGCTGCTTATGACGGTGGTAAGCGGCATTAAGCCCGTTTTGACGCTTTACGCTTCTTCCATAGGGGTGTCGGCCGCGCAAATCAGTATCATTGTGGCGGCTTTTCCGTTCTTGCCCGTCTTTCTCTCGGTGCTCGCAGGGAAATGGGTGGATCGGTACGGGATGCGGAACATGCTCATTTTGGGCAGCGTTGGCTTTCTGGGGGCCCTGCTCTTAACGGTCTTTTTCCCGGTGTTCGGGGTGCTTGTGCTGCAGCAGGCATTGCTAGGAGTGGCGTTCTCCTTCTACATGTTGTCGCTGCAGAAACGAGTAGGGAGTCTTAAGGGAGACGTGGAACGCGCGATCGCCAACTTCAGTATGACCGGCTCGCTCGGCGGTATGATCGGTCCGGTCGTCAGCTCATGGATCTATGAGCATTACGACTTTCAAGTGATGCTTGCCGCCAATATCTGTATTATCGGCATCGTGCTGCTCATGGTTCTGGGTATCAAGAGGACGGTATGGGACAGCAGTCCGTCCGACACGACAGGGAAACGGAAGCAGGTCTCGGAGGAGCAATCGCCGCCGCATACGGAGAAAACGTCGGTGTGGCATATGATGCGCAACCGGAAGCTGCGCAACGCCATCCTGATCAGCGGGCTCGTGCTGTCGAATCGGGAGCTGTTCTCGGCCTATTTTCCGCTGCTCGGAAGCCAGATGGGGCTCAGCCCGACACAAATCGGCGCTATTTTGTCGGTCAGCGCCTTGGCTTCGCTTGTCGTTCGACTCAGTCAATCCGCGCTTGTGCATACGTTCGGCCGGATGAACGTACTCATGTGGTCGCTTTACATAAGCGGTGTAGTGTATCTCTTAATTCCGTTCACGCCATGGCTTGTCCTGCTCGGCGTATTGGTCGGCGTGCTGGGCGCCGGGCTCGGGCTCGGTCAGCCGCTGAGCTTGTCTTACACGATTCAAGTGAGTCCGGCCGATCGGCGTGGAGAAGTGCTCGGCCTGCGAATTACAGTGAACCGCACGGCGCAATTCGCCATCCCGGTATTGTTCGGGGGAATCGGCGGACTTGTCGGGGTGACGGCCATCTTCGCTGCAACCGGTGCGGTGCTGATGCTCGTCGGCTATTTAACGAGACCGCTGCCTGCGGAGCGATACGAAACGGATCGGGAGGATGCGTAGACGAGGCGAAAGCCGCATGAATGAGAAAGGCGTTCCGCGAGCGAGCTTGATTGCGCTTGATCGGGGGAACGCCTTTCCTATTTAACGCTTCACGACCGTGAAATTGTCGCGGATGAGCAGCCAGTTTTGCGGGAAGGACAACCCCAGCTTCCAATAGCTGACGCCGCGAAGCCCGAGCTCCTTCAATAAATTGAATTTGGCCTGGATGGACCTTGCGTCCTCAAACCAGACCGAATGCGTTTTTCCGGCGTCGTCTACATAATTGAAGAAAGGAGCCTGAGCGCGGTAGTCATACTGAATCGCCGCATTTTCCCTGCGGGCGAGCGCAACAGCCGCTTGCGGACTAAGCGCTCTTGCATAGGGGCCTCCGGCCACATAAGGGAGCGTCCAATCGTAGCCGTACAAATTTTGGCCCATCATGATTTTCGAACCGGGCATTTCCGTCAACGCATATTCAAGCACTTGCCGGACCGGCCCGATGGGGGAGACCGGCATAGGCGGGCCGCCGCTGTACCCCCATTCATATGTCATAATGATGACGAAGTCCACGATGCGCCCATGGGCTGCATAATCGTGAGCGGTATACCATTCTCCCGTCTGTGCGGCGCTCGTCTTCGGGGCGAGGGCGGTGGAGATCAGGAAGCCCTGCTCATGGATCAAATCGGCCGCTTTTTGCAGAAATCGGTTGTAGGCTTCGCGGTCTTCCGGGCGCAGCCGCTCCATGTCGAAGTGAATGTCCCGAAAGCCAAGCTCCTTCGCCGTTTGAATAATGTTGTCGAGCAAGCGGTTCTGCACCGTTTCATCGTTTAAGACGATCGCTCCAAGCTCGGCGCTGAACTGCTCGTTCTCCAGATTCGTAATGACCATCATTAACGTGACATTGTGCTGCCGGGCGATTTCTGCGAAATCGTCGAGAGGCGGACGCGCCAACGTCCCGTCCCGTTGAATTTGAAAGCTGAAGGGAGCTAAGTACGTCAGCAGTGGAGCCGCATCGCGGGCGGCCTCCTCCAGCTCTGCGGATACTTCGGTGCCGCGCGGCTCGATGTATCCGTTGATTTCCGCCGGGCGCTTCGGTCTGCTTGGCAAATACAGCCTCGTTCCGACCTGCAAAGGAGCGCCGACATTGATTCGATTGACTGACGCCAGCGTTTGAACGCTAATGCCGAATTTACGCGCAATGGTGTACAGCGTATCTCCAGGCTGCACCCAGTAATACGAGCCTTCGATCGGGATCACGAGCGTCTGTCCGACGACGAGCGTTTGATTCGGATCGATCTCGTTGGCGGCGGCGATGCTCTGATAAGGAACGCCGTATGCCTGGGAAATGCCGTAAAGCGATTGTCCGGGCTGAACTACGTGGATCTGCATGGGATCCCTCCCCTGAGCGGAATGGAGAAGCGGCCGTTCGGCGGTTCTCCCCTATCTACATATGTAGTAATGGGCCTGCAAAAATAGAACACAAAAATTTCCATCAAAGTCCTGTATCTTCGCCGTCACTTGGGGTATTATAATAATGTAAATGGAATCCATCTCCACAAGGGTTCGCAGCACAGGAGGGTAATGATCGAATGCATCAAGGAACAGTGAAGTGGTTTAACTCGGAAAAGGGTTACGGTTTTATCGAAGTGGAAGGCGGAAACGATGTTTTTGTGCACTTCAGCGCGATTCAAGGCGATGGCTTCAAAACCTTGGATGAAGGCCAACGAGTCGAATTTGAAATCGTCGACGGCAGCCGTGGTCCACAAGCGGAGAACGTCGTGAAACTTTAAGAAACACAGTGGAGCCAGCGAATAAACTGCCCGAACCGTATAGGAGTAGGGCAGTTTTTCGTTTTACATCGGAAAGGGGACGAGAACTCGATGAACTATCGCAGAAAATGGGTCGAACCGGTGCCTGAGGAGGATACTGCAATCTGGTCTTGTTCGCAAGAGGGCTGCAATGGATGGATGCGCGAAGGCTTCTCGTTTGATCATGAGGAGCCGACATGTCCATTCTGCTCCTCGCCGATGGTGAGCGATACTCGCCTGTTGCCCGTATTGGACAGTTCCACCCGCTACGCAAAGTAAATTGGACAAGAAATGAACCACCCCCTGCAGCCGGAGGAGCGGACGATGCGCCCTCACGGTTTCGGGGGTATTTGGCTTGTGGTAAAATGGGGCAACGAGACGTGTCGGATGAATGGAGGGAATGCGAATGTGGAAAGAATTTAAAGAATTTGCCGTGCGCGGCAACGTGATCGATCTTGCCGTAGGGGTTATTATCGGCGGAGCGTTCGGACGAATCGTCACATCCCTTGTGAACGATATCGTGATGCCTCCGATCGGACTTTTGCTGGGCGGAGTTAACTTTACGGATCTGTTTATCGCACTGGACGGGGAAACGTACGCCTCGCTGGCGGCGGCGCAGGAAGCGGGGGCACCTACGCTAAACTACGGCCTTTTTGTCAACACGGTGTTGAACTTTCTGATCGTGGCCTTCTGTGTGTTCGTCGTCGTAAAGCAGCTCAACAAGCTGCAGAAGCTGCGCGAGAAGCCGGAGCCGGTAAAAGCGCATACAACAAGGACATGCGATCAATGCTTGTCCGAAATTCCAATTGCGGCCAAGCGCTGCAAATACTGCACGTCGGACGTTAGCTGACGGGCTGAGCCATCTTGAATTTTCCGCTGCGGAGGACGGATTCATTTCAGTTCAACTGCTTATCCTACAAAGAGGAGGTTGAACTTATGGATGCCACTGAATTTTTATCCGCACTATTAGCGATTGTCATTATCGACCTGGTGTTGGCCGGCGATAACGCCATTGTCATCGGCTTAGCCGCTCGCCGGCTGCCGGTTCAGCAGCGAAAAAGAGTCATCTTCTGGGGGACGTTCGGCGCGGTCGGGATCCGGTCGCTGTTGACATTGGTCGCCGTTTACTTGCTGATGATCCCTGGATTGCTGTTTGTAGGCGGATTGCTGCTCGTATGGATCGCCTATAAGCTGATTGCCGAAGAGAAAGGTCACGACATGAAAGTAGCGGCGAGCTTCGGCGAAGCGTTGAAGACGGTGCTCATCGCGGACACGGTCATGGGACTGGACAATGTATTAGCCGTAGCGGGAGCGGCGCACGGCAGCTTTTTACTCGTCGTTCTGGGATTGCTGATCAGCGTGCCGATTGTCGTTTGGGGGAGCACCCTCATTTTGCGTCTTGTGGACCAGTTTCCGATCATTACTTATATCGGTGCGGGCGTACTTGCTTGGACCGCAGCCAAGATGATCACGGATGAACCGTTCATGGAGCCGTACTTTTATGCAAATCCTGTGCTGAAATATGTTCTTATTCTTGCAGTTATTGCAGGCGTCGTAGGTATCGGTCATCTCGCTAAGATACGTAAAACAAAGGCGGCTTCGCCCGGGTAAAAAAGGGGTGTCTCACAGTCAGGTTTGACTTTTGAGACACCCTTTTTGCTGATTCGACGCCTTTATTCTAATCCTTCAATCCATGCATTCACAACGTCTTCGTTTGCAGCCACCCACTCGGCGGCCGCTTCCTCCGGAGCAGCCCCTTCTTGAATTTGAACCATCACTTGCGCCATGTCGTCCGGAGTCCATTCGAAACGATCCAAGAACGTATAGGCCGCAGGTTGATCTTCTTCCAGTCCTTGGCGCACGATCGTATGAATTTGCTCGTCTCCGCCGTACACATTTTGAGGATCCTCTAAATATTTCAGGTCCATCTTTGCGAACTTCCAATGCGGCGTCCAGCCGGTTACGATGATCGGCTTCTGCGCTTCATAAGCACTTTGGAGCTCGGCGGCCATCGCGGCGGAGGAGCTTTCAAGAAGCGTCCAATCGGAGAGGCCGTACGTTTCGACCGCTTTCTCCGTCGCCATCATAAGGCCTGCGCCCGGCTCGATGCCGACAATCGTATGATCTACCGCATCGCCGACATCGGAGGAAGCCAATTCCTCAATGGAATTGATGTCCATGTAAGCCGGAACGACCAGGCCGATCTTTGTGCCGTTAAGGTTCGGGCCGAGATCGACAACCTTCCCTTCATTATCGGCATAATAGCTTTCGTGGGTGGAAGGCAACCAAGCGGCAACCATTGCGTCGGCGCTTCCGTCGGAGACGCCTGTCCACATCGGGCCGGCATCTACCTGCAGCAGCTCTACGTCATAACCGAGCTTCTCCTGCAGGACGTGAGCTACTACGTTCGTGCTGGCGATTTCAGAGTCCCACGCTACGTAGGCGAGCGTAATTGATTTGTCCTCGGTTTCTGCGTTTCCGCCCGCGGAGCAGCCCGCGGCGGCAAGCGCCGCTACAAGCAGCAATGTAATCAGTTTGAATCGTTTTGTAGCCATGAATCAATCTCTCCTATTCCGTTGAATGATTTTATGGGTCAACCGGTCGAGGACGATAGCCAAAATAACGACGGCCAATCCGGCTTCGAAACCGACTCCCGTCTTAACTTGGGTGATGGCACGGTACACATCGGCACCGACGCCCTGCGCGCCGATCATGGACGCGATGACGACCATGGACAGCGACAGCATGATCGTTTGGTTCACGCCGGCCATAATCGTCGGCACGGCCAGCGGCAGCTGCAGCTTGAACAGCTTCTGCATGCGGGTCGATCCGAAAGCGTCGGACGCTTCCACCAGCTCGGCGGGCACCTGCCGGATGCCGAGGTTCGTTAAGCGGATCGTCGGCGGGATCGCAAAAATCACCGATGCGATGACTCCGGGCACGACACCGAGCGAGAAGAACGACACCGCCGGGATGAGATACACGAAGGCGGGCATCGTCTGCATGAAGTCGAGAACAGGGGTAAGTACATTCTGGACGCTGCGGCTTTGCGCGCAGAGGATGCCGATCGGAATGCCGATCACGATCGAGATGAATCCGGAGGTGAGCACCAGCGCGAGCGTCTGCATCGTTTTGTCCCACAGCTCTAAATTCCAGATGAGCAATAAACCCGCAAGCGTGAACAAGCCGATCCGCCAACGGCCGAGCCAATAGGCAAGCAGCGAGATGATCGCGATCAGCAGCAGGGCGGGAGTTGCGTCGAATACCCACTCCAAAGCGCCGACGATGCTGCCGATCACAAGCTTGATGCCGTCAAATACTGGCTGGAAGTGTTCGCCGAGCCAATCCTCAAACGCTTCGACCCAATCACCTAACGGGATTTTGGGAATATTCATTCCGCTCACCTTCCTTCCGCGCCTGGGGTGGAATTTCCAGCGAGCGCTGCAAGGACGGCGCCTCGGATAATGACGCCGAGCAGCTTGCGCTCCTCATTGACGACCGCAACGGGCACGCGCGAGCTGCCGACGATATCGAACAGCTCGTTCAGCATCGTGTCCGGCGCCACCATAGGAACGTCCTTGATGGTAATGTCCGACAGCGTGCGGCTCGATTTCAGCGCTTCGGAAGCGTCATCGGCGCTTACTGCTCCGAGCAGCGCCCGGTCGCTGCCGACAACGAACAAATTGGAGATGCCCCGTTCCTTCATGAGCTGCAGGGCGACGCGCGGTCCGCGGTCCATCGCGATCGTCTCGGGGCGAAGCATAATATGAGCCGCCGTCAGCACTTTGGATAAGTCCACGTCCTCGACGAACCGTTCCACGTAATCGTTTGCGGGCTTCGTGAGAATTTCTTCCGGCGTCCCGATCTGCACGACGGCTCCGTCTCGCATTAAGGCGATCCGGTCCCCGATGCGCAGCGCTTCATCCAAATCGTGTGTAATAAACACAATCGTCTTTTTCATCTTGGATTGGAGCTGCAGCAGCTCGTCCTGCATATCCTTGCGGATGAGCGGATCGAGCGCGCTGAACGCCTCGTCCATCAGCAGCACGTCAGGATCGTTCGCAAGCCCTCTGGCAAGTCCGACACGCTGCTGCATCCCTCCGCTCAGTTGGTCCGGCTTCGCGTGCTCCCATCCCGTAAGCCCAACCAGCTGCAGCGCCTCCAGCGCCTCCCGGCGTCTGACACTGCGTTCGACGCCTTGAATCTCCAGCCCGTACTCGACGTTCTGCAGCACCGTGCGGTGCGGAAACAGCGCAAATTTCTGAAACACCATGCTGATCCGCTTTCGCCGGATGTCACGCAGCTCCTCCGGACCGGCCTTGACGATATCTTGGCCGTTAATTCGAATTTCGCCCTCCGTCGGCTCGATCAGCCGGTTTAAGAGCCGTACCAGCGTTGATTTTCCGCTCCCGGACAGCCCCATAATGACGAAAATTTCGCCTTGCTCGATGGAGAAGCTGACCCGATTGACGCCGACCGTAAGCTGGGTTTTCTTAAGGATCTGTTCCTTCGACCAGCCTTCCTTCAGCAGGGGGAAGGCTCTTTTCGGATCGGCGCCGAAAATTTTCGTGAGCTCCTTCACTTCAATAATGGGCAAAGTGTCGCCTCCTCTCTTTAGGTGGACAACCGTTCGGCCGCTCGTACTTTCTCACAATATCAAGTCTAATGGCATAGGGAGGGGGGGTCAAAAGCGGTAAAGTCCCGTAAACTATGTAAAGTAAAAACTTTACGTACTTTACATACGGAATACTCCGTTTTTCATATAATTTCGACAAGATCGCTTTCTTTACATGGAAAACGGAGAACTTTACAATAAAGACAAGCTTTGAACGAACGGTTCTTTGGGCCGGCGAAATCCGTTAATTTTGATGAAGGAGGGGACGCAATGAACGAATTCGAAGGTATACCGGATGAGCTGGTTCGCAAAATCGAAGCGTCCCGGCACCGAGTCATCGAAACGATTGGGAAGAACATGGACTTATACGGCGTCACGCTGTCGGTCGGGCATCTTTATGGCTATATGTATTTTAGAAATGAGCCGGCCACCCTCGATGAGATGAGTGAAACGATGGGTATGAGCAAAACGAGCATGAGCACGGGAATGCGGACGCTCGTCGATATGAAAATGATTCAGAAGGTATGGGGGCGCGGCAGCCGGAAAGATTTATATGAAGCGGAGCAGGACTGGCACCAAACGTTCATCGATTACTTCGCGATCCGGTGGCGCAAGTCGCTTGAAATGAATACGAACGCGCTGAAGCGTTCCTTGAAGGAGATCGAAGCGCTGCAGAGGGAGATGTCCGAATCGGACAACGAGAAGCTGAAGCGGCTCTTGGAAATCGATGCGCACAAAATTCGGGAAGGGATTAAATATTACCGGTGGCTCGGCAGGCTGATCGATACGTTCGAGTCGGGGGAAATTTTTGACCTGGTGCCGCGGGAAGAATGAGGGCAGGCAATAAAAAGCGGATAAGGCGATGATGTATGAACATTCGCCTTATCCGTTTTTTATTTGTTGCAACGTTTTTATGCAGGAGTGCCTAAATCGGTTTGTAGGATCGCTTTTCTTCTGCGGTTATTGAGCCAAATCAATGCAAAGACGATAAGCCCGATCAGCTGCAGCATCGTAAACGGGACAAACATAAGCAGCGTGCAGCACCACACAAGCGCGGTTTCAACGCCGGACAGCCTCGAATGGATGAACCGGGTGAGGGAGCAGCACAGGGCGTAAATACCGGCGGCAACCGGGATCAAGGAGAGGAGCAGCTCCGTCCAAGGCGTCCACGACAACAGGGCGGGATGGTACACGAACAGGAACGGCACCGCCAAAGCGCCTATGCCCAGCTTCATCGATTCCCAGCCGACGCGGAAAGGCCCCGCTTCCGCAATCCCCGCGGCGACGAACGAGCAAGGGGCTACAGGAGGTGTATAAAGCGACATCATGGCAAAATAGAAGACGAACAGGTGCGCAGTTACGGCGCTGAGTCCCGCATCGACCAGCAGCGGTGCGGTGATGAGCGAGACGATGATGTAAGCCGGCAGCACCGGCAGGCCCATCCCCAAGATGTAAGATAGAATCGCCGTAAACAAGACGAGCAGCAGCATGTTGTCGCCAGCAAGACTTAATAAAAAGGTCGTCAGCTTAAACTCAAGGCCGGCGAACGAAATCGACGCCAATACGACTCCCGCCGTAGCGGTGGCCGTGACGACGATCAGCATCGTTTTGGCCGTCTCTACGCACGCACTCAAAATTTTCGAAAACGTTAACCGCGAGTCTCGACTCATGAAAGACAGCGGGATCGCCAGCAAGATGGCGAGCATGGCGCTTAACTGGGGGCTGTATCCGGCCAGAAGCATGATGACAATGACCAAAATCGGCACAAGCAAAAACCAACCGTTCTGCATTGCAGTCCGAAAGTCCGGGATTTGATCCGGCGGAAACGCTTTAATTTGATTTTTGGCGGCTTCTAAATCGACCTGCATAAACAAGGCGAAGAAATAAAGCAGCGCCGGAAGAATAGCGGCCAAAATAACCGTTGTAATGCTCGATTGAGTAAACTGCACAATGAGGAAAATCGCCGTTCCCATCAGCGGCGGGACGATCATTCCCCCCGAAGACGCCACCGATTCAACCGCACCCGCGAATTCCGGCCGGAAGCCGGTCTTCTTCATCATCGGAATCGTAAAAGAACCGGTGAACGCAACGTTGGAGGAGGGGCTGCCGGTGATCATCCCGAACAGCCCGCTTCCAAGGACGGCCACCTTTGCGGGACCGCCTCTCCATTTGCCTGCGAACGAAATGACGATATCCATAAACTTCGGCCCGAGTCCGGAAATTTCCAGCAGGCAAGCGAACAGTACGAATATATAAACGTACGTGGCCGAGGTTTGCAGCGCGATGCCGAACAACCCGTTCGTCGTGAAATAGTTGTACTCGACGATTTGGGGGATCGATATTTCCCTTGTGCGAAAAATTCCCGAAATATGCGGGCCTATCACCAAATAGATAAGGCTGAGCACCCCCATAATCGTTAATGGAAGCCCGAGCACGCGCCTCGTCGCTTCAATCGTCATCAGCACCACAAATCCTCCGATCAGCGAGTCCACCAGGGGGAACTCGCTGATGAAAGGCATGTGGTTGCGTATTCTTTCGTATTCCATGATAAAGTAGAGGCCGGCCAGCAACGATAAGACGGACAAGATGATGTCCATACCATTAGTAAAGCGGCGGTTCAGCATCTTTAGCTGCAGCGGCTTTACCAAGAACGCCACCGAAATCCCGAACGCCAAGTGCATGGAGACCATCTGGAGCGCTTCCAGATTGATGACGTAAATACTTAGCAATTGAAATACAGCCCAAATAACGGAGATTCCGACCAGCAGCTTTGTGCGCATAATTATTTGATTGCTCCCGCTTCTTTCAAATATTTCTCCGCCCCTGGATGCCACGGAATGATGGTCTCGTCAAAGCGAAGCGGCGTAATGGAGAAGAACGGATCGTTCTTCTGAATTTCCGCCCAGTTGTCGTACATCACCTTAGTCATTTGGTAAGCGACCTCGTCGGACGTTTCTTCGGTCACGGTAATGTATCCGCCGACCCCAAGAATCGTCGTGTCTTGCTCAACGCCTTTATATGCATCAGTCGGCACAACGAACGGACGGTAGCCGTACTCGTCCATAATTTCTTTCAGTTTCTCCTCGCTGTAGGGAAGCAGAACCATATCCACGCTGGAGGTCATCTCTTCCACCATCGGGAAGTTGTGCCCTACGATCATGCCGAAATAAGCGTCGGCCTGACGGTCGCGGACGTATTTGACCTGGTCCTGCGGCCCGCCCTGAAGGACAGTGTTTCCTTTAGCTTCAAAGTCTTCAATGTTTTCGAAGCCGTAGCTTTTCAGGATGAGATCGACGAAGATCATGCCGGAGGAGCCGCTCGGCCAAGCGGCCATTGAGAATTTCACATTTTTTTCGAATAAATCGTCAATGTCTTTCAAATCGTTCGCTTCCACAATGTCTCTCGAGATGAGGAGACCGAGGCCCGCGTACGGTTCGATATGGAGCAGCTTGCGGAACCCTTGGTAGGCTTTGTCGATATTCGGGTACGGCAGCCCTTCCCATACCCAGTGCGCGGGCAGGTCGGATACCATGTACAAGTCGCCTTGGCCTGCTCGAAGCAAGTACAGTCCGCTGATATCCCCGGTGGAGGTCGGCGCTCTTTGGATTTGCGATCCTTTCGGCAGCACTTGTTCGAAATACGGTGCAAGCGTTTCCGTAGAAACGTACGGCCAAGTTCCTGCAGCCATCGTAGGAATCATAAGCTGAATCGGTTGTTGGGGAGTGTTGTTGGATGACGAAGGGTTCTCAGCGGCCGGCACGGCCGGCGATCCCCCCTCCGTCGTTTCCACGGATGCCCCCCCCGCTGCAGGCGGCAGCGGCGGAAATTGCGAGTGTGAGCAGCAGTAACAGGAATGCTCGGTATGGCTTTGACATGTAAAAAAACCTCCTACATTAAATTGGTATAAAATAAAAAGACAGAACAATCCCTTGGTTTGAATGAGACATTCAAAATAAGGAGGTGTTCTGTCTGTGAAAACGGGTGCGGAACACTCGTAACAAACAAAGGCCTTACCGGGAATTTCCAATGCGAAATCTGATGTGCACTGGAAGGCATCCCTAATGGTATTAATATTCAGATATGTAAGCGCTATCGGTAGTATACAAGAACAAAATGCAGAAATCAATAAAGAGTTTCAGGCGGATGCGTTTCTACCTTTTGCCTCCGATTTACGCTATAATCACTTCATTCTATCGAACGGGACGCTTGTGGCGATTGCGAAGCCGGAGGAGGAGCGGTTATGGATTGGATCATTCCGGTCGTTGGGCTCGGACTGGCGTATTACGTGCTGCTCGTCCTTCCCACCCAATGGGTGCGTGTACACCGCGTAGAGCATCCGCTCGGAATCGGCAGGCGCTTCGTCCAGCTCAGCGACCTTCATGTAGAGCGTCTTCGAGTGGGTCCGGAACGGCTGGGACGGCTGCTGCGGCGGCTGCAGCCGGACGCCGTCGTGCTGACAGGCGACTACACCGAATACAGCCGTCACCTGGATAAGGTAGAGCGCTACATGCGGACGGTGAGCGATCTGGGGGTTCCGATGTATGCTGTTCTCGGGAATCATGATTATCGACTCGGGCGCGAGGTGCCGAGGCTGGTCGATGTGCTGGAGCGATCGGGAGCTGCCGTGCTGACGAACCGGTCCGTCTCGCTTGCGGACGGATGCCGGCTGGTCGGCGTCGACGACCTCGAAGCAGGACGGCCGGACATTCCGCAGGCGTTCCGGGACGTTCAGCCCGATGACGCGGTGATCGTATTGACCCACAATCCGAATATGACGCTGCAGCTCCGCGGGAGATACGATTATCTGATGTGCGGCGATTTTCACGGAATGCAGGTGAAGCTGCCGTTCCGGTTTCTGCTGCGCGCCAAGGGAGAGCTGATGCGCCGCGGCATTTACGAAGGGCTTCATCGGGACGGGCGGGGAACATTTTATATTTCACGGGGCTTGGGACAAGTGCGATGGAACGTCCGCATGGGCGTGCGTTCGGAAGTAACCGTTCACGAGCTGTAATGAAGCAATATAGCGAACATCGGGAAAAGAGGAACTGATTGTGGTTTTACTCGGGACGATTGTCAATGCGGCGGCGATTATTGCGGGAAGCGTTGCGGGGTGGTTTCTTCCAAAGCTCAGCAAAGGGATGGAACGCACCGTTGTCCAAGGGATCGGGCTTGCGTTGTGCGTGCTCGGCTTTATGACGGCGATGAAGACCGAGCAATATTTATGGATGGTCGTTTCGCTTGCCGCCGGCGGCGTCATTGGGGAGTGGGCGCAGGTGGAGCGCCGTTTCGAGCAAGCCGGAAGCTGGCTCGAACGCAAAGTGGTGAGGGGCGGACACGGCGAAGTGGGAAAAGCGTTCGTCGCCGCCTCGCTCGTGTTTTGCATCGGCGCGATGGCGATTCTCGGCGCGATCGAAAGCGGGGTGCGGGGCAATCACGACATCTTGCTGACGAAGGCGCTGATGGACGGATTGTTGGCGCTCATGTTCACCTCGGCGCTCGGCATCGGGGTTATTTTCTCCGCAGCCGCCGTGTTTGCCTATCAAGGGCTGTTGACGCTGGCGGCGGCGTGGGTAACGGCTTACGTGCCCGCATCCGCGCTGGAGACGATCGTGATCGAAGTATCCGCGGTCGGCGGCGTGCTTATTATCGGGATCGGCGTCAATTTGCTGGAGATTAAGCAGATCCATGTGGCAAACTTGCTCCCTTCCGTAGTTGTTATGGCGATTGCAATGGTGTTCATCACAGTGTGGTAAGGAGGAAACGCGTACGATGTTCGAAATAATCGCGGCTGTCGCCGCCCTCTTAAATATAGCGCTGCTGCTTGGCTTATGGAGCCGGCTCGGACGCAATAACGGGAACGATGCCGTGCGCCGGCTGGACGCGCTGCTGCGCGCCGTGGAGCAAAGCGAGCGGCAGCTTCGCGACGAGCTTGCCCGCACGCGGCAGGAGCAAAGCCTGGCGAGCGGCCAGCAGCGGGAGGAGCTGGCGAATGCGTTGGCCCGCCAGCAGCAAACGCTGCAAGCGCAGCTGTCGGAGCTGACGAAGCTGACTGAGCGGCGGCTGGAGTCGCTGCGGGAGACGGTGGAGGGCAAGCTGTCGGCGATGCAGGCGGATAATCAGGCGAAGCTGGAGCAAATGCGGCTGACGGTGGACGAGAAGCTGCACGCAACTTTGGAGCAGCGCCTTGGCGAATCGTTCAAGCTGGTCGGCGAGCGGCTGGAGCAAGTCCACAAGGGACTCGGTGAAATGCAATCGCTAGCCGCCGGAGTAGGGGATTTAAAGAAGGTGCTGACGAATGTGAAGACGCGCGGCACGATGGGGGAGGTCCAGCTCGAGGCGCTGCTGGAGCAAACGCTCGCCCCCGACCAATATGAACGGAACGCGGCGATCCGTTCAACGGCGGGCGTGCGCGTCGATTTCGCCATCAAGCTGCCGGACAAGTCCGAGGAGGGCCGTCAGGTGCTGCTGCCGCTCGATGCCAAATTCCCGCTGGAGGATTATCAGCGCCTGCTGGAGGCGCAGGAGAGCGGAGACGCCGCCGCTGCGGCCGAGGCGATGAAGCTGCTGGATGCGCGAGTGAAGGCAGAGGCGAAATCGATCCGCGACAAATATATCGATCCGCCTCGGACGACGGAATTCGCGATTTTGTTCTTGCCTATCGAGGGCTTGTACGCGGAGGTGCTTCGCCGGCCCGGACTATGGGATACGCTTCAGCGCGACTACCGCGTGATCGCAGCCGGGCCGACGACGCTTTCTGCGCTGTTGAACAGCCTGCAGATGGGCTTCCGCTCGCTGGCCATCCAACAGCGTACGAGCGAGGTATGGAGCATCCTGGGAAGCGTCAAGCATGAATTCGGCAGGTTCGGGGACCTGCTCGACAAAACCCAGAAGAAGCTGATGGAAGCCTCCACGACGCTGGATCAAGCCGCCGTCCGCACTCGCGCGATTGAACGGAAGCTGCGGAAGGTGGAGGAGCTGCCGGGAGCAACGTCATCATCGGCTGCTATAACGGACCTTCCCGAATTGCCGGACTGGGGCCGGGTTTCCGGAAGCGAGTGAAGGGATGAATAGGGCGTCGGCCTTTCGCGCACGATAAATGCGCGACAACTGAGGCGAAAGGAGACTTCCGTGAATGCGTTCATCCAATCCTGACATAGACGAAACGCTGACTGAGCAGCAGCGGGAAGTGCAGCAGGCGCTGCGGGAAATGAGCGAGTTGAAGAGCGATGCAATCGATGCGCCCGAGGCAGCCGATGCGAAATCGGCTGCTTCGGTGCAGGACGAGCCCCTGCGGTAAACAATAAACCCCGCTCCGAAATCGAAGGTGCGCGAATGTGCCGCGACGATTTCGGTGCGGGGTTTTGCTATTGCAGCACAGCGCCCGGACGATAGGCTGCCTGCAGCTGGCTGCAGACCGTATCGATGTTGCTCTGCATTTGCTGCAATTGGCGCTGCTGCGCATAGATTTGGGCTTCAAGCTGCTTCTGGGCGTTCTGCAAATCCGTTGAAATTTGGCGAAGCTGCTGAACCGTATTCATCACCTGCTGAGAGAACGAATCGGCGCCTGCGGACAAAATGGCTCGCTGTGCTAGGTCCGCCTGCTGTTCTTGCTGCACGTGCCGCTGCTGTTGAAACTGCTGATACGAAACTTGGCCGGAGCCGGGCTGCATTTCAACCATAACGATACCCCGGCTTTATTGGAATTGCTGCGGCTGGAATCCGGTCGCCTGCTGCTGTGAAAGGATGCCGCCCGACTGGCGAACTTGGGTTTCCAATTGCCGGCACGTTTGCACCGCTTGGTTCAACTGATTGATTACTTTGTAATGCTCCTGCAGCATATGATGAATGGTTTGTGCATTTTGCTGCTCCAGCTGCGCCATTTGGGAATACACTTGGTTGTGCTGCTGAGTTTGCTGGATCACCTGCTGGCACAATTGTTCGATTTGCTGGAACTGCTGGGAGATGTTTTGGGTGTTGTAGGATTGGTACACTTCGATTTCCTCCTGATCGTAGGTGTGATGGCTCCGTACTTCGGAACTCCAAGTGTAGTATTCCGATTTTCGCCATGGATATTCAATGTGAATTGAATTAGGTATTGCAAATCAATTGGTATGCGTATATAATCAGTTTCGTTGCTTGCAAAATAGCAATTTGCTGATGTAGCTCAGCTGGTAGAGCAACGCATTCGTAATGCGTAGGTCGGGGGTTCGAATCCCTTCATCAGCACCATTTTATCACTAACAACAGCGCAGCTTCCCGAGGTTTTCGAGGGGCTGCGCTTTTTTGCGTTTTCTCACCCCACCTTCTTCAGCAGCTCCTCCAGCGGAAGGTCCGCCATCGAGGAGATCCGCAGGTCGTGGCTGCCGAATTCGAGGTCGGCAGTCAGCGAGTTCGGCACGATGACGCAGCGAAGGCCGGCCCGCACGGCCGCAAGCGCACCGTTCGCGGAATCCTCGAAGGCGACCGCCGCCGCAGGCTTCACGCCAAGCCGGTCTGCGGCAAGCGCGTAGAGCGCCGGGTCCGGCTTCACCTTCTCGACATCGTCGCCGGTGCACACCGTTTCGAAATAACGGAGCAGATCGTACCGCGTCAGGTACGGTTCGACCCACGATTTCGAGCTGCTGGTCGCGAGGCCGATACGGAGTCCGAGTCTCTGCGCGGAGTCCAAATAGTCGATGACGCCTTCGCGCAGCGCAAGCTCCGACGCCCTGGATTGATGGATTTCGAACGCTTTCGCTTTTAATTGCACGAGGTCCGTGTCAGGGCCCAGCTTTTCTTCGATGTAAGCGAACAAACTGTTGTCGAACGTGCCGATGCCCTTGGCGAAGACAGAAACCGGCAGGTCGACGCCGTGCTCCGAAAGGACGATGCGGAACGAGTCGTACCATACCGACTCGGTATCCAGAATGGTTCCGTCAAAATCAAATACGACTGCTTCGATCATCGCGCACTTCTCCTTATTGAATGAGGTTTTCATCAGTTCATAGATTTGATACGATGAGCTTATATTTATGGTTATTTAGATTAGATTCCGCCGTGCGGGATCGAAAGCGAGGGCACTGCGTGCTCATCTATCGGCATTTTATCATACAACTGCTGCGAAATTACATCGTCGGCTCGGTTGCGGCCGTTCTTGGAGTGGGCGGAGTGCTGATGTTCAGCTCGCTGCAAGTGACACACAGCGAGTATGTCGTTTTGGCGGCAATTCTTTTCACCTCTCTTTTTATTATGATGATTGCTGAGCTGAGCGTTTTCCAAAGAGATTTGAAGCCGATTCGAAGCGTGTACCGCAAGAGCGATTCCAAAGCGCCTACCGTAGCCGAGCTTCAAGAGGCATACATACAGACTCACCGCTTTCCGGCGTTGGCGGTGAGACGGATATTCGGGCCGCACCTGTTTGGGCTTGCCGTTCCCGCCTCCGGATTTGCTTTGTTGGCCATCTGGCAGCAATGGCTTATGCTTCCCGTAAGATACGTACTGGTCGCCGCCCCGGCCGCCGTTTTAGTAGCGAGCATGCATGCCTTAATCGAGTTTTATCTTACGACTGCGGCGATCCGTCCGATTTTGACCGATGTAACGGCACGGGCGGAGCGGGAATACGGCTCCAATCTAACGCTGGACGGGCGCGTTCTTGTAACGATCCGCCGGAAGTTTATATTAAGCGCCTTTTTGATCGGAACGTTCCCGCTGTTTTTATTCGCGATCGCGACGAACATTCAGCTGTCGGAAGCCTCGATGGAGCTCCATAACGGCTACTGGAAATGGACGGGCGTCATTTTGTTGATCGGAACGGCATTTTCCTCCGCAGGCGCCTGGCTCATGTCGCGGGACATACAGCATCCGATCAGCGAGCTGCAAGGCAGAATGCTGGAGGTTCAGCAGGGACGCTTAAACGTGGACGCCGCCGATGTGTATTCGGACGAGTTCTCTCGGCTGATCGCGGGCTTCAGTCACATGGTTCGAGGCCTGAAGGAGCGGGACCGCTTAAACAAACAGTTGCTGCAAAGCTATTTCGCTACATTGGCGGCTGCGCTTGATGCCAGAGATCCGTACACGGCGGGACATTCCCTTCGGGTCGCAGAGTATTCTGTGATGATCGGCAGACGGTACGGGCTTTGTGAAACGGATCTCGATCTGCTGAACAAGACCGCCCTGCTGCACGACATCGGGAAGATCGGCATTCGGGATACGGTGCTGCTGAAGGACGGCAGGCTGACGGACGAAGAATTTGAGGCCATCAAGAGCCATCCTGTTACAGGGGAGGCTATTTTAAGAAGCGTGGAGCCGAAGGAAGCGATGGGGCCTTTGCTGCCGGGAGTGCGTTCCCACCATGAGCGTTACGACGGCAAAGGCTATCCGGACGGATTGAGCGGTGAGGACATTCCGCTCTTTGGCAGGATTATTGCAGTGGCCGACGCTTACGATGCGATGACGTCGGACAGGCCCTATCGAAAAGGGATGCAAACCGAAAAGGCGCTCGGCATTCTTGCGGAAGGCCGCGGAACGCAGTGGGATTCCGTGTTCGTGGATCATTTCCTGTATGTTATGGGCAAACACCAACGAAAAAGCGGGTGAAGGACGTGTCCGTATCACGATCAGAGACGCGCCGCGCCGTTCGGGAGACGAGGCGGCGCCGATGGAAGAAAGTTATATGGCTCGTAACGACAGTCATCGCCATCGGGGTTTTGGGAACGTGGCTTTGGCAATGGACCGGGGAGCCGGTGCTTCTGCAGTAACCGGTGGTCAACAATATCTTAGTTCTAATAGAAAGAGGGATGAGGATGGAGCTGAAACGCAGATGGTGGAAGGAAGCCGTTGTCTATCAAATTTACCCGCGCAGCTTCTGCGACTCGAACGGGGATGGCGTCGGCGATCTGGAGGGCATTCGGACAAAGCTTGATTACTTGCGGGAGCTCGGCGTCGATGTCATTTGGATCTGTCCGATTTATCGGTCGCCGAATGACGACAACGGGTACGATATTAGCGGATACAAGGACATTATGGAAGAGTTCGGAACGATGGACGATTTCGACCGGCTGCTCGCCGAGGCGCACGGCAAAGGAATGCGCATCATTATGGATCTTGTGGTGAACCACACCTCCGATGAACATCCGTGGTTTATCGAAGCCCGTGCCTCGAAACAGAACCCGCAGCGCGATTATTACATCTGGAGGAATGGCAAGCCGACCGGGGAGCCGCCGACCAACTGGGAATCGTTCTTCAGCGGGTCCGTTTGGGAATACGACGAGGCGACGGAGGAATATTATCTTCATTTGTTCTCCAAGCGCCAACCCGATTTGAATTGGGAAAATGAAGCGGTGGTCCATGAGGTTCATTCGATCGTAAAGTGGTGGCTGGATAAAGGCATCGACGGCTTTAGGGTCGATGCCATTAATCATATCGCGAAGGCTGACGGATTTCCGGATGCGCACAATCCCAAAGGGCTCGCAACGGTGCCTGCCTATGACATGTTTTCCAATTTGCCGAGGGTTCACGAGCATCTGCAGAGGTTGAATCGCGACGTCTTGCGTCACTATGATATTATGACGGTCGGCGAGACGTCGGGCGTCGGCCCGGAGGGAGCGCTGCTCTATGCCGGGGAAGACCGGGATGAGCTCAATATGGTGTTTCACTTCGAGCATATGGGGATTGATGTCGGCTTTGGCGGCAGCGGCAAGTGGGAGACGCGGCCCTGGAGCCTGCTTGAGCTGAAGGAAATTATGTCCAAGTGGCAAACGGAGCTGCACGGGCGCGGCTGGAACGCCAATTATTTCAATAATCACGATCAGCCGCGGGCCGTTTCGCGCTTCGGCAGCGAAGATCGCTACCGCAAGGAATCCGCCAAGCTGCTGGCTACGCTCATACATACGCTTCAAGGCACGCCGTTTGTCTATCAAGGCGAAGAAATCGGAATGACGAATATTTCGCTGTCTTCTATCGAAGATTACAGAGATGTGGAGATCAAAAATTTCCATCGCGCCAAAACGGCGGAAGGCTGGAGTGAAGAGCGGATCATGGACGCCGTCCGGCGGCGGGGACGGGATAATGCGAGAACCCCCATGCAGTGGAATGCGGGGCCGAACGGCGGATTTACGGAGGGCACGCCGTGGATTGCGGTGAATCCGAACTACAAGGAAATCAATGTGGAGGAGGCGAAGCGCGATCCGGAATCGGTATGGCATTATTATCGGGCGTTGATCCGACTGCGCAAAACCAACGACGTCATCGTCTATGGAGATTATGAGCTGTTGGCGCCGGAGCATCCCGACATTTATGCCTTTACCCGCACGTTGGGCGATCGGAAGCTGTTGATCGCTCTGAACTTTGCGGAATCCGTCTCCGGCATCCGTCTGCCGGCGCAGCTGTCTGTGCAGGGGAAAGGGCCGTTGTTATTCAATTACAGTGCGGAGAGCGCCGAGGCCGGCGGCGAAATACAGCTTCGTCCCTATGAAGCAAGAGTGTATCAAATAAGCTGACATTGAAAATAAGAAGAGTAACGAAAAAGGGGAGTAAGCAATGAAACTTCGGGTTTCTACTGTACAGTACCATCTTCATTCCATCGACCATTTCGATGCGTTTCGCGCGCAGGTGGAGCATTATGTCAAAACGGCCGCGGAGTACGGGACGGAATTTCTATTGTTTCCGGAGTTTTTTACGACACAGCTGCTGTCCATTCCGAAGCCGGACGGACGCGCGCCGGAAATCGGCGATCTCCCCGCTTATACCGAGCGGTACGAGTCGCTCTTTCGTGAGCTGGCCCGGGAAAGCGGAATGCACATTATCGCCGGGACGCACGTCGTCGAAAAGGGAGGGAAGCTATACAATACGGCATATCTGTTTTACCCGAACGGGGAGATCGCTAAACAGGCGAAGCTGCATATTACACCTACGGAGGTAAACGAGTGGAACGTTCAAGGCGGCGACGGCTTCGAGGTGTTCCAAACGTCGAAGGGGACGATCGCGGTCATTACGTGCTACGATATTGAATTTCCCGAGCTTGTGCGCATCGCCAAAGCGCGCGGCGCAGACGTCATCTTCTGTCCTTCGTGCACCGACGACAAGCACGGATTTCATCGGGTCCGCTATACTTCGCATGCGAGAGCGATTGAAAATCAAGTGTACGTCGTTACCAGCGGGACGGTCGGAAGCCTTCCGACGGTCGATTTCATGCGGGCGAATTACGGACAATCGGCGGTGATCTCCCCTAACGACATACCGTTTCCACCGGGCGGGGTGATTGTGGAAGGAGAGCTCAACCACGATATGATCGTAACGGCGGATCTGGATTTGGAGCTCCTTTATGAAGTGCGGGAGAGCGGCAGCGTGACGACTTGGAGGGATCGCCGGATCGATTTTTATCCGGACTGGTCTTGAGAAAGGAGGATGAGCGGTGTACCGATCCGAATATATAGCGTTCAACCGGAACGGAGAGCGGCTTCCTGCCGTGGTACGGAACTACGGAGCCGATGATTTCGAACAGCTGATCGGGGTGCAGCGCGAGTGCTTTCCGCCGCCGTTCCCGTCCGAGCTGTGGTGGACGACCGAACAGCTCCGCTCCCATATTGAGCGGTTTCCCGAAGGCGCTGTTTGTGTCGAGGTGGACGGCAAGGTGGTCGGCTCCATGACCGGCCTCCTTATTCGTTGGGATCCGGAGGAGGAGCATCATTCGTGGGCGGAGACGACCGGCGACGGCTCGATTTCGACACACGATCCGGAAGGCGATACGCTTTATATAGTGGACATCAGCGTGAGCCCCGATTACCGCCAATTCGGCTTCGGGAAGGCGATGACTTTTGCGATGTATCACTTGGTGATCGAGCGGAAGCTGAAGCGGCTGCTGGGCGGAGCGCGCATGTCGGGATACCACCGGGTGGCCGACCGGATTAGCGCGGAGCAGTATGCAGAGGAAGTTGTCGCAGGCCGGCTTTCCGATCCGGTGGTGACGTTTCTGCTGCGATGCGGGCGAATGCCGGTGCGGGTAGCCTCGAATTATCTCGACGATGAAGAATCGCGCAATCATGCGCTGCTGATGGAATGGAAGAACCCTTTTTTACAAAGAGGATAAGGAGTGTTTAGCATGGAATATATACGAATTACGTCAATTGAAGACCCGTTGTTTGCGCAGCTGCACCGCTTGTTGGGAGACGTTTTTCCCGCAGACGAGGTGCTCGCTTTTGAAGATTGGGCCGAGCCGCTCAAGGACGACGGCTTGCGCGTCTACGTGGCCGTCCATGAAGGGAAAGTCGTTGGCGCTACCGAGTACAGGTACTATCCGTTTATGCGCGTGGCGATGACCGATTTTACAATTATCGGACAGGATGGGCTTGGAATCGGGCCGTTCATGCTTCGCCGGCGGGCTGCAGATATCGCCGAATGGGTGGCGCGGACGGAAGGGCCGATGATCGGCATGTTCGCCGAGATTTACAATCCGGAGGCGGTAGAGGATTTGTCGTTCGGAGGCGTGAAGTCGATGCATCCGATCGTCAGACGGGAAGTGCTGTCTCATATCGGGTACCGCCGTCTGGATATGGATTATGTCCACCCGTCGTGGCAGCAGAACGGAGAAGCGGTCGGAGGACTGCAGCTTGGCTTCCTGGCGGCGGACCCGGATTTGCCTTCGATTTCCGCAAGCTTGGTCGCACAGTTTCTGCGCACTTATTATGCTCCGCTGGAGCCGAAGCCGAAGGCATGGTACGACATGGTGGAGGCGGTGGCAACTAAAGACGCCGTCCGGCTGCTGCCGTTGTAAGATTACGCAGGCCATGCTCGATCGAGGCGCCGGTGCGGCAGCTGCGGAGCTGGAGCTAATGTTGTGTGCATTGACGCCGTGAAGGGCTGACCGTCACGGCTTTTTTGTATGGTGCGGGCGGCTTTGCCACGGCTGCGGCCTTCGGGTAAGATGTGGATGGAGGGATGCTATGAATGTGACGATCGGCGCCCGCGTCGTGAAAACAGGCATTGCGGTGGCGCTCGCATTATACATTACAGGGGCGCTTGGTTTTGATGGCGTCATTATTGCCGGAGTGGCGGCCATCTTTGCGATCCAACCGTCCGTCTATCGCTCATGGCAGCATGTGCTGGAGCAGGTGCAGACGAATACGCTCGGTGCAGCCTTGGCTCTTGGGGTTAGCTACGTTCTCCCTGTGAACGAAATTGTCATTGGATTGACGTGTGTTGCCGTCATCTTAATTGCGCTGGCGTTAAAGATGGAAACGACCATCTCGCTGACGCTGGTTACGGTCATCGTCGTGCTCCAAGCAGGGGGAGACTGGATGTATGCGCTAAATCGATTCAGCGTCATTCTCATCGGGATCGGCTCGGCATTCATCGTGAATGCGGCCATTCTGCCGCCGAATCATCAAAAGCAGTTTCTCCAGGGCTACCAAGCACTTCTCGAAACGCTGTCGCTGCTGCTGCGGACGGCCATCTCGGACGAACTGAAGGAGAATGAGACGAGAACGCTGCGGGAGAAGCTGCACGATGGCATGCTGAAGATGAATGAAAGGTATGGAATGCTGGAGGAAGAATGGAAAAAATGGCGCCGTTTCCGTCCCCAGCCAAGCCGTCATCTTGTCGTACAGAAGCAGCTTGTGCGGGCGATGATTGTCGGCTCGGAAGTGTTGGACGCGGTGGAAGAGCATTACTTTGCGCACCGTATGCGAGGAGAGCGGGAAGACCCGTTATTCGACGCTACGATCGAAGAACTGATTCGATACCATGAATACACGTTGTTGAAATACAATGGCAAAATGAAGCCGGGTGAGTACGTGTACCGCAAAATCGGGCATCGAACGGAGCGGCTGCTGAAGGGCGCGATCGTCGGGGCGCAGACGGACCAGGAAACGGCAGACGGCATGAAACTTGTATTGGTGGCGACCGCCATTTTCGAGTACGGACATCAGCTCCGCCGGTTGGATAAGCTTATTGAGAACGTAAGGCAAGCGGAAGATGGGAAAAAAGAAGTGTCGTAAGTCGCAAAAAGAAGAAAGGTTCCGCCCGAACGGGCAGGAACCTTTTTGCTTATTCGTCGAATGCATGTTGAAGCCGGTTTTCTTCGTCGCGCATTTCTTGCTCGCACTGCGCGGGATCGCCCTCTTCGCTCCAGCTTTCCGCCCATTTGCGGATTTCATCCACAATCGGCTCGAACGCCTTGCCCTTGTCCGTCAGCGAATATTCGACCCGTACCGGTACTTCCGGATAAATCACTCGGGTGATCATCCCGGATGCTTCGAGCTCCTTGAGCCGTTCGGACAGAATGCGGCCGCTGATGGGAAGGCTGTTTTCAATTTCTGAGAAACGCAAAGGGCCCTGCAGCAGCCGATTAATGACGAGCACCATCCAACGCTTGCTGAGCAGTTCCATCGCTTCGGTCAGTTTACAGCTTTGCTCTCGTTCCATAGAGATCACCAAATTTTCTAAGACATTTCCTTTAGTATATGCGATTTAGGGTTTAAGAAGTAAATTTTTTTGGGAAAAAGAGTGGAAATCGTGTGAAAATCATGAAATATCACTTTACCCACCCATTGTCACCTTGCCCCACCCGTTATCACCTTAGCTCAGGAACAAAAACTGGCTTGGACCGGATAAACCTTTCTGAGTTAAGTACATAACGGTCTGAGCCCTATTCATTGAGGATACGATGGCTTTGTACTATGATTTAGAAAAAAAGTGCGGGAGTGGAGCGAAATAATGAGCGGGAAAGACAATCAAGGAGCGTTAACCCGGGAGAGCAAAAGCGGCTCTGTCGCCGAAGTGCTGAAGGTGTCGCTGAAGCTGGGACTAACCTCCTTCGGCGGCCCGATCGCGCATCTAGGGTACTTTCACAACGAGTATGTTCGCCGCAGACAGTGGCTTGACGACCGCAGCTATGCGGATCTGGTCGCGTTGTGCCAGTTTTTGCCGGGACCGGCGAGCAGTCAAGTCGGCATCGGGATCGGCATTATGCGTGCGGGAATGTGGGGAGGACTAGCAGCCTGGATCGGTTTTACGCTTCCTTCGGTCATTGCGCTCGTGCTGTTTGCGTTTCTGTTGCAAGGATACAATATCGGAGATGCGGGATGGATTCACGGCTTGAAGCTTGTCGCTGTCGCCATTGTCGCCCATGCCGTCTTGGGGATGGGGCAGAAGCTTGCGCCGGATCGCAGCAGGGCGACGCTGGCATTGGGGGCAGCGGTTGCGACTTTGTTTTTGCCAACGTCCTTCACACAAGTGGCGATTATTGCGGCGGCCGGGGTGTACGGGGCAATCGCCTATAGATCGGGAGCGGGCGCGTCGGCGGAGGAGTCGAATGTAAAAATCAGCGTACCCGTCCGGCGGTCGGTTGCGGTTTGGTGCCTCGGTATTTTTGGGGCTTTGCTGGTTTTTCTGCCGCTGATAAAGAGCTTGTCATCTTCCGCAGCGGCGGCGATGCTCGACAGCTTTTATCGTGCGGGCTCTCTCGT